>ENA-OREN01000006-OREN01000006.1-marine-metagenome-genome-assembly--contig:-NODE-6-length-332743-cov-8.618675_pt1 | contig 332743 bp, 281 predicted proteins | sample MGYA00248624_ERZ508555 | MGnify/ENA primary metagenome ERZ508555 (study PRJEB26222, sample SAMN06267773) | marine metagenome | isolation source: Saanich Inlet, British Columbia, Canada | place... | reverse complement strand
GGTTCCTCGCGTATCATCGAATTAAACCACATGCTCCACCGCTTGTGCGGGCCCCCGTCAATTCCTTTGAGTTTCACCGTTGCCGGCGTACTCCCCAGGTGGATTACTTAAAGCTTTCGCTTGGTCGCTAACAGTGTATCGCTAACAACGAGTAATCATCGTTTACGGCGTGGACTACCAGGGTATCTAATCCTGTTCGCTACCCACGCTTTCGTCCCTCAGCGTCAGTTACACGATAGTAAGCTGCCTTCGCAATCGGTGTTCTACGGCATATCTATGCATTTCACCGCTACATGCCGTATTCCGCCTACTTCCAGTGTACTCAAGATCTCCAGTATCAATGGCAATTCTACAGTTAAGCTGCAGGATTTCACCACTGACTTAAAGATCCGCCTACGGACCCTTTAAACCCAATAAATCCGGATAACGCTTGCACCCTCCGTATTACCGCGGCTGCTGGCACGGAGTTAGCCGGTGCTTATTCAAATGGTACATTCAGCCTTCTACACGTAGAAGGGTTTATTCCCAAATAAAAGCAGTTTACAATCCAAAGGACCGTCATCCTGCACGCGGCATGGCTGGGTCAGAGTTGCCTCCATTGCCCAATATTCCTCACTGCTGCCTCCCGTAGGAGTCTGGTCCGTGTCTCAGTACCAGTGTGGGGGGTCACCCTCTCAGGCCCCCTACCCATCGTAGCCTTGGTGAGCCATTACCTCACCAACTAGCTAATGGGACGCATGCCCATCTTTTACCGCCGGAGCTTTCCTCGCTCGATCAGGAGATCGTACGAGCATATGGGATATTAATCCGGATTTCTCCGGGCTATCTCCCAGTAAAAGGTAGGTTGCATACGTGTTACGCACCCGTTCGCCGGTCTCAAACATCCGAAGACATTCTACCCCTCGACTTGCATGTGTTAAGCCTGCCGCTAGCGTTCATCCTGAGCCAGGATCAAACTCTCCATTGTAAAGAAAGTTATAGACCATCTGGCGTTAATCAGGGAAAGTTACTCAAAGAATCTTCTTAAGGTTGAAGCTCTTATGATTTCGCAATATGTAAAAGAACATTGAAGCTAGTGCTCCGTTCGTTTCCCCGCCCGGAATACTCTGCGAGGAGATATTCGTTCCGTTTGGGGAGTGCAAATGTAACACGACTTCCTTAGCTCGCAACACCCTAAATGAAAATAACTTCTATCTTTCTCGCAACAGCCTGTTTTTCAGGCAGAAAAATGTTAAAATTTATTCAGGATCACCAAGCGTGACAGGGATTACCTGCCCTGCATGCAGCAAATGACCATGTAGGGCAAACTCTGCTACATACTGTGCCATGGTGGCCGGTTGAACTGGTGCCTGGAGGCCTGGGAATGCCTCCGCTAGCATGTCTGTTTGTACTGCGCCCAGACAAAGCGCGTTGAAAATGAGACCTTTTGGCCCCAATTCGGCCTGCAAACATTCAGTCAAAATTGACAAAGCGCCCTTGCTGCTGGCGTAAGCTGAGAGACCGGGGAACTTGGAAGCGCCTTGATAGCCCCCCATGCTTGATATGTTCAGTATGTGGGCTTTTTTGCTAAACAGTGGCAATGCAGCCTGTGTCAACATGGCTGTTCCTGCCCAGTTCACATCAGCCATGTCATGAAAATCAGATCGCTCCATTGAAACAAAGGGCTTATTTACCAAGGTACCAGCATTGTTAATCAAGGCATCGATAACCGAACCTGAGGACTCCATGGAACGAGCCCATGCCTTTATGCTGTCATCTGAACGAAGATCCACGGCATGCATGGTTGCTCCAGGTATCTGGAGATCCTTGTTCCTAGACAAGGCGTGCACCTGATGACCTGCAGCAAGCAGGTATTCAACTGTGGCACGTCCAATACCTCTTGAACAGCCGGTAACAACAAATTGTTTCATGAAAGGGTTAATCGGTTGGTGCGCAATTGCATGATGCACAACCCTCCGATTCAGGGGCCATGAATTTCATAACCACCCAAATTAAAGCGTAAAAGACCACGGTCCATAAGAGCATTGCAGACATGTCAACAAGTTAAGTTAGAATACGGTCTCCCACAAGGTTATGATAACGCAACAAAAGCTGCCCATGCCACCACGTAGGCAAAGAGGCTCATGAGGACGAATTGTGTAAGTGCCAATGTCCAACTCCGTGACTCCCTTGCGACAACGACCAGGGTGCTCATGCACTGCATGGCAAAGGCGTAAAAGAGCAGCAGGGAGATTCCCATGGGTAAACTGAAAAATGCTTCCCCTGTTTCTGGGTTGATTTGACTAGCCAAGGTTGCATGAATACTCTCTATGCCTTCGTCTCCGACACTATATAGTGTCGCCATGGTCCCAACAAAGACTTCACGGGCCACAAATGAGCTCAGGATGGCCACAGATATTTTCCAATCATAACCCAATGGTCGCATGACGGGCTCAATGAACTGACCTGCGATGCCAATGTAACTCTCTTCAATGGGCACACTGACCCGGTCCTGCGTGAAGTCAGCAGCATGATCTGGCCCAAAGCTGGCAGCAAACCATAAAATCACTGAGATGGCCACAATGATTTTACCAGCCTCCTTAACAAAAGAGCTGGTTTGGCGCCAGATCATCATGCCAACATTGCGTGGCTGTGGCCATCGGTACTCTGGCATCTCCAATAAGAAGTCAGGTACTTTTACTTTAACCTGTGATCGCTTCCACCTATTCAACAAGGCCGCGGCGGCTAAGGCAGCTGCAAAACCTAAAAAGTACAGGCCAAACAAAACCAGCCCCCTTAAATTAATTCCCATCAAGGCCATGTCAGGAATGACCAGTCCAATGATCAATGCATAGACTGGTATACGGGCAGAACATGTAATGAATGGCGTGACTGCAATGGCCAACCACCGTTCCCTGCCGTCTTCCATGTTGCGCGTCGACAGGATGGCGGGGATGGCACATGCTGTGCCACTGATCATGGGAACCACAGACTTACCGCTCAGGCCAAATGGTCGCATGAATCGGTCCATCATGAAGACCACCCGTGACATGTACCCAGACTCTTCCAATAAGGCAATGAATCCAAACAACATGGCAATTTGTGGCACAAACATCAATACCCCCGTGATGCCCGGCATCAAGCCATGGGTGATCATGTGTGTAAAAAACCCGCCGGGGAGCTTGGCATTGATCGATTGAGAAAGGGAAGTCATCATTTCGTCGATCGCAACCATGGGTCCCTCACTGCCATAAAACAAAGCCTGGAAAATCACAAAGAGCAAACCAAACAATACCACAGAACCCCAAAGCGGATGTACAAGCAAGCGGTCAACCTTGGTGGAGAATCGACGATCCTGCTCAGGGTAACTGGTTAAAAAACTACCAAGCCAGCGATTCACCTGTCGGTAACGCTGAATCGCCTCATCTGCACGAAGGCGTTTAGGTCCGCGGCCGCTTTCACGAATTTTTGCTTCATGCGCTGGTTGAGATAAACTGCGAAGCCACGTTTTATAGATGTACTCATCTCCCTCTTGCAGGGCTGCTAACCACTGAAGATGGATGCCTCCTGGTTGGAAAAAGGGTGCGTGAGGCGATGCCTTTGCACGTATAATGGCTGGCTGAATAGCCTCCATACCTTCTCCCGTTCTGGCATTCACGATCAAAACCTCACAACCAAGGGATTCACCCAAAGCAGCATGATCCAAAACCAGGCCCCTATGAGCCATGTCGTCAGCCATGGTAATGACCAACACAGCGGGGATACCAAGGTCTAAGACTTGAGAAAAAACAAAGAGACATGTCTTCAAATTGGTGCCATCAGCTACGCCGATGACCACATCGACCTCCCCTTCTTCATGCACATTGAGCAGGCTATCCATCACCACCGCTTCATCAGCTGATGAGGGGTGTAAACTGTAAATGCCTGGCAAATCGATGATCTCAGCTAACTGACCGGGTGCCAACTTGGTCAAACCACTGGTCCTTTCCATGGTCACGCCAGGGTAATTGCTAACCTTTTGATTCATCCCCGTCAATTGATTGAACAGGGTGGATTTGCCCGTGTTGGGCCGGCCGACCATGGCAATGCGCAAGGACTGCTTAGCTTCCATGTGGACGGGTTATAGGGATTCTCTTTGCCAGTGAGCGGCGCATGCTAATTTGTGTGCCTTGAACACGGAAGCACATGGGATCCCTGAATGGGGCAACAAATAAAAGTTCAATTTCTTCACCTGGCAAGCAACCCATCTCAAAGAGCTTCACACTCACGCCCTCTTCTGGTTCAAGCACGATGGCTTTTTGCCCAATGCGGAGATTGCTTAGATTCATGCCTGCAAGGTAAGGTAGATTGTTGTTTAGATTGATTCTAATTTACCAAATTCCCTCTCTCGAAGGAACGCTTAAAGCAGCATGGTCACCGGCGATTCAAGGAAGGCCTTCAGGCTGTTGAGGAATGCTGCACCTGTAGCGCCATCCACAGCCCTGTGGTCACAGCTTAAGGTGACTTTCATGACATGGCCTGGAACGATCTCGCCATCCTTGACGACTGGTACGGATTGAATGCCGCCAATGGCAAGTATGCAAGCATCTGGTGGGTTGATGATGGCCGTGAAATCCTCCACACCAAACATCCCTAGATTAGATATAGTAAAGGTGTTGCCTTCCCAATCCTGAGGCTGCAACTGCTTGTCCCTTGCACGCTGTGCAAAGGATTTAACTTCCGTTGAGATGTCCGATAGGGATTTTGCGTCCGCATGGCGAACCACCGGCACCAATAAGCCATCCTCCACAGCCACCGCAATACCAACATGGACATCAAAGTTGGTGCGAATGACATCACCCAGCCAAGAGCTATTCACAGCGGGGTGTTTTTTCAAGGATTTCGCCACCGCTTTCACCACCATGTCATTGAAGGAGATTTTAACAGCGGATTCTGCATTCAAAAGACTGCGTGAGGCCATGGCAGCTCCCATGTCAATGGACATTGATACATAGAAATGCGGTGCGGAAAATTTACTTTCACCCAAGCGCGAAGCAATGACCTTCCTCATTTGCGATACGGGGGTATCTATGTAGCCAGAGCTTGGGTAGTTCTGGGCAACAGCCGGGGAAGCAACAATTGGCGCAGCAGCTGCAACCTCAATGTCCCTTTTGACAATACGGCCACCTTCACCACTGCCAACAATGCCAGCCAAATTCAAGCCTTTGTCTGCAGCCAAGGATTTGGCCAATGGGGACGCCTTGATGCGGCCTGTGCTCGCTGATGCTGCAGGAGCTGGGGTTACGGGTGCAACAGGTGCTGATACGACCTTCGCCGGTGCTGCCTCCTTTGATGGCTTTGATTCAACAGGCGATTCACTGGCCGCTGAGGCAGTGAGCAATGCGCTAATGTCTTCACCTTTCTCGCCGATGATGGCAAGAATGCTATTCACTGGAGCTGCCTCACCTTCTTTAGTGCCAATGTATAAAAGCTCACCCTCTTGACCCGGAAAGGACTCAAAGTCAAGGGTTGCCTTGTCAGTTTCAATTTCCGCAAGAAGCAACCCTTCCGTGACGACATCACCAATTTTGATGTGCCATTTAGCTACAACACCTTCAGTCATGGTGTCACTCAGTTGAGGCATATTAATTACAATGGCCATGGTTCAATGTTTTAAGTGATTGCGGAATCCGTGCAATTATTCAGTTACAAAGGGGTAATCCTCTTGGGTGTAGACATGTTTGAACAGCTCATGACCTTCAGGGAAGGGTGAGTTGTCAGCAAATTCAACACATTCAGCCACCAGCGCTTTCACGCGCTGATCAATGACTTCAAGGTCTTCTTTTGTGGCCCACTTCTTCTTGAGGAGCATTTCCTTGGATGTTAAGATGGGATCGACCTTCTGGTACTCTGAAACCTCACCCTTGGTTCGGTAAAGCTGTGCATCCGACATGGAATGCCCCTTGTAACGGTAGGTCCGAATTTCCAAAAATGTTGGACCACCACCGTTGCGGGCGCGATCAACAGCTTCTTGAATGGCTGCATAGGTGATGGCAGGATCCATGCCATCAACTGCTTGGCAAGGCATTTCATACCCCAAGCCCAATTTCCAAATTTCACTGTGATTGGCTGTGCGCTCAACCGACGTGCCCATGGCATAGCCATTGTTCTCTACAATGAAAACCACTGGCAAATTCCATAGCATAGCCAGGTTAAAGGTTTCGTGCAAGGCTCCTTGTCGCGTGGCGCCATCTCCCATGTAAGTCAACGTCACATGATCCTTGTCCTGGTATTTGTCTGCAAAGGCAATACCTGCACCCAAGGGTATCTGCCCCCCAACGATGCCATGGCCACCAAAAAAGTTATGCTCCTTGGAGAAAATGTGCATGGAACCACCCTTACCTCTCGAAGTGCCATCCACACGGCCCATCAGCTCTGCCATCACACGGCGGGGATCAACCCCTAAACCAATGGGTTGCACATGGTTCCGGTAGGCGGTGATCATCTTGTCACCCTTATTCATGGCAAGCAACGATCCAGCTAAAATAGCCTCTTGTCCATTGTACAAATGCAGGAATCCACGGATCTTCTGCTGGATGTACAAGGCAGAACACATATCTTCAAACTTTCGCCAGAAGCTCATGTCTTCATACCATTTAAGGTAGACTGCTTGGGTTAATTTTTTCTTTGCCATGTCTTAGGGATAAGAGACAAAATTACGCCAATATGTCCATGGTCAGTCCAGCAGCTGATTCAGGTCTATCAGGGCTGAAAAACGGATGGTATTCTCCAAAGGGGATCGCACCGACTGATCGGCGGGAAAAAGGTAAGCAAAGTCAAGACCTATCAGGCTGTACCTAAGGCCAAAGCCCATGGTGTAGAAGCGGCGATTGCCCTTGGTTTGATCCTCGTGCTGGTAGCCGCCACGGACGGCGAATTTGTCATCATACCAATACTCAAGCCCCATGTTTACCATGAACTCACGCATGAGTTCATTCACGCCCTCAGGTTTAGCTGCAGGATTCCACGATTGAATCATGCCTTGAACCACCGACACGTTATCGTCCATGCCTTTGAGTATCTCGTAGCGATCACCATCGTTGTCCTCATCCAAGAGATCTCTCAAAGGCCTTGTTGGCACCAAGAGTTTGTTTACATCCAAGAGGATGGTGACACGGTTGTAGCGGTCCAATGTCCAATTGTAACCAATGCCTGTGCGTAAATTTGTGGGAATGAAGTCTTCGCGGCCACTTTCGGTGTACTTCACCTTGGCACCTATATTGGAGACATTGAAGCCGCCCAGCCATTGACCTTTCTGCCCATCGGGTAAATTCATTTCATTGCCTTGGTAGTACAGAGAAATATCGGTTGAGACAGTCTGTCCTGGCTTGGTTTGCAAACCGCCGACTACCTGACCCTGAGTCAAGTCTGACATAGCATAACGCAGGGATACACCCGCAGATAAATGCTCTGACAACTTCAAGGCATAAGCCACATCTACGGCCATTTCATAGGGCCGGTAGGTGCCTTGCTCATCGCCTTGCTCGTTGCGGAAGGTGATGTCGCCCAGGCTGAAATAACGGAGACTTGCACCAATACCGCTTCGCTCACCAAGCCCTACTGCCACGTTGGCAAACATCAATTCCACATCAGGAACCAGTTGACGCAACCACGGGGTGTAGGATAAGCCCCCCTGAGTTGTTCCCTCCCCAAGAAACGCCAGCTTGGCTGGATTCCAGAAGATGGCATTGGCGTCTGGCTCTAAAGCTAAGCCCGCATTAGCCATGCCGCCGGCACGGGCATCAGGCCCAATAGCCAACATAGGCATAGCAGAGGTGACAACATTGAGGTTGTCTCCAAATGCTGTTGTCTGCGCCACTGTGCTCAGGGATAGGGTTGCACACAATAGTGCATAACTGAAACGTCTTGGAATGCTTTGATTCATGGTGACAAATATATTGCTTAGTTCAAAAGAATGAGTCGATCGGCGGCAGCAGCTTTCTGGCCATCTGACAGGCGGGTGACATCCATGCGCACAACGTACCAGCCAGCCGGTAACATTTGTCCTTTGCCACCACGTCCATCCCATACCATAGGCTGCAACACAGATGCCTGTGGAACGCCCTCCCAGGAGGATTCGTATACCGCGGCCCCAGATGCAGATAAAATTTGGCAAGTAACTTTCAAACTGTCTCCCGATGCATTGTGTTCCAAATCTAAATGGAACGGTCCCCTACCGGGGTTCGGGTAAATGCGCAGGTCACCCAAAACCAGCTGATCCCGCGAAACCACATAAAAATTCACTTCCGCCACAGAGACGTTGTTGTAACTATCCCAAGCGCGAACAGCAAAGACGTGGGAGCCATCTAACAAATCGTTGAACGGCCAAGTTGCTTGACCACTTTGGTAGGTGTTGGGGTCTGCCTCAAACCGCGAATTCATAGAAAAAGCCTGATTCCAATCCCCGTCCAAAGCACCCATCAAATCATGGCCAATGCCGTTGCCAACCACATTGATGCCACTGGGGTCACTCAATCGCACCAAGCCTAAGGGGTCAGGCCCAGTGACGCCTCCATCGATGAAACCTGTGTTTCCTATGAACACCTCGATGGATGGACCTGATGTGTCCAGAGGTGCTGAGGTGTTGATGCCTCCCACCAGCAAGCGGCCATCAGACCCTGAGGCATCTATCAGACCGTTGTCAGCATACAAGGATAAGCGCCCCTTACCAACTTGCAGAGCAATGTCTAAGGGCATGAACCATGTCGCTGTGAATTGACCATCGACCACATCAACATCACCCCTGTAGGCCGCATTGTCCCATGTATTGAAGTTGATGACAGGTCCCTGGCCATCGTTGCGCAAGGTTTGTCTTTGCTGCGCCTTGTCAAAGAGGATGAGCTTAAGGCGGCCATTGAATGTAGACATCACCTGGCCCGATAGGCCCTCTTGAATGTGGCCAGATATGCGCACTTGAGACAGGGCCTTCAAGGTGTCATTCAATCCAGATACTGCAGGAAGGACAAGGCCATTGAGGCTGTCAATAACGATGTCATGTTCAGGGACATTTAAGCGCAAGGCCGGGTCACCAAGCAAGGTGAATCGAAGCTTGTCCGAACGGTTTGTTGAATTTTTTGCTGATCGAAGGATCTGACCAAAGGTTCGGTAATGGTTGTCTTCCTTTTCAAAAATCGTATGGAAAATGCTGTCACTGAGCATGGCGCCTGCATCCACATAAATCACCCGTGTTGTGCTGAGCAAGGCAATGGCCCCGCCTAGGGGATTCATCAACAACTCCTCTCCTGCAGACGTCCTCAGGGGATCATCCAAGCGAGAAAATTCGCAGGTGATGGTGACAAACAAGGGCAATTTCGCCCCGTTACTGAAGGCTGTCACATCGGCCAACTGCAAGATGTTTTCACTGCTCCACCCCACTTCACCGCCGTGGCCCACATAGGTTGTCACCAAATTGCCGTCATTGATGTTTTGCAAGAGATCTTGCCTCACGCCAGGGTAGCTTTGAGACCCAGCGCTCGACTGCTGAACATAGCTGTCAGAGTAGATTTTCTCCAGATCCAAGAATGGGTAAAGGGTATCCAGTCGCTCAGCAATGCGATCGGGAATGGTGGTCAGAAGTGGCTCCCAGCCCGCATCTGCATCATCCGACACAAACAACACTTTTTTGCGCCAATCTCCGAGGGATTGGCTGGGGTCTGAATAAGCAATCACCTTGTCTACCACAGATTTCGCTTCAGACAGGGTGTTCACTGTCATCCGACCGATGCATAGATCCAAGGTCTTCCGGGTCAACTGTAGGCCTTCATTGTCGTCCATGAACCCTAAATAATCATCGGTGACAAAGGATGTGTACAAGCTGAAGCTAGCTTGACTTTGAAAGGCCGGAATCTGGTTTTGATTTGGACTCAGGCGCCCCTTCATGTCATAGCTGCAATCGCCAAAAAGGAGCAAATACTCAGGCTTGTCTGACGGGCTGCTGGCGTTAGACCACAACATGCGCATCATGTCTTTGATGGCTGTCAGATCCTGAACACCTCCTGAAAACTCATTGTACACATGCTGCACATCAACAGCCTGAACGGTCAGCCCCCGATCACGATGAAACTGAGCGAGTCGCTCGGCTTCTATCAGCATATGCTCGGGGGCCACAATCACATAATCCGTCTGTCCCCATGCTCGAATGTCTTGATTGGCCACAATGGATCCAAGGGTTGGTGTTGGTGCCAAATAGGGAGTGAAAACCATCACCGTTCGGGCTGAATCCAAGGGCATATTCCACAGTAAATCATTGCCAACAACTGCTCCTTGACGCTCTCTCACATGGGCGGGGTCAGTCACATCCCAGACTTTAGGTAGTGCCTGAGCACTTGCGTTTTTCATGCGAAAAACCCGCACGCTATCGTCGACAGGCAACCAGCGCAGGGCAGCGTGGTACTTGGCCCAGTCTAAGGGCGCATCAGCCTTGACGTCAAGGTAGTCTAACCAGGCGGTTGCGCTTGGGTCATTGCTTCGGTCAAAGTCAACTTGCACCATGCCCCATGCATTGACGCCATTGCCGGCTTGTGTCCAATCACCCCTGGCATCATCCACATAGTTGGCATGAGAACTCGCAGAAACCAATTGCATATTGATACTGCCCACTTGACCCATCGCGGTCTCCAAGGTCATGTCGGTGGAAGATGTCGTTGAACGAGCCACTGCCCGCATCGTGAACTTGGCCATGGAATTGGCATCCAACGCAGCAAGTCCTAAGTCAATCTGTCGGGTGAGCACAAAATCAAATATTTCACCAAACCATTGTCGGCCACCCCCCACCAAATTGACATTGTCTTCTTCGTGCCGGTTGATGTAGCGGTGTCGATTGATGGTGTCATTGCTTTGAGGCTGTAGTTGCGTCAATGCCACCCGGCGTCCGCCTTCCGTGCTGGTGACAAAGTAGGTTTGAGCATCTGCGTAATGGTGCCGTTGAACCACGAAATCCTGCTTGGTGGTGTCGTAAATTGTGATCTGCGGGAGCTGTCCGTAGAAATACAGGTGATCCCCCGAATCAAAGCTGCCATCGCCGCCATCATCAACCCAAATAGGCAGGCTTATCAGGTCGACAGATCGTGACACGGCATTGGCCTCTGGCAAGAGGCCCGCAGGAAGTCCCCATACACCAATATTGGCACTTGTCCAGGCCGTTCCTGGCAGCCCTAAGGTTACTAAATCGCTACCAGATAGTCGCCAAATTGCTTCATTGGGTACACTAACCTCTGCCCAATCGCCTTGACTAAGGGCAGAATTGCTGAGTTGTGCCTGCGCTGAAAACGAGCATAACATGGTCATTATCAACAGACATAGACCATTTGTTGGGGAGAAGTTGGGTACTCTGTTCATGTAGCTTATCACAATACGCTAAGTTCGCCGTTTTGTTGTCATGAGACAATATTTATCAGCATTTCATAAACAACAAGGGAAATCGTATACTTGTGCTTCTAATCTACGCGCGTTATACATGGCCCTTTCTCGCCTCTTTATCTCAGCATCCCTAAGCCTTGGATTCTTATCCATGGCTGCTCAAGATGCACACTTTACGCAGTTTTACGCCAACCCTATCTACTTGAACCCCGCCTTTGCTGGCGTGAGTCAATGTCCGAAGGTGAACGTCAACTACCGAAACCAATACCCAACGCTGGGCGTTTATCAGACGACTTCAGCCTCTTACGATCAATATGTGGACGCCCTCAACGGCGGCGTTGGCGTATTGATGTTGCAAGATGAGGCCGCCAACGGCGCCTTGAGCTTGACAGAGGTGTCGCTTGCATACTCCTACCACCTAACTGTCACCCGAGATTTCTCTGTGCTGTTTGGTGCGCAAGGAACATTCCGTCAGCGATTGCTGGATTGGGGCAACCTGACATTCCCTGATCAAATCGATCCCTTCTACGGCTTTGTTAAGCCAACCAATGAAATCCCTCCAGGCAGTGCCAATGTGCTCAATAGCCAGAACTTTGACTTAACCTTTGGAATCTTAGGCTTCACTGACAACTTCTACATGGGTGCAACCTTTGCACATGTCACTGAGCCCAATGAAGCCTTCTTGAGCAACAACAGCCTACCCATGAAGTTCACCGGTCAACTTGGCGCAGTGATTCCTATTGGACGCAAGCGCTTGTACAATGACCTGGACAACTTGCTCATCCCCCACGCGGTCTTTCAAAGCCAAGGCGGAGCCATGCAGTTAACTTCTGGCATCTCATTCAATCGTGGCTTGATCACTGGTGGATTGGCTTACCGCCAAGCCATGGGAGCACTCAGCTCAAATCCTGACGCCATTGTGGCCATCATAGGCATTGCACCCAATGACATGCCCTGGACTTTTGGCTACTCCTACGATTACACCATCTCTTCATTGAAAAACACCCTAGGTGGTGCACATGAAATTAGCATGTCTTACCAATTCCCATGCCGATCTCAACGCTCTCGCAGCAGAGGAATTAAGTGTCCAAAATTTTAATTTGACTATCCGATGATTCGTAAAACCATTCTACTTGTAGCTGCTAGCTTGATGCTTGCCAGCTGCGCAAAGACCCAATCCAGCACAACGGGATGGGCTTACAACAAAAGCAACAATGGAGGATTCCAAATCAACCTTGACTACAAGGGCCAGGAAGCTGGACCCGGTTTGGTCTTCGTTGAAGGTGGCACCTTTGTCATGGGCCGTGTGGAGGAAGATTTCCAGCGTGACTGGAACAACCAACCTTCGCGTGTCACGGTGGCATCTTTTTACATGGACGAAAGTGAGGTAACCAACGCAGATTATCGCGAGTACCTCTATTGGGTTAGACGTGTGTACGATTACGGGTACTACCCACAGATTTACCAATCGGCATTGCCTGACACCTTGGTGTGGCGAAACAAGCTTGGTTACAATGAAACCTACGTGGAGAACTACTTGCGTCATCCTGCCTACAACTTCTACCCTGTGGTCGGTGTTTCTTGGGAGCAGGCCATGCGCTACTGTTCATGGCGAACTGATCGCGTGAATGAGCAAATTCTCATCGACAAAGGCATCCTCAACACCATGCATGAGCAGCAAGATGATCAAAGCTTCAACACCGAAGTGTACTTGTACAAAGGCGGTGAATACACCCAACAAAACAAGCGTGGCGTGAAGGACTTGAACCCCAACACTCAGTACGGCAAAGAAGGTCGCCCTGCACGCATTGAAGATGGCATCTTGCTTCCCAAGTACCGTCTACCAACAGAAGCTGAGTGGGAATACGCTGCCTATGCTGAAGTGGGTAATCGCGTTTACAACCGCACCGTTGATCGCAACAAGTACTCTTGGAATGGCTCAACTGTTCGCAACGGTCAGAAAGGTGACATGGGTGACATGCTTGCCAACTACAAACGCGGCGGCGGTGACAACATGGGTATTGGTGGCTACTTGAATGACCAAGCTAACATCACCATGCAGGTGAAGTTTTACCCTCCCAACGATTTTGGCCTGTACGACATGGCTGGCAACGTGGCAGAGTGGGTTCTTGATGTATACCGTCCTCTATCAGGACAGGACATGGCAGACCACAGACCTTTCCGTGGCAATGAGTTCACGCAATTTGATGACAACTATGAAGGCCTTGGTGAATTGGCCGTATTGGTTGAACCACAGTACAAATTGGTCCCCAACCAGGATGGCGGCACAGACAGTGTCTTGTTAAGGCTGCCTGGTCAACTGCCCATTCGCGACGTGGCGGTAACTGACAATCTCACGCGCAGAAACTACAAGAAGAGCGATTACAGGAATTTCCAAGATGGTGACGTTGAATCATCCATTTCCTACGATAAAGGCGGTGTGACTGAAGATGACAACCCCATGTATCAATACGCTGACAAGACCTTGATTGGCAACAATTCTCGTGTCTTCAAGGGAGGATCTTGGAAGGATCGTGCCTACTGGCTTTCCCCTGGTGCTCGACGTCACCTAGAGCAAGATCAATCCACTGACTTCATCGGATTCCGTTGCGCCATGGACCGACTTGGCTTCCAGAATGAGTCATCCGATCGCGAGAAGGAACAAAAGAAAGTGAAGGCAGATAAATTCCGCCGCTACCAGCCTTGATCAGTCAACTACTCGCCCTGGTCTCGCAGGGACATGACATCTGCTCAGATAGCCGCACATTGGCTGCTGGGCAGATTTTTTTTGCGCTCAAGGGTGACAATTTTGATGGCAACACCTTTGCAAAGGCGGCCTTAGAAAGGGGTGCAGTTGCTGTGGTTGTTGACACATTGCACAGCGGACTAAAAGCCGATGAACCGGGCGTCTACAAAGTGGTCAACGCCCTTGCTTCCCTGCAGGAACTGGCTCATGCACATCGCATGAATTGGGGTGGAACCTTGATTGGGTTGACTGGCAGCAACGGCAAAACCACGGCAAAGGAATTGTTTCGGTCTGTGTTAAGTCAGTCATTCAATGTGCATGCAACGGATGGGAATTTCAACAACCACATTGGCTTGCCATTGACCCTGTTGGGCCTTAAAAAATTCCATGAAGTAGCCGTCATTGAAATGGGCGCCAACCACCGAGGTGAGATTGCTTCCTTAACTGCCATTGCTGCACCAGACATAGGCTACATCACCAACTTTGGACAGGCACACCTGGAAGGATTTGGCGGCGTAGACGGTGTCATTCAGGGTAAAATAGAACTCTACCAGTGGCTGACCTCTCATGGCAAACCATCGCTAGTCAACGACTTGGACCCCTTGCAGATGCAACATGCAGGCAACAACAAACTGCCCTCGAGCAAGGGTGTTGTTTGTCAATCAAAGGATCAGGGTGTGCATGTGACCATCGGGGATGCCCAAGCACAAAGCCACCTTGTTGGCGACTTTCACAGCGGAAGCCTTGTGGCCTCAGTTAACCTAGGGCGCTACATGGGCATGGCAGATGAAGCCATTGCGCAAGGCATCGAAGCGTACATCCCCTCCAACAACCGCGGGCAATGGCTGACAACGGATAGCAATCGCATTTTCTTGGATGCCTACAACGCCAACCCTTCCAGCATGGAAGCCAGTTTGCTTGCTGTGCATGCATTGCATCCTGAACTGCCACATGTCTACATCGCTGGGGACATTTTTGAAATGGGCTCACATGAAAAATCCGCTCATCAAGGCATGGTGAATTTGATGCAAACCTTGGATCTCAAGACTGTTCACTTGGTCGGTTTGGCATTTAGCAAGACACACGCTCCACCCACGATGGTCAAACATGACAACACAAAGGATGCACTGGTTTATTTAGAGTCCAATCCGGTCAGGGGTGCCATGGTGTGGATCAAAGCCTCCAGAGGCATGGCCCTTGAAGGCTTGCTTGAAGCCCTTTAGAGGCTGAACCTCAAACCTGTTCGAAGACCCAAGAAAAAGGGCAATTCTCCATGGCTTCTGAAAGCGGGGCCTGAGCCTGCATCTTCCAGATCATCCAATCCAAACTCCATGAAAGCGCCAAGGGTGAAGCTGAAATGGTCATTCATTCGAAAGGCTGAACCAACGGTTAAACCAGCAGCTAGGGGGGTTTCTGCCCGAGGGGCCACCGGCAAAATCAACCAATTTTTTTCCAGAGAAATCGCTTTGCGGACGGTCAATTGTGGCCACACCTCTAAGCTGAAAACATCCGTGATTTGCGTCACCAAACCCGCCCTGATAGGAAATGTCCAGTAGCGCGCATGGGTATTCACCCGATTGCCCATGCTATCTGACACGCCCCAACGAAGATCCGACTGACCCACACCCACAGCAAAGCGCAAGCCCCTTGTCTTGTATGTGAATACCATGCCTGTCTCTGTGTTGAGCATGGCGTGCCAAGTGTCAGAAACAGGCACTTGATTGCCCTGCAAATCAGAAGCCACCTTTCGCAACATGGTCATCGGTGAGGCAAAGGCCTCAAAGGAGACTTTGGTGGAAGAGACTTTACTGTCAGTGTAAAAGGTCTGAGCGTTGGTGCTCAGCGATAGGCTGAACAACAGCAGGAGGCTTAGGCGTTGATGCATGATGTAAGTTTTTCTTCAAATGCTTGCAATAAATCGGGTATACCTGCTGGGCTTTTACCGCCAGCAGATGCATAAAAGTCTTGACCACCGCCGCTGCCTTGAATGTGATGACCCAAGGCCTTCACCCACTGACCCGCATGGGCCACGTCCAAGGCTTGCTTGCCAACAGCCATGTGTGCTTGTGCCTTGCCATCATTGCTCAATGCCAACAAAACCACAGATTTGGGGTCTTGCTTCACCAAGGCAAAGGCCAAGTCTTTAGCGCTTCCCGCATCCAAGTCCACCGCGGCTGCCATCATGTTGTATGGCCCAATCGCCTTCGCTGACTGCAGCAATTCTGCCTTCAAATCCCCTGCCTGAGCAGATTGGTAGGACTTCAATGCTTTTTGCATGGTGCTCAATTCCTTTTTCATGGATTCCATCGCTTGCAAGGGATCCTGCCCCTTGGTCAATGCCAAAATAGCTTGCTGTGATTGCTGTGCCTGTTTAAGGTAGATGGAGGCTGAATGCCCAGCTAAGGCCTCAATGCGTCGAATGCCTGCAGCCACACTAGACTCTGACACAATCACAAAAGGCGAAAGTGCTGCTGTTGTTGACACATGGGTTCCTCCACACAATTCAACTGAATCACCCAATTGGATGACCCGAACGCTGTCGCCATATTTCTCGCCAAAAAGTGCCAAGGCCCCTTTTGCCTTTGCTTCCTCCATGGTGGACTCTCTGAATTCCTGCAAAGGGTGGTCTTGTAGAATAGCTGCAGATACATGTGACTCTATGGCCGTCAATTCCTTTGCAGCAATGCGCTGAAAATGGCTGAAATCAAATCGCAGGTACTCATCAGACACAAAGGACCCGCGTTGCTCTACGTGCACACCCAAAATATCCCTCAATGCTTTGTGTAGCAAATGGGTTGCGCTGTGGTTTTGAGCAGAGGCCTTTCGCTTGCCTTCATTGATGGCAGCTTCCACCTCCGCCGATGGTTTAGCAGGCATGGTGGCAACAAGGTGAAGAATCGCGCCGGCCTCTGAGCTGCAGTTGAGCACTTCAATGCGATCCTTGCCCATGGTCAACCATCCGCGATCACCAACCTGACCACCGCCTTCTGGGTAAAAAGGTGTCGGTTGGATCACCACCTGTGTGAAGTCACCTTTTGCATTGCTGACCTTGCGGTGTCGAAGAAGCTTGGACTCCGTTGTGTACTGATCATAACCAACAAACTGGTCGCCAATGCCTTGAGCAACTTCTACCCAGTCACCCACCTTTTGTGCGCCCGCCTCTTTGCTGCGGCCTTTCTGTTCAGCCATGGCCTCGTGGAAGCCTTTCTCGTCAAGCACAATGCCTTTTTCCTTGCAAATCAAGGCCGTTAAGTCCAGAGGGAATCCATAGGTGTCATACAGCTCGAAAGACTGTTTACCCGTCAGGGGTTTTCCCTCTTTCATGGCTGCATCCAATCGCTTCAAGCCACTGGCCAGTGTGCGAAGGAAGGCCTGTTCTTCTTCTTCGATGACTTGGGTCATCAAGGTCTGTTGAGCCTTCAATTCAGGGAAGGCCTTGCCCATGCTTTCCACCATGTCTGGCACCAGACGTGCAATGAATGGCTCATTGAATTGCAAAACGGAATAGCCATAGCGAACGGCTCGTCTCAAAATGCGACGAATCACGTAGCCTGCACCCGTATTGGATGGCAATTGGCCATCTGCAATCGCAAACCCTACGGCTCTGACATGGTCAGCAATCACCCGCATGGCTACATCTACCGATTCATCCTTGCCATAGGATCTGCCACTCATTGACTCCAGCCGCTGAATGTAAGGGGCAAAAACATCGGTGTCGTAATTGGATGACTTGCCTTCGATGGCGCGAACCAAGCGCTCAAAACCCATCCCTGTGTCCACATGCTGTGAAGGCAAATCCACCAAACTGCCATCGGCCAATCGCTGGTATTGCATGAACACCAAATTCCAAACTTCAATCACCTGTGGGTGATCCATGTTCACTAATGTTGCCCCATCAATTTGCTTGCGCTCTTTGTCTGGACGCAGGTCAATGTGTATTTCTGAACAAGGGCCACAAGGGCCTGTTTCGCCCATTTCCCAAAAATTGTCAGCTTTATTGCCATTGAGGATGCGATCAGCCGGCAGGTGTTTTGCCCAATGCGACTTTGCTTCATCATCCATAGCCAATCCATCCCCCTTGTCGCCTTCAAAAAAGGTGACGTAGAGCCTTTCTGGGTCCAGCTGGTAGACATCAATGAGCAGTTCCCATGCCCAATCGATGGCCTCTTGCTTGAAGTAGTCGCCAAAGCTCCAATTCCCCAACATCTCAAACAAGGTGTGATGGTAGGTGTCAATTCCAACCTCTTCCAAGTCATTATGCTTGCCTGAAACTCGCAGGCATTTCTGTGAGTCAGCGACCCTGGATTGCTTTGCTGGCTTAGCTCCTGTGAATATATCCTTGAAGGGATTCATGCCAGCATTGACGAACATCAAGGTCGGGTCATCCTTCATCACCAAGGGCGCTGAATGCACAATCTCATGCCCTTTGTTAGCAAAAAAGTTTAAAAAGGCCTGTCTTATCTGAGATGCGGTCATAATATCTTTAGCGTTTTCCTACTTTTGGAAAGTCCAAAAATACGGAATTTCAACCCGACATGAAGAAGACAAAGTACGTATATGACCCCTTGAGCCTTGCTTACCGCAAGGTTGAAAAGAATTGGAAGGATCGATTGCGCGATACCGGCGTCTTTATCCTTGCTTCCATACTCCTTGGTATCCTCTTTTTCTTTGGCTTGCAAGTGATTCTTGACTCCCCGGAAGAAAAGCTCCTCAAGCGGGAACTGGCTGAAACAGAAATGCTCTTTGAACAGCTTGACCGTCGGGTTGCTTCCTTGTCCGGCATCATCCAACAGGTTGAGAGACGGGATGATGAGGTGTACCGTGTCATTTTTGAATCTGATCCGCCAAGCCGCGAAAACCGATTGCGTGGCATCAGTGGGAGCGCACAACGCTATGCAACGATACGAGGGCTTCCCAATGGCGAATTGCTTGAACGGTCTGCATTGAAGGTTGATCAATTGAGTCAGCGTGTCAATGTTCAGTCTAAAAGCTTGGATGAATTAGCAGACTTGGTAACCAAGAAGGAAGCACTCTTGAGTGCTTTGCCCGCCATCCGGCCTCTCAAGGACCAACCTGGCACATGGTTCTCCAGCTCTTATGGCTACCGCTTCCACCCTATTCTAAAAAAGAGCAGGATGCATACAGGTGTCGATTTCTCTGCACCGCGCATGACCCCCATCTATGCCACAGCAGATGGCATTGTGATTTCCAATGAGCGCTTTGGCGGCAAAGGGTTTGGAAAACACATCACCATTTCTCATGGCTTTGGCTACCACACCCTCTACGCGCACATGCACAAGACAGCAGCTCCACGGGGGCGGCGGGTCAAGCGAGGGGAGCTCATTGGCTATGTTGGGCGAACGGGCCGATCCACAGCCAACCACTTGCACTATGAAGTGATCTACAATGGTCGCCGGGTGAACCCCATCAACTACTTCTTCAATGACCTAAGCCCTGAGGAATACAATGATCTATTGATCATGGCTGAGTCTGCCAACCAAAGCATGGACTGATGGCAATACCCACTGAATGGACCAAGCGCTATTACAGCATCGGTGATGCCGCAAATACCTTTGACCTCCTGCCTTCTACGCTTCGATTTTGGGAAAAGCAATTCCCGCAATTGAAGCCTAAAAAATCCACCAAGGGTCAACGGAAATACACCGCAAAGGACATGGATATCCTGCGTCGGATATACCACCTGGTCAAAGAGCGAGGCTTCACCATTGAAGGTGCCATCAAGAAATTCAACAGCAATGTTGACGATGTAGCAAACAATGAAGAAGTCGTACGTCGTTTAATGCAAGTACGGTCAGACATGCAGTCCCTGAGACAGCAGATTGAAAAGCTCCCCTGAAATCTTCCAAATGCCCTTGGAAAAAGGCAGACTATTAAACCACAAGCCTATCATCCTCCTTTAGCTCATTCGTCCAAGATGTCCGACCTTTGCACAAATCATTGATTCATGAAGTATTTTTTCACCACACTTAGCCTGTTATTTCTGCTGACCGCATGCGGCGCGCCAAAGGCTACATCCAGTCAACTGTCTTCTGACCGTTACGATATCGCAGTCACCAAGTCTGCACAGTCAATTGTTGATGTCATCGATGTCCGACTCAGCGATGGTGAGCATTTTTCCAATGGTTTTTTCAAGATCAAGGTGACTGATGGCAGTGGTCCTCTGCTCAGCTCCAAAGGTGTTGAATCCTTCACTATCAGCGTCATGGCAAAGGGTCTAGACTTTGAGCCAAGCCATGTGATTTACACCTACCGTCAATCAGAAGACGGCCCAGTAAAGACAAGGAAAGTGGCCATCGAGCAACAAGGCAACTGAGATGATTTATATCCAACGTCGCGCCATTTTCAGTGCGGCTCATCGCTTGGCAAACCCCAGCTGGTCTGATGAAAAGAATCAGGCTGTGTTTGGTCATTGTGCCAATGAATACAGCCATGGTCACAACTTTCAATTGATCGTCACGGTCAAGGGTGAGGTCAATCCTGACACAGGGTTTGTAATCAATTTGGTGGATCTTAAAGCCATCATGGATAGCGAAATCATACAGCATGTTGACCATCGAAACCTCAATCACGATGTGCCTTTCATGCAAGGAATCATGCCTTCCACTGAGAATCTAGCCATGGTTTTCTGGCAGCAGATTGAAGGCCCCATAGCTAAACATGGTGCAGCATTGCATTGCATTCGCATCGTGGAGACTGAAAATAACATGGTAGAATACTACGGAGAATGAAAGCCTATGTGTTTCCGGGCCAAGGCGCCCAAAGTCCAGGAATGGGCAGCGATTTGTACGCAGGCCAGAAGGCTCTCTTTGACCAAGCCAATGACATCTTAGGCTTCAACCTGAGCGACATCATGTTCAACGGGTCCATGGAGGACTTGACACAAACCAAGGTCACCCAGCCAGCTGTGTTCTTACATTCAATTGCAAAAGCTGCTTCCCTGGGAGACAGCTTTCAACCTGACATGGTTGCTGGCCATTCTTTGGGCGAATTTTCTGCCCTTGTTGCGGCAAAGGCTTTGACTTTTGAAGACGCCTTGACCTTGGTGTCTCAACGCGCCATAGCCATGCAATCCGCCTGTGAGCTGCAGCCGTCTACCATGGCTGCAATTATTGGGCTTGACAATGACGTTGTTGAAGGCATCTGCGAACAAACCGCAGGCATTGTGGTTCCCGCGAATTACAACAGCCCTGGCCAGTTGGTGATTTCTGGCGACTTAGCAGCCATTGAAACAGCCTGTGAGGCAGCCAAACAGGCAGGTGCTCGTCGGGCATTGATCTTACCTGTTGGGGGCGCATTTCACAGCCCTTTGATGCAGCCTGCTGGTTTGATATTGGCGGCAGCCGTTGACAAGGTGACCATCACAAAGCCCATTTGCCCCATTTACCAAAATGTGGCAGCGGCAGCAGTGACTGACCTGGATGCCATTCGCGACAACCTGAAGGCTCAATTGACGGGTTCTGTTAAATGGTCACAAAGCATCCGTGCCATGGTGAGCGATGGCGCAACATCCTTCACTGAAGTTGGTCCAGGTCGCGCATTGCAGGGCATGATTCGCAAAATATCACCTGGAATGGAAGCTTCTAGCGCGTGACCCATACCTGGTCATCCCCATCCAATATTGCACTGGTCAAATACTGGGGCAAGCACGGACAGCAATTGCCGTCCAATCCCTCCATCAGTTTCACACTTTCGAATTGTCGCAGCACAACCAGCATGACTTTGAAAGAGGGGAAGGGCTTCACTGTGGCCCTAGATGGTGTTGACAAGCCAGCATTTGCAGCAAAAATTCAAACCTGGTTTGACCGAATTGATGACCGCCTACCTTGGTTGAAAGATCACCATGTCACCATTGAAAGCAGCAACAGTTTTCCCCATTCAAGTGGCATTGCCAGCAGCGCAAGTGCCTTCAGTGCCATGGCTCTTTGTTTGCTTGACCATGCACGAAAAGCAGGGTTGAGCACAATGTCATCAGACTTCACAGAAGAAGCTTCCTTGCTTGCCAGGTTAGGGTCTGGCAGCGCCAGTCGATCAGTGATGGGTGGTTTAGTCGTTTGGGGTGTGCACAAGGGAACACCTGGCTCATCCGATAACCACGCCATCCCCTACCCCCATGAGGTTCACCCGGACATGATGAGTTACCAAGATTTGGTTTTGCTGGTAGATGTGGGACAAAAATCTGTGAGCAGCAGTGCAGGCCATGAATTGATGGCCAAGCACCCCTTTGCCGCAACACGTTTCGAGCAAGCGCACCACAACATGGATGCCTTGCAGGGCATCCTCAAGGCAGGAGATCATTGGGCATTCATTGATCTGATTGAATCTGAAGCATTGACCTTGCACGGCTTGATGATGAATTCTTCCCCAAGCTATTTACTGATGAAACCCAACACCCTAGCTATCATTCAGCGAATCAGGCAGTTCAGACAAGACAAGCAAGTGCCTGTTGGCTTCACCCTAGATGCTGGTGCCAATGTGCACATGCTCTACCCTGAAAGCTTGAAATCAACCGTTGAATCCTTTGCCAATGATCAGTTGAAATCCCTGTGCAAAGATGGTCGAATGATACTTGATGAAGTTGGCAAAGGTCCTGTACCTTTGTCCTGATACCCAACAATATGAAAGCATCCTTTTTTGCAAAAATTCTTCTCTTTGGTGAATACGGCATCATCAAAGAATCCATGGGGCTCTCCATTCCTTACCGGTCTTTCTCTGGCGTACTTCATGTCACAACAGGCGAACTCAATGCATCGGAGCACGCCTCCAATGTGTCACTGAAGGCCTTTGCAGAATATTTGAGAGGCTTGCAACTCTCTGGCCAAGCCTTGGCTCTGTTAGATCTGGACCAGCTTGACAAGGATATCCATGAAGGTCTCATCTTCAATTCAAGCATTCCACAAGGCTATGGCGTAGGCTCATCTGGCGCATTGGTTGCTGCCATCTACGCCACATACAGCGACAAGCCCTTAAGCCTCGACATCATGCCAGGTGCTGAAAGTCTTGCTCTTTTGAAACGTCAATTGGCGCAGATGGAAACATTTTTCCACGGCAAATCATCCGGCATCGATCCCGTGATATGCTACCTTCAACTGCCCTTGCTGATTTCCTCTGACTCAGAACTAGGTGCTGTTGGTATGCCCGATGAAGACTTTCAAGGACAGGGAGCCATATTCTTGCTAAACTCTGGCGGTCCCGGCGAAACCCAACCCATGGTGTCCATCTTCATGAACAAGCTCAAAGAAGCCGGATTTCGTCGCCTGATGAGTCAGCAGTTCAAAAGCTACAATGATGCTTGCATTCAAGCCTTTCTTAAAGGGGACTGGGACCCGTTGTTCAACAACTTGAAATCCCTGAGCCACCTGGTATTGGACAATTTCAGGCCAATGATCCCTGACCACTTGGTGCCTGCATGGCAAAAGGGAATTGACAGCAATGCTTACTACCTCAAGCTCTGCGGTTCAGGTGGCGGTGGTTATGTGCTTGGTTTCACTAAGGATTATGATCGCGCAAAGGACTTGCTAGCTGACCATGATCCTGAACTGGTCTTGAGATTCTGATGCCATGGCGCGTCGTTATCGCATCCTGATTCGCCTCACTGCCTTCCTAAGCCTGGTTCGCTGGACCCATATTGCCTTCATTGCCTATGTGCAGATCGTGATTGGTCTCAGTTTGCACATACACGGATCATGGACTTCGACCCTCTTGGATCCCGTTTTTTTAGCCATGTTGTTTTCCACAGCTAGCATTGTGGCTGGCGGCTCCTTGATCAACAGCTTTTATGACTTGGAACGGGACCTGACGACCCGACCACTACGCACCCTCTTTGAGCAGCCTGTAGCTAAGAAGTACGGTGCCTATGTCGCCACCTGGTGCTATGGAATGGGGCTGTTAATTGCAACTGTCTTTTTGCCATGGCATGTGGCAGGTGGCATGTGGGGGTTTGGTTCTTTACTGTGGTTTTACTCCCACAAACAACTCTCTCAAACTGACTTTGGAGCTCTGATAGCTACCCTGTTAGCCTTCATTCCAATGGCGCTTTTGCTGTGGATGTACATGCCGCTCGCAAAGCCAGGCATTGCAAGCGTTTGGCCACTAGCCGCACTCCTGTTTCTGGTAGAATGGCGCCGACAACATGAGCGAATGCAGCAGGTCAATCACAGTGAAAACAGCTATTTGCAACGGCAATGGACCTACAAAATTGGTTTGGCCCTTGGCGTTATAGGCCTGGCCTTGTTGGCTTAAATACTTACCGGAACAGGCGAATGCTTCCCTGTCGTTCTTCATACCTATCATAGGGCAAGGCAATCCACAAACGGTAACTGTAAACCCCTTCTGGCAGCGCTTCACCAGCATAGGTTCCATCCCATGTGGCATTGAGATCATCGCTCTGGTACACCTCAAGTCCCCATCGATTATAAATGGTCCATCGGATGCCTACGATGCCCGTTGCTTGCACACCGATGCGATCATTGACAACATCGCCATTGGGCGTGAAAGCGTTTGCCACATAAACGTAGTGATCCATTTTCAAATCCAAAGTCAGGGTCAAGGCATCGCTGCAGCCCATGCTGTCTGCAATGCTCAAGGTGACGACATAGGCGCCGGGCCTGGGGTAGCTGTTTTCAGCGTTAACAAGGGCCGATTGATTGCCATCACCAAAGTCCCATGACACCGACGTGGTGTCTGATGAATGGTTGCTGAATCCAACCTTCAGTGGGTTGCCGGGGAAAGGTAGGTAGCTGAAGGAGGCAATGGGTGTCGGTGCCACGCCAACCCACATTGAATCCACAGCAATGACCCCACAGGCATCGGTGACTTCATAGTGGAACCAAGTAGATGTCGAGGGGCTAACTACCAAAACTGAGTCTTGTGTTTGCGTGCCTAGCCATCGGTACACCATAGGGGCATTGCCACGACGCGCTTGTGCAAGCAAGGTTGTTGAGGCTCCCGGGCAAATCCAAGCCGTATCGGATTGGGTCACGATGCTATCGTAGGGCAACACAACAATGGTGATGCTGTCATACAACGGGTATTGCATGCACTCATCCTTCACATAATACCGGTAGGTCGTTGTCGATGTAGGCATGACTGTGATGGTTGGACCACTCAACGTGTCCGTCACCCACCAAGCCTGGGTGCCTCCTTCACCATTGGAATAGCTGCCCAGCAATTGCACAACATCACCCGGGCAGGATATCGTGTCATTGCCTGTCAGCAGGCCAGCCGTGGACGTTGGCAGGACATGATCTCGGATCAGGTACTCGACGATTTGTGGCGGATAATCAGCACAAGCAGTTGTTACAGGCTGCATAACAATGCGAATGGTATCCAAGCCTTCCGCCACCCCATCGTCGATGGCATAAATAGGGATGGAGTCAGAGGTCACCCCGGGGAGCAAGGTGATGCTTGAAGGTAGCGTTTGGTAGTCCACAGCAGCAATGGCATTGCCGTAGTAGTTGAAGGCAATGTCCATGGTGTCGTAGATGGCACCTGCTCGATTAACCACCAAATAGCTGGGATTGCACCCTTCAACTACCACCGAATCAGCGAAACTATTCCCAGAGTTGTAGGATGAATTGAGGCTGATGACTGGCAATTCAAAACTCTTGGCACCAATGAAAACTGAAGAATTTAATGCGCCATCACTCACGTCACAAATCATCATTTTAATGGTGTACAATACGCCGCAACTCACAGCGGCCTTAGCTGTGAATCGATCCGTATAGCCCTCCATGTTGACAATGGATGTGCCCCCAGAATTGCTATTGTAGTAGAACGAGTTGGCCACGTAATTGGCGTTGGCAGTGAGGCAATTGCTTGCAGGGTATGACCCTGAAGGGAAGCCTTGATTGATGGTGTTAACTGCTACAGGCGTCGTGGTTCCCGGGATGACAGCCAGGTTGACGGTGTCAATGTTGGGTGTGCCATTGCTATTCCACATAGCAGCACCATTGATGCCTTGACCAATCAAGAAAAACCCAAACACATCATTGAAGGGCGAGCAGGTGTAGCTGGTGTACTCCTTGGACGCAAAGATGTAATCAAATTTTACCGAATCTCCGGGTGAAACAAAGCTGAACTCAATGCCAACACGGTCATGTTGCGCAGAGGAAGAGCTGCCAATGGTATTCAGGACCGTGGCTAAATTGGCTGAAGCTGGCAGGGTGGAATTGCTGTAAGATCCTGATTGCCCAGGGACCACATCGTAGGCATCGGTCGTCACCATAACAATGCCACTGTCTAGACCGAAAGCGCTGTTGTTGATATTGAAGGTTCCAAGCTGGACGGAAGAAGCCTGTGTTTTTGGTAACCCGATGGCATTAATCGGCGAAAAGGCAGCAAGATTAGGCCCAATCAGGACATTCTGAACCAACCACATCGGGCTTTTCCGCTGACCACTTTGATCGACGGTCATGTTTTGTCCCTGCCCCGAAAAGGGAAGCAACAACATGACAACAAATAGATAGTGTACCCAGCGATCCATAGCACACGCAAGTTAGTGTAATCCTTCAATCACCCCTTACCTTCACCGACATGAAAACCTACATCGATAAACACAAGCAACGATTCCTTGACGAACTCATGACATTGCTGCGCATGCCTAGCATCAGTGCAGATTCTGCGTACCAAGAGGATGTGCTAAAAACCGCCGATGCAGTGGCAGCATTTCTCAAAGCTGCAGGTGCAAACAACGTTGACGTTTGCGAAACCCCCGGTTACCCCGTTGTTTATGGAGACTACCATGTGGATGATGCCTTGCCTACTGTGCTGGTCTATGGCCATTACGATGTGCAGCCTGCCGACCCCCTTGATCTATGGGACAGCGAGCCGTTCAACCCCGTGGTCAAAGTGACTGACATCCACCCTGACGGGGCGGTGTTTGCACGTGGAGCTTGCGATGACAAGGGACAGTTCTTCATGCATCTGAAAGCTTTTGAAGCCATGGTGGCAACAGGCAACACCCCCTGCAACATGAAATTCATGATTGAAGGAGAAGAGGAAGTTGGGTCAAGCAATCTGGCATGGTTTGTTCAGCGAAACCACCAACGCCTGTCCTGTGATGTGATTGTCATCTCTGATACCGGCATGATTGCGCCAGGCGTACCAAGCATCACCACAGGGCTTCGCGGCTTAAGCTATGTGGAAGTAGAAGTCACTGGTCCCAACAGGGATCTGCATTCTGGCCTGTATGGTGGCGCTGTTGCCAACCCAATCAATGCCCTAGCAGACATGATTTCACAACTGCATGACAAGGATCGACAGGTGACAATTCCTGGCTTCTATGACCGGGTAGAAACCATGCCGCAAAAGGAGCGGGACCGATTGGCAAAAGCCCCATTCACCCTTGACGCTTACAAGCAAAGCCTCGACCTCAATGGCATTCAAGGTGAAAAAAGCTACAGCACCATGGAGCGAACCGGCATTCGACCAGCTCTAGATGTCAATGGCATTTGGGGTGGCTACACCGGTGAAGGCGCAAAAACTGTCATTGCAAGCAAGGCCTATGCGAAAATCTCCATGCGATTGGTTGGAGAACAAGACCACGAAGCCATCACCAAGGCATTCACCACCTATTTCATGTCACTCGCGCCAGAAGGCGTCAAGGTGAAAGTCAGCCCATTTCACGGTGGACAGCCCTATGTCTGCCCCACAGACCATCCAGGCTACTTGGCAGCAGAGAAAGCGCTGAAAGTAGTTTATGGCATGGACGCTTTACCGGTACGAAGTGGCGGAAGCATTCCTATTGTGGCGCTTTTTGAAGCTGAATTAGGCGTGAAAAGCATCTTGCTTGGTTTTGGTCTAGATTCTGACGCCATCCATTCGCCCAACGAGCATTACGGCCTGAGAAATTTCTATGATGGCATCCGTAGCATCCCCCTATTTTATCAATTCTACGCTGAAGGAACCACAAGCTGATGGGTGATCTACGTTGCACCTGGTGCCTTTCAAGTGATGACTACCAACAATACCACGACAATGAGTGGGGCTTGCCGCTGAGGGATGATCAACGCATGTTTGAATTCTTGATTCTGGAAACCTTTCAAGCCGGTTTGAATTGGCTGATGATTCTTCGCAAGCGCGAAGCTTTCAGGGAAGTCTTTTTGAACTTTGATCCCCATCGGGTTGCGCTGATGACAGCAGACGATGTGGAACGGTTGGCTCAAGACAAACGCATCGTGAGGAACCGCCAAAAAATTCGAGCTGCCATTGCCAATGCACAGGCCACCTTAAGGCTTGAAGCGAGGGGAATCGGTCTCTCCGACTATTTCTGGCAATGGGTTGATCATGTGGCAGTGGACAATCAGGGGACGATGCAAACCACATCTGACCTATCAGATGCCATTGCGAAAGACTTGAAGTCCCTGGGGTTTAAATTTGTTGGAAGCACTACCATTTATGCCCATCTGCAAGCGACGGGAATCATCAATGATCACCAAGTCACCTGCCCTGCCTATTCGGTAGCCCAATCTTTGGCTTCCCCGTCACAAAATCCTTGATGTAGTTAGGTTCCAAGCTATGGATGTCTTCAAATGCCTGTTGCTTCCAAGACATCAACGCCGGTTGCAATAAATCTTTTGCATGGGGCTGTTTCAACGATCCAGCCTGGAGGTTTGGCAACAGATCTAAGCATTTATCCACCCCATTACCCACGCCCAGCCAGGTTATCTCAGAGGGCAATTCACCCCCTTCAATCACGATGGCCTCATCGTCAGTGAGACGCTGGCCTAGTTGATCAAATTGTGCGCCATAGACCTCCATTCTCCGGGCATCCATGGCGGCCCAAATTCCTTGAAACCCCCCATCAGAAGCTGCTTTCAAGGCGCCCATGGCTATGCATTGCAGGGTACTCACAGCCATCAAGGGTATGTCAAGAGCATAGGCCAGTCCTTTTGCTGAACTCATGCCAATGCGTAAGCCCGTGTAGGATCCAGGGCCATTGCTGATGACAATGCCATCCAGTTGATCAAAGGCATGATGGGTCATCACCTCTTGGATTAGGACATGCAGCTGTTCTGCATGTATGTAGGATCCAGGTTCTATCGCATCGGCAGATGCAACAATTTGATCCCCCTCGCTCAAGGCAATCGAGCACTGCTGATTTGAACTGTCAATGAGAAGCAGCAGGGGCTTTGTCATTGTCAGTCCTCTTTGCTGTCTTCACTGTCAGGCTTGATTTCAACAGATTTGCCTTCTTCCAGTTTTCGTGACAAGGCATCGAACGGGCCTTGAATCACGGCCATGCCACTGTCAATTCCAGAGAGAATCTGGATGTAACGCTCATCTTGAATACCTGTGGTCACAATCACCAAGTGTGCTTTGTCTTTGTCGATGGTGAACACCACCTCATTGCTTTGATTCTCATCAGCACTATCGGGCCTTGTGGTTACTGCTTCAATAGGCACTGCCCAAACATTGTTGGCCTTTTTGGTTCGGATATCTACCGTGGCGGTCATGCCTGAGCGCAAGGGCTGTAGCTGTGATTCGCTCACCAAATCAGCATAGCTTTCTGGCAAAACGCGAATTTTAACTTGGAAATTGGTGACTTGATTGACTGACATCAGATTGCCAGCTGCTGCATGGCTGATTTCTGTCACCACAGCCTTGAACTCGTGACCAAGAAAAGCATCCACACGAACTGTTGCTGTGTCATGCATGTGCAAACGCACAATGTCATTCTCATTCACATCAACCAGAACCTCCATCGAAGACAAGCGTGCCACATTCATCAGCTGCGTACCCGCCATTTGAGCTGTGCCAACCACTCGCTCACCACGTTCAACCACCAAGCCGGTGACGGTGCCGTCAATGGGCGCTGTAATGATGGTTCGTTTGAGGTTGTCTCTGGCTTCGTTCAAGCCATTGATAGCAGAAGCATACTGGTATTTAGCAGATTCTACTGAAAGCTCTGCAACGCGGTACATGCGCTGAGCAGATTCCCATTCTGACTCAGCTATCACAGCCTTGTCATGCAAGATTTGACTGCGCAAGTAACTGGATTTTGCCTCAAGGTATTGTGCCTCTGATTGCGCCACGGACGATTTAGCTACATTCACCGAAGCCGTAGCCCGGCCCATCATAGACTGGTAGATGTCTGGATTGATGCGCAACAAAAGGTCCCCCTTCTTGACTAACTGGCCTTCATACACAGCCAATTCAATGATTTCTCCGCTGACTTCAGGGCTGATTGCCACCTCTTCCTCCGGTTGGATACGCCCAGAGGCATTCACGGTTTCCACTATGTGGCGCTGAGTTACCTCAAAGGTTGTCACCTGAAGAGACTCCCCTTTAGATCCCCACCAGCCGGCGGCTTTTCCTCCAATGCCTACTGCGAGCAATGCAACAACAGATGAAATAATGATAGTTTTCTTGGTCATAGCGGTAACTTAAAATTGGCGTTGATCCTCAGCATGGTACTGCGGAGGGTTGGCGTAAAATGTCAAGATGTAGTTCTTGAATATGGCGTCATATTTGGATCGAATGGCCTCACTAGAGGCAGCATAATAGCTGTCTTGAATTCGAGCATAATCCAAGGCATTCATGATGCCCTCTTCTCGGCGAATCTGTGCATCATCCAAAGATCGCTTGGCTGCCACCAAAGCTGCCTTTGCTGCCTCGTGGTTTTTCCACGCAGATTGTGCATCATGGTGTGCGCGCTCAATCACTTGTCGGTAGCTGTCCTCCTCTTGCATCAATTGTAAGGCGGCATTGTCGTGCTGCACTTGTGCACGCTGAATGCTATTGGCTATTTGGAATCCACTGAAGACAGGAATGGACAGGTTGAATCCCACATATTGCCGGCGGTTGTTGTTGAATTGATCCTGAAGATTCACGGCAGTAAATGTTGGAATCTGATACGTTGTCATCACAGGGATTTGGTTCCCCTGTGGGCTGATGAAGTACCCAATTTCTCCCACAGCGCTTGTGCTACCGGTTTGCTTGAGGGCTCTATCTGAATAGCTGGTGCTCATTTGGCCGCTCATGCTCAGGCGGGGCAACCTGGCAGCTTTTGCCACTTTCACAGCTAAGTCACTGGACTGCACCTGAAGGGTGGCCATTTGGATGCTTGGCTGTTTGCCATTGGATGCCGCATAAAGGACGGTTGGTTGAATCGCCAGTTCTGCTGTTGGCTTGTCATTGATGCCCAGCAAGGTGCCGTCAATAGAGAACTCTTCAGTCATCCCCATGGTTTGAGACAGGGATAAATGTGCCAAGCTCCTTTGTGCCATGGCGGCAACCACCCTTTGAATATCTCTGGCCAATTGGGACTTGGCTTGCAACAATTCTGACAGCGAAATCGCTCCAGCATCATGCATCGTTTGGGTTCGTTGAAGTTGTTTTTCCGACAGGGTTTCTTGTCCTATTGCAATGCGCTCTGCCTCAATGGCAACAAGCAAGGTCAGGTATTGTGATGCCGTATTCAAGACGACCAACTGAGCAGCATTGTCAACTTGCAACATGGCCACTGCAGCATTCACTTTAGCTTGACGCCAACGATTCAAGTTCTGTCCGCCATCAAAGACATTCAAACTCATCCCCAATGAGCCCGAGGCGGTGCCCAGGGTATTGGTTTGAACCTGATTGGTCACGGGATCAACAACCAAACCTGCATTCCAGCCATTGCCTGCACCAAGATTGACTTGAGGCAACATGCTGCCCATGCTTGCCTGCACATCACCATGGCTGGCGCGAAGGTTGTTGTTGCTTTGCTTGAGAGAATAGCTGTAGGCCAATGCCTTGTCTATGCAAGCAGAGAGGTCCAGGGTAGTCAGGGAGGGCTGGGCCTGCATGCCCGTTAGGCTCATGACGGCGAGGCCAATGATGGCTGTACATTTCATGCCCGCAAGTTCGCAATAACCATGCTAATCTTTTGCCTGGCGTTTTTTATTGTGGCGATACCACAAAATGGCAATGACTGCAAGCGTTAGATAGGGGAATGCCATGAGGTACAAGATGCCCACATTCAAGCCATCTGCGATGGTATCGCCTTCTTTTTGCGCGGCTTCAGCAGATGCTTTGCACATGGCACATTGGGCAAAACTCTGCATCTGTCCGACAAGCAGAATCAAACAAACAAGTGCCCTTGACCTCATGCCATGGGGTAATAGGGCGCCATGAATACGTAAACCAAAACGCCTGTTACGGCTACATAGAGCCAGATTGGAAAGGTCCACTTAACCAAGCGCTTGTGCAATGTCAGTCGATTTGTGATTGCAGAGTAAATAGTAAACATGGCCAATGGCAAGACAAAAACTGACAAAACAATGTGCGTCACCAAAATGAAAAAATACACGTAACGCAGTGTGCCTTCTCCGCCATAATGGACATCTGGATTGGACAAATGTGACAAGACATAACTCAGCAAGAAAACGGCAGACAAGGTGAAGGCAGAAACGTTGGCCAAACGGTGAATCGCCACATTCTTGGATTTAATCATCCCAAAGGCTATCAAGAGCAAAACAGTTGTGGATCCGTTCAACACGGCATGGAAAAATGGCAAGCTTCTGAAATTGTTATGACCCCATTGGATTTTCCATGTTTCAGGCATCAAAAACAAGGCAGCTACTGCCAGTGGAACAACGATGGACAAGCCAGTGATGAGTGGCACCATGAATCGGTCGTTGGGATGGGTTGTTTTCTGCATGGTAGAATGGCAGATTAATTGATATGCATTTTCACTTTTCTGTACTCTTTCACAAGCACCCTGACATCGTCAATGAGCTCATCCACCAAATAGGCTTCAGAAACATCGTAGGCTCCCAGGGGGTTGCCGTCATCTTGGATTCGTGTTCGCATGACACCTTCCCAGTCAATCAAGACAGCTGATTGGGAATGGGAGTAGCCACCCTCTGCGCTTGAATCTTGTGATGCAGCCAGGTAATAGGCTGTTGCCATGTCATAAATCAACTCGCGGTCACCCGTGAGGAAAGTCCATTTATCTGAATCACCAACACCCAGTTCCGACTTGTAGTTAGCTAATACAGCAGGTGTGTCATGCAGGGGGTCCACGGTGTAGCTGACAAAGACCACATCTTTGTAGGCTGACATCCGATCATGAACGGCCTTTAAATGAAAATTCATGGCGGGGCAAATGCTCGGACAGGAGGTGAAAAAGAAGCTGGCAATAACAACCTTCCCTTGCAATGAATCCTCCGTCCATGTGTTGCCGTTGGACTGTGTCAGGCTGTAGCTCGGGATGGAACTCTCTGCATGGCCAGGGCCGGGGGCCATGGTTGCTAAAGTTCTAAAATTCACTTCTCCACTGATGATCAAGGACAGCATGTACAAGGTCATGGGAACGACGATGATCACCGCCAACAGTAAACGCTTTTTTAACATGGCAGTCTAGACGCCGTAAAGGGCTTGACCTTCGATCAAAATGATGGCAGTCAAATACGGTATTAAAATCAATGCAGGCAAGTATATTGCACGACGAAGGGTTGACACTTCGTATTTCAAATGCATGAAGTACTGCACGATGTAGGCAGCCTTAACCAAGGTCATGCCAATGAAAATCAAGTTGAGCAAACTGGTTCCAGAAAATTGCACAAGCAAAAATTCTGGCTTGACGATGCCTAGAGCAACTTCAATAGCGGTGATTGCTAACAACAACCAAAAGATCTTCCAGATCCAAGCTGTTCCGGTGGGTGCGTGTTCGTTTGACATAGCTATACCAAGTAAAAGAAAGTGAATACAAAGACCCATACCAGGTCAACAAAGTGCCAATACAGGCCAACCTTTTCAACCATGATATAGCTCTTACGCTTTTCATAGGTGCCAAGCAAGGTGTTGTAGAATACAATGAAATTGAAGACCACCCCAGAGAAAACGTGGAAGCCGTGAAAGCCTGTGATAAAGAAAAAGAAGTTGGCAAACTGTTTTTCACCATACTCGTTGTGGCTCATGTTTGCACCCTGTATAACCTCTGCTTGTGCCATGACCTTCAAGGTCGCTGAGCGATCCAAGCTCACGTGCTCCCTGCCGGGGTTCTGAAGCACAATGTGCTCATTGGCTTCAATAGCATGGCGGACATCCTCCGTGGTGAACACATCAAGGTGATTGGCTGCATGACCATCTTCCATGCCATGAATCAATTGCGACAAGGACATCACCTCGCCTGTTCGATCATCAGCAATCTTCATGATGGATCCATCCCTCAATTCAACCGCACCTTTATCACCAACGATGAAGTGATACCACTCCCATGCTTGCGAACCCAAGAATAGGGCACCACCAATGATGGTTGCAACCATCCACCAAGCAACCCTGCTTTGCTTTCTTTCATGACCTGCACTCACTGCCAATACCATGGTCACGGATGACATGATAAGAATGAATGTCATCAAGGCAACATACAAAAGGGGTTGATCACCTGTTATGCCGGGGAAATGGGTAAAAACATCCTCCGCCATGGGCCAAGAATCAACAAAGCGAAAACGGGACAGCCCATACGCTACGAGAAATCCAGAAAAGGTCAAAGCATCTGAGACAAGGAAGAACCACATCATCAGTTTGCCATATTCCGCCTTCATTGGCTCACTGTTGCCGCCCCAGGTTGGTTGCGTATCTGTCGTCATAGGAGTTTGTTTGTTTTGCCTGCAAAATTAACGCAGAAAGACTAAAAATAAGAGGAGGTAAAGCCATAATCCACCCAAATAATGCCAGAACTGGACAGCAAGGTCAAAACCCAACCGATTTGACTGATTGTATCTATTGCTCAAAGCCTTTACCATAACTACAAGCAAGACAATAACCCCTGCCAATACATGCATCCAGTGGAACCAGGTTATGACATACAACCACGAACCTGCAGCCTGACTTTTTACCCCTGTGAACCAAATACCTTGATCCATGAGGCTGAGCCAAGCGGTTATTTGGGAGACCATGAATGCCAACCCAAAGGCAAATGAACCAAACACCAGGGCCGCAAATCGCTTGTTTGCATCTTGCTTCAATGCCACACCCGCAAGGATCAGCAATGCGCTTGAAATCACAATAAAAATCGTGCTGTAATAGAAGGCTTCAGGAAGGGGGAAGTCCAGCCATGCACCTTTGCCTTCAAGGGATGACTTGGACACCAGATAGCCGGAAGTCAAACCTGCAAAGGCCATACCTATGCTGGCCATACTAACCCATAAAAGGGGTTTTTTACTACGCTGTTGGGGACTGAGGGTTTCACTCATGAGATAAAATGGTCAATGACATAAACAAGTTGAAGCAGGGGTAAGTATCGGATGGTGCCAAACATCAAGGCCTTTGCACAAGCATCGCTTGGCTTTCGGTGATGGGTCACGGCCAATCGCAAGACATCTATGCCTAACAAGAACACCAGTACCGCAGCCACCGAGCTCAGCTCCAAGGTGCCCGTCACGCCAAAGGCAGGCAGCAAACTCAAAAAGATCATCCAAATGGTGTACACCACCGACATATGGGTTGCTGTGCTGTCCTTTTTCCTTGTGGGCAAAAGGAAATAGCCCGCCTTCGCATAATCGTCATAGCCCAGCCATGCTATAGCCCAAAAATGGGGAAATTGCCATAGAAATTGAATGCCAAAAAGCACACCTGGCTCAATACCAAAGTCTCCCGTGACCGAGACCCATCCCAACAAAAAGGGAATAGCTCCAGGAAAGGCTCCAACCAAAACAGACCAAGGTGATTTAGCCTTCATGGGGGTGTAGACCAAGACATACAGCAGCATGCTCAGTAACCCAAAGCCTGCCGTGACAGCATTCAACATGCTCAATGCAATTGTGCCAACCAGGCCTAGCCCAATAGCCCATGCAAAGCCAGCAACCCTAGACATGCGGCCTGTTGGCAGTGGGCGGTTTTTAGTTCGGTCCATCAGAGCATCTCGCTCAATTTCCCATAGTTGATTGAATGCGTTGCTTGAGGCCACGATGGCAAAGCCACCAATAGTCAAGGTGATTAGATGAAAGGCATCCACTTCAGGAGCACCCAACAGATAGCCAGCAACTGCGGAGAATACCACAGTGAAGGCAAGGCGAAATTTCAGTAAAAGGGCAACATCACGCATGACCACAAAGGTAGTCTGCACCGCATATCAAGAAATGCGGATTGAGCAAATTTTCCTTGTTGTACGCCAAGGGTTCAGACCACGTGATTTTTCCATCCAAGTGGTCAATTCGGAAGACGTTGCAGCCGGCAGCTGTCGCTACGGCGTGGCCTGCAGCAGTGTCCCATTCCATGGTTGGTGCCGCACGAGGGTAGGCATGTGCGCGACCCTCCGCCACCAGGCAAATCTTCAAAGATGACCCCATGCTAACTCTCTCGATGGGTCCATGAGCAACTTCCCAACCTGCCAACAACGCTTCTGTAGCTTCAGACATGTGAGAGCGACTCGCCACCACTGTGAGTTTATCGGGATGGCGTCCTGGCATCCGCATGGCCTGTGTCAGCATGTCCTTGTAGGAGATGGGGGCATTGGACTTCATGGCAGGGATGTCCGATCCACCCAGGTAAACCCACCCTAAAGCAGGGGCGTAGACCACGCCAAATATGGGAATGCCTTGGTGAACAAGGCCAATATTCACGGTGTACTCGTTGCGACCTTTTATGAACTCTTTGGTGCCATCCAATGGGTCGACAACCCAGAGGGTCTCCCAGTCTTTGCGATTTGCGAAATCGGGGTGATGACCCTCCTCACTCAAGACAGGAAAACCCGTCGGTTCAAGAACCTTGTTGATGATGCGATGTGCTGCAATGTCTGCTTCAGTTACCGGGCTATTGTCTGCCTTCAATGACGCTTCCACCCCGCCAATGCGTGATTGCACTTCCATGATGGCTTCGCCAGATTCGTAAACGGCTTGGAGGATGGACTCAATAACGGCTGATGACAAGGTCATGCAAGGAATGATTTGGCTGTGATAAAAAAACCCGGGATGAACCCGGGTTGTGTGATTGGCTGAAGTTTACTGCAGTCTAGCGTTGATTGGCAGGCTGTATCGCATGGATACTGATCGACCGCCAACCTTTGCTGGTTTCATGCGGGGCAGTTTTTTGACAACGCGCAGGGACTCATCATCCAACAGCTTATCGACACCCCTAACAATAGCTACACCAGTGACTAAACCACTCTTGTCAACGACGAACTCTACCCAAACCTTGCCTTGTATGCCCATTTGGATGGCCATTTCAGGGAATTCAAAATTCCTCAAAACAAAGCGCTGTGTCTCAAGCGCAAAACAATTTGATCGCTCTTCTTCTGTAGACAGGTTTTCGCAACCAGGGAAAATGGGACGCGATTCCACATTGACAAAATTGTAGATCTCGTCATCATCAATCTCATCGATCAATTCAATGTCTTCGTCATCGTCAAACTCTGTTGACTCCAATTGGATTTCGTCAATCTCAACCTTGTCGTCAACGATATTGATTATTTTAATAACTGCCGGCGGCGGGGGTGGCGGAGGTGGCGGCTTCCGGTTCGTTGCGATCATGTCGTCATCGATTACCACATTGTCAAGCGTTCCAAGTGAGCTTGGCCCGCTCTCAAATGTCTTCCATTCAAATGCCATCCACACCATGCTCAGGGCAAGCACAATGCCGATTTGGAGGTAAAGACCCTTCTTCTTTTCAAGATCAGCCTTGTCAGTTTTACGTGGATTCATCTTATTATTTTTAGCGTGGTGAAATTACGCAGAGCTTGCGTGAAATCAAGGGTTTAAGGTAAATTCCTTGAAAAAAGACGAACGAGTCGTCTCTCAACTCAGTTTTTCTGCCTTGATAGCCAGGTCTTCAATTGCATTGCCATCAATAATCCAAGAATCATGCCGCAGGAATTTGCCATCAAGTCATGGGTGGAAAACACACGGCCATCTGTCACTATTGGCTGCAAAAACTCAAGGCCTGTACCCAGAAGGGTGACAACCAAAGCTGGACGCCATGGGCCTATGGGGGACCGGCTGCCCATCGTCATGAGGAAGGACATCAAGCCATAGGCGACAGCATGAAGAACCAGGTCCTTGATGTTAAGCAGCAAGGATGGCAATGCCGACGCTGGCATCAAACTCATCAAAACAACAACCATTGCCCAGCAAGCAGCTAACGTGAGCCAGAATACCCTTGTCAAACTTCGCAACAAGCCTAAGACCTTGTGGAACAGGTCCTTCAACTGCTTAAGCAATATGTGACTGGTAATCTGATGCAGACATCAGTGCATCCGCATCGGAGACATTAGATAATCGGATTTTAACCATCCAACCCTCACCATAAGGGTCAGTGTTGACCAATTCTGGACTGTCCTCCAACGCTTCATTGATTTCAATCACTTCCCCAGCGAATGGTTGGAATAAATCGCTCACCGTTTTCACTGCCTCCACAGAGCCAAAGACTTCCTCTGCGTCCAGCTGCTCGCCTTCTGTATCAATGTCCACAAAAATGACATCCCCAAGCTCGCTTTGCGCGAAATCTGTGATGCCAATCGTGGCAACATCGCCATCAAGGCGAATCCATTCATGGTCTTGCGTGTAAATAAGGTCTGCTGGTATGTTCATGGTGCTGAAATTTTTGTCAAAAATAAGTTGGATGTCCCCAAGAAAAAAGCCAAGGAGAATTCCTTCATTGCAATCAATTGCCAAGGTTTAACCTGAAGGCAATACCAGACTGCCATTGGTTTGTAGGGAAGGCCATGGACGTTTTGAAGGTGCTGATGGTCTGGTCAAAATAATACTGTGCTGTGAGGCGACGGCTCAGTCGGTAGTCAGCCGTGAATTTAATCGTGGTCCTGCGTTGACCTGCAGTTGGCTGGTTGAAGTTCTCATAGATGCGGCGAATCACGGTCTGATTGTCAGATACCCGAACATCCAGTTTCAGCTCCAAGTTGCTTTGAATGTTTGTGCGTTGACCCTCTTGATCCACCAAGGTGAATTTAAGATCGCGCACAATGTAACCCACCCCCACGGTCATGTCATAGGCCTTACTTTCAGTGATTTGGTTGTTAGCTAGGGACATCGCAACCTGTCGATTTTTACCAATTTCAAGCTTGAAGGACGCATTGGTCTTTGTGCGAACATCCACCCCAATCAATGGAGAAAACGCCTCTGTCATGGTCATTTGACCAATCTGTCGGTTGGCTAAAATGTCACCATTGGCATCGATGGGGAAGGGTTGGCTTGGCTTATCCTGCATCTTCTGCAAACGAAGCATGTTGGTTTGCACGCCGGCTATGGTCAATGTATTGGTGTACCCATGAGTCATGTTGAAGGCGGTGAATCGCTTGCGAATAGGCTTCAGGCGCATCAACCCCGTATAATTCACACGCCAGTTTGGGATCGGAAGCAAGGATTGCAAATTGACCTCTCCGGCATCCATGATTTGTCCATCACCATAGGCCATCAAAAAGCTTTTGAAGAGCACTTCAGACTGCAAGACAGAGAAGCCATTGTAGCCATAGCGAGACGAATCGGGGTCTGAAATGAAATCCTTGCTATACGATGGATCCAAGCCCAGCTGCCGATCACCAAATGCATTGGAAATGCCCAATCGATTGGACAGGAATTGCTGGTAAGCATCTGAATCGTAATCGGGCGACTCAGACGTCTCAAAAGCTGTTGACCAAGCAAGCCAAGAGGTTGAAAAAGTTTCCGAGTTCATGGGGCTGAACTCATAGTACCCAGGTCCATTGGTCAGGCTACTGTCAGCACCCAAACCATCCGAATACCTGAAAGTGCTGCTTTCCATGTTGCCATAGTTTTGCTGAGCTGTCAGGGTGATTCGCATGTCCTTGACCGGCTCAACCTGAGCCCGTGCATTCAGGGTTCTTGTCAAGGTGGATCTGGCACGATTTGGCTGACTGCTGTTGTCAACCATCCAACCATTTTCAGCTGACCTCTGGCGAATATTGACTGGCATGCCAATCACATAGTCCAAGCCTGGAGACATACCTTTAGAAGGGTTCAATCCGCCAACCACCGGCAAGGGATTAAATCCTGGCAGCAGGCTGCCTGTATTCAGGCTACTAGAAACATTGATTGATTTGACCATGGTGATTAAATCCAAGGATGTCACCACAAGGGTTTTCACCCAAGGCGCCATACTCTCCTCTTCCTTTTTGACAGGCTTCCTATTTTGAGAAACCTCCCCTGCTGGGGGCCGATCCCCAGCCCGTAGACTTTTGCCACCTCTTTTACTGCTAGACTGCTTCATCTTTTTATAGAAGGGGAACTTGTTGTAAAAGGTGTTAAAATTTAGGTTAGCTGAAGCCGTCCATTTTCCAGAATTCTCAATTGTGTTACCATAATCCAAGGAGTCAATTTGCTGAATTGCAGCAAGCAATGGTTGCGCGTTCCAATCAAAATCTGTTTGGTACCGAAGCTGCATTTGCACGAACTCCAAATAAGGGATTTTATTAATTGGTAACGGCCATGACGCATTCACATGGTGATGGTACTCTATTGGCCTGCCGCCTGCCATCAGGTTATTCAAGAGGTACGTGTCAATGCTATCCACACCAGCAGGTCCGGGCAACTCATCAACCCTGACACGCATGCGACCAGTGTAATCCAATTTGAAGTTTTTGCTTAAATCCCACACCAAATTGTAATTGCGGTCCATGGTCATGCTTTTTGCATAGGTCGTTGGCAACTGGAATTTTGGGTTGTCAATATTGCGCATTTGCATCACCTGAACCACCCGATTCACCTCTGCCCTGGCGCTCACCCGTGAGGGTGTCAGGTTGAGATTCATGTCTCTGATCAAACTTAAATTCTTGTTCTTGATTCCCTTGAATGGCGCAATGTTTAAGGGGATTCGCTGATAATTGTAAGCCAAATTCCCTCTGTAGGCATCCCTGCGATCCTGGATGGTGTTCACGTCGCGCCGGACGATTTCATTGTATGCATAGGTAGCACTCAGGTTTTCAAGATCCCATGGTTTGGGCTTGCCTGTGCCTGATTTAGCTCCTGGACTAGCCCGCCTGCCCAATTCGCTCGATACTGGGCTTCGCTGACGGCCTTGGGTGTTGCTGTTGCCTCCGCCCCTGGCTAAATGGATATTGGTGAAGTTGATGCCACGCCGCTGGGTGAAATCGCTGACCATGCCACGCAAGGAGTCGCGTTCAATGCCATCGCTCAGATTTGCCAATGAACGATCCATTTCCACATCTGGGCTCAACGGGTTGAACAAGGGTGTTTTCCAATCCTGTGAATGGTTGATGAACATTGGGAACCGCCAACGGCTTCGACCAGGGATGAATTTATCGAGGTCCAGTTGCGTCTGGAAATCGTAAGAAGCTGCGGTGAATTTATTCCGTTCCTGTGGGTTCATTTCCAATGAACCGAAGCCCGGTGTAGACATGGCCCCAGAGAGGGCAATTTGGCCTAAATCTGCCAACTGAACCGTGCCACGAGCCAGGGCAGCCATGCCACCTCGGTTATCAAATTCCACCATGCGAAGCTCATTGATCCAAATTTCTGCGCATTTGCTCAGGCCATCATCGCCATCTATTGTGCTGCGCTTCTTCGGGTTCCTTACGCCAATCAACACTGTTCGTACATCGCCTAAATTGGGGGAGCCCACCACCCGTACAATGCCCTCATCCTTAATGAGTTCATAGGGAATGCTCGAGGAGACATTGGGGTTGTTGACCATGGCTGCATTTCTTGCCAATTTCAACTCTGTTAGCCACGAAAAAGGAAGATCAATCATGTTACCCTCTGGCCAAATCAACCCTGGATCCTTCTCCCCCCAAGCCGTCACCTGCAAAGGAATTTCAAATTCATAGTAATTCAAATTGTAGTCATTGCCAAGGCGAATGAACAAATGCAAATCCCCATCCAAAACGGGCTCTGTTTGTACGGTAGATTCGACATGAGTGAACAACTTCAGTCGCTTGTTCATCCGCATATCAATCGATGTGTTTTTGAAAACAGCCCGTGCATCGCCATCGCGAAGGTTGCATACATCCATGCTTAGCGATTGCTCATTCTGCTGCACCAATGACGTATTACCAAGCAGCACTTCCCGATTAATACCCGGCGGCAACATGTAAGGAATGGGCTGACGACCGCCATTTTCTTCCAGGTTCACTGCATTGACAGAAAAGGTGGTGCCGTCATTCTGGTCCACGGGTATCAACTCCCTGGACGCTTCCAAGGAAAAGCGGTAACGGCGCCATTCACCACGAACGAGTTCCAAACGGGCAAATCGCATCACGACTGGTTCTTGCCACTGCTGCAATACCATGCGCAAAAAGCGAAGTGATCGAAAATCGGAAGCTCCATTAACGCGTCGATCTGGCGCGAAAACAGGGATCTTGAATTGGATCCATCTCACCGGTTTACGGGTGTTATCTGGCAGCAAATCCGTCGTGGTTTCGTAAATGTCTGAAACATTATTTTGCCCAATCACTAGATCCTGGGGTCGCATTGAGATGGTGTACTGGAAATACTGCTCTGCCTTGTTCAACGTGTTATCCTGGTTCACATCCTCTCTGTCTGGCAGGTTGGTGTAGGTCGCCGGCAAGCCATTGATCAAGGTGGTTTGAGAGTTGCCGTCAGGGTTATTCCAATAACGGTATCGCTGCAAAATATCAGCACTGGCTTGATCCAAGGCTTCACCTCGGTAGTAGGTGAAGTTGTCAGCTGCTGGATCTGCAGAAGCGCTCACATAAGCAGCTGATGAGGCGCCAAAGGCGGTGTTTAATTGGCTCAGATAACCCTGCCCAGCACTGCCAAGCCAACGCTGTTCATCTTGATCATTGAGGCCATCCAATCCTACATCCTGGTAGCTGCGTGCACTGGGATCGTTGTCAAAAGATGTTGTCACAGGTTGGTAGCGAGAGGTGTATCCCCATACTGAAGAATCGACATCCATGAGCAGGCCTTGTGGATTGAGGCCATGCTCAAAGCTCTGCCTTCCATCCTTGAGTATATCCTCAGATAGGTTGCCTAAGTGGAACACCAGATCTCCCCCTGGCGCTGACGGGTCATCCAAGAAGGGGTCCATGACCCAAAACTGAATGAACTCAATGTTCTGCTCCTCAAAATTATTGATGGTCAATTGACGCATCAACCCACCCCATCGGGAAGCAGGGTTGTTCAGTGATCCATCGGATGCAATACCCGAAGAAAGTCCCGGAAATCCATTGACATCAAAGTTGTAGGCACCGCGCTCAGTTGGATCAAACTGGACATCAAACATGGCGATGTTGCGTGCCATGCCGGGCTGCAGGGGGATGTTGGGAAAGACTTCCGACAAGGGGACCATGCGCTGCTTATGATCTGAGGTGATGGATGGATCGTTACGGATATTTTGTGGCGTCTGTCCATTTGAGGCATAAAAGCTAGGGTCCACGATGTACCAACTCAACCGGCCCCGGTTGGCGTTGGAAGCCCAATCATTCATCAGTGATGCCTCAGGGTACCTTAACAAGCCTTCCGGTGTGGAGGCAATGTGCCAAGTGGTGGTTCCTCTTAAATCAATGGTCATCTGACTGTTCTCAAAATCATCCAAGTACGTCGTGGCTTCACCATTGATTTTGATTCCGCGGGGAGACCCTGGCAGCAATTGAGCAAATTCTGCCGTGAGCTGCACCTTGGATGGGGCATTGGTCGACACAAAGGGCAAGGCATCAAGGGCGCGGGTTAACGAAGGCAAATCCTGATTGAATGTGCTGTTCAAGCCCCAAATGCGATTAGAAATAGGCTCGTCCCCTGCATTGACCTTTTGAGTCAGAGGGCGTTCAGACAGCCTGAGCAGAGAACCCCCAACGACCCAGTCTTTGGACAAACGATGCTCAACAGTGGTGCCAGCAAAAGTCTTTGCCTGCATGTTGAACATGCTGTTGTTTTCAAAATTGACCTTGATTGGCATCCCGCTAGACATCAAACTTTCATTGAGGATGCGCACTTGCCCCAAGGCATAGTCTACGGTGTAATCCTGGTTTTCCATCAACTTGCGGCCACCAGCGGTGACATTGATCGAACCCCTTGGGATGTTGAAGGCATTGAGCTGGATCAACGAACCCCCTCCACCTTTGTAGCGCCCCTTGATCAAAAACTTATTCAACTGTGTTTGCTCTTGTGCGCGAAACAAGGTTGAATCATAGAGCTGTTGGAACACATAGCGTTTGCGCTCTGCTAGGGTGGGTAAATGCTTGGCTAAAGAGGACCCAAATGGCTCCAAGACAGGGAGGATGATGCGGCCAGTCTGCGGCAAAACCGTGACTTGTGGAATGAAATCAAACAAGCCATCCGGGAATGGATCGCCATTGCTATTCACCCGATCAAGGCCCATGACTTGCACCAGCAGTTGATCCTTCACTGAAGACTTTGGCAAGAAAGGGATGGGCATGCCTGTTGCGTCATTGCGATACATGATTTCCAATCGGAAATCCTCTTGGCTCAACTGGTAAGCATTCAAACTGTACACATTCTTCATCATCAAATCCCAAATGGGAGACTTCACTTGAAGGGTGCTGTGTTTCAAAAGCTTAACAACCAAAGCCTGTGGCGCCAAGACGCCATCATTGGCAAATTCACCCACCTGGTAGGTCCGTCCATTGGCGGTATACTGGTAGGCAATGGCAAGAACTTCATCCTGATTGAGTGCCATATTCAAGGTGATGAATCCCAGCTGTGGATGAAAGCTGTATTCGTTAGGCAACAATTTGCGTGCATTGCTCAACTCCGCATACTCCACATTGGGGTCGTAACCTGCACTGCTTAGGATGGAACCCGACGATGCATTGTTACGAATGCCGGAAAAGCGTTGAGTTAACTCATCTGGTGCCAAACGATTGCTGCCGTTGGCTGGCAGGTTGCTGGCACTTGGGGCTGGAAAAATAGCTTCGCCATTGCGGCCAGCTGATGTGCTACGCCAGGCATGCGATTCCGCCTCCCCCAAGTCCAAAAAGGCAAGAATGTTTCTCACCTGTGTGGGCGTGCTTCTGCGGTTGGTCAACCATATCTCCACCTTGGTGATTTGGATGGGGGACTGAATCACTGGCAAGGTTTTCAGCCAATCCTCATAGTGATCACGAAAATAATGCGACATGAAAAAGTGCCGGTTGGCCTCGTAATTGTCTGCTTCAATGCTAAATTCCTGCGTGGTTCCCCCGCCTTGAATATTCAAACTTTGCCCTTGGCTTCGTTGCTCAGCCATGACCGTGGTGACCGTGGTATTGCCAAATTGGAATTTGCCTTTGAGACCAAACAAGCTCTGCGCGCCCGTGATTAAACTCCCCCCGGTTGGCAGACTCACATCTCCCATTTCCAATGACTTGACAATGTCATCCTCCAAGCCAGTGAAGTTGAGTTTCATCTTGTTTTCAAAGGCAAAGGTTGCCTTGGTGTCATAGTTCAATTTGATATCCAGCCGATCCCCCAGCTTACCTGTCGCATTGATCTGCATGTCTTGATCAAAATCAAAGGCCAAGGTTTTCCTGTTTCGCTCAGGAACGATGGGATTGTCAATGTGCTGATACCTTAGGCCAAATTTCAATTGCGCTGAGCCCTGGGGTCGGATATCCAACTCATCACTACCAAACACCTCCTTGATGGCTGGATTATTGATGGTCATGTCAGGCACCATGCTTGGTCCTTCTCTTTGATCAGCAGCTGACCCTGCTGCCCACCGGGTGCGCCAAGTTGCCAGTTCTTGGTTATCATAAACCTGTGCCTGATACTGTGCAGCCGTTAGGAAGGTGGGGGCGCCAAAGGCTGTACTTCCAATGAATCTTTGCAGCTTGTACATTCCAGTAACTGGATCATAGGTCACTTCCGTGTGGATATTGCTTGGCACATTCAATCCTGGAAAATTCCAAGAATTGTTGCCACTGCTATCCACAACTTGTGCTTGCAACCCCGTAGAGAGCAACCCCGCAAGACATGCGATGCAAAAGAAGAGGAATGGGTTCCGCATTAGAGCTTGGACAAGGCAGATTTGATGACTGCTTCAAGTTCTGTGGCTTCTTCTTCTGCGATGACCTTTGCTACAACTTTCTCAACGGCTGGACGGGAAAACCCTAGCACCATCAAGGCCTCGATAGATTCCATTCGCAATGACCCACCCGTGCTTCCAGACATGCTTTCAGACACATTGGCTCTGGCAATTTTGTCGCGCAAATCCACCACGATTCGCTGGGCAGTTTTTGCCCCTATGCCTTTGATTTTCTGCAAGGATCCCGAGTCACCACTTGCGATGGTCTGGACGGTTTCTGATGGCGTCAGAGCAGACAATATCATGCGAGCAGTATTGGCACCGACGCCGGAGACACTCAGCAGTAAGAGGAATACATCGCGCTCACCCGTCGTGGCAAAACCATACAGAAGCTGCGCGTCTTCACGGTAAACCGGATGGGTAAACAGGCGAATGTCGCCATCAGCTATCTGGCCATAGGTGGTCAATGAGATATGAAGGTAGTAGCCTATGCCCGCACATTCCATGATGGCATGGGACGGACTTTTTTCGATCAATGTCCCTTTGAGGTGGTGAATCATGATCTATTCAACGCCCATGTCGGGCATTTCTTATGGCTGAATGGCAACTTTTCCAAAGGTTACTTGTTTGCCTTCCGATTGGCGGACAAGCAAGTACATGCCTTGGTTTAAGCCATGCAATGACAAACGACTTGACACGGAGTTGGGAAGCAGTTCCTGGCTTCGAACCCGACGACCCGTCATGTCAATCAACACCAATCGTGAGGATAGACTCATGGCTGGGTAGTTTACAAAAAGCACATCCCTTGCAGGATTGGGGTAAATGCTAACGCTTGTCTTCACTGATTCATTCTGTGAAGCTGTGGCGTCAAAATAAAAGGCCAAAGGCACTTGCAAGCTGTCATTGGGGTCCAAAGCGTTGAAAAATGTGTACCAAATGGTATCCAGGCCTACGTTGCTGTTGCGGGTATATGCATACCCAGCAAAATCGTAGGATACTGCCCCTGATGCAATATTCACTGTTCCCATGCTCGCGGCTGTACCCGCACCGTAACACAGGTCAAAGCAGAAGGCATTGGAATCTACCAAACCGGTACTGCCAACCCTGGCAATTTTTAAGTAGTAATCATTCGCAATGGTGTCAACGTTAAGCAACTCAATATGACCCTCGCCCACTGACATAGAGTTTGGATTGATAACCACAAGGGTATCAACATGATTCAATGTCAAGGACTGACCATACATGACAAAGGACAAACATAAGCTAAGCAAGGAAAAAAAAGGCTTCATTTCAAGTGTGCATTGGTTTGAGCTCCAAAGATACGCCGACAAAAATAAAAATGCCAGAATGAAACAATAAACGAGAATTAATTATTTAGTTTTGCCGCACTTCAATTCATGGCTAATATTTAGCCATATTTCTAGCCTATCGCGTACATTTGTCGGATAAATAATTCCATTACCTGCCCGATGAAAAAAATTACCCTTGCATTAGTTGCCATGATTGGCTACGCCGCTATCACTGCACAGCCTACTCGACTGGTCCTTTTTGAGGAATTCACCCAAGCATCTTGTGGCCCATGTGCCTCACAAAATCCTGCCTTCAACGCTCTGTTAGCTGCCAATAGCGCCAAGGCAATTTCCATCAAGTACCAGACCAGCTGGCCAGGTGTAGACCCCATGAATGCAGCCAACCCAGTCGACGCACAAGCCCGTGTCACCTATTACTCTGTTAGCGGCGTGCCATGGTCTGCAATGGATGGCTCTGCCACCAACGGAGGCAGCTATTCAGGCGCTCCAGCAAATGCCACAGCAGCTGCCATCAATACGCGTTACGCCGTTGCTCCTGGACTGGCTCTTTTAGCAACACATACACTGAACAGCACCTACGACTCCATTCAGATTGCGGTGAACATATCAAACAGCACATCTTCCGCATTCAGCTCATCATCTTCTGGCTCTTTGAAATTACACACTGTCATCATTGAACGTGAAATCAACTACCCTACTGCCCCAGGAAGCAATGGCGAGAAAGATTTCTATAATGTGATGCGCAAAATGCTTCCCAGCTCAGCCGGCACATCCCTGGCAGATAGCTGGGCTATTGGCGCCTCACAGACTTTTGTTTTTAATGTGGCCCTGCCAACCTACATCGCCAACCTAGGTGAGATTGCTATTGTTGCTTTTGTACAAGACAACAGCAACAAGGATGTCATCAATGCAGCTTACAGCGCACCACAAGCCGTCACCGGACTCGCTGATGCGGGCATTGTGTCTGTTTCAGCTTCTACGACCGGCCTTTGCGATCCTAACTTGACCCCTTCTGTCACTTTTAAAAATGCTAGCACCATTGCCATCACGTCAGCCACCTTATCCTACACATTGAATGGTGGAACCCCTGTGAATCAAGCATGGACAGGCAACCTTGCAGCAAATCAAACTGCCACTGTCACCTTTCCGCAAACCACCTTATCTGGCAGCACAGTCGTTGTGGCCTCTGTCAGCAACCCCAATGGCACTGCTGATTACAACGGAACAAACAACAACAGCTCACCTGTGACAGTCAATCTGCTTGATGCCACACCTCAAACTGCACCAAAGAACATGGACATGGAAACCACGCCTGGGTTCACTTTGCCTTCAGAATTGATTTTTGAATACACCGCACCAAGCGAACCATTGTTAGTCGTTGTGAGCAAGGCAAATGTTAACGGTTTGAATTATGAAATCGGTGGATTTGGACAATCTACCAAGTCCATTATTTTTGACTTCTACAGCTGGGGACATGCCGATGTGGGCAGCTTAACCATGCAAAAAATTGACTTGACTAGCCTGACAACGCCTAAGTTGATGTTCACACACGCTTATGCTCAGTACAACACCTCAGCAACGTCACAAAATGAACGCTTTGAGGTGCTAGCCTCTACCGATTGTGGCAGTACTTGGACTAGCCTCTTCAACAAAGGTGGTGGGGATTTAGCAACCACCACGCCGAAAACGACTCGTCTCTTCCCAACAGCATCTGAGTGGGTGACAACCACCCTTGACTTGTCTTCGTATGCAAACACCTCTGACTTAGTCATCAAATTCAAGGGCACCTCTGTCTTCAATGGCAACAGTTTATATCTGGACAACATATGGATCGCTAACGGCGCACTTGGATTGGACGAGCCTACATTGGCTGGCCTCAATACCTACCCCAACCCCGCTTCTGATATGGCGAAAGTTGAAATTGACTTAAGCAAAGAAGCCATGGTTGGCGTGAATGTTTACAGCAATGCTGGCCAGCTGGTCATTGCTATAGATGCCACCCTACTTGCTGCTGGAACTCATGGGATTGACTTGAATGTTGGAGACCTTGCCAATGGCATGTATACAGCGCAAGTGAACATCGATGGAGCCATTCGCAGCGTACGATTGTCAGTCGCACACTGAGTCATTAAGTGTTATCTTGAAATCCAGAAATACATCTGAGCATTAAAGGTTTTTTACTCAACCAATGAAACAATTCCTTTCTCTTTGTTTTTTCACTTTCAGCTTATCTGTTGTCAGCCAAGGGCTGCCCAATGTCATAATTCAGACATTGAAAAATCAAAGCATTAACGCATCCGAATTGACGCACGACGGCCCTATGGTCGTCTCATTTTGGGCAACATGGTGCAAGCCCTGTATCAGCGAACTTGACGCCATGGCCGACTACCATGAAGATTTGGTCGCTGATGCAAACTTGCGAATGGTAGCTATTTCTATTGACAATACAAGGACCAGTTCGCGTGTCGCACCTTTTGTGGCATCTCGAGGCTGGAACTATGACATCTACATTGATCCCAATAGTGACTTGCGACGGGCCATGGGTGTCAACAACGTGCCTCATACCTTCCTTTTGAATTCTAACGGTAAAATCGTCTGGCAATCCAATCGTTATGTCCCTGGAGAGGAAGAGGTGTTGGTTGAACAAATCGAGGCCTTAGCCCTCAGTGAAAAATCGGAACCGAACAGGAAGAGCATACCTAGTCAGTCTGCTCAACCATGAAGGCAGTTCAGCTGGCCTTAATCGCCTACTTTTTGATGCCAACCCTTCACGGGCAGGGCAAGGTGAATGTACTATTCCAAAGTGATGCGCAATGGTACCTTGAGGATGAAGTGCTCGACCCAACGGGTGAGTTCTATCCCGACGAAGAATTCCTGAGCCAAGGCCATGCCCTGATAACCTATAAGTCTGGAGATTTCACGGCAGGCCTTCGCTATGAGAACTACCAAAACGTCATGCTCGGTTTTCCTGCTGGCTATCGTGGCGAAGGCATTGCCTACAGGTATGCGCAATGGCAGCAAGGAGATTGGAATTTCACAGTCGGCAATTACTATGAGCAATTTGGCTCAGGCTTGATTTTTCGTTCCTACGAAGAACGAGGCCTTGGCTTGGACAATGCCATGGATGGAGTTCGTCTCATTGGCGATCTTGGGAACGGCCTTCAAATCAAAGCCATTATGGGACGTCAACGCTTGTACTTTACCAAGGGTGAGGGTGTCTTACGCGGGGTGGACCTGGGTTGGGACTTAACACAACCATTTCCAAAACTGTCAGACAAAAACATCTATGCCAGCATTGGCGCTTCCTTTGTGAGTAAGTTTCAGCGCGGCTATGACCCTGTTTTGAATTTACCAAACAATGTGGGCGCTTGGGCCATTCGAGGCGATGTAAGTAAGGGTTTATGGAACTGGTCATCAGAGTACGCTTACAAAATCAATGACCCTAGCTACGACAATGGCTACATATACCGACCTGGCCAAGCCCTTGTAAGCACTTTGACTTTTGCGAAAAAAGGCTTTGGCCTCTTGCTTTCAGGCAAGCGCATTGACAACATGAGCTTCCGCTCCGATCGCAATGCACAGCAATTCGATCTCTTTGTTAATTTTTTACCTTCAAACACCACACCCCATTTCTATGCACTGCCTTCCCTGTATCCCTACGCAACCCAAATCAATGGTGAGCAAGGCGGTCAAGTTGAAGTCAGCTACCAACTCCCTCGAGGCAGCAAGCTCGGCGGCAAATACGGCACCCTGTTCGTCTTCAACGCAAGCATCGCGCAAAGCATAGATAAGCAAGTGCTCGATGATGGCAGCATGTCGCAGGCAGGCAGCATGGGCTACCAGTCAGATTGGTTAAAAGCCGGTGAGATTCCCTATTTCCAGGACATCAATGCCAGCTGGTCAAGGAAATACTCTCGTTCCTACAAAACCATGTTGACCTTTTATGATCTTCGTTACAACAAAACCGTCTTGATTGATGGGGTAGGCGATGCCGTGATTCTGGACTCACCCGACATGGACTCTGTCATTCATGTGCAAGCCGTCGTTTGGGAAAACCAGTTCCGCTTAGCCAACAAGCAAACCCTACGTTCTGAAATTCAGCTGGCTTTAGCCGATGGCTATCGCGGTGACATGGCGATGGGACTCCTTGAGTGGACCATCTCATCCAATTGGACCCTTGCAGCACAAGACATCTACAACTACGGCCATCCCACCCCCTCACGGCGACTTCACTACCCTATTGTCTCTGTCATCCACTTCAATGGACCCACCCGATTCCAAATCGGTTATGGCCGCCAACAACAAGGCGTCTTTTGTGTCGGCGGTGTCTGTCGTGTGGTACCACCATCTAACGGTCTCAGCATTTCAATCACCTCTTCATTATGACACGCCTTGCTTGCTTTCTACTCATCATAGCTGGCCTTCTGTCTACAAGTTGTGACGTGATCGACGAGCCATTCAAGGGGGGTGGTCCGAACCCCATTGATACCAACTCCATCATTCAGGGCGATAGCCTGATACAAACAGGCCGGGTCGTTTTGGTTGAGGATTTCACCGGGCATCGCTGCAAAAACTGCCCCAAGGCAGGCAAAGCCATAAAAGCCTTGGACAGCCTCTATGGCTCATCGGTGGTCAGCTTAGCCATCCATGCAGGGCCATCAAATTTCACTGGCGTCACCACCGACTACCCCACGGACTTTACAACAACCACTGGGGAAGAATTGGCCACCTTTTTTAACATATTTGCATTGCCTTTAGGCATGGTTCAGCGCATGGACTACCCCAACTCACAACAAAAATCCTACACCGCATGGACAAGCCTCACCGCAGGTGAACTTGCCTTGGGTACCGAAGCCTTATTCCAGCTGAAAGCCTCCTTTGACAGCCTGTCTAATGTGGCCGTTTTGGATGTCAATGTGAGCATGTCACAAGCCAGCAGTCATGGCATTGCACTTGCGATATACCTCAAAGAATCAGGCATTATTTCCCCACAATTGATGCCCAACAACACCAGGAACTTGACGTACAGGCACAACAATGTATACAGGGCAGCACCCCTTGGGACATTTGGCAAAAGTCTCAGCGCCACTTCCGTGGCATCTGGTGATGTCTTCACAGAAAAGGTCACATTCACCCTTGACCCACAGTGGGATGCTTCACAATGCCATTGGGTAGCCATTCTGTATGACAAGGACAACTACAAGGTGATGCAGGCTGCAGAGCTGGCCATCAGGCCTTGAAGCCATTCACCTTCAGATTGCGCATCAATCCATCATAGCCCGTGCGTTTCAATGGGTGCTGATCAAAAACCCTGTCAAAGGCCTCTTTGCTCATTGATGTCCAGTCCTTCAAGTCCATTTCCGTCCATTTACCCGGCATGAAATCAGGCTCGTCATGAGGCTTGCTGTGGCTATTCCAAGGACACACATCCTGGCAAATATCACAGCCAAACACCCAATCCTTCAACTGACCCTGAAAGGCATCATCCATGGCGCCTTTGAGTTCAATGGTTAAGTGAGAAATGCACTTGTTGGCATCCACAACTTCAGGTGCGATGATAGCCTGCGTGGGGCAGGCATCGATGCACTTGGTGCAGGTACCGCAATGGTCCATCACTGGCTGATCCACCGTGAATGCCATGTCCACAATCAGCTCTGCAAGAAAGAAAAATGACCCCTCTCCCTTGCGCAGAATCAGGCCATGCTTTCCAACCCATCCAAGGCCCGAACGCTTGGCCCATGCCCGCTCCATGACAGGGGCGGAATCAACAAAACACCGTCCTCCAATTTGCCCTAAATCAGCCTGCAGCAAATGCATGAGCTCAAATAGCTTGTCCTTGACGACCCGATGGTAATCCATGCCATAAGCGTATTTAGCCATCTTGGGGTGGTCATCCTCTGCTTCATCCTTTTCGGGGAAGTAATTGTAGGCCAAGGTGATGACAGACTTGGCGCCAGGAACCAGCAAGCGTGGATCCAGTCGCTTGTCATGGTGGTTGTTCATGTAAGCCATGGACCCCTGGAAGCCATTCCCAAGCCAAGCATCCAAACGTGGTGCTTCTTCTTCAAGAAACTCAGCCTTTGCCACACGACAGGCCATGAATCCCAACTGGTTCGCATGTGCCTTCAGAATCTCAGCAGGAGAACTCATTGATCATTGAATAGCCCCGTATTGCCCGGCAACTTCCGACCAAGGTGTTTGAAGGATTTATCCATGGCAACACGGCCCCTTGGGGTTCTTGCTAAGTAACCTTCCTGGATCAAGTAGGGTTCATACACCTCTTCAATGGTCTCTGCTTGTTCGCTCACAGCTATTGCCAGCGTTCCAAGACCAACAGGACCCCCTTTGAATTTATCAATGATCGCAGACAAAATCTTGTTGTCCATTTCATCCAAACCAGAGGCATCTACATCAAGGGATTCCATGCCAAATTTGGCAATGGCCATATCCACAACACCTGTTCCTTTGACTTGTGCAAAGTCACGCAAGCGACGCAACAAGGCATTGGCAATCCTGGGGGTGCCTCTGCTTCGTCTTGAGACCTCCACACAGGCATCGGCTTCAATTGGCACATTCAGTATGCCTGCTGAGCGTTCAACAATGGTTGAGAGGAGTTCATGGCTGTAGTATTGCAGGCGAGATGAAATGCCAAACCTGGCTCGCAAGGGGGATGTCAACAAGCCCGAGCGCGTGGTGGCGCCAATCAGGGTGAAGGGTTTGAGTTGAATTTGAACCGAACGGGCACTGGGCCCGGTTTCCAAAACAATGTCAATGCTGAAATCTTCCATAGCCGAATACAGGTACTCCTCAACCACCGGACTGAGTCGATGGATCTCATCAATGAAGAGCACATCACCATCTTCCAGGCTTGTCAGCAAACCAGCCAAATCGCCCGGCTTGTCCAGAACAGGTCCAGAGGTGAGTCGAATGTTTGCGTGCATCTCATTGGCAATGATGTGCGCAAGGGTGGTTTTGCCAAGACCCGGAGGGCCATGCAAGAGGACATGATCCAAGGCATCCTCACGCGCAATGGCCGCTTCCACAAAAACTTTCAGGTTTTCAAGGATTTTTTCCTGGCCGGCAAAGTCATCGAAAGAAGCCGGTCTGAGTTTCAACTCAACTTCCATTTCGAGATCATCATTGTCGCCTGAGAGGAATCGTGTCATGACCACAAGTTATGCATGGAAGCTGATCTAGGCATCAAAAAAAAACCCGATGCACGCATCGGGTTCATTGCTTGTTGTATTGCCATCATGAATGACCAACTTCACCATCTTTCATGGGGACATTTTGGGGAACAAAGTCCTCATCATGACCAGGCTTGCTGTAGTCATAAGGCCAGCGGTGAACCTCAGGAATCTCACCAGGCCAGTTGCCGTGGATGTGCGCCACCGGAGCTGTCCATTCTAAGGTGTTCGCCCTCCAAGGGTTTTGTGGGGCTTTCGCACCACGCCACATGCTGTAGAAGAAGTTGAACAAGAATACCAATTGCACAATGCCGCCCAGCAAAGCAAAGACTGTAATGATCAAATTGATATCCTGCAATTCGTCGAACATGGGAAATTCTGCATTCGTGAAATAACGACGTGGCAAACCGGCCAACCCCAAAAAGTGCATGGGGAAGAATACGCCATAAGCTGAAATAAAGGTGATCCAGAAATGCAAGTATCCCATGCGCTTGTTCATCATGCGACCGTACATGCGAGGGTACCAGTGGTAGACGCCCGCAAACATGCCAAATATGGCTGACAAACCCATCACAATATGGAAGTGAGCAACAACAAACATTGTGTCATGGACATTGATGTCCAATGCGCTATCGCCAAGAATGATACCTGTCAGTCCACCTGCTACAAAGGTGGATACCAACCCAATAGAGAAGAGCATGGCAGGTGTGAATTGCAAATTGCCCTTCCACAAGGTGGTCATGTAGTTGAAGGCCTTTACCGCAGAGGGGATGGCAATCAGCAACGTGGTGAATGTGAATACTGAACCAAGGAAGGGGTCCATGCCCGTTATGAACATATGGTGTCCCCACACAATGAATGACAAGAAGGCAATCGCTAAAATGGAGCCAATCATTGCACGGTAGCCAAAGATGGGCTTGCGTGAATTGGTTGAAATCACTTCAGATGTGATCCCTAAAGCAGGCAAAATAATGATGTAAACCTCAGGGTGACCAAGGAACCAGAACAGGTGCTCAAACAGAATGGGACTACCACCCTGGTTGTTCAGCAATTCGCCAGCAATCATGATGTCTGATAAGAAAAAACTCGTACCTAAAGACCGGTCAAAAATCAACAATAAGGCAGCGCTAAACAAGACAGGGAATGACAAAACACCAAGGATGGCAGTCAAAAAGAATGTCCAGATGGTCAATGGCAAACGTGTCATACTCATGCCCTTGGTTCGCAAGTTGATGATGGTTACGATATAATTCAAAGAACCTAGCAATGAGCCAATAATGAACAAAGACATAGACACCAACCACAAGGTCATGCCCATTCCTGAACCAGGCATTGCCGTTGGCACTGCACTCAATGGAGGGTAAATCGTCCAACCAGCAGCAGCAGGTCCCATCTCAACGAAGAGTGAGGAAAGCATGATGACCGAAGACACTGCAAAGAACCAATAAGACAACATATTCAAAAAGCCAGAAGCCATGTCGCGTGCACCAATCTGCAATGGAATCAATAGATTGGAGAATGTGCCACTCAGTCCTGCAGTCAACACAAAGAAAACCATGATGGTGCCATGCATGGTCACCAATCCTAAGTACATGTTAGGATCCATTTGCCCTTCAGGGGCCCATTTTCCCAGCAAGGATGACAAAATGCCAAACTTGTCATCAGGCCATGACAATTGGAAGCGGAACAAAATGGACATTAAGCCCCCTGCTACGCCCATCAAAATACCTGTCACCAAAAACTGTTTGGCAATCATTTTATGGTCCATGGAGAAGACGTACTTCGTCCAGAAATTCTCCTTGTGGTGTGTGTCGTGATCTGACATAATAATAGCTTAGTTGTTAGCTGCCAATGTTTGAATGATGGATTGCTGTTCGAGAACCCATGCATCATAGTCAGCTTGTGTTTCCACAATGACATTCATTTGCATATTGTAGTGTGCAGAGCCGCAAATCTTGTTGCAAAGCAGCAAATAGTCATATTCATAAGGCTCATTGCCGGCTTCTGCGCGGATGGCGTTGATGCGCTCAACTTTGCCAATCACATCAGGGTCCTTCCGCATGTCAGCAGTGGTAATGGTTGGCGTGAATTGAAAGCGTGTGGTCATGCCAGGCACACAGTTCATCTGTGCGCGGAAATGAGGGAAGTACGCAGAATGCATCACATCTTGACTTCGGAAGGTGAAAAGAACAGGTTGGCCAACGGGGATATGAATTTCCATTGGCGAAAAATCATCCTGACTGTTGATGTCCTCCAAGTCCAGTCCAAGAACATTGGCGCCTTCAATCAATCGCACATTGGCATAACCAAGGTTGTTATCTGAGCCAGCGTAGCGAGCCGTCCATTTGTACTGCTGCGCGTAGACTTCAATACGCATTGGATCTTCTTCATTCTCTGGGCTCATGGTATTGGACCAAACCGTGAGCCCGTAGATGATCAAAACAGCCAAAACCACCGTTGGAACAGATGTCCAAATCAGCTCCAACTTGTTATTGTGCTCATAGTAGGTTGCCTTGGTGTCTTTCAATCCTCTGTACTTGAAGGAAAACCAGAATAAAATAGGCGTAATGGTGAAGTAAACGACGAGAATCAAACCCATAGAAATGCTCATCAAGGCATCGGTTTCAACACCATGCTCAGAAGCAGATTGAGGCAGTAGGATTTCATCCCAAGCGATCATCATCCAGATCAATGATGCAACAATGGCAATGCCAAAGAGAAGCAAGTAGAAACCCTGACGATTGTTATCATCATAGGTTGTCAAGTAGGATTTTTCCTTGTTGAGATCACCCGACAATTCATAGATGCGAATAATCTGCAGTATGGTGAGAACTGCAAGGATGATAATAAGTGCTGTCAATAGACCGGTCATGATTCAGTGCGGATTATTGGTGAAAATGTTTGGATTCCTTTACCATGGGATGGTTCTTCATGGCCAATGGGGCTTTGCCCAAGAAATGACCAACCACCAAGACAAAAAGGCCTAGATAAAAGAGCAAGCCACCAAGTTCAGGGTAGCCAAAACCGAATTCATAGCCTACAGTGCCAGGCATAACCATGATGAAGTGATCCATCCAGTGGCCAGCAAGAATAAAGACTGAGGCTAATGATAAAAAGCCGAAGATGCGTTTTGAGTCACGAGACATCAACACAAGAATTGGCAACAGGAAGTTCAAGGCAACCATGCCAATGAAAATCGGCTTGTATTCTGCACTGAAACGATTCATGAAGTAGGTCACTTCTTCAGGGATATTGGAGTACCAAATTAACATGTATTGTGAGAACCACAAGTAGGTCCAGAACACGGAGAAAGCAAACATGAATTTACCCAAGTCATGCTGATGATTGGCATTCACCCATGGCATATGGCCGCCAAGGCGCAGGTACATCACAATCAAATTCATCACCGTCAAGGCCGTCACAAACATGCCTGCAAAGGTGTACCATCCAAACATGGTAGAGAACCAGTGGGTGTCAATTGACATGATGAAGTCCCAAGCGCTGGTCGATGAAGTGACCGCATAAAGCACCAAGAAGGTAGCCGCCAACTTGCGCTGGGTAAAGAATAGGTTTTTGCCTTTTGACATGGCGTCCTCTTTCAAGCTGTTGCGGCGAAACAGGTATGCTGCACCAGCCCATATGATGAAATAAATGACCGTACGCGCAAGGAAAAATGGGGCATTCAGCCAAGCAACTTTGCCTGCAATGATTTTGTCATAGTTAGCACTTGCTGGGTCTGCAATGCCCTCAAGCATCCAGTGGTACAGGTGATGCCAATGCAGGCTACCGGCTATGCCGATGAAGAACATGACAAGCATCGGAATACCTAGCCATAGAGCCATAGCCTCCATTACACGAAGGATGCCAACAGACCAGCCTACTTGAGCTGCATACTGGATAGCCAAGAAAAACAAGGCACCCAATCCAATGGATAAAAAGAAAATAGTGTTCACCAACAAACCAGCCCATGGCCGATTCTCAGCGTGACGCGCTGCGCCATGGTCATCATGGGAATCAACTGCGTGCTCAGCATGGCTGGCTTCTGCATGTCCTTCCTCCAATTCATGAGTGACTTCTGCATGTGCATCATGATCACTGTGTGTTCCAGCATGTGAATCATCGGGTTCACCAGTGAGTGCTGCTTGAATCATCGCCGCATGAGCTTCACCAGGGTAATCGCCATGCGTACTTAACGCATCATGATCTTTTTGAGCAACAGCATGATCATCATGACCATCACTTGCCTGGCTGTAATCAGTGTTAAAGCCAATAACTAATAAGCCAAGACCAACAATGGTCAGGGCGGCTGCAATCATTTTGATTTTCTTAGGTAATTCAAACATGGGTACGGTATTATGCAGATGGGCTTTGGTTGGCACGAAGTTGCATCACGTAGGAAATGATCTTCCAGCGCTCTGAATAGGTCAACTGAGAAGCATGACTTCCCATGTTGTTTTTTCCATGCATGATGACATGGTAAATGGAGCCAGGAGTTATCTCTGGTAAGCGCACTTCGTCATATCCAGGGATACCAAGAATCTTCTCACGCTGAACCAAGATGCCTTCACCATCTCCTTTCGCCCCATGACAGCTAGCGCAAAAGATGTTGTAAAGGACCTTCCCTTCCGCCGGGTCTATATCAGCAAAGTTGGCAGGTACATGGCTATTGGCCTTTGACGACTCATAGCCCTCAGTGCTGTTAGCTAGGTCGTAAGTAACATGACCACGTGGAATTGTGCCTTCAACAGGCAACATGGCAGAGGTTCCTTGTGGGGTGTTTGCTACAGCCTCATGGGTTCGAAGCGCAGGTGAGCTGTACATGTCATCCATGAAGGTGTACCCTGGTTGGTCTTTCTCTGATCGACATGACATCAAAACAGATGCGATAACCAAGGAAAAAATGGCAGTCTTTTTCATGATTTAGGCTTCAATGATTTCAATGGCACCAGCGGCTTTCAATGCAGGAATAACGCCTTTACCAGCTGGCATTTCAATCATGAAATGGTCATCAGTAGTGCGCGGGTCTGGATTCTGTGCCTCAGCACCGGGATAGAGTTTGTTGACGATGAAATACGTCCATACCATCAGGTGAGCAGCAAAGAATACCGTCAATTCAAACATGGTTGGCACAAAAGAAGGCATGTTCTTTCCCCATGACATCGATGGCTTACCGCCAATGTCCATAGCCCAATTGCTGTTCATCATGTACCATGTGATGAGAATGGCCACCGTTAATCCAATTAAACCATAAATGAATGATGCAATGGCCAAGCGGGTTTCTTTGAGCCCCATGGCCTTATCCAATCCATGAATAGGAAATGGAGAGTAAACTTCAGAGATGGAGTGGCCCTTGTCGCGCAGAGTTTTCACTGCGCTCAAAACGACATCGTCGTCCGTGAAAAGGGCACGTACAAGTGCGGGAGATTCAGTGTGTGCCATGCTAGTCTTGATGTTTTTTCTGTTCCTCACCTGAAGTCTTCAAAATGGTCTTCAATTCTGCTTGTGCAATCACCGGGAAGGAGCGTGCATAAAGCAAGAACAGGACAAAGAAGAAGCCAATGGTTCCAATGAAAATACCTATGTCAACAAATGTGGGTGAGAACATGGACCATGAAGATGGCAAGTAATCGCGGTGAAGGGAGGTTACAATGATGACAAATCGCTCAAACCACATACCTATATTCACAATGATCGATAGCACAAAGGTGAAGACAAGGTTGGTGCGAAGTTTCTTTGACCACATCAATTGGGGTGAAACCACATTGCAGGTCATCATCGACCAATAAGCCCACCAATAAGGACCTGTTGCTCGGTTAAGGAAGGCGTACTGCTCATATTCAACACCTGAATACCATGCAATAAATAACTCAGTGATGTATGCAACGCCCACGATGGAGCCAGTCAACATGATGACAATATTCATCATTTCAATGTGCTGAACTCGGATGTAGTCTTCCAAACTGAATACTTTTCGGGTGATCAACAACAAGGTTTGAACCATCGCAAATCCAGAGAAAATAGCACCTGCCACAAAGTAGGGCGGGAAAATAGTGGTGTGCCAACCAGGAATGACTGAGGTAGCAAAGTCCATAGATACAATGGTGTGTACCGACAGCACCAAGGGTGTTGCCAGACCAGCTAAGACCAAAGACACTTCTTCAAATCGCTGCCAATGCTTGGCTTTACCCCCCCAACCAAAGGAGAGAATCTTGTAAATGTGCTTTTGAACAGGGTTGATGGCTCTGTCACGAACCATTGCAAAGTCAGGAATCAATCCCACATACCAGAACACGGATGACACAGTCAAGTAAGTAGAAATAGCAAACACATCCCACAGCAGCGGCGAGTTGAAGTTTACCCACAATGGACCAAATTGGTTAGGGAAAGGGAAGACCCAGTAACCATTCCAGATACGTCCCATATGAATAAGGGGGAAGAGACCCGCCTGAATCACTGAGAAAATAGTCATGGCCTCTGCTGAACGGTTGATGGCCATTCGCCAGCGTTGACGGAACAGCAACAACACCGCAGAAATCAAGGTGCCCGCGTGACCAATGCCGACCCACCAAACAAAGTTGGTGATGTCCCATGCCCAGCCAACAGTCTTGTTCAATCCCCAGACACCAATGCCCTCACTGATGGTATACACAATGCAACCAAGTCCCCAAAGGAACATGACCAAGGCGATGCTAAAAACAACCCACCATGCCTTTGGCGCAGCAGTTTCAATGGGGCGAACCACATCTAATGTGATATCATGGTAGGATTTGTTTCCACCAATTAGTGGCTCCCTAATGTCTGATTCGTAATGCATGATTGCCTATTTCTGAATTATGCGCGGTTGCGAACTTTGGTTTGATAGAATACTGATGGGTGCGTGCCAATTTCATCCAATAGGTGGTAAGCACGTGCCTCCTTTTTAGCTGCAAGGACAGCACTGCTACTGTCATTGACATCACCAAAGATGATAGCTCCTGATTCACAAGCTTGAGCACAAGCTGTAGTGACTTCGCCGTCTTTGATTGGACGACTTTGTTTCTTTGCTTCCAATTTACCAAACTGGATGCGCTGAATGCACATGGAACACTTCTCCATGACACCCCTTGATCGAACCGTGACATCAGGATTCAATACCATGCGTCCAAGATCATCTTGGGCTGGGTTAACATCAGCAAATTTGTCATTGGCAATGTAGTTGAACCAATTGAAGCGACGCACTTTGTACGGGCAGTTGTTGGCGCAATAGCGTGTGCCTATGCAGCGGTTGTAAGCCATGTGGTTCAATCCTTCACGGCTATGAGATGTGGCTGCCACAGGACAAACTGTCTCACAGGGAGCATTGTTGCAATGCTGACACATCACTGGTTGGAATACCACCTCCGGGCTTGATGAAGGCTCCTCCATCTTCGCGTACATTTCTATGCCGCCAAGACCTTCCGCTTTAGCGACTTCCTTGTCCATGTCGGATGAGTAGTAGCGATCAATGCGCAACCAATGCATGTCACGGTGGTTGCGGATTTCCTCCTTACCTACGACTGGTACGTTGTTTTCAATGTGGCAAGCCACCACACAGGCACCACAACCCACACAAGAGTTCAGGTCAATGCTCATGTTCCACATATTCATGGTCTGATGATCATGGCTTGTCCAGAGGCTTGCCTCATCGGTTGACTTGATGCCATCCAATGTGTGAAAGGTCATCTTCTCATTCCAGCTTTCGCCACTGGCATCATTCATGTAATCCGCCAAGGTGACTTCGTTCACGATTTTTCTACCCATCATGGTGTGACCAAGCTGTACGGAGGCAAATTCATGCTCGCCCTCAACGGCTGTGATGCTTACTGCTGCAAAACCTGCTGTCAAATTCAAATCATAGGCATTGATACCCATGTCATTGGCAACGCGGCCTGCATGGGTTCTGCCGTAACCATAAGCTAGACCAACACTTCCCGCTGCTTGACCCGGTTGAATCAAGACAGGCACATTGTTGAGGGTCACATCACCCAAGGTGACATTCACCATGCTGCCATTCAAAGCGCCATTGCTTTGGGTTTCATTGACCAAACCTGCTTTCATTGCATCTGCTGCTGACATCGTGAGGTAGTTGTCCCAAGATACGCGGGTCACCGGATCTGGTAATTCATGCAACCATGGGTTGTTGGATTGAAAACCAGCACCAACTGAGTTGCCATACAATGCCAATTCCCACTCGCCTGAAGCCGAAGCGTTTGCAAATTTTGAAGCATCAGCGACGCCATCATGTACCCTGCTTCTCCAGTCCGCATTCAAAGCAGGACCTTCCTTGATGTTTGCACCACCATCATGGATGGTTTTCGACCATCCTAAGCCATATGAGTTAACTACTATGGCTTCTGACAACTCCTTAGCTGAAGATGAAATACCCGCAGCATGAGCCAAAACCTCAATGGCTGGCTTGCTGTCAAATAAGGGCTGAATGGTCGGTTGTGACATGGCTAATTCGCCAGAAACGGGCTGGTAATCTGCCCATGACTCCAAGTAGTGAGGGACTGGAGCTGCAACGGAACACAGAGATGCCGTTTCATCCAAGCGGTCACAAAGCGCAAGGCTGTGATCCACGTGGCTCATTGCATCCGCAAAGCCAGGACGGCTGTACACTGGATTGCAACCAGTAATAATCAAGCTGCCAACATGGCCATCTTTCATTGCTTGCATCAAATTGTTGATCTTTTTGTCACTGCCTGAACGCAAGTAGCTTGGCTTCATTGTGATGGCATTGGACCCGCTATTGATAGCAGCTGCAAGGTGAGCATGGCCCTTTGCATTGTTGCCCGCTAATGTCAGGCAATTGGCGCCTGCGGCGCGCATCTCTGCTGCCAGGTCATCCAGTTGAGCTTTCAATGCAGTAGACAAATTGCCTTCAGAAGCCACGCCTGCAGATCCTGTGGTGCGATTGACCAAGTAACCAAGTACAGCGCCTTGTTCAGATGGCTTGATTTTGATCCGCTTGTCTGCATTAGACCCCGTCAAACTGAGATTGCTTTCAACCTGTACATGACGCAACATGCCCTTTCCGGGCTTGCGGCGTTTTGCGTAAGCAGCTCCAATATGCTGGGCTGAATTGCCAGAAAGGAAGTCGTCACCAACAGAGACAATCAGGTCCGTGGCAGAAAGGTCCAGCAATGGCAGGGCGCGCTGACCCGTCAACATCTCCCACGTATCCAAAGCTTCCGATGAAGAGATGGCATCCATTTCCACATGGCTGAAGTTGCTGTATCGATCACGCAAAGTTGCCAATACCGACTTGAAAGACTGACTGAAAATGCTGCCTGTCAACAAAACAAACTGCTTACCTGAAGCTAATGACACCTCAATAGACTTCATCAAATCTGCTTCCACATCAGACCAGCTGATAGCTGAACCATCAATTTGCGGATTGCGAAGGCGCTCTGAATCATACAATGACAAAACAGAAGCCTGAGCCCTTGCATTGGTGCTGTTATTGAATCTGGCATCATCACCAGCATTAATCTTGATGGGGCGACCCTCACGGGTTTTCACCAAAATGGAAGCATAATCCTCACCATCAACATACGTGCTTGCGTAATAGGACGGGATGCCCGGCGTCAAGCTCTCGGGCTTGGTGACGTAAGGGATGCTTTCAATGATTGGCTGCTCACAAGCTGCCAAGGTTGCTGCAGCAGTTGAGAATCCAAGGTATTTCAAGAAGTCACGACGGCTTGTTTGAGATTCCATGACCTTATCATCACCTAAGAATTCCGTTGTCGGAATCTTCTCTGCGAATTCATTCTGCGCAAAAGTGGTTGCAGTCTCGCTCTGGGCAAGCTGATCAACTGATTTCCAATAAACTTTATTGTTGTTCATGTTGTGGAATTAATAGTGGCATTTACCGCACTCCAAACCACCAATGTCTTCCACCATAATGGATGCATCGTGGAAACGGGCTGCGAGTCGTTCATTGATTGACTGACCTCCATGCGAGGATGCTTCGTCATAAAATCCATTGTCCGTTTTAACCTTGGTTTCACGGTGGCAATTGATGCACCAACCCATGGTCAATTCAGAATACTGAAATACTATCTCCATGGTTTCAACGGGGCCATGGCACGTCTGACAAGCCACCTTGCCTGCCGTCACGTGCTGAGCATGATTGAAGTAGGTAAAGTCAGGTAGGTTATGCACGCGAATCCATCGAATGGGCTGTTGCTCATAACCTTTGATGTAGGCACGGTCAACTGGATCCCAACCAATGGCTGCATAAATTTTTGCAATCTCAGGTGAGTTCTCGCCGTGGTATTTTAACAAGCCAGACTCATCTGTGATTTCAGACCCGTCGATGTACATGTGACAGTTCATGCAAACATTGGCTGATGGTATGCCGGCAATGCGAGAGCTTCGAGCTGAACTATGGCAATAGTTGCAATCAATTGCATTGTCACCTGCATGGACCTTGTGTGAATAAGCAATGGGCTGTATTGGCTCATAGCTTTGCTGAACACCAATCCCCATCATCCATGAAAAGAGAACTTTCAAAAAGGTGATGGCTAAGACAACGGTGAGAAAAGTCATGAATCGGCGATTGTTCGCTAAGACACGAATCAAATAGCTCGCATCATCCTTGAGACTCATCGCTGGGTCACCTTGAATTTGCTTCAAAGTGTTTTTGACGCGAATCAACAGACCCAAGAACAGCACCAAGAAAGCACCAAGAATGACAAGCAAAATAGTGGGGTCTTCTTCAGCCTCCAAAACAGGGGCAACAGCAACCGCAACGGCCTTCTTGTCTCCTTCCTCACAGTAGGCAATGATGTTTTGGATATCTTCTGTGGACAATTGAGGGAAGGCCTGCATGACCGATCCATTGTATTCATCGAAGATCGCATTTGCATCAGCATCTCCACTAGCGCGAAGTTTTGCGTTGTCGCGAATCCACAAAATCAACCACTCTTCAGAGCGACGTTCCATGATTCCACCCAAGGCAGGTCCGATCAGTTTTTTATCCAGCTTGTGACAAGAGGCACAATTGGTCTTGTACAATTTCTTTCCGTTCTCAATATCCACCTGGCCATAGATTGGCTGTGTGGCACTGAAGATGAGAATGAGGGCCAAAGCGATTTGGCCATACAGACTCCGCGAGATACGCATAGGTTGCGGCATGATTCTATGTTTCAGGGTCTTTTTGAAGCAGTGCAAAAATAGGGCTCATTTGACAAGGAGAAGGGGTTCTACCATGAGCATTTTTAGTTTAGAACATTTCTAAATTGGGAGGCCCTGCTCGTATTTGTCCGACCTTTGTATCAATGACTCAAAAGCATCTACCCATCAGCCTATTCAGCACCTGCTTCCTATTGGTAATTTGGCTGGCTTCCAACCCTCTGCTTGCGCAGCAAACAATCAGTCAATCATCCATTGTATTGAGTGGTGGCAACTTGGATCAGGCCATTCAAAAGCAAGGCCGGAGAGGTTATCACTCAGGCAGTGCCAATGAGCGATTCACCATTCAATTGATGTCTGGAACTCGCAAAGAAGCATCGGCACTTTATCAACAACTTTTGAGTGAGCTGAACCCCTCAACTGAACTTTTAATGCACTTTGATGAGCCCCATTTCAAGGTTTATGTCAGTTGCCATTCGCTCAGGCTAGCTGCTGAATACCAACTGGCACATTGGCGGCTAACATACCCTCAAGCCTTCGTTGTGGAAGCTCCCCCTTTGCCTTTCCCCACAAGGGGTCGCAATTGATTGTTTCAATAATTGGGGCCTTTGGCCACCTTGAATCATGTCCGAGAAAGTTGCTAATGCTCAATACGGGCTGACCAAACTGCGGCCAGAAGCGACCCAAGCCTTGACACCACCTTGCAAGTCCTTCACATTCACTTGGCCAGCAGCATTGAGCTTCTCAAGTGCTTGGCCTGAGCGATTGCCTGATCGGCAATAGATGATCCAGGGCTTTTCTGAGTCCAAGGCCATCATGACTTCCATGAAACCGTCGCTATAAAAGTCAACCATGATAGCACCTTCAATGACGCCTTCCTTCCACTCACCTGGTGTGCGGACATCCACCAGGAGAACTTCCGGTGAAATGCTTGCAGCAAAGCTATCTACATCCAAATTCTGAGATCCCGTTGTCTGTGCACAGGATGTCAAGGACAACATGGTTACAGCAAGTATCAGGCGCAATGCCGTCCACGGACCTGCATTGAGCAGTCGCGTAAAACCTTGATGCTTCATGGTTTTCATGGCTGTACGAGAGCGCATGCCTGAGGCACAGCAAAGCACCACTTCCTGATCTTTCTTCACCTTGCGGCCCACCGAATCAATCTTGTCAAGGGGCACATTGATGGCACCTTTTGCGTGACCATTGCGGAATTCATTGGGTGTTCGAACATCCACAACGATTGCGCCTCTCGCTACCCACTCTTTGGGATTTTCCTTAGGACCTAAAAGGGATTTAAACCAATTCAACATGACTCACATTTTATGGATTTGCACATCGGCCCATCCACCGCCATTGTGCATTTGATCAATGCCGTGGCCTTGAAGGAACATCAGTGCTTGGCCGCTGCGTCCACCACTAAGGCAACACAAGACCAAGGGCTTTGACATCTCTTTGATGCGATCAACATGATCAGGAATTGTGTGCAGTGGAATATTTACTGACCCAGCAACTGAGCCTTCAGCAAATTCTTGCTCTGTACGCACATCGATGATGGTCGTGCTTGGGTTGTTGATGATTTCATTCATGATGTGTGAGGTTTTTTGCAAATATGCAAACTCTATTGGCAGTAGCCTGTGACTAAGGTTATTTGATGGGTTTCTGGGTTATTGGGCGACCATCAGCCATCCAGTTTGGCATCACAGCATCCATCAAATAATGGTTAAAAAACTCCCCCATGCGTTCTGACAGGTCCATGCGATTAGCCCGGCGTCGAAGGTTGTGTGACTCGCCATTGTAGACGAGTAACCACACGGGTTGATCCAATCGACGCAAGGCCATGAAGTACTCAATGCCTTGCGTGTAGGGCACCGCGCCATCGTTGTCATTGTGCATCATCAACAAGGGGGTTCTCACCTTGTCTGCCTTAAATAGTGGAGAGTTCAAGGTGTAGCGGTTGGGCTTTTCCCATGGCGTAACCCCTAAGCGGCTTTGGGTTTGCTCGTATTGAAATTGGCGCGACATACCAGATGCATAACGGATGCCGCCATAGGCAGAAAACATGTTGGAAACCGGAGCTCCAGCCATGGCACAAACGAAGCGATCGCTTCGGGTGATGACCCAGGCCACCTGGTAGCCACCCCAACTCTGCCCTTGAAGCCCCATGCGCAAAGGATCCAGCCGTTGATCCGCACGCAAAGCGGCATCCACCCCCTTGTTGATGCAGGTCAAGGCACTGGGGCCTGGACGGCCTACTTGGTAAACGATGTCGGGAATGAATACGGCATAGCCTTGGCTCACGAACCAGCTGATATTGATGGTTGAGGCACTAGGGGCTGGTCGTTTGTAGGCGTGCAATTGATCTGAATAGCGCTCGTAGAAATACACGACGACTGGCAAGGATGCCGCCTCGTCACTGGCACCTTTAGGGGTGTACAGCAAGCCTTGAAGTTGCTTGCCTAAAGCACGGTAGGATAGCAATTTTACTTCTGGCCATTGCATGCTGTCTTGCTGAGGGTTGAGGTGGGTCAGCTGACTTTCTCCGTTAGCGTCAAGCAACCACAGATCAGGAGAATGACTCACATCTTCCTTGGTGAATGTCATCACTGGGGCCTGCCTGGCCTTTGACCATTTACCATGCATGGCATCATCCATCGTTGCCACCACAACGCCATCAGCTGCCCGCCAGGTGCAGAGCGCTTCCTTCTTGGTTAGGTGATGAAATGCATGCAAACTCAAGCTGCTGTCTCTGTTGTCTGCAAAGGGCCAATCAAATGCCAGATTTTTGACCCGCGTTCGCTGTCCTTTTTGACGACCAAAACCCTTGGTGAGGTTGGTCAACTGCTTGCCTGCTTTCGCCATAGGGTCACAAGCGATGACATCAAAGGCATCATAAACCAGGAACCGACCATCCTGCATCCATCCAGCTGAGCCATATGCAGAGGGCAAGGATGGGCTGTCATGTCGCTCGTCATGGACGGCATGCTTCACTGGCATGACCATGATTGGGCCTAAGTCATGCGCATGAATAGCCCGAAGAATCCACTGTCTATTCACCTGATCATAGTAGGCTAAAGCATGGCCATCAGGCGCAATCGATGGCGGCCTTGGTATGCGGAGACCGCGGCCAACAACCATCACCTCTCCGGTGACATCATGCACCAATTCCACATCATAGGGCAGCTGGATATCCCAACTGTATTGCTGTCGATACACCTCTTGACTGTAGCGCATTGCCCAATGATGGTTGCCACGGGCATTGAACACCACCGAAGGCATTGCCTTGTTACCCAGCGCCTGAATGGCACCAGACTTGACATGGTAAACTGCATCCATGTGACGGGATTTCTCACGCCACAGCTGCTTGGCTTGCTGGGGCTGAATGACCACATCCGTCCAGGCCCACACATCCACTGCTGCCCTCTCGTCCGCCGTGCTTGAGCTGTCATGTCTCACAGGCAGATAGGGTTTGCCATAGCCAAAAATCAAGCGGTCACTGTCCTTGTGCCAACTAAGGTTCGCCTTCAGTAGCGGACCCGTACCTCTTGGCAGGCCAAGGAAGTCCTTGCCTGCAATCAATTGGGGCATCTGCCCCATGGATTGCAACCACAGTTGTGCAGGCATTGGCAAGTCACCCTGTTGGTTTTGTGAGGTCCAGGCCATCTGATGTCCATCCTTGCTGATGGCAATCTGGCCAATGGATGTGGCTGATTGGCCCACAGGAATAAAGCCTGTTGGGCTTAATCGGTGAAGTTGTTGACGCTTGCTCGCACTGTCAATAGTCACAGCCCATAACTGATCCCCATCAGCTTGCCAATCCCAGCGATCCACCTTGAGCAATTGCAGGGAATCCAACACCTGCACACTGTCCTTGCAGGAGGCAGTGATTTGCATGATACGCAGTGGTGGTTCGTGCTTTTTTGTCTTTGCCGGCCGCTCCACAGCGAGCAGATCCATAGGGCATTCACAATTGCTGAACAAGTGCTTCCCTTGAAAGGATGCTGATGTCACTGGACCCAAGCTGTCAATCAGCCCCAATCTCAAATCCACCAAAAGCAGTTGATCATGCGGCAGGTCCTCTGATTTACTTCCCTTGAGCTTCAAAGACCGTACGCGCTGGTGCGACGGTTTCACCTTGACAATCAACCCATGCATGCCCGGCGCAAATTGCCCATCATAGGCCCGCTCTAGCCGCAGCACTTCTTCACCATCGTGAAAAAGCAAGGCATGGCCATCGCCGACCTGTGGATTGACAACAGCAAGAAGCCAATGGCCATCGTCACTGAGATGACTGGATTTGATGGATTCCCAGCGATCGTAGTCATTGTGCTCAACCAATTGCTGTGCATGGCTTTGCATCGACAAGCTTATCAGCAACCAGCAAGTGATCAAGCAGCGCATTCAGCTGGCCATGTTATGAAAGACTGCCTGGACATCCTCATCTTCCTCCAAGCGTTCAAGGAGTTTTTCAACCTCATCTTGAGCTATTGCATCAAGGCTTTTGTTATCCATGGGAATGCGCTCAAAGCCAGAGGATAGGATCTCAATGTCCATTTTTTCTAAGGCTTTGGTGATGTTGCCAAATTCAGCAAATTGCGCATAAAGCATGATGGTGTCAAGCGACTTTTCCTCATCGTACTCTGCGAAGACTTCCTCAACGCCGTGATCAATCATTTCAAATTCAAAGGTCTCAAGGTCTCTGTCACCTTGAGCAATCTTGAAATGGCATTTGTGTTCAAACATGAACTCCACGGACCCACTGGTTCCAAGACTGCCATCGCATTTATTGAAACAAGCGCGCACATTGGCCACCGTGCGTGTGTTGTTGTCTGTGGCTGTCTCCACCAGAATTGCAATGCCGTGCGGCGCATAGCCCTCAAAGATGACTTCCTTGTAATCAGCCTGATCCTTTGACGTGGCACGCTTGATGGCGCGCTCAACATTGTCTTTAGGCATGTTGGCATCTCGCGAATTTTGAATCAAGGCCTTCAATCGGCTGTTGCTTTCAGGATTTGGTCCACTCTCCTTGACGCACATGATGATGTCCTTAGAAATCCTGGTGAACGTCTTAGCCATGCTAGCCCATCGCTTCATTTTGCGAGCTTTCCTGTACTCAAATGCTCTTCCCATGTCTGTCTTTTTCTGTTGTTGAAACCATGCTATTTAAACCTCCCAGATTCGACCTGCGTGCAGAATCACCTCTAAGGATTGCTGACCTTGCTCAGCCATCGCTCGATGAACCTCCTGTTCATGAACGGGTCTTTCGCATTGGTATATGATGCCAAATGGCCTCAGGTCACCTGCCATCCGTGCCAAGGCATAGGCCTTGATTGGGTCGTGGATGTCATGAGTCCAGGCCTGAGATAGATCACCCGCTGGAGACAGCTTGATCACTTCAACCTGACCCTGGACCAATTGAAGGGTCTTGTCTTGGTCTTTGCCAATCAGGATTGGCTTGCCATGCTCAACATGAAAGGTGTGATCTATGGTGTGTTGTTTGTTGCTGAAACGCTCAAAAGCCCCGTCATTAAACACATTGCAGTTCTGGTAAATTTCAAGCAGTGCAGACCCATGATGTGCCTTTGCGGCAATCATCATTTCACGCAAATGGGCAGGGCTTCGATCCATGCTCCTTGCAATAAAACTGGCATTGGCTCCCATGGCCAAGGTCAGTGGATTCAAGGCTTGGTCAATGCTCCCCAAAGGGGATGATCGCGAATGCTGTCCAGGCTGTGAGGTTGGCGAGTACTGACCTTTGGTCAAACCATAGACCTCATTGTTGAACAATAGGATGGGAACATTGACATTGCGTCGAAGCAAGTGGATCAAGTGATTGCCACCAATACTCAGGGCATCTCCGTCACCCGTCACCAGCCACACATCGGCATCTGGACTGGCCAACTTCACCCCCGTGGCTATCGCTGGAGCTCTGCCATGCAGGCCATGCAGGCCATAGGTATTGATGTAGTAGGGCAGCCTTGAGGAACAGCCGATACCTGAAATCAGGACGGTGTTGTCTGGGTCAGCACCAATGGCTTCAAACACCTCCGTCAACTGCTTGAGCACAGAGTAGTCGCCACAGCCGGGACACCATCGCACATCTTGGTCAGTCAAATAGTCCTTTGCCTTCATGATGACATGGTATTCAAAAGGGTTTCAGTAAGAGACAGTGCGTCAAATGGCTTGCCCGATGTTTGGCCGATAAAGGCCATATGCTTCGGGCATCGAGCACGCAGCACATTGACCAATTGCCCTTGGTTCATCTCTACCACAACCAACTGCTTGAATTCAGCCATCACCGCATCCAAGTCAGGGTGTAGAGGGTAGATGTGAACCAAATGCAGATGAGCCACTGCATGCCCCTGCCTGCGCAATTGCTCAGTGGCTGTATGAATCGAACCATAGGTTGATCCCCATCCAATGACCAACATGTCATCGGATTTGGATCCAAGATTCAAGGTCAGCTCAGGGTAGGATGATTGGATCCCCATCACCTTTGCTTGCCTTGCCTGCACCAATGCTTGGTGGTTATCTGCGTCATAAGACACTTCACCACTTCCTTCTTGTTTCTCCAAGCCACCCAACCGATGGGCGCCACCAGGTGTTCCCACAGGAATCCAAGGCCTCACACCCTTCGCGTCTCTCTCATAGGGCATGCGCGAAATGTCTGCTTCGGTTGGTCGGATTTGGAGCAGTTGAGACAGATCTGGAATGCGCCAAGGCTCAGCACTGCTCGCAATGAACGCATCCGACAAGACCATCACAGGAGTCATGGCTTCCATGGCATATTTTGCCGCCATCAACATCACATCAAAGGCATGTGAGGCACTCTTGATTGCTATGACTGGCATCGGTGCTTCACCATGTCTTCCATGCAAAGCTTGCATCAAATCAGACTGTTCCATTTTGGTTGGCATGCCTGTACTTGGACCTCCCCTTTGCACGTTGATGACAATCAAAGGCAATTCCAACATCACAGCTAAACCAAGACCCTCAGCCTTGAGGCTGATACCTGGACCACTGGACGCCGTGACACCCATTTTCCCGGCAAAGGACGCGCCGATGGCTGCAGTCACCGAAGCAATTTCATCTTCAGCCTGAAAGGTGGTGATGCCTTTAGACCGCTGCCTTACCAGCTCATGCAAGATGTCTGAGGCTGGTGTGATTGGGTAGCCAGCGAAAACCAATTCACGCTGACTCTGGTGTGCCACAGCGGCCAGCCCCATGGCAATGCCCTGAGATCCTGATAGGGTACGGTAGGTGCCTTTGGGCAACGTGTGCGAGGGCATGACATGCTTGAATGCAGACCATTCCGCCGTTTCGCCCAGATAATAGCCGGCCATGAACGCCTTGTCATTGACCTTGGCCAATTCACCTGAAAACTTATTCGCCAAGGCCTCACGGACCATGATGTAATCAAAGGCATACATCCAAGTCAAAGCACCTAGCACTACCATGTTTTTTGCCCGAGACACCGCCTTGATCCCAAGGTCCATGTCCTTCAAGGCCTCCTTGGTTACGGTTTGGAAATTGCATTCCAATGTCCTGAAACTCACCCTAGCTTCTTCCAAGGGATCCTCGTCAGGAGCAAGCTTCGCCAGGGCTCTTGATCGTTTGTCAAAGCCATCTGTCGATGCCAACAAAATGCCTCCCGGCTTCAGCTGGTCCCTGTATTTCACATAGGCAGCTACATTGAAAACCACCAAAACATCAGCCTGACCGCCGGGTTCATGGACAGCTGTCGACGCCATTTGAAATTGGAAGCCACTGATCCCTGCAATGCTGCCTTTTGGTGCTCGAATTTCTGCAGGGAAATCACTGAGGGTTCGAACATCCTGGCCGCTTTGCGCAGCGCCTTGCGTGAGCTGAGACCCTAAAAGTTGTACACCATCACCAGAATCTCCGGCAAGTAAAATAACAATTTTGTGGCTTGAATCAGGCATTGTCGACGTGTCTAATTTCGCGGACTTCCGGGGCGTACTTTTTCACAGTTGCTTCTACACCGTGTTTGAGGGTCATTTGATTCACATGGCAATCGATGCAAGCGCCCTGAAGCTGAACCTCAACGATGCAGTCATCCACGATACCTAACAGGATGATGTCACCTCCATCTTCTTGCAAGTAGGGGCGGATTTCATCCAGGGCATTCGCTACGCGATCTGCTAAATCACTCATACTTTTAGTTTTCTTGTAGAACAGCCAGCCATTGTAGTGATTCTAACCGATTCGGTTTCAGGCAGTTGGGTCACTCTATTTGCCAACGATGACACCATGTTAACGGTCATGTCAACAAAGGCTTGCTTCACGGGACCCTCTGCTTGCAGTGCTGCCGGCCGGCCTACATCACCCGCTTCGCGAATGCCTTGGACCAAAGGAATCTCTCCCAAGAAATCCACCTTCATTTGTGCAGCCAATCGCTGAACGCCTTCTTGACCAAATAGGTAATACTTGTTATCTGGTAATTCTTCTGGCGTAAAATATGCCATGTTTTCAACCATGCCAATCACCGGAACGTTGATGGCGCTCATGTTGAACATGGCCACACCTTTTCTTGCATCAGCTAGAGCCACAGCCTGTGGGGTGCTGACAACAATAGCGCCCGTGACGGGCAATGACTGAACAATGCTCAAGTGAATGTCTCCTGTGCCAGGAGGTAGGTCCAATAGCAAAAAGTCCAGGTCGCCCCAGTGGCTTTCATGCAGCATTTGATTCAGGGCCTTAGAGGCCATCGGGCCTCGCCATACAACGGCTTGGTTGCTACCTGAAAAGAAGCCAACAGACATGATTTTGATGCCATAGGCAATGACTGGATCCATTTTCCTGACACCATTGATTTCAATACCGCCAGGCCGTTCAGTCATCACATCAAACATGATTGGCATGCTGGGTCCATAGATGTCGGCATCCAAAATTCCCACCTTGAAGCCCATGTCTCTCAAGGCGATGGCCATGTTTGCTGTCACGGTGCTTTTGCCAACACCGCCTTTACCTGAAGCAATCGCAATGACATGCTTGATACCGTCAATGGCCTTGCCCTTGATGACCTGATCATCCGCCTTTGCTGGTGCCTCAACCAACATATTCACAGTGATTTGCAGCTTGGGATCAATGCGCGCATGGATGGCCTTCAATAGGGCAACTTCCAAAGTTTTTTTCTTGTGCATGACCGGGCTATCTGAAACCACATCAATGATGACTTCATTGCCCATCACTTGCACATTGCGCAGATTCTTACTCGCCACCAAGAGGCCATTGCCCGAGGCATTCACCACAGCGTCCACCGCCGTTTCAATTTGTTGTTTTGTCACCATGTGTTTGCGAAATTACGACCTCTTTGTCAGAGTTTTTCAAGACAACACCTCCATAGATTCTGGCAGCGATTTATTGGCCAATTGCCCACAAGCAGCATCGATATCCTTGCCACGGGAACGTCGAATGTTGACGGTCACACCAGCGTGCTCCAAGGCGCCAACATAGGCATCAATGGATCGCAAGGTGGCCTTTTGAAAACGTCCATCACCAATAGCGTTGTACTCAATGAGGTTCACCTTAGAAGGTACGCGCTTACATAGAGCCACCAATGCCTGAATGTCCTCAGGACCATCATTCAAATCCTTCCACACCACGTACTCAATGGTGATTAGACTGCCTGTCTTCTCATACCAATACAGCATGGAATCCATGAGATCTTTGACATTGCTGGCATCATTCACAGGCATGATAGCTGATCTAACTTCATCGCGGGCAGAATGCAAGCTCACAGCCAAATTGAATTTTACCTGCTCATCAGCCATGCGTCGAATGAGCTTTGGAAGGCCCACTGTTGACAAGGTGATCCGCTTGGCAGATATGCCAAGCCCCTTGGGTGATGTGATGCGCTCAATGGAAGCCAACACATTGCGGTAGTTAGCCAATGGCTCACCCATGCCCATGTAGACAATGTTGGTCAAGGGTCGCTTGAAATGCTTCTCAGCCTGCGCTTGGATGGCACGAACTTGATCCACAATCTCTCCTGGACTCAAATTGCGAATGCGCTTGAGCTTTGCCGTGGCGCAGAAGTGGCACCCCATGTTGCAACCTACCTGCGAGGAAATACAAGCCGTGATTCGCCGATCTGTTGGAATCAATACCGACTCTACAATCAGCCCGTCGGCAAGCCTGACAGCATTCTTGATGGTGCCATCCTTGCTCACTTGCTCATGGTTCACGGAAATGGGTCGGATCTCAAAAATTGCTTTCAAAGACTCCCTCAGGGCCTTTGGTAAATTGAGCATGTCATCGATGCTATGCGCTTCCTTGCTCCACAGCCAATCGTAAACTTGATCAGCTCTGTAGGCCGGTTGGGTCAATGTTTTGAATTGTTCTCGCAGTTCATCTTGCGTCAATGCGCGCAAATCGCGTTTAAGTTTGTCTATCATCGGATTTGAATCAGTGAGCCCATTCGGATTTTTGATCTGGTCCTAGAGAGTATCACGGCATCCCCTTTCACATGCTCGGAAGCCACACTCAATCGAAGGATTGGGCCAAGGCGTTCTTTGCCATTTTTATGCATGACCACATAGTCCATCTGGGCCTCAGGTGAAATACTTACCATGACCAAGTTAGACCGCCTTACATTGTTGGTATTTCTAGATTTCCTTTCGGCAAATCGTTTAGCATTTCTCGGGTGGTCGTTGAACAGTACATGCAAGCTGTTGCCATCCACAATAGGAAGATAGCCACTGTGAAAACCACCATCGTTGGTGGTTCGCTGCATTTTAGGGATCATGCCAACCCATTCAATCTCTCCTTCAGGAGAAACGCTGATGGTCAACAGCTCGTCATAGTAGTAGTGGTTAGTTGTTTTTGTTGTGCCATTTGTGGTCGTGGTCGTGGTAAAGGTCTCATAGTTTTCAGCAATAACGAAGGCTCCACCATCTGCACGGCGCAAAAAGTCCCTGAAAACAAAGTCCATTTGCACCTCACCTCGGCGCTGGAACCTTCCTAATCGGATGGCTGCAGATTTAAAGTCATCAGAAAATGGGTGAATCACACGTGACTTGGTCTCAGAGGTCTTTTGATCCAATTGGATGTAGAACAGACCCTTGGTTGTGCCCCAGTCCATATTTCGATCGGAGTACAAGCCAGAAATGGCCACCGTTTGTGAGGAAAAATCTACTTGCATGCCGACATCTGAAACATAAATTCCTTGCAAACCCAAATCAAGCTGTAAGTAGCTTTCCCCATCCAGCCGGTAAATCATGTGCTTGACTTGCTCTTTCCGGTCTAAAAAGAGGCGAGAAGCCAATTGCCCTAAAACAGTATATTGCCCTAAAACATAAAGCTGCCCGTCATTGGTCAAGTTGGCCTCCTTGAGGTTGAATAGGTCATCGCGCACATCCAAGTTGAATTCGCTGGACCAATGAATCTGAATGCTATCACTGTCATAGACGGTGGCATAGAATTTCTCGTCATCGCGGAGTCGGGTTTGTGGCGAACTAATGATGGCAAATCGTTCCTTGTCTTGACTGAAACGTACCGTGAAAGACCCCGTGTAGCGGCTTTTGACATCAATGGACTCAACCGTCACCATTGGCATCGGATCCCCTTGCCTATTGTAGCGCTGAAGCAGCAAGGTTTTTTCTCGATCTCCACGATCAAAGGCTTCCAGGAAAACAAAAAACTGTCCATCAACCACGTTCACTGCCACGACATGGGTGCGCTTGGCGTTGACTTTGATCGCAGGTGTCTCCACTTGCCATACCTGTGTCGAAGTGGCTCGATCATACTTTGCAAGCAGAAATTCACCCCCACGGAACAAGGCATTTCTTAGGCCAAAGGTGTAATAGAATGCTTCATCCATGTCAATGATTTCATCTGTTTGCACATCTCGGTGGCTGTAAGTTGGCGACCACACCAGGTCATAACCTGGCACTTGAGCAAACAAAGCAGGCCCCATAAGTGACAAGAAAAGAATAATGGGTTGTACCTTGGCTTTGGCAAGGTTTTGGATTCTTTGCATTGAAACAAGGTACGGCATGAAATCAATCTTTTTTATAATCATCGCAATCGTTATTTGTGGTTTACCACCGGCTGCATTGCAGGCGCAAACTGTTGTTGTTAAAAAGCGGCAAGTCAGCAGTCAGGGACTGACAGAACGTTCTACTACCAAAAAACGGTCCAGACATGTTCCAGAACATGCCATTACTTACAATTTTTCTGCTTTTCTTTTAGGCGACTTGCCCTTGGGCTACAGTTACCGGCCATCTGACTTCATAACCATAGAGGCTGGGCTTGGCATCACCAATAACAATTTTGTGGATGAGCTGAACACGTTTTTATTCTCCAATTCTAGTTTTTACAGTGAAGCAAGCCACACACCCATAAGCGGATCAGCACATGCAGGCCTGAAGTTTTTCCCCGAAGGGGACGCCTTCAATGACGGGATGTACATCGGCGCTCAACTGACGCGACGCAATTACCGAAAAGGCTTCATTGATGGAGACAGCACAGTGGCCGCCTCCAAGCTTTTCATGGATTTAGGGCTAACGATAGGCTACCAATTGAGGCCTTCTAACCACATCATGGTTGATTGGTACATTGGACTAGCTAATCGATCCATTCGTTGGGATCGGGTGGAATCCCTGCTTTTATGGGACCCTGCCAGTGGTCAGAATATCACCACCACTTCGATCAATCCAGCAAGTGACAAGCGGCTTGAAGGCCAGCCAGACAGGTACACAACCATCGGCCTACTGATGGGATTGAAGGTCGGTTATTTCTTCTGATCAAATGACCAACAAGGCATCACCAAATGCCAAGAAGCGGTACTTCTCTTTGATGGCTGTCTTGTAAATCTCCATGATCAATTCATGACCTGTGAAGGCCGATGTCACCATCATCATGGTGCTTTGTGGGCCATGGAAATTGGTGAGCATGCTATTGACAGAGCGCACTTGGTAAGGCGGGAATAGAAACTTATTGGTCCACCCCTCTAGGGTTTTGAGTTTGTCATAGGTGATCAAGTTGGCCTCCAGGGGTCGAAGCACGGAGGTGCCAATAGCACAAATGCGACGTTTTTCATCCTTTGCTCGGTTGATGCGGTCCACGGTGTCTTTAGGAAGGATGAATCGCTCAGATTCCATCTTGTGTTTTGATAAATCTTCCACTTCAACCAATCGGTAGGTGCCTAAGCCAACATGCATGGTCATTTCTGCAATATCCACCCCTTTTATTTCCATGCGCTTGAGCACATGCTTGGTGAAATGCAAGGAAGCAACTGGGGCTGCAACAGCACCCTCAACTGAGGCAAAGATGCTCTGGTAACGGTCAGCATCTTCTGGCTCTAGCTCCCGCTCAATGTATCGAGGCAAGGGCGTTTCACCAATGGACCTAAGCTTCTCACGGAATTCCTCGTAGGGGCCATCAAACAAAAAGCGCAAGGTGCGGCCTCGGGATGTGGTGTTGTCCACCACCTCAGCCACAAGGCTGTCATCATCACCAAAAAATAGCTTGTTGCCAATACGGATCTTCCGAGCGGGGTCAACCAGTACATCCCATAGTCGGTTTTCCGCACTCAGTTCACGAAGCAAAAACACCTCAATAACGGCGCCTGTTTTTTCTTTTGCACCCCATAATCGGGCAGGAAACACCTTGGTGTTATTTGCCACCATCAAATCGCCTTCCTCAAAGTAATCCACGATGTCTCTGAAGTGCTTGTGCTCAATCTTTCCGCTGTCACGATGAACCACCATCATTCGGGCATCGTCACGGTAATCCTTGGGGTATTGTGCGATCAACTTTTCAGGCAAGTTGAATCGGTAGTGGGAGAGCTTCATTTTCATAGCCAGCAAATATACATTTTCACATAGGGCCTTGTCAAGTCCTGTGACATAAAATCTCAATTCCCCTCTGATGTTTTATCGCTAACAATCAATGACATCAAGCCCTGCAGCAATTATGAAAAATTTGCTATTTTTCCTTATTCTTCTGAAATATGGCCCGGATGCACAGCTTCCCAGGCTGCATCCAGGTCGTGGCATGCATGCAAATGGTGCGAACCAACCTGTGTCCTTACCAAACCACTGAGGTAAGCTCCACAGCCAAGGGATTGACCCATATCATGAGCCAGGCTGCGGATGTAGGTTCCTTTGCTGCACAGGATGTCTAACTGCCACACATCAGGCTGTATGGCTTGAATGGACAAGGCGTGGATGACAACTTCTCTTGCTTTGATATCAACAGCAACACCTTTTCTTGCCAAATGGTAGGCGCGCTTCCCTTCGATCTTGACAGCAGAGAATATGGGTGGTTTCTGGCTAATCAGACCTGAGAATTGTTCAATCAATGCAAGGCGCAATTCATCGGTTAATTCAGGTATGGCAGAACCCGTGGGTTCGATGTCTGATTCTGCGTCATAGGATGCCGTGATTGCACCCAGTGTCAACACTGCCTGGTAGCCTTTTTCACTGTCAACGTATTGCTGAATGCCCTTGGTCGCCCTGCCAACACAAAGGACCAAAACGCCAGTTGCTAAAGGATCCAGAGTGCCTGCGTGACCTATTTTTAACTTCTTGAGATTATAGCGTCGCTGGAATGCGCCACGCATTCTCCTGACCACGTGGAAGGATGTCATGCCTAGTGGCTTATCAATGGCCAGCGTGAGGCCTTGTTGCACCAAAGTCTCTGCGTCTGCTGGAAGATTCAGATCAACAGTTGCCATGAAAAGGAAAGACCTGCAATCAGAAAACAATACCAAGCAAAATCGGACAATCGTGCCCGTTTCACCCGCTCAATCATGAATCGGCAAGCAAAGACGCCAACAATGAATGCCACAGCAAAGCCTACCATCAAGGGAAGCAGGGCCACATCGCCCGAATAAGAACCCACAGCCATGGAGCGTATGTCAATCAACATTTTTCCGAGAATCAAGGGCACGACCATCAAGAAACTGAACCGTGCAGCCTTGGATCGATCCACGCCAAGCAACACGCTGGTTGCAATGGTTGCGCCTGAACGGGAAATGCCCGGAAGCATCGCTATAGCCTGTGCAATGCCAATGAGCGCTGCTTGGCCTGGTCCCACAGACCGCTTGGTGTTCTTAGCCCGATCAGCCAACAACAATAGAAATCCCGTGATCATAAGCATGCTTGCCACAAAATTCACGGAACCTGAAAACAAACGATCCAATTCATCTTCATAGGCAAGGCCAACAAAGACAGCAGGAATCATGGACAAGATGATGGCAAGGGCAAACTTCAAGCTATCCGAATCCCCTTGAACCAGGCCGATGAGTATGGCCGCAATGTCCTTGCGAAAAACCATGATGGTGGCCAGTGCCGTTGCAGCATGCAGTACAATGGTGAAGTGCAGACCTGCCTCTGTCAATGCCTCATCACCCAAAAGGGCTTTAGCTAGTTCCAAATGGCCCGACGAACTGACAGGCAAGAATTCTGTTAGGCCCTGAATCAGGCCCATCAATGCAGCGACCCAAAGGCTCATTTTGGCCTATGGAGAATAGCGAAAACTTCAATGACCAGGCCAATGACAACCAACAAAGGCGCCAATTGGATGCGCAGAGAACTGAACAGTTCAGGGTTGTACACTGAGGGATCTTCTGATCCACCCCCTGTCATAAGTATGAACCCTACCATCATGAATGCCAAGCCGGTAAACAGGAGGATGTAATTTTTTTTGCCAAAAAGGAAATGGTTGTCGCTCATCGTTCGTAGAGTTTGTTGGTATTAAGTGCCAGGTAACGGTTCACAGCTGCCGCAGTGGACCCGGTGGTTATCAAGGTGCCAATCAAGAGCATGCCTCCGGACATCATAGCCCACAAGGACCATGGCAAGGTATGTGAGATAGCTGGCAAGTACTCGGATGCAATGACAAAGGTCAATGCCAACAAGAGAGAGCCAACGATGGCGCCAAACAGGCCCAATCGCAAGCCTTGAGCCATGAATGGTCGGTGGATAAAGGCCCGTGTGGCGCCGACCAATTGCATGGTCTTGATCGTGAATCGTTTGGCATAAATAGACAGCCGAATGCTGCTATTGATCAAGGCCATGGAAATCAACAACAATCCAGCCACAATGGCAAACATGATGGTGGTGATGCGTCCGACGTTTTGGTGAATCAAGGACACCAAGTCACGGTCATAGATCATGTCCTCTACAATGCTTTCGCGCGACAAGCGAGCTTCAAGTGCCGTCAATTGTTCAGGACTGACAAATTCTGAACGCAATTTCATGTCCAAGGCATCACTGAAGGGGTTCACGCCCAAAATATCTTGAATGAAATCCTCCCCCAACTCCGCAGTGAAGGTTTCCGCAGCGACTTCTTTGGAGACAAAGACCATGCTTCGAACCTCAGGAGACTGTGCCCACTTACTTTGAAGGGCATCAATTTGAGATTGGCTTGCAGAGGATTTTAAAAAGAGTGTGAAGGTGAAGTTTTCCTTCAAATCCTCAGTTAAACTGCGGGCTTGATGGATCAGCGTTCCGGCGATGCCTAGAAGAAAAAGGACCAGTCCAATGCTGATAATCACAGAAAAATAAGAGGCTCTTAGCCTCCTGCGATTAAAATTGTCTTCCCCCCTGGATTTTCCCATGCCACAAATCTAACTCAAACAAGCCATTACCCTACTTTTGTACTCATGGAATACCGGCCTTCTGACATTGAACCCAAATGGCAAGCACATTGGCGTGAGCAATCTATCTATGCGGCGAAGTTCCCATCTGACAAACCCAAATACTATGTGCTAGACATGTTCCCCTACCCTTCAGGTGCGGGGCTTCACGTAGGCCACCCCCTGGGGTACATCGCCTCTGACATTGTCGCACGCTACAAACGACACAAGGGGTTCAACGTCTTGCACCCCATGGGATTTGATGCCTTTGGCCTTCCTGCAGAGCAGTACGCTATCCAAACTGGGCAACACCCAGCAAGCACCACTGAAGCCAACATAGACCGCTACATCAAGCAGCTCAACCGAATCGGCTTCAGCTTTGATTGGGCTGGCGACATGCGAACATGCGAGCCTGACTACTACCGTTGGACCCAGTGGATTTTCTTGGAATTATTTGACTCATGGTACAACCTAAGCAGCGGCAAGGCAGAGCCGATCAGCAGCTTGACTGATCACTTATCAACCCAAGGCTCCGAAGGGTTGAAAGCCCATGTGACCGATCACATTCAGCCCTGCAGTGCCAGCCAATGGGCCGCTTTCAGCCCCAAGGAAAGCGAAGCCTATTTGCAGCAATTTCGATTGGCCTACCGCAGCGAAAGCACCGTGAACTGGTGCCCAAAATTGGGCACCGTTTTAGCCAATGACGAAGTGGTCAACGGCCTGTCTGAACGCGGGGGATTCCCCGTCATGCAGAAGCCCATGTTGCAATGGAGTTTACGAATTTCAGCCTATGCACAACGCTTGCTTGACGGCTTGGAAGGCTTGGATTGGTCTCACAGCATCAAGGAAACGCAACGGCACTGGATCGGTCGATCTGAAGGCGCCAGCATGGGATTTGACATTGAAGGTCATCCACAGCAATTGGCCATCTTCACCACACGACCAGACACCCTGTTTGGGGTGAGCTTCATGGTGTTGGCACCCGAACATTCGCTGGTGAAATCTCTCACCACTGCTGCAGAGCGATCCGCAGTGGACGCCTACATTGATCAGGCCAGCAAGCGTTCTGAGCGCGAGCGCATGATGGACAACAAATCTGTCAGCGGAGCCTTCACTGGGGCTTATGCCATTCACCCTTTCACCAAGGAGAAATTGCCCATTTGGATCAGTGATTATGTCCTGGCATCCTATGGTTCCGGCGCCATCATGGCCGTACCCGCTCATGACGAAAGAGACCACGCCTTCGCTAGCTTTTTCAAGCTGCCCATTCGCCAGGTGATCGATCCAGACCGCTCAATCATGGTTGAATCAGACTTCCTCAACGGACTGACTGTTGAGGATGCCATAAAGGCATCAATCGACCGCATTGCAAAGGATCAACGCGGGGATCGAAAGGTGCAATACCGCTTGCGCGATGCCGTTTTTGGTCGCCAGCGCTATTGGGGCGAACCCATTCCTGTTGTGTACCGAGATGGTGTGCCTGAGGCACTCTCCACAGAAGAATTACCCTTGGTGTTGCCAGCGGTCGATGCCTATTTACCCACAGAGTCAGGCGAACCACCCCTTGCCCGAGCCAGTGATTGGACCAGCGCTGAAGGCTTGCCCATTGAAACAAGTACCATGCCCGGGTGGGCCGCCAGCTCATGGTACTTCCTTCGCTACATGGACCCCAACAATGACAAGACTTTTGCTGCAAAAGAAGCCATGGATTACTGGGGGCAAGTCGACTTGTATGTCGGCGGCAGCGAGCATGCCACAGGGCACTTACTCTATGCCCGATTCTTTGGACATTTCCTCAATGATCGTCAACACATTCCCTTTCCAGAGCCCTTCAAGCACATGGTAAATCAAGGCATGATTCAAGGCATCAGCGGCTTTGTTCATCGTGAAGAAGGAAGCAACATCTATTTGAGCAAAGCATTGGCTAAGGGTCGGAAAACCCAAAAGATTCATGTGGACATCAGCTTGCTTGACAAGCATGACGCCATTGATTTGGACCGTTTCAGAGCATGGCTTCCCGACCATGCAGATGTGGTATTTGAACCCGCCAATGGACCCATCATCGTGGAGCGAGAGGTGGAGAAAATGTCAAAATCAAAATACAATGTGGTCAATCCCGATCACATCATCGATGAACATGGGGCCGATGCATTGCGCCTGTTTGAAATGTTTTTAGGGCCCATTCAACAATCCAAGCCATGGGACACCAAAGGTTTATCTGGTGTGACAAGCTTTCTTCGCAAAGTGATGCGATTGATGGATCGCGTGGAAGACATTGAAGGAAGCAAGGATGAGCAACGCGTGTTGCATGTGTTGATGGACAAGGTTGAAAGGGACATTGAGTCTCTGTCACTGAACACATCGGTTTCTGCCATGATGATTGCCGTCAACCAATGGTCGGAGATGCCTAAGCTGTCAAAGGCAAGCATGAAGGACTTTGCCATCATTCTCTCACCATTTGCCCCGCATGTCGCAGAGGAAATATGGCAATTACTCGACGGAAGCGAGAGCATCACCCTTGTACCCTACCCAAAGCTTAACAAAGCCATGCTTGTCAATGATGAGATCACTTACCCCGTTCAATTCAATGGCAAAACCCGATTCATGCTGACTGTTGCCGCGTCGGCTGACAAAGCAGCGATTGAGGCAATGGTGATGGCGGATGAGCGCAGTGTCAAATACGTCGCTGACAAGACCGTCAGAAAAGTCATTGTAGTGTCTCAGCGCATCGTCAATGTTGTACTCAGCTAGGGTTTAGCCTTCCGCCGACAAGGCTTCCAATTGAGCCCTGATTGCAACAATGGAAGACAAGAAATTGCTCATTTCAGTTTTGGGGAGCGATTCTGTCTTGGGTAAATCTTGTTTGAGGGCATCCACCTGGACACCATTTTTCCAAAAACGGTAGCAGACATGCGGGCCCGTGGCCAATCCCGTGGCACCAACATAGCCAATCACCTCACCTTGCTCCACCCAGACGCCAGGCTTGATACCACGTTTGATCCGGGACATGTGCAAATATTGCGTGGTGTAGGTGCCATTGTGCTTGACTTTCACGTAGTTACCATTGGCGCTAGTGTAGCGAGCCGCGATGATACGACCCTTCGCCGTGGACAAAATGGGGGTGCCCTTTGGGGCAGCGTAATCCGTGCCCAGGTGAGCCTTCCATCGCCGTTGCACCGGATGGAATCGCTTCATGGTGTAGCGAGACGAGATGCGACCAAATTCCAATGGCGCACGCAAGAAAGCCCGCCTCAATGACTCACCCTCAAGGTCGTAGTAATCCCTGACATTGACTGAAGCATTGTCGTAATAGTAGGCGTACAATGCCTTGCCAGCATGCACAAATCGAACGGCCAGGATGTTCCCTGTTCTCACGAAAACTGTGTCATCTACAAAGTGCTCCTCAAAGATCATTTCAAAGCGATCACCCTTCTGCAATCGGAAAAAATCGATCGTCCAGGCATAGATTTCCGACATCCGAATGGCTACTGCAGGTGACACATCTTGGGATTCAAGGGTCTGGTACAATGAGCTTGTCACAACGCCTGTCACCTCCCTTTCTTTGATTGTGACTGGTCGTTCCACCGATCTCACAAACAGCGAATCTCTCAAGCCAAAAACCACATAGGATGTTTTGGATGATTCGTAGACAAAATAATCAGCCCGCCCCAAGGAGTCCTTGGTTGAAAAGACCCAGTAAACATCGCCTGCTCGCCAACGGCGGGGATCAAAGTGCTCTTTGCCCTTTTCTAGCAGCGTTGAAATACTGGGGTAGTCTACACCCAGCCTGTCCAAGACAGAACCAAAAGCCTGTCCGGATTTCACGACGAATCGTTTGGGTTGGTGGTTAGCTAAAGAAATCCCATACATGATTCCTGGGTCCACTGCTTCGCTGTCAGAGCGGCTGCCCATGACATCGTCGCCAACAAGCGGTGACAGCAAAGACCACAACAGCCAGATAACAAGCAAGGCAAGACCACAAACGATGGCGAGTGCCTTGGGCTTGACTTTTCTACGAGGAGACTGAGGGCTTTCCATGCATGCGAATTTAATGGCTATTCACAACCCAACCACATCCTGATTCACTCACTTATTGACAGATGGCTTGGATGGCAGGGTTCCCCATGCATCTTTCTCTGTCTGAGTCCACATGTGTGGGAAGAAAATACGAAGCTGCATGCGAGGTGGCAGGTACTTCTGCCAATTGGTTCCGCCCGTTGCACGCACATCAGCAGGTTTTTTTGCCAAATACCTCACGGCACTTTTGTAATGGGATAGTGGCCACAGCACATTGACATGACGATCAAAAGCCCTTGCTTGCTCACGCAGACCCTCGGTCATTTTCCCTGCTTCAGTTAAATCTGCCATGCGGTGGCTGACGGTGCGGCCTGCCCATTGACTGGCTTGCGCTTGAAAGCCTGCCGCGTACTTCTCCTCAAATTGAATCAAGGTCAAGGTTTTCTCTCCTGTTGCTGCAATGGTTGCACCGGACTGCCAGTACAATTTCTTGAACAAGGTGGTCACATCCTTTTCTTCTGCCATCTCCTGACGGTGATCGATGTGCACCAACTGATTCAAGGGCGCACAGGCCATTTCAATCATTCGGTACTGTGCCGATTGAAACCCGCTTGCTGGCAACAACGCCATGCGGAATTTCAAGAACTGCTTTCGGTCCATGCCATCAACCATGATGCTGAAACTGTTGTCCAGGGCCTTAAAATAGGTATTGCAACGGCGAAGGCGTTCTTCCATCAAGGTAGCGTCCATGCCCTCAGACTCAATGACATCCTTCAGCTCATGCAAGCACAGCTTGAAGTACAATTCCGTGATCTGGTGGTACATGATGAAAATCGGCTCATCATGGTGTTTGGTGCGGGGGCTTTGCAAGCTCAACAAGGTATCCAAGTGGATGTAATCCCAATACTTGAGGTAGTCGGTTTCGACCAAGCCATCGAGGTAATCCAACAAGGCCTGCCCTGAAACAGCGTACTTGGCCTCCAAGGCATCGATACGGGTTTTCAATTCTGATTCCATGGGGTGAAATTAGGTGATTAGGCCTTAGGTACCCCATAAATGAAGGTGCTGCCATGCCCCAATTCGGCGGCAACGGTGATGGATTGATCATGGGCTTCAACAATGTGCTTGGCAATGGCCAGACCCAGACCTGTTCCAGACACCTGCTTTCCATGCACCCTTGCACGATCTGCACGGTAAAAGCGCTCAAATATCCGTGTGATGTCATCCTGTGCGATACCTATTCCATTGTCCTTGACCACCAAATCCAAGCGGTTGGCTTGATCGATCAATTGGATATGCAATTCAGGCTTGTTTTCTGAAGCGTACTTGATGGCATTGCTGATCAGGTTTAACAAGACCTGTTCCATGCGCTGCTTGTCTGCCATAACCCTGTCATCAAGGGTGTCAGGCAAGGTCAAATGAACCTGAATGCCTGCGTGTTCTAATCGGTCTTCCATTTGCTCCATGGCATCAAGCACTTGTTGCTTGAGTCCATAGGGCGACTGCTCCAAGGTCAGTTTGCCTGATTCCAAGTGAGCCAATACATCCATGTCACGCAGCAAGCGGATCATCCGATCCACATTGCGGCTAGCCTTTTTGAAAAAGCGTTCCCGCTGTGCGGCATCTTCTACCCCATCCATGAGGGTCAGCAAGTACCCCTGAATATTAAACACCGGGTTTTTCATCTCATGGGACAGGTTGGCGATAAACTCCCGTCGAATAGTGTCCTGTGCGCGGAGGCTTGTCATTTCCACAGCAGCCCGCCTGACCCACATGGTTACTTCCATGTCTACCCGACCCAGCTCCTTGGCATCTTGAAGCATGTCATCCCGGTATTTTTCCGGATTGTTCAATGCCTTGTAAATCCGGGTGAGCTTCACGTGCATGAATTGCTTGATCATGGATTCTGCAATCACTGCTGTCACTATACCTGACCCTACAGCAAACAGCATCAAGTTGACTGCTTGAGGGGTTTGACCTTGCAGCCAGAACACCAGATACATGGACAAGCCGTTTGTCAGACCTACAATCAGACCAATAACGCTAGCTATTCGGCGAGGGTTTTTGAACATCATGGCGTCAACTTGTAACCCACGCCCTTGATGGTGGTGATGAATGCTTGCCCAATTTTTCCTCTGATCCTTCGAATGTGGACGTCGATGGTCCGATCACCCACAATGACATCATCGCCCCAAACTTCCTGGAGAATGACCTCTCTGGTCAAAACACTGCCTGGCTTTGTGGCCAACAAATACAACAGCTCAAATTCTTTGCGTGGCAATGCCAAGCTCTTGCCGTCCAAGGTGACGGTGAAGGTGTCTGGATCGACGCGAAGACCTGCCACCTCAATGGCTGAATACGCCTGCTTTGATTTATGGGCAGTTCTTCTCAACAGGGCTTTGACTCGACTGATGAGAACTTTTGGCTGGATGGGCTTGGTGATGTAGTCATCTGCCCCAGCCTCAAACCCCGCCAATTGTGAGTAATCCTCGCCTCGCGCACTCAAAAAGGCAATGGCCACGGATTGGCCGTCGCGACGAGCCCTGATGGCTTTGCATGCTTCTACCCCATCCATGTGAGGCATCATGACATCCATCAATACCAGTTGTGGTTGGTGTTTGATGAATTGCTTCAGACCGTCTGAACCATCCTCCGCCTCCACAACTCCGTAGCCTTCTTGCGCCAGATGGTAGTGGATCAGTTCCCTGATATCCGCATCATCATCCACCAATAAAATCAGAGCCTGCTTGTCCATCAATTCACGATTCGTTGCAGTAAAAGTACGGCCATCAATGTCGGAACATGGCCACACATGCTTGCTGACCTTTTAAGCGGAGGTACATGGCATACCTTGCAGCCATGAAAGCACAATCACGACTGTTCCTAGCCCTTTTAATCATTACATCCTTCCAATCATTTGCTACGGATACCGTGAGAGTTATGACTTACAACCTGATGTACTACCGGAGTTCAACGAGTTTTTGTGATTACAACGTCAACCCACCAACTGTGAAAGATTCTGCCATGAAAGCCATTGTGGCTTATGCGCAACCCGACATCATCCTTTGCCAGGAAATGAGCGGCCAGGACACCTTGGGTCATTCTGCCTTACTGAACAATGCCCTCAATGTCAACGGCGTGACGCGCTGGACAAAAATCCCTTGGCAAAGCAACGGCAGCGGCATCGTGGGTGGCATTTTCTATGACAAGGAAAAATTCCAATACATGTCACATGGCATCATCAAAAAAGGCAATGACGGCCTGAACTTGACCCGAGGCATCGACTGGGTACACCTTTACTACCGCGACTCTCTGCATGGCTATGGCAAAGACACCGTCTACCTGCGGGTTTTCAACGCGCACCTGAAAGCGGGCAGTCAAACCAGTGATGAAAACCTTCGAAACAAAGCAGCCCAGGCGTTGATCACTTACATGTACCAAAACCCCAGTGGTGCACACAGGATTTTTGGTGGCGATTTCAACGTCAAAACCAGCCAGGAGCCTTGCTATCAAACCCTTGTCAACCCCGCAAACACATCCCTGCGATTCAATGACCCCATCAACAAGCCAGGCAATTGGAACAACGTCTACGCGCATCGCTATGTTCACACCCAAAGCACCCGAGACATTCAGACCAATGGTGGTTGTTTTTCCGGTGGTGGGCTCGATGACCGATTGGACCAAATCTTGGTCTCAGATGCATTGACTTCCGGACAAGCAGCGTTCACGGTGTTGCCTAGCACCTACCGAGTGATTGGCAATGATGGGCAACATTTTGATGACGCCATCAACGCCAATGGCAACAGCTCCGTGCCTGCCAATGTGCTGGATGCCCTTTACAACCTGTCAGACCACCTGCCTGTGGTCGTTGACATTGCCGTGGAAAGCCCCAACGTGTCATTGGTTGACCTGAAGCAATGGCATTGCCAAATTCTTGGCTCCTTGACACAAGGGTTTCGGATTCAATGGAACAAAGACATGAGCGGAACCACATACCAGCTCAGCAATGGCCTTGGTCAAGTTCTCGAACAAGGACAACTCAGCGGCAAGCAGTTGGATCTTCCAAGCCAACAAGGCTTAAGCTATCTCATCATGGCGCATCCCATTCATGGTCGCCATGTCATCAAATTGCTCTAACTCTAACCAAACATTTGTACATTCACAGCATACAAACCACCACTACATGAAACATTTTACTAGCGCATTATTCCTTGTTGCATCTTTTGGCCTATTTGGTCAAAACTGCACCCAACCATTCATCTCTGAATACCTTGAAGGCTCAAGCAACAACAAGGCCCTTGAAATCGTGAACCCAAGCAGTTCGCCATTGAACATGAGCATCTATTCGATCTCTTCATTCAACAACGGCAACACATCGCCAACCAACACTTTTCAGTTCCCTAACATCACCTTGCCTGCTAATGGCGTCTATGTGATCGCTAACGGAAATGCTGATCCCAGTATTTTAAGTGTGTCTGACACCACCTCAGGCGTCACCTGGTTCAATGGCGATGACGCCATTGTTCTGTTTAAAAACACGGACACCTTAGACATCATCGGCGTCGTTGGCACCGATCCTGGCACCAGCTGGGTGGTCGGTAGCGGCGCAACCAAGGAATTCACCTTGGTACGAAAGACCACTGTGCAAACAGGCCAGACCAACTGGGCAATAGGTGCAGGCGAATGGGATGTTAGCCCACAAAACACCTTCACTTACCTCGGCAGCCATAGTAGCGCTTGCGGCGGTAGCGGTGGCGGCGGTGGCGGCGGTGGCCCCACTTACTACCCAGCGCGCAGCATCAGTCAGATTCGCGGCATCAATGGCTCAGGCGTTGCAGACAGCTTGGGTTCGAAAGCAGCAATTTCCGGTGTGGTTTTCACGCCTGACTTCTTTGGATCTACTGGCTATCAGATTCACATTGACGATGGCACTGGTGGTATCATGATCTATTCAACGAATGATGTTGACAGCTACGCTTCCACCCAGGGTGATTCAATCCATGTTTTTGGTGAAGTTGCTCAATACAATGGCCTGCTTGAATTCGTTCCCGATAGCATTTACCTCATTGCACAGGGTGCCACCCAGCCAACTGCCACCACCGTAACTGCATTGAATGAAAACACAGAATCGCAGCTGATCACATTGCAGTGCGTCACTTTGGTTGACCCCAATCAGTGGACACAAAGTGGATCAGGATTCAATGTGGAGCTCACCGACGGCACCAACAACTACTGGATGCGCATCGATGACGTTTGTGATTGGTACGCCTACGCTGCCCCTACCGGCTACCAAAACGTCACGGGTGTCGGCGGTCAATACGATCCCTCTTCTCCTTATGACAGTGGTTACCAAATATTTCCAAGAGATCTTGCAGACATTGTGGCTTGCACCATTGGTCTTGAAGAGCCAACCGATAGGGTTCTTGAAGCATACCCTAACCCTGCATCTAGCATTTTAACCATCCAATTGCCTCAAGGCAGCTTGACCACCATTCAGTTGATCAATGCATTGGGTCAAGTGGTTGCGCGCACTGAAAGCCTCAAGGATCAAGTTACCATGAACGTTGAGGGCTTGAACAGTGGCCTCTACATTGTAAGGTTGACAACAGGCGACGACCAACGAAGCATGCGTGTTGTGATTCAGCATTGATATTTCAACTGCAGCATTAAAAAAAACCGGCCTTTTAGGCCGGTTTTTTTATGCCATCGTCTTTACCTGATATAAATCAGGTAAAAGCACTCGTCGGCATGTCACTTTTGTCTTATAAAATCGCCTCGTATTGAGGAACTATAAATAAAATGTGATGAAAATTCTAAACACAACCGGGGCCATAGCCCTATTCGCCACTTCACTTCTGCTGACCAGTTGCGGCAATGACAATGCACAATCAAAGGTTGACGCATCAACAATCAAAGTGACTGGAACGATGGAAGCAGAGCTGACATCTCCGCCCTTTGTCCCAGCACCTGTTGGTGACCGCGATGCAAAAAAACTGATTGTCAACATGGAAATTCTTGAAGAAGAAGGCACCATGGCAGATGGCGTAACGTACGTCTACTGGACCTTTGGGGGCACCGTTCCCGGCAGTTTCATCCGCACACGCGTTGGTGACGAAGTTGAGTTCACTTTATCCAACCACCCTGAGAACAAGCTGCCGCACAACATTGACTTGCACGCTGTGACAGGACCCGGTGGTGGCGCAGCATCTTCATTTGTTGCTCCCGGGCACTCAAAGACTTTCTCTTTCAAAACCCTAAACCCCGGCTTGTACGTGTACCATTGCGCAACAGCACCAGTTGGCATGCATATTGCCAACGGAATGTATGGCCTGATCTTGGTTGAGCCCAAAGGAGGTCTTCCTAAGGTAGATAAGGAGTACTACATCATGCAAGGTGATTTTTACACCAAAGGTGAAAATGGCGAGCCAGGACTCCAGACATTTGACATGAAAAAAGCTGTCGATGAAGATGCTGATTACGTGGTATTCAACGGCAAAGTTGGCGCCTTGACTGGTGACAATGCCATTACGGCAAATGTTGGCGAAACCGTTCGGTTATACGTTGGCAATGGGGGTCCAAACCTCACGTCTTCCTTCCATGTCATTGGTGAGATTTTTGACAATGTCCATGTTGAAGGCGGTGACCTCATCAATAAAAATGTGCAAACAACCTCTATCCCTGCTGGTGGTGCTGCCATTGTGGAATTCAAGGTCGACGTACCTGGAACCTTCATCATTGTTGACCATGCAATATTCAGAGCATTCAATAAAGGTGCATTGGGCATGTTAAAAGTCAAAGGAAGCGAAAAAGCAAATCTGTACTCAGGTGTGATCCAAGAAGGTATTTACAACCCCGAAGGTTCAACTTTGCAGTCCATGCCTGGAGAAGAAGTTGTTGAAACAAAAACCCAGAATAAGACCCTTGCTGAAAGCATCGCATCTGGCAAACTGATTTACACCAACACGTGTTTTGCTTGCCACCAAGCAAATGGAGAGGGCATTGCGTCTGCCTTCCCTCCGCTGGCTGAATCCGACTACTTGAATGCTGATCTCGAGCGATCAATCAACATTGTACTTCATGGCAAAACTGGTAAAATCACCGTGAATGGCAAGAAGTATAACAGTGTCATGACCAAGCAAACCTTGACCAACGAAGAGGTAGCAGACGTACTGACCTATGTCTACAACTCATGGGGCAACAACAAGACCCATGTCAAAGTTTCTGACGTCATCAATGCCAACAGCGGGCATTAATCAATCATGAAAACCACCATTAGACTGGCTTGTATTGCCTTGTTTGCATTGTCCTTTCAGGCAGCAAGTCAGTCTAACATGGTTTTCATTAAGGGCGGCAGCTACACCCCCTTGTACGGCAGGGACTCCATGCAAGTTGCCATTGAAGACTTTTACATGGACACCTACCCCGTAACCAATGAAGCCTATGTGGCATTCATTCAGGCTTATCCAGAGTGGAAGCGGTCTCGCGTTATCAAGCTATTTGCTGATGGCAATTACCTCAGAAAATGGGCAACGGACAAGACACTTGGCACTGAACAATCGGCAACTGCAGCAATCACCGGCATTTCTTGGTTTGCTGCAAATGCCTACTGCGAATGTCAGGGCAAACGCCTGCCTAGCATTGATGAATGGGAGTACGTGGCCATGGCCAATGAAAGCTTGCCCGATGCCCGATTCACTGAAAACTACAATGCCTACATACTGTCGTGGTATGAAAAACCACATACATCTAATAACGACGTCGGCTCAACCTTTAAAAATTACTGGGGTGTTTATGACCTTCATGGATTGGTTTGGGAATGGACATCCGATTTCAATTCCGTGTTGATCTCTGGCGAATCAAGGAAGGATGTTGACAACGATGCCAATTTGTTTTGCGGCAAGGCGGCAATCGGCGCAAATGATTTAATGAACTACGCGGCATTCATGCGCTATGCCATCAGAAGCAGCTTGAAAGCCCGCTACACGATGAACAATTTAGGGTTTCGCTGTGTGAAAAACGCCAATGACTGATTATGAAAATTTTCTTTGCAACATGCATGCTGCTTATCACTGCCTCATGCTCGAGTCCCTCTGACTCATCATCCACCTACCAATGCCCAATGGCTTGTGAAGGTGAAAAAACCTATGACGACACGGGCGCCTGTCCGGTTTGCCACATGGATTTATTGACAACTGCATCCTTAACGCCTGAGCTATCAGAAATTGGCCACAGCGAAAGTTCCATTTTCAATCTTACTAGCCAATGGCACACGGAAGAAGGGGAAAAGATCCTTCTTGAAGAACTGAAGGGGCAAACCTTGGTCATGGTCATGATATACACCACATGCAAAGCTGCGTGCCCTCGACTCGTCGCTGACATGCGAAGGATTGAAGAGCTTGTGGCAAAAGAAGGCAGTGACGATGTAAGGTATGTTCTCATCAGCATTGACCCAGAAACTGACAACCCTGAGCGACTTAAAGCCTTTGCCATTGAAAACTCTATGAATGGGCCACAATGGACATTCCTTCAAGGAACTATTCATTCGGTGCGAGAGCTTGCCAATGTGCTTGCGGTTAAATACAAGCAAATCTCACCCATGGATTTTTCTCACTCAAACATTATCAGTGTATTCAATGCTGAGGGTATACTGGTCCACCAACAAGAGGGCCTGGGCGTTGACAACGAGGTAATCGTCCAACAAATCATCAAAACTTCAAGTACCTGATCCCTATTAATCATCAACTATATATCATGAAAACCACACATGCCCAATTCGCCATCACAGCTTTTCTCGCCATACTTACAACGGATGTCTGTGGCCAATTCTCCATGCAAGGTGAGTTCCGTCCTCGCACAGAAATTCGCACGGGAACCAAGGATGCCCTTGCATTGATTGATGATGCATCTATCGTTTCAACATCCCAACGCACCCGGCTAAACCTTCATTACAAAACCAAAGACTACACCATGAAAATTGCAATGCAAGATGTGAGAGCATGGGGATCAGCCAGCACCTTAAACAATGGCGGCAACAACAACTTTGACCTTCATGAAGCCTGGGCAGAGGTAAAGCTCAAAGACAAGCTATTCTTAAAATCAGGTCGGCAAGAGCTGGTTTATGATGACCAGCGAATTTTGGGGTCTGTTGGTTGGGCACAACAAGCACGAAGCCATGACTTGAACTTGCTGAAATACCAAGGCAAGGTTAACTTTCACTTAGGCATTGCTTACAACAGCGGCAATAATATCCCTGGATCTTATGAATCCATGCACTTCCTATGGCTTCAAAAAGATTTCAGCAAAATAAAGATGAGTGCACTGTACTTGAACAGGGATGGTCTACTTACCATGGGTAGTCGCATGAAAACCAAGATAAAAGGCATGGCTCTGAACATGAACTTCTACAGTCAGTCCAATGGTGTTGAAACCGGCAGCTTGTTTGGCCTTGATGGCGGACATAAGCTAAATGATAATTTCAACTCAGCTTTTAGCTATGAAATGCAGACTGGTGACGCCACAGGCAAGCTTGCATTTAGCCCTGTATTTGGTACCAATCATAAGTTCAATGGCCATATGGACTATTTCCATGTTGGCAACCATACCAATTCTGTTGGCCTAAAAGACCTTGCGGTCAGCCTTCGCTATAGAATGAAGGACTTATCCTTCAAGGGAACATTCCACAAGTTTGAGGCTTACACAGACATGCCCGGCTTAGATGGTGATTTGGGTTCTGAAATTGACCTTTCCATTGTTTACACTTTCACCAAAGATGTGACGTTCAAATTGGGCCATTCAATCTACATGCCAACAGAAAGCATGCAATCGCTTATAGGTGGTGACATCAATAGCCCTAACAATTGGAGCTACTTGATGCTGGTCATCAAGCCGACTTTTTTCTAAATCAGATAACCTCAAAAATCACTGAAAACCGGCCTTAACAGGCCGGTTTTTTTTGTGCTCAAAAGCCTTCTTCAATTTCAAGGCATAAAAAAACCGGCACGCATAACGTGCCGGTAATTTTTTGAGCGAAAGACGAGATTCGAACTCGCGACCCCGACCTTGGCAAGGTCGTGCTCTACCAGCTGAGCTACTTTCGCAGTGGGCGACAAAGATATGTAAAATTTCTTAGGTCCATCAAGGAACTCAGGGGAAACTTTAGGCCCAAATCTGCTTTTGAGAAACCCCCATCAATCTGCGGACTCGCCATAGAGCTCCTTCCATCGTTGAATCATTAACAACGCCTCCATGGGGGTCAATTCATTGGGGTTGCAACCACTCAACTCCTGCTTCCAAGCCTTAGTCTGCTCATCCTCACACTGAATCAACGACAGTTGGTAACCAGGGGAGGTTTCAGCTGCAACAGATTGGTCTTGGCCTCGCTGAGACTCAAGTGACTTCAGCACATCTGCAGCGCGCAAGACAACTGGCTTTGGCAAGCCCGCCATCTGAGCCACATGGATACCAAAGCTGTGATTGGAGCCGCCTTCCATCAGCTGACGCAAAAAGATGATGCGATCACCCTCCTCTTTGATGGCGACATGCCAATTGGCAATGTGGGGCAGGTGGTCAGCTAGTTCATTGAGCTCATGGTAGTGGGTGGCAAAGAGGGTCAATGGCTTGAAGGGGTGGTTGTGCAGGTATTCAGCAATGGCCTGCGCAATGCTCACGCCATCATAGGTTGCTGTCCCTCTGCCTATTTCATCAAGCAAGACCAAGCTCCGCTCTGACAAGCCGTGCAATATGCTTGCTGTCTCCGACATTTCAACCATGAAGGTAGATTCTCCGCCGCTGATGTTGTCACTGGCGCCAACGCGAACAAACAAACGGTCCATCAATGGCAAGGTGGCGGATTTTGCGGGGAGGTAACTACCCATTTGCGCCATGATGCTGTGAATGGCTGTTTGCCTAAGCAAGGCGGACTTACCACTCATGTTTGGCCCTGTAAGGATCCATTCTCTTTGCCCATCAGCATCAAGGATCACTGTATTGGGGACATAGGACTCGCCCTCAGGCAGGCAGGCTTCAATCACTGGATGTCGACCATCAATCACCTCCCAATGGCGGTCAGCATGCATGACTGGCTTCACCCAGCGATGGCGAGCTGCTTGGTCTGCAAGCCCGACCAATACATCCATGGCAGCAATTTGCCTGGCTGCCTTCAAAATTGCGGGAGCATGACCTTGCGATCGCTGAATCAAGCCTTGGTAAAGCTCTTGCTCCAAGCTGGCAATCTGTCCATCGGCAGCTAAAATGGCTGTTTCAAGCACCTTGAGTTCTTCTGTGATGTAGCGTTCTGCATTGACAAGGGTCTGCTTCCTGACCCAGGATTCAGGCACTTTGTCTTTGTGGCTGTTTCTTACTTCCAAGTAGTAGCCAAAGACATTATTGAACGCCACCTTCAAACTACTGATACCCGTGGCCTCAATTTCTCTTGCCACGATGTCATTGAGGATGCCTCTTGCGTTGGTCTTCAAGCTGCGATGATGATCCAGCTCTTCATGGGCGCCTGACGCGATAACACCGCCTTTTGACAGCAGCAATGGGGCTTCCTGGTCAATGAGGGCATTCACCTCCTTGCGCCATGATGGCAAGCAATCCAAGGCTTCCAAGTAGGGCAGCCAGGCATCTTCACCATTGAGCAATCCAGCAACTGTTTCAGCCGCTTTGAGCGAGTGGACAAGCCGCAACAATTCTCTAGGCCCAATCCTTCCCGTTGAAAGCCTTGTGGCCATCCGCTCCAAGTCATGCACTTGACGTAAGCCATCCTTGAGCTCGTCTCGATCCATGGTCAGTGCCGCGCCAATTGCTGCTTGCCGGATTGCAATGGCATCGATGTCCACCAAAGGCAGAGTCAGCCAATGGCGCATCATCCTAGCTCCCATAGCCGTCACGGAATCATCCAACACCTCAACCAAGGGCGTTCCTTCTGGGGTGCTGGGGTGCAGGAGTTCCAGGTTGCGAACCGTGAATCGATCCATCCATAAATGGCTGTCAACCCGTAAGACATGGGCCGAGGTTACGTGACTTAAGTCATCGTAGCAGCTTTGCTTGAGGTAGGTAATCAAGGCACCTGAAGCAATCACTGCCAATGGCTTGCCGTCCATCCCAAAACCCTTGAGGGATGACACCTTCAACAAGCTGCTGAGCTGCTTCTGTGCGTGCGCGTGTGCAAAGGCCCACTCATCCAGGGTGGATGGGCTCGCCCTGCCTACAAAATCTCTTGCGCGGGGATCCCTTCGATTGATGACGCATTCGCTGGGTGTGAAGCTCTGCATCCATCGATCGATGTCTGCCAGGCTGCCCTCTGCCACATGGAACTCCCCAGTGGAAACATCCATCAAGGCCAGGCCTGCCTGCTTGCCGTCCAAATGAATGCAGGCGAGGTAGTTGTTTGACCGTGCTGAAAGCAAACCTTCATGGTGGGCAATGCCCGGGGTGATCACTTCTGTCACGCCTCGTTTCACAATGCCTTTGACGCCCTTGGGGTCTTCCAATTGTTCACAAATTGCCACTTTGTGTCCGCCCCTAACAAGCTTGGGGAGGTAGGTGTCTAAAGCGTGGTAAGGGAAGCCAGCCAACTCAAGGTCAGCTGCCGCTCCATTGCTTCGTTTGGTCAAAACAATATCCAGGGTTTTCGATGCCTTCACGGCATCTTGACCAAAAGTTTCATAAAAGTCACCCACCCGGAAAAGCAAGAGCGCCTCAGGGTGCTCAGCTTTCATCGCATTGAATTGTACCATCAAAGGGGTGACTTTCTTTGTCTTTGCCACGGCATCAGGTTTTTGGAGACTTACCTTTGCGAATATAACCATGCGCAAACGCTTAAATGCCGAACTGCAACGGCTACAACCTGCAGATTATTCACAAGCTGAAAGGCCAACTATTTGGGTCATTCTAGAGAACCTGCGCTCAGCCCACAATGTGGGAAGCCTATTCCGAACCTGTGATGCCTTTGGAATGAGTGGCATCTCCCTTTGTGGCTACTGCGCTCGACCGCCCCACAAGCAAGTTGATAAGGTTGCCCTTGGGGCTCAACTTTCCCTGCCATGGGATGGTCACGAGAATGCCCTGTCTGCGATTCAAGCAGCAAAAGACAAGGGCCTGTTGGTCCTTGCGGTGGAACAAGCCGATGAGGCCATTCAACTTCAAGACCTTCCATCCCCCCAAGGTGGCATCGCATTGGTTTTCGGGAATGAAGTGGACGGCGTTTCTGAATTGGCCATGGCCGCCTGTGACGGCGCTGTGGAGATTCCGCAGTTTGGCAGCAAACACAGCCTCAATGTCAGTGTCTGTGGTGGCGCCGTGTTGTGGGAAGTGGCGAGACGCTACCGGAAACTGTAAGCAGCCCTAGGTAAACAGGCATAAAAAAACCCGAGGTTTCCCTCGGGTTCAATGTCAATGCGGTTGAGGCTTATTTCACAAAGCGGAACTCAACGCGGCGGTTGTGTGCATTCCTTGAAGATAGCAACTCCGACTCACCTTTTGATACCACCTGAAGGCGAGCATCAGAAATGCCGTAGACCTTGTTCAATACGCGAACAACAGACTTAGCGCGGCGCTCTCCAATGCGGATATTCACCTTTTCAGAACCACTCTTGTCAGCATGACCAACAACTTGAAGGGTCAAGCTAGGGTTGTTCTTGAGCATCTTAGCTACAGAAGACAATTGATCTTCGTCAGCAGCCGTTACGGTTACGCTGTTCAATGCAAAGTGAACCTCAGGAATGAATGCTTCAGCTACGCTGGCAGTCACAGTTCCTTCAATCTTCTTGCCTTGGAAGTTCACCAATGCACCTGCAGGGGTGTTCTTTTCCTGGTCATTGGAGTCCATGACGCCATCGCCATCACCATCGCTTTCAATTTTACGGCCAGATGCGTCAACACGAGCACCTTTTTGGGTGAACGGATTCACGTCTAACTCGTGGCGAATACCGTCACCATCAAGGTCAAGTGCACGACCTGAACCATCAACCAAAGCACCAGCGGGGGTGTTGGCTTCTTGGTCCAATGCGTCAGAAACGCCATCTTGGTCAGCGTCAGCTTGTACCGTTACCATTTTGTCTTGCAATGAAGCAACCTGCTCTTCAAGATCCTTAATCTGACCACAAGAGGCCAATGCGAGGGCGGCAGCGCCCATCAATACATATTTCATGCTTTGAATGTGTTTAAATTCTCCCACAAATCTACGTCAATTTCATCTTTGCACGCAAGAAAAAGTGCCGCAATGTGTTGATTCTTCAGTGGATGCGTCCACGATGACCACTTTTCCGCCAAGGGGAGCATCACAAAGCGTCGCTCAAGCATGCGTGGATGGGGCACCTTCAAGGTTTCACTATCCACTACCTCATTGGCAATCAGAAGGATATCTATATCCATACTGCGACTTTCGTAGCCTTCTACGGCAGGATTCCTGACACGTCCATGCTGGACCTCAATGGCTAAACAGGTGGCTAAAAGGGCATGGGCACTGCCTTTGAATCGCACCTCAATGACCTGATTGAGGAAGGGTGGTCCTTCAAAGCCCCATGCCGCTGTCTGGTATACCGATCCCTGCTCAATCAAAGCCATCTCTGCTGACAATGAGCTGATCGCTGATTGAAGCAGTGCATAGGCGTCCCCCTGGTTGCTTCCCAAGAGCAACAAGGCATGCATTGTGCCTGATGTGTGACTTAGCTTTACCATTCTAATTGCGAACTTCCGATGAAAAATTTCCTTACGGCCTTTTTAGGCAGTTTTTTTGCTTTTTTCTTACTTGCCTTGATTGGCGTCATGGCTCTTGTTGGGGTGGCTTCGATGGCTGAGTCAAGCCAAAAGGTTGACCTTTCCGATGAGCATGTCCTGGTTATTGACCTTGAAGGTGAGTGGCAAGACAAGCCAGTTGACCCCTTGATGGCCATGGTTTCAGACTTGCTAAACAAGCCTGTGCCACAGTCCCTTGGCAACACCATGCTTGCCTTGAAAGCCGCAGCCACGGATGATCGCATTCAGGCCATCCATCTCAAGGTTGGGTCACCCATGATGGGGTGGGCCAGTGCCAGTGAGCTCAGGGAAGCCTTGGCCTCCCTCTCGCAAAGCAAAACCATCATAGCCACCGGCAAGGTGTATTCACAAAAAGCCTACTACATCGCTTCCGTGGCACAGGACATCTACCTCAGCCCAGCTGGCTTCATTCAGTGGCAGGGCCTGGGAAGTCAGGTGACTTATTACAAGGGCATGCTGGACAAAGTGGGCATCAAAGCCCATTTGATTCGCGGCAGCGACAACACATTCAAAAGTGCCGGTGAGCCCTTCATTCGCCAGCATATGTCTGAGGCACAGGCCCTTCAAATCAAACAACTGCAAAATGATCTCTGGTCATCCATCAATCAACCCTTAGCCAATCCTCAGTTTGAGTTAGCCGCCAACAAGCAAGCCCTTTTAACGGCAGATGATGCAGTTGACTACGGTTTCATTCAAGCAGATCATGTCCTTTACCCGAATCAATGGGTGATGCATGCAGACAGCAGCCTTCAGACAGCAATGGACCATAAGACCGTAAGCGCAGAGGACTACCTTCAAGCCCTCCCCTTGCCAACTGTTCGAGATCGAGTCAGCATCCTTTACGCAGAAGGCAGCATCATGGATGGCAGCGGCAACGCTGAAATCATCAGCGATGGCGACATGGCCAAGGCCATTGACCGTTTGATAGACAGCAAGCGAACCAAGGCCGTTGTGATCCGCGTCAACAGTGGCGGCGGTTCAGCATTGGCGTCTGATCACATCTGGTATGATGTTCAACGGTTGGCAGAGAAAGTCCCTGTGGTGGTATCCATGGGTGATGTAGCCGCATCGGGAGGCTATTACTTGGCCATGCCAGCTGATGTCGTGATGGCACAACCCATGACCATCACTGGTTCGATTGGCATTTTTGGGTTGTTTTTTACAGCAGAAGATCTGTTGAATCAGACAATGGGCATTGAACAAGAAGTGGTTGGCAGCCATCCCTTTGCTACTTTTCCTGAGATTGACAGAACACCCACATACCTAGAACAACAGCTCTTGCAACGCCAAGTGGACCATGGTTACAACCGATTCAAGAACGTGGTGGCAGAAGGCAGGGACCTTCCAAGGTCAACCGTTGACAGCCTTGCGAGGGGACGGGTTTACAGTGGATCCTTAGCAAAGCAGCTGGACCTCATTGACCAACATGGCGGCCTGCTTGCTGCCATAGAGACCGCTGCAAATCTGGCAGAGCTCACAGACTACCGCATCACCACCTACAAGCCCTCCACCGGCCCGCTGTCACAATTCAGCAGCATCTTTAGCATGGCCAGTCAATGGATGAATCAAGGTTTGAGTCAGCTTGCTGAATCCTTGGAAGAGTTGGAAGCCATGCAAGGCATTCAGGCCAGATGGAACCCCATCACGTTGTAGGCTAGATCTGACGCCTTGCTTATTACAATAACAACCTGGCTCACCAACTCATCTCAACCTCCAAGCCCTCTTGGCCCCTGACATTCCATGCCAGGCCTGACTTGAACACCAGGTACTGCCCTCTAAGGCCAATCAACTCATCCTCCAGGGTCACCGTGCCATTGAGCTTGATCCAGTTGAGCTTGGGGAGTTGCTCCGGCATGTCATACTTGATTTGACTTTCATGGCCATCAGCCTGAATGAAATGAATGAGTTCATCGGGGACATGCTTCTTTGCGCCTTCAGTCACCTCATGCAAGCTTTGCTCTGATCGATTCCCCTGCAGCATTTTTCGCCAATGGGTCTTGTCACTGTAATGGGCTTTCAAGGCTACCTCAATCATTCCCGCCTCGTAGCGGTTGTCAGTGATGGCTAATATTTTTCCTGCACTGGCCCCCTGATCCATCCAACGATTCCAGGGTTTGTTTCCAGCCGTGACACCCACCTTAACCTGGCCTGAATCTGCCATGTACACCGTGTGGGGTTGAAGCTGAATGTCTGACTCAATCTTGAGATCCCTGTCAACTTTTCCGGTATGAGCCATGCTCTTTTCCGGGTGCAAAATGAAATCTCCAGCCATGGGGCTCTCAAAAAAACAGGGCTTGCAAAACCCCATGCGGAACAAGGGCTCATCACGTTGTCTCTTGCAGGCCTTGCAGGTAGAGAACCCTGTTGATTTCACCTTGATGGTCTTGCCAATTAACGCATTGAGATGGACTAAATCCTTGCCAAGGTTGAGGTATGCCTGAACTGGATCCTGCAATCCATTGGTGATTTTAGTGAGTGGGCCTTCAATGATCATGATTGTATCTTGTGAGACTAAAGGTAAGCCCATGCCATTCTCCCCCATCACCGATCTCATGAATTGGCGACTCAAATCGCGCAGGGAGGGTATTGACCGCATGGCATCCTTGCCCTTTGACATGCAGAAGAAGGTGTTTCATGAGCTGATGACAGCCCTCTCACACACAGCCTATGGCCAGTCTTTTGGGGTGACTGGCAACATAACTTATGCCGATTACTGTGCGCAGGTCCCCTTGGTTAACTACGAAAGCCTCTTGCCTTGGGTGGAGCGAACCATGAAGGGCGAGCAAGGGTTGCTATGGCCTGGCGACATCAAATGGTTTGCAAAAAGCTCCGGCACCACAGGCACAAAAAGCAAATTCATCCCCATGAGTCGTGAATCCTTGGAGGAGTGTCACATAGCTGCTGGTGTGGATTTGGTGGCTGTCTACTTCAGTCAAGTACAATCTAGCCGCTTGCTGGATGGGTTGTCATTGAAGTTGGGCGGGTCTTCACGCTTGAACAACCTAAAAGATGGCTCATACTATGGTGACCTCTCAGCCATCATGATGCAAAACCTTCCTTTTTGGGCGAATTGGCGCTCCACCCCTCCCCTGGATATCGCCTTGATGGATGAGTGGGAAGCCAAACTGGAGAAGATGGCACAACATGTGGTCAAAGAAGATGTCACCTCACTTTTTGGGGTGCCTTCCTGGATGCTCGTTCTGATGCAACGTGTCCTTGAAATCACTGGCGCAGAACGCTTGGACGAGGTCTGGCCTCATTTGGAACTCTTTGTGCATGGCGGGGTCTCTTATGCGCCATACAAAGACCCATTCGCTGACATCCTACCTCAATCAGGCATCAACCTGATGGAGACCTACAATGCTTCTGAAGGGTTCTTTGCCATGCAAGATCAGCTGGGGGAAGAAGGCATGCTCTTGATGCTCAATCAAGGCATCTTTTACGAATTCATCCCGATGAAGGAATTTCAAGGGCGGCATTCGACATGCATTCCCCTGGAGGGGGTCAAGCTTGGCGTAACCTATGCTTTAGTCATCAGCACCAATGGCGGGCTGTGGCGTTACATTCTAGGGGACAGCATCCGCTTTGTTTCACTGGCGCCCTACCGTCTGGTTGTGGTTGGCCGCACGCGGCTGTTCATCAACACCTTTGGTGAAGAGCTGATGATTGACAACGCAGAGCAGGCAATGGCCATCGCCTGTAAAGCCACAGGTGCGAGGCTCGTTGACTACAGTGCTGCCCCCGTTTTCATGAGCCAGAGCGATCAGGGTGCCCACCAATGGCTCATTGAGTTCCGTCAAGCCCCAAGTAATCTGGATAGCTTCAAGTTATCGCTGGACCAAGCATTGAAAAGCTTGAACTCAGACTATGAAGCCAAGCGCTACAAGGACATGGTGCTCAAGGCTCCTGTCATCACCGTAGCAAGGGCTGGCTGCTTTCATGACTGGCTAAAATCCAAGGGAAAACTAGGGGGACAAAACAAGGTGCCACGATTATCGCAAAATCGGGACCTCATGGATGCGCTTCTTGCATTTGCATGACTTAAATTTGGGACATGCATATAGCGATTGCGGGTAACATTGGCTCGGGTAAAACAACATTGACCACTCTGCTGGCAAAGCATTACAAGTGGAAACCACATTTTGAAGCGGTTGACAACAACCCCTACCTCAATGACTTCTATGAAGACATGATGCGTTGGTCATTCAACCTACAGGTCTTTTTTCTTCACAGCCGTTTTGATCAAATCCACCACATCCGTCAAGCTGGCGAAGATGTCGTTCAAGATCGAACCATTTATGAAGACGCGAAAATCTTTGCGCCTAACCTACATGACATGGGCTTGATGTCTGCACGTGATTTCAGCACCTACCAAGAACTCTTTGAATTGATGCAAGAGTTCATCAAGCCACCAGATTTGCTAATCTACTTGCGTGCATCTGTTCCAACCCTTGTTGAGCAAATCCAAAAGCGTGGTCGTTCTTATGAAAACTCCATTCGCTTGGACTACCTGAAAAACCTCAATGAGCGCTACAACGAATGGGTCAAAGGCTATGACAAAGGCAAATTATTGATCATTGATGTGGACGGCTGCGACATCCCCGGCAACCCCGAAGATCTTGCCTCAGTCATTGAAAAGATTGATGCTCAAATCAACGGACTGTTCTAATACCATCTTTGCATCAACGCACAAAAAAACCCCGGCCTTGCGGTCGGGGTTTTTTATTGAAAAGCGTTGGCCTAGCTGTGATGCGGGCATTCACTGCCTGCTTCATCGCAAGCTTCTGTGCAGACATGAGCTGCTTCTGAAGTCGCTGTCTTGTCAGCGCAACAAGCCTTGGTGCATCCTGGCTCACAAGCATGTGCTTCTTCACCAACTGCTTCACCGTGTTCATGGCCGGAATGGTCGTGGTTGGCGTGCTCGTCAACAACGCCCGTTGCATGATCCGCATGCTTGTCTTGCTCCATGTTGCCTTCCACAAGGAATGGGGCAATGATCAATGCCACAATGGATGTCAGCTTGATCAAAATATTCATGGATGGACCTGATGTGTCCTTGAAAGGGTCACCAACGGTGTCACCAGTCACAGATGCTTTGTGAGCCTCTGAACCCTTGTACTCCATTTTTCCATCAACTTCAACACCTTCTTCGAAAGATTTCTTTGCATTATCCCATGCGCCACCGGCGTTGTTCTGGAACATGCCCATCAAGACACCACTCACGGTGATACCTGCAAGTAGGCCACCCAAAGGCTCAGCGCCAAAAAGGAAGCCAATGATGATCGGAGAAAGCAAGGCAATCGCACCTGGGGCAACCATCTCACGGATGGAAGCCTTGGTTGAGATATCCACACATTTTTCATACTCAGGTGTCGCTGTACCTTCCATGATGCCCGGAATCTCCTTGAACTGGCGACGAACTTCTTTCACCATTTCCATGGCTGCACGGCCAACTGCCGCAATCGCCAATGAAGAGAAGATGTAAGGAATCATTGCGCCCACAAAGAGCATGGCCAAGACATCTGCCTTGAAAATGTCAATACCCTCAATGCCTACAATACCTACATAAGCAGCAAACAAGGCCAATGCCGTCAATGCAGCAGATGCAATGGCAAAGCCTTTACCTGCAGCAGCTGTTGTGTTACCAACCGCGTCCAAGTTGTCCGTGCGCTGGCGCACTTCCTTGGGAAGACCACTCATCTCTGCAATACCACCGGCATTGTCTGCAATCGGTCCAAATGCATCAATAGCAAGTTGCATGGCCGTTGTGGCCATCATGCCTGCTGCCGCAATGGCAACACCGTAAAGTCCAGCAAAGTGGAAAGATGTGTAAATACCACCTGCCAACACAAGAATAGGTAGAACCGTGGACTCCATGCCCATCGCTAGACCACCAATGATGTTGGTTGCGTGGCCTGTGCCTGATTGGTTTACAATGCTGTTGACTGGGCGGCGACCCATGGCCGTGTAGTATTCTGTAATGATGGACATCAATCCACCAACAACCAAACCGGTTAGGATTGCATAATACACACCTGCTGACGTCAAGACATAAGCGCCGCGCTTGAAGACCATCTCAGCTGGCAACACATAGTCAACCAGGAAATAAGATCCGATGGCCACCAAAACAATGGAGCCCCAGTTGCCGCGATTCAACGCTGCCTGGACAGATGCATCTTCGCTTTTGATGCTCACCAAGAAGGTGCCTACAATAGAGAAAACCAAGCCCATGGCTGCAATCAGCATTGGCAATAGAATAGGGCCTAGGCCATCAAAGTTGTCTTTAGATATCACCTCATTGCCTAAAACCATGGTTGCAAGAATCGTTGCTACATAAGAGCCAAACAGGTCAGCACCCATACCGGCAACATCACCCACATTGTCACCCACATTATCAGCGATGGTCGCTGGGTTGCGAGGATCATCTTCAGGAATACCTGCTTCAACTTTACCTACCAAGTCAGCGCCTACATCGGCGGCTTTGGTGTAGATACCTCCACCCACACGGGCGAAAAGGGCAATGGATTCTGCGCCGAGTGAGAAGCCAGCTAAGACCTCAAGGGCCTGGTGCATGTCTGTGTACATGCCTGTAAAGACGATGAACAGGATACCAAGACCCAGCACAGCCAATCCAGCAACACCCAAACCCATAACAGCACCTGCGTTGAAAGAAACGCTCAGGGCTTTAGCTAAAGATGTTCTCGCTGCTTGTGTTGTTCTGACATTTGCTTTGGTAGCGATATTCATGCCGACCCAACCAGCAAATGCGCTAAAAAAGGCACCTATCAAAAAGGCAATAGCAATGACCCAATGGCCTTCAAATGCCACCTTTTCCAGCCCTGCAGACCATGCAAGCAATGCCGCTGCAATCGCTGAAAAGATTGCCATCACACGCCATTCGGCACGTAAAAAGGCCAAGGCGCCACGCGCAATATGGCCAGCAATTTCTTGCATCTTCGCATCACCTGCGTCTTGTTTGTTGACCCAAGTTGCCTTGACAATCATGACCAAAAGGCCAAAGATTCCAAGCAAGGGTGCGATCCATTGAATAGTCATATTGATAGAATTAGTGACCCGCTAGGGTCGGGGTTTTGGTTTATGAATTGAGGTACATGGCATCCTTCACGGCCTTGATAACGCCATCCACACTGGGGAGGAAGGCTTCCATCAATGTTGGTGCATAGGCAGCCGGTGTGTCTGCGGTGGTGAGTCGAACAATGGGTGCATCCAGGTGATCAAAAGCGCGCTTTTGAACCATGTAAGCAATCTCCGTTGAGATACTTCCCAAAGGCCAAGCCTCCTCCAGGCATACAAGCCTGTTGGTTTTCTTAACTGAGTCAATGACGGTGTCGTAGTCAATAGGTCGAACTGTTCTCAAGTCGATAATCTCTACATCAATGCCTTCTTTAGCCAATGTCTCAGCTGCTTCTTGTGCCAATTTGATGATTTTTCCAAAGGATACAATGGTCACGTCTTTGCCATGGCGCTTGATATCTGCCACGCCAATAGGTAAAGTGTACTCCGCTTCAGGCACCTCCATCTTGTCAGCGTACATCTGCTCTGACTCCATGAAAATGACGGGGTCATTGTCACGAATGGCGCTTTTTAGCAGGCCTTTGGCATCATAGGGGTTGCAGGGAACAACCACCTTCAAGCCAGGGCAGTTGGCATACCATGACTCAAAAGCCTGAGAGTGGGTGGCGCCAAGTTGGCCAGCTGAGCCTGTCGGGCCACGAAAAACGATGGGGATATTGAATTGACCACCAGACATCTGGTAAAGCTTGGCTGCGTTGTTGATAATCTGATCAATGGCCACCATGGAAAAATTGAATGTCATGAACTCCACGATGGGTCGCAGGCCATTCATGGCCGCACCAACAGAGATCCCTGTGAATCCAAGCTCTGCAATTGGGGTGTCGATGACACGCTTCGCGCCAAATTCATCCAGCATGCCTTTGGATGCTTTGTAGGCTCCATTGTACTCGGCAACTTCTTCACCACATAGGTAAATGGTCTCATCGCGACGCATTTCTTCACTCATTGCCTGAGCGACTGCTTCTCTGAATTGAATAATTGCCATGTTATTATCTACTAATTGGGGGCGCAAAAATAAGATATCCGCAGTAAATTTGCATCAGGTTAGAGAATTGACTCTAACAGAAAATGATTCCGCATGAAGATATTGGTCTGCATAAGCCATGTTCCGGACACAACGTCCAAGATCGCTTTTACCTCAGATGGTAGCCAGCTTGACAAATCCGGGCTACAATTCGTGATTAACCCCCACGATGAATTTGCGCTAAGCAAGGCACTCAACTTGAAAGAAACCCTTGGAGGAAGCGTCACAATCATCACCATGGGCGATGTTTCCGTGGAACAAACCATGCGAAAAGCGCTGGCAATAGGTGCTGATGACGCCATTCGCCTGGATGCGGAGCCCACGGACCCCATCATGGTCGCAAAAGCGATTGCAACAGCGATTAACGACGCGTCTTATGACCTCATCCTTTGTGGTCAAGAATCCATCGATTACAATGGCGGCATCGTTCCTGGCGCATTGGCTGCCTTGCTGAACGCCCCCTTTGTGAATGCGTGCATTGGGCTTGAATTTGACGGGTCAGCCATCACAGCCATCCGAGAAATTGATGGCGGCAAGGAATCTGTGACTGCCAACCTACCCGCAGTCATTGCTGGCAAGAAAGGCTTGGTTCTTGAGTCTGAACTTCGCATCCCTAACATGCGCGGCATCATGATGGCACGCAAGAAGCCATTAACTGTGGTGTCCGCTGATGACCTTGAGGCTCTCAGCGCTGCACAATCATTCAAAAAACCACAGGCTAAGGCCGCGGTTCAACTCATTGACGCTGACGACATGGAAAGCTTAGTCAGCAAACTTCACACAGACGCTAAAGTTATTTAATCATGGTATTGGTATTTGCAGAGACCTGGAAAGGTCAATTTAAAAAATCCACATTTGAAGCAGTTCGCTACGGCGCTTCTTGCGCCCAAATGGCTGGCAGTCATTGCACAGCCCTTGTCATGGGCGCATGTGACAACCCCTCAGAATTGGCAACTCATGGTGCTGAAAACATCATTCATGTCAGTGATGCTGGTTCCTTTGAGCCCCATGCCTTTGCAGGCACCATGGCAGACATTGCTCAAAAAGATGGCGCCAAGGCCCTGGTGATTGCCGGCACATCCAATGGCAAGGCCCTTGCTGGCATTCTCGCCATCAAGGCAAATGCCGCTGCCATTTCTCAAGTGATTGCCTTGCCTGAGAGCATGTCCCCCTTGACTGTAGAGCGATCAGCTTTTTCTTCCAAGGGTTTAGAAATCTGTGCCAGCAAAGCTGCACAAACCGTACTCACCTTGATCCCTAACGCCATAGGCATGACAGAGGTCAGTCCTGGCGCTGGCAATCTTCAAAGCGCTGGCATGTCAGGCACAGCCCTTGCTGTTCCTGGCGAGCAAACCGTGGCCAGTGGCAGCATTCCCTTGCCTGAAGCTGAACGTGTGGTATCTGCAGGTCGTGGTCTGAAAGCCGCTGAGAACTGGGGCATGGTTGAAGCGTTGGCCACCGTATTAGGTGCGACCACTGCTTGTTCCAAGCCTGTGAGTGACATCGGCTGGCGTCCGCACAGCGAACATGTGGGTCAAACTGGCATTCAGATCAATCCACAATTGTACATCGCCATTGGTATTTCTGGTGCCATTCAGCACCTTGCAGGCGTGAGTGGGTCAAAGGTCATTGTAGCCATCAACATCGACCCTGAAGCTCCTTTTTTCAAGGCAGCTGACTATGGTGTAGTGGGGGATGCCTTTGAGGTTGTGCCTAAGCTCACTGAAGCGCTGAAAAAGCACTTCGCTTAACGCTGGATATTCTTTACATTAGGGGCTATGGACCTTATTCAATTGGCCATCAAAGGACTCACCAACAGTGAGCACCCTTCCAATGCCTACGCCCTGATACTAACCTCCTTAGATGGTGAGCATAAATTGCCAATCATCATCGGAGCCTTTGAGGCTAAGAGCATTGCCATGGCCATGGATCCAGGCATCGTCTCTCCGAGGCCCATGACCCATGATTTGTTTCACGCTGTCTTAGGCGCCCACGGCATCTCATTGAAGCATGTCATCATTCACCGCATTGAAGATGGCGTGTTTTATGCAAAAATGGTCTTTATCAAGCACGACGGAGAGGACCTGTCCATGGATGCTCGCCCTTCAGATTCCATCTCCCTGGCCATTCGCAGTGATTGCCCCATTTTCGCTAGCAAGGCCGTGATGGATGCCGCTGCCCTGACCGGCGCACCGCACAGCGCCTCCACTGTTTTGAAATCAAGTGAAGCACTTGACAGCAGCAAGGATTTATCCAGACTTTCGCTGGAGTCCCTGCAAAAGATGTTAGATTTGGCCATCGAACGCGAAAATTATGAGCTTGCAGCACAAGTACGCGACGAGATGAATCAACGAAGCATTACCTGATGGATTATCTACGCCCCTTACTTGCCCTATCCCTTATGCTGTTCGTTTTATGGGCAGTTAGCGAAGGCAGAAAACGCGTCGACTGGAAGCTTGTAGCTAAGGGACTTGGCATCCAATTGATCTTGGCCTATGCCGTACTGGAGGTGGCCTGGGTGTCAAGCATATTTGACTTCATTGGCCAAGGCTTTGTTAGCCTCTTAGGCTTCTCAAGGGAGGGAGCCGACTTCTTGTTTGGTGGTCTGGGGACAGCTGACGGTGGCTTTGGGTTCATTTTCGCCTTTCAGATTTTGCCAACCATTATTTTCTTCTCAGCCGTAACCAGTGTTCTGTTCCACTTCGGAATTCTACAACGCGTGGTTGCCGTATTTGCCTGGTTGATGAAGCGAAGCTTGAAGCTCTCCGGAGCTGAGTCTGTGGCTCTAGCTGCCAATGTGTTTGTCGGGCAGACTGAAGCCCCATTGATGATCAAGCCATATATCGCAAAAATGACACGGTCAGAGCTGCTTTGCTTGATGACTGGTGGCATGGCAACCATTGCTGGTGCTGTACTGGCCACTTACATCAGCTACCTTGGTGACGGAGACCCTGAAAGCCAGGCATTTTATGCCAGACATTTCCTTGCAGCTTCTGTGATGAACGCGCCTGCAGCCATTGTAGCAGCAAAGATTCTAGTACCAGAAACTGAGATCGTTACTGACACAGCAGATGTGGTCATGGAGAAGCAATCCAATTGGCTGGATGCCGTTTCAACAGGTACCACCGACGGCTTAAAAATGGCTGTGAATGTTGGCGTCATGCTTTTGGTGTTCACTGCATTGATTGCCCTGGTCAATGGTGTCCTCAGCAGTGGACTGGGTCAATTGTTTGGCATCAATGATTGGTTGAGCGACATAACCAATGGTCGCTATGACTCCCTCAGTTTGGAAGCCATATTTGGCCTGATTCTCGCGCCCTTGACCTGGTTGATGGGTGTGCCATGGGTAGAAGCTACCGCGGTGGGACAGCTGCTTGGCATCAAAACCTCCCTCAATGAATTCTATGCCTATGTTCAGTTGAAAGACTTGATGGCCAATGGGCAAATCGTCAGCGAAAAGGCAAAAATATTATCCGTTTACATCCTTTGTGGATTTGCCAACTTCGCCTCCATTGGCATCCAAGTCGGCGGCATTGGGGCACTGGCTCCTTCACGCAGAAAGGATTTGGCCTCTTTGGGATTCAAAGCCTTGTTGGCAGGAACCATCGCCTCCCTCTTCACCGCAACGTTGGTGAGTTTGATCCTCTGAATTGGTTGAAAACTTATGGGTAACGGTTGCGGCTTTGTCGCATTGATTTGATTGCCCAACCTAAATTGTAGCCATGCGTCAGTACCATGAATTGATTGAACACGTCTTAGCACAAGGCGTGAAAAAAGGCGACCGAACTGGCACAGGAACCACCTCGCTGTTTGGTCACCAGATGCGCTTTGACCTGTCAAAGGGCTTCCCCTTACTGACCACCAAAAAATTGCATTTGAAGAGCATTGCCCATGAATTGATTTGGTTTATTGCGGGCGACACCAACATTCGCTACCTCTGTCAGCATGGCGTTCGCATCTGGGATGACTGGCCCTATGCCATCTACAAGAAATCTGATGCCTTTGGCGGCGAAAGCATCCGGGACTTTGCCACACGCATTGCTGAAGATGAAAATTTTGCAGCGAAATGGGGTGAGCTTGGGCCCGTTTACGGCCACCAGTGGCGACATTGGCCCGGGCCTGATGGCGAAGTTGACCAATTGCGCATTGTCATGGATGGCTTGCGAAGCAATCCTGATGGCCGACGTCACATCCTTTCTGCCTGGAACCCTGGCTACATTGACCAAATGGCCCTGCCGCCTTGCCACGCATTCATGCAGTTTTATGTGGCTGACGGCAAGCTTTCTTGCCAACTGTACCAGCGTTCAGCTGATATTTTCTTGGGCGTCCCCTTCAACATCGCCTCCTATGCCCTCTTGGTGCACCTGATGGCGCATGACTTGGGTCTTGCCGTTGGCGACTTTGTCCACAGCCTAGGCGATGCACACATCTACAGCAACCACGTGGACCAAGTTAAATTGCAGCTCAGCAGAGCGTGCCGGCCACTACCAAGGTTGGTGCTCAACATGGATGTCAACTCCATCTTTGACTTTGTCTACGAAGACATGGCTATCACAGATTACGATCCTCACCCACACATTAAAGGCGCTGTTGCCGTTTAATCTATGTACCGATGATCACTGCCATTGTTGCCCATGATCTGAACCGCCTGATTGGTGGCGGCAATGATTTGCTCTGGCATCTACCCGATGACCTGAAGCACTTCAAGGCTAAAACCCTTGGTAAGCCAATCATCATGGGTCGACGAACCTTTGATTCTGTTGGCCGTGCCTTGCCTAAGCGAAGTAACATCGTCATCACGCGGAAAACCGATTGGTCTGCTAACAAGGTGACTGTGGTGTCATCCCTGGAGGCTGCCATTGCAACGGCTCAGTCCATTGACCAGGATGTGTGGATAGTTGGTGGTGGTGAAATCTACCGATTGGCATTGCCCTATTGCCATGCCTTGGAAATCACTGTCATTGATGCCGCTTACCAAGGCGACACCTGGTTCCCATCCTACGATGAAGGTTTTGTTGAGGTGAGCCGGGCTCATCACCCAGCTGATGACCACCATGCAGTGGCCTTTGACTTCATCCGATTGGAACGAAGGGATTAAGCTGCTTTTTTGCCGTCGGTCTCTGCCAACTTGGCCTTGACATCTTTTGCCTGTATCAACACCTTCTCAGGCAATTCATACATGCTTTCAGTCAACACAGCCTCACAGATGCCTCGAAGGCCTCTTGCTCCCAATTTGTACTCCATCGCTTGTTCAACCATGGCATCCAAGGCATCATCCTTAATCTCAAGCTCAATGCCATCCATGGCAAATAGCTGTTTGTATTGAGTGATCAAGGCATTTTTTGGCTCAGTCAGGATGCGACGTAGCGCCTCCTTGTTCAGTGGGTTCAGGTAGCTTAACACCGGAATACGGCCAATGAGCTCAGGGATCAGACCAAACATTTTAAGGTCTTGGGGTGTGACATGCTTCAACATGTTTTCCTTGTCCATCTTGCCTCGAAGCTCTGCGCCATGGTACCCCACAACCTGCGTGTTCATGCGACCGGCTATGTGTCGTTCAATGCCTGCAAAGGCACCGCCTGCGATGAACAGGATGTTTCTTGTGTCCACTTCAATGAACTTCTGATCTGGGTGCTTGCGTCCACCCTTGGGCGGCACATTGACTACCGTGCCTTCAAGCAATTTCAACAGGGCTTGCTGCACACCCTCGCCAGATACGTCTCTGGTGATGGATGGGTTGTCACTTTTTCGGGCAATCTTATCAATCTCATCGATGAAAATGATACCTCGTTGTGCGGATTCCACATCGTAGTCTGCTGCCTGGATCAATCGGGTCAATATGCTTTCCACGTCTTCTCCCACATAACCTGCCTCGGTCAATACCGTGGCATCCACAATGGCAAAGGGCACCTTCAACATGCGGGCGATGCTTCTGGCCAACAAGGTTTTACCTGTTCCCGTTTCACCCACAAGCATGACATTGGACTTTTCAATTTCAAAATCATCGACAGTTCCCTTGAGCACGCGCTTGTAGTGGTTGTATACGGCCACCGATAGGATCTTTTTCGCTTCCTCTTGACCAATGATGTATTGATCCAAGTGGGATTTGATTTCTTTGGGCTTTGGCAAGGTGAAATCCAAGTCAGTTGAAGGCTTAGCCTTGGCTGTTTCCTCCTCTAAAATGCCATGAGCTTGATCTACACAAGATGCGCAAATGTGTGCATCAAGACCAGCAATCAACAGGCCAGCTTCAGCCTTTGGTCTGCCACAAAAAGAACACTGATCTGCCATATTTATGCCTTGCGTTGTGCCTTTTTCGTGAGAACCTCATCGATCATGCCATAAGCTTTTGCCTCTTCTGATGTCATCCAGTAGTCCCGATCTGAATCCTTTTCCACACGATCAAACGATTGACCTGAATGCTCAGAAACGATATGGTACAACTCCTTTTTCAACTTCAAAATTTCCAACAAGGTGATTTCCATATCGCTGGCTTGACCTTGCGCTCCCCCCATTGGTTGGTGAATCATCACCCTTGAATGCTTCAAGGCGGATCGCTTACCCTTGGTGCCTGCGCACAAGAGAACTGCGCCCATTGATGCTGCCATGCCCGTGCAAATGGTTGCTACATCGGGGCTGATCACCTGCATGGTGTCATAAATGCCCAACCCTGCATGGACTGAACCACCCGGGCTGTTCATGTAAATCTGAATGTCTTTTTTGGGATCCACCGACTCAAGAAACAAGAGTTGAGCCTGCACAATGTTTGCCACTTGATCGTTGATGCCTGTGCCTAAAAAGATGATGCGATCCATCATCAATCGAGAAAAGACATCCATTTGTGCCACATTCATTTGACGCTCCTCAATGATGTAAGGGGTCATGGAACTGTCCACATAGTCGTTCAAATGCATTGAACTGATGCCTTGATGGCCTTGCGCAAAGCGCTTGAATTCTTTTCCGTGATTCATAGGGGGTGCTTATTGATTCTTCTGGACCAATTTACGGAAATCTGCAATGCTTGACTTGCTTTCCTTGATACCGAAGTTGGACTTGAAGAAAGTCATCATTTTATCGTGCAACAATTGCTCTGACAACTGCTCTGCTTGGTTGCGGTCTTCCAATAAATTGGCGGCCATCTTTTCAAGCTCTTCAGGACCCATATTGGCTTGGCCAAACTCTGCCATGCGAACCGTGATCATCTTAACTGTGAAGGCAACCAACTCTTCCTTGTGCACATGCAGGTGATGGTCCTTCACCAATTTGTTCTCAATGAGCTGCCAGCGCATGCCCTTCTCTGAGTTGGTCCAGTTTTCTTCCATCTCCTCAGTTGACATGGCATTTTCGCCAGACTGTGTCATCCACTTTTTCAAGAAAGCGACAGGCAACGCCATTTTGGTTTTCATCAAGTGCTCTGTGGCTGTATTGAAGAAATGGGTATCCACATCACGGTCATAGACCTTAGCCAGTTCCTCGCGAATTTGCTCTTGCATGTCAGCCTCTTCCTTCACCTTGCCTTCACCAAAGACCTTGTCAAAGAATTCTTGATCCATCTCTGCTGGGGTGATATGGTAGATGTTCTTCAAAGTGAACGTGTAGATGCCTGTGCTTTGCGCCTTTTCTTCAGGGCTGAGCTTCAGAATGGACTCCAAATCAAAGTCCTTTTTGAAATACTTGTTGGCATACACCTCACAGGACTCGCCTGTCTGGATTTTAGCTAAGGGTTTGCGCAAATAGCGGCTGTCCACAACGTCATTGGTGAAGCGTCCGTCTTTTGACTCAATGCCCTCAACAGGGACACCCTTTTTATCAACTGCTTGGAAGCTGCCAAAGAAGACATCTTCAGGACCTGCCACATCGACCTCACTCATTTGACCAAAGCGTTTTCTTAGGTTCATAACCTCAGTCTCAATGTCCTTGCTCTCAATTTGTATGCTGACGCGGGGCAAGCGAACTTTCTCACTGATGTTGAGGTCAAATTCAGGACTGAGGCCAAGCTCAAATTCAAACACATGGCTGCTTTCGCTGAAATCCACTTGATCTTGGACGGGTAAGGGTTGGCCTAAAATGTCCAATTTCTCATCCTGCAAATAGGAGAATAGCTTGTCTTGAAGCATTCGATTCACCTCATCTGCGCGAACAGACTCCTCATACTGCTTACGTATGATGGACAACGGGGCGTGGCCCACACGGAATCCAGGCACATTGGCGCGCTTGCGATAGTCTTTCAACGCTTTGTCAACCTTGCCCACGTACTCATCTTGAGTCATGGTGATAGATAGGGTTGCGTTGTTGCTGTTGTCTTTCTTTAGGGAGATCTCCATAACGTGCATTTTAAGGGCTGCAAAGGTAGGGAATCCACCCTCTTTCACGTGAAGACATAAAGTCAGTATCTTTGAGATTCAAAGAAAACTTAGAACCCTGATGAGAAAGTTCACACTCACCCTTGCTGTTTTACTTGGATTCACGCTGCTGTCATCAGCTCAAGCGCCTGCAAAAGCCTCTGTGGGTGCAGGAATCACCTATTTCATGCCTGATTACTCTGAAAGTGCATTTGGCCACTGGGGGGCTCAAGAAGGCGGCATCGATGGTCTGAACCTTTTTGCCAATGCGAATTGGGATTTACCCTTTTTTGACAACTATTACCTCAGATTTGGCATGGATGGCCACTACCTGGCAGCCAATGGCAGCAACTCAAGTACCATTGCTGCAGGGTTTTCTCCACACTTTGGTCTGGGTCACACTCAAGCCTTGGATAACGGAGTGTTGAAAGTCGGGTTGACCATGGGCGTATCTTTGATTAGAACATGGGAATCCACTGCTACTGGCAGCAATCCCCTCAATGCCTCTGGCTATGGCTTCTGGGGAAGCATGGCAGTACCCGCTGGGGTTTCTGTTCGTTACAACTTTCCTTCTGGGGACAACGACTATTACGCAGGCGTTGACTATCGCTATTTCATGTTTGATGATGGCATTGATGGTGCAGGTGGTGGTGGTAACCGCGTCAACGGTTACGATGACCACTTGATGTCATTTACAATGGGCATCAATCTGCCTTCGTCATACCGCTCAAAAACCCTAACTGCGCTTGAAAAGGCAAAGACCCAAGCTGATGCTGTCCCAAAGCTTCGCGAGCAGCTTGAGGTAAGCAAGCAAGAAAAAGTCGCCCTTGAAGATGAGGTTGAGTTGGCCAAATCCCGCACCGCTGAGGCTCTACAGCATGCTGACTCCCTGGAAGCGTATATCGCTTCTGGTCAGCCATCATCTGCGGCAAACGGCGCACTTGATGGGCATGGATCAACGGTCACTGTAATACCTACAGAAGGTTTCTTGGTTGTGATTGGCAGCTTCAAATCTGAGGCCCTTGCAAAGCGTTACATGAATTCACCAAGCCTTCAAGGCGAGTCCATTCATATGATCAAATCTGGCAACGGTTACCACAGGGTATTTGCTGGGCCTTATGACAGCCAATCAAAAGCCATCAAGGTCTTGACCAAGGCACGGTCTGCTACCCCAGGCGCTTGGCTCTTGAGAACCCATTGATCGCAAGAGATCATAAAAAACCCCAGCTTAACGGCTGGGGTTTTTTATTTAAATAAGTCTGTGGCGATAAAATCAGAAATCTTTCTTCTTGCTTTTAGCAACGATTCGATTGATGGGCACAATCACCCACAACAGCAGCATGCTTGATGTTGCCAGCATTCCCCAGGAGGTGCCAAAAAAGTTTTGCAAGACAGCGCCTGTGTAGCCCAGCAATGCAGAAATATCCAACTTTAAAATGATAAGCATTCGGGACAGATCAATGGGGTTGAACATGCTTGCACCAAGGGAAGCATACTCCAAAGGGTACTCCTCAAACAACACCAAAAAGATAAGAAACAAGCCGTCATAGATCACCGCCATAAACAACCACACCAGAATGGCAAAGCCAATTCCCTTGATTTTGTCATCGTTTGAAAGGGCGATATAATAGGACAAGGCGGTGAAGACAAAGGTTAAAACCGACCCCACCATCAGCAAGGTGAAAAAATTGAAAATGTCTGATGACATGAATATCCCATACACCATGAATGGAATGCCCAATCCTGCCACCAAGCTCAATGTCAAAGACAGTGACAGACCAAAGAACTGTCCCAAGAAAATGGTTCTTCTTTTCAAGGGCTGAGCTAGCAACAGCTCAACAAATTCCTTGGAATTGTAGAAATACATGGCGCCAAAAATGGTGCCGATCAACGGCGTCAATACAACGATGACATTCATCAATGTGATGATTGACTTAGAGAGGTCGCTGTTAAAAAACAGGAGCAAAAAGCCCAACATCAGGTAGAACAAAAAATAGACATAACTCCATTTGCTGCGCATCAAGTCGTAAAAACTGTGGATAAGGATATTAATCATTTGAATTCTGTATGATTGTTGAAATGGCCAATTCTAAATTGCGAGCCTTTGTTTGCTTCATCAGTGAATCAATGGTGCCATTAAAAAAAATGTTGCCTTCTAGCAGGAACACAACTTCATCTGCCATTTCTTCAATGAAACTCATGATATGTGAAGTGATTAGAATGGTCTTCCCTTTGTCCCTTTCTTGAAGAATCAACTGTTTCAAGGAAGTGAGAGCCAGGGGATCCAAGCCCGTTGTTGGCTCATCAAGGATGATCAACGGGGAGTCTGACATGAAGGTGAGCACAATGTTCACCTTCTGCTTGGTGCCACCGGAAAGGTTGACCAATTTCTTCTCAAGGGAATCTTTCAGGCCAAATGTCTCAATCAATGCTTCCTCATGAATGGCCTCAGGACGCAATGACTTAATCATATTGATTAATTCAATCACTTTGAGGTTTGGTGGGAAATTGGCAATCTGCGGCATGTATGAAATACTCCCACGGTAAGCCCATTCACCCAAGACCTCCTTGCCATTGATTTGAATGGATCCCTTATCTGGGATCACCATGCCAAGTATGCACTTGATCAGGGTGGTTTTGCCTGAGCCATTGGGCCCAAGTATCGCGAAAATGCCCTGATCGAGGGCCTGGATATCCAAGCCATCGAGCACATTCAGCGACCCAAAACTCTTATGAAGATTTTTTACTGCGATCACGGTTAATGGGTTTTAATACGGGTGTTAAGTCTTGTAAATCTTTAGGAGTAAAGATGGGAGAGACCTTTTCTGAGAAATTCAATATGTCTACAAACAAGCTCCGGTGCAAGACAATGGTTTCAGGTGTCCGATTGACAATGTAAGAGAACAGCTTCACTGGCCTGTATGAAACATCACCTACACCATCCTTATCCAAATCATATCCTGTATAGTCACTCCAGTAGTTTCCATCAAAGGAATTGCCGTTTTGTCTGCCTTGGTAGGAGATGTCAAAGGTGTTGTTCAAAAAGTCATTCTTTGTAAAGACGTTGTCAAAACAGCCTCCAGCAATTCTCACTGCCCACCCATTGCTGGAAAAAACATTGTTGATATAATTGATGCGGGTTGACCCCTCTGAATTGATGGCGATGGTGTTTTGCTTAAAGGTGTTGTCGGTAATTTCCGCATCGTAGATTTCCTTCAAGAGGAGGCCATAGGATGAACTTCCCCAATTGTACTGAAACAGGTTATGTGTCATGGTGATTCTTCTAGAGAACATGACCGCTACACCTGCTCCGTTGTTGTCAAACACATTGTGGCTGTACACGTTGTCATCAGAAAACATGAAGTGCAATCCATAGCGCAAACAATCTTTGCTCAAGTTGTACTGGGTGACGCAATCTGATACGAATTCCAAATATATCCCATCACGCATGTTGAACACTTGGTTGTGCTCAATCAGCACATAGTGTGAATGCCAGAGTTGAATGCCGTTACCAGAACCTGCCTCAGTTTCAGCATCACCATGGATCACATTGTTTCTGATGATTCCATTTTTCGATTTCTGAATCAGCATCGCAAAAAATGGCTGATTGAATGTCAGGTCTTCGAAAATAAAATGATCTGACCCATAAACCAACAAGGCTGCAACATCCTTCACATAGGAGGTTTTCACATGGTTGAATATGAGACCTGAAAAATACACGCTGTCCGCTCTCACATCAAGGATTCCGCCTTCCCAATTGGCATCAAGGACGGCCCCTTCGCCCCTAAGGGTGATGGGATGATCAATAATGACATCAACTGTTGGGTAGGTGCCCTTTTGCAAAACAATGGTGTCATGCGGGGAAGACATGGCAAATGCCGCTGAGAGACTGGTCACTTCACAACTGGGGCAAACTTGCACCACAGAAGCTTCACTGGCAAAAGCATAGATACCAACCAACACAGCGGTGACATATTTCATGCCTTGAAGATTCAATTGAGTCATGATAAAGCTGAAATTCACTCGTTGAAATGTGCCTGGATGCCCGCCCAATCAAACACTTCACCGCCATGCTCTTCAACTATCTTCTCTGCTGCTTCACGGGTTTCAAAAGCTGTGAGGTTCATGCCCATTGGGCTAGGTATAGCCTCGCTGATGACATACGTTGCGGTATGGGCATCCAGCAACACCCCAGGGTTTAAATAAACGTTGGTTAGGTACAGCGAAAAGGTTTCCTGATCACTTTCTGCCATTTCATTGAGCATGCATTCCATGGCATCATAAATATAGACTTTGCCTTTTTTGGTGACAATCTCAGCACCATGCTGCTTGTCAACAACATGCATTCTGCAATAATGACAGTTATCCTGGCCGTAGCGAATCTCCTTAGGTGAGACCGAGCATGCGACCATTAAGGCCACAGCAACGAGTGTGGCAATCCATTGAATTTTTTTCATCATCTGTGTGATTAATGCCCTTTTCTTGCCTTCAAGTAGGACAAGGTAACCAATGTCATGCTCGCCATCAGCACGTATGCGCCAACATGTGGCCAAGAGGTTGCAACGAAGTTTAAAATGGTTGCCTCGCCAATCAATGGTGGTTGGTAGGTGAGCAAATTGCCCGCTTCATCCAAGAATTTGATGGCTGCATGGGGATCCAAGTTGTGCCCGTAGGTGTACTCCCAATACCAGAAATCGTAAACCCCAAACATTCCAATGATGACCATTAGAAGCAGCCAGGTTAGGTGTAAAAATGATTTGCCGAAGAAGGCGAAAAACAAACCCAAGCCAATCATGCCATAAATAACTTTGGAATAGTAATCCATTTCAGGAATCCGCTCGGGGATATCTGCCATGCCAACATAGTGATTCATCAAATTGATGTTCTTCAAGTCATAGGGATTCATGTCAACAATTTTATTGATCCAAATATTCATCCCAATAGGCTCAGGGTACTGAGGGGCAGACAAAGTGATTTGCCATATAGGCATCAAAAAGATACCGGCTAATAGGGCGACACCAACAAGCATCATCCATTGTGATTGTTTCAGTTTCATCGTGATTGATTTTAAGTTTGTAAAAAAAAGCAGGTATCTGAATTGCTCCAGATACCTGCATTTATTCGCTTTCAAGCCGGTTGGCTTACCGCGGTTTATTCGCCATCTAGAGACCAGCTCAACTCAATATCTGAGTCCTTTGCCGATACACGGACATAGCCCTGCATTTCCTGGTGCAAAGCTGAACAGAAATCTGTGCAGTAGAACGGCCATACACCAACCCCAATGGGCTCCCATATGAATGTTTCTGTTTGACCAGGCATGATGAGCAACTCTGACGTGTTTGCACCAATCATGGACACACCATGCGGTACGTCATAATCCTGCTCCAAGTTGGTGACGTGGAAGTACACTTTGTCACCTTCTTTGATGCCTTCGATGTTATCAGGCGCAAAGTGTGAACGGATCATGGTCATGTATACATGCACATCCTTTCCATCACGTTCAACGCGAGCTTCTGACTCAGATATAGCTGCATAGGGATGCCTGTTGTCCTCTAATCTGAAAATTTTTCTTGAGTTAGGCACAACCAATTCTGCGGGGATACCAGCTGCATAGTGCGGCTCACCAATGGTCGGGAAGTCCAAGATCAATTCCATTTTCTCACCAGTGATATCAAACAACTGTGCTGACTGCGTCAATTCAGGGCCTGTTGGAAGGTACCTGTCCTTGGTGATTTTGTTCATCGCAAGCAAGTACTTGCCATGCGGCGCTGTGGAATTGCCGCCAGGAATCATCAAGTGACCCACTGAGTAGTATGTTGGCTTTCTGTCAATAACATCCCAGCTGCCCAATTTCCATTTCACCACTTCTGATGAGATAAAGAATGTGGTGTAAGCGTTGCCTTTGCCATCAAATTCTGTGTGCAATGGGCCTAGTCCTGCCTGATTCACGACGCCAGCAAGCACGTCTTCGTACTTCAAGATTGGAATACCATACGCATCGCCGTCAAAGCTTTCGTTCTCAATGGCCTTAATCATTCTAGTGAAAGAATGAACCGTCAAGTTGGCAGACAATTTACCGTTACCAATGATGTACTCACCACTTGGGTCAACATCACAACCGTGAGGTGACTTAGGTGTTGGAATAAAGTAAATCGCACCGGGCACATCCATGGGGTTTACTACGCGAACTTCTTTTTTCATCGTAGAAGTGGCCATGTGGGTCTCCTCATCATACACATTGTGAGCGTAGTTGGCAGGCATCATTTCACCGCCACCATTTTTCACATACTCAGCAATTTTCTTCCAGTTGATCGCTGCAATAAAATCCTTGTCGTTTTGTGAAGCGTTCACTTCCAAAAGGGTGCTTGCCTCTTCCGTGTTGTACGTTGTGAAGAAGAACCAACCATGAGACTGGCCACGACCAGGATGTGATAGGTCATAGTTGAAACCAGGCATCATGATCTGGAAATCGATATCCATTTCACCTGACTCAGCATCTACCTTGATGAATGACAAGGCGCCCTTGAAGTTGCCTTTGTACTCGTCAATCGGCATGTCGCGCTGAGGGACGGGTACAGAGAATCGTGTGCCTGCAACAACATACTCCGTGTTATCCGTCACAAAAGAGGAACTGTGGTTACCCGCTGAATTGGGCACCTCAATGATCTCTACCGTTTCAAAGGTTTCCAAGCTGATACGTGCTATACGTGGCGTGTTGTTCTCGTTGATGAACACCCAACGGCCATCCACCTTACCATCCGTCTGAGAAATATCAGGGTGGTGAGAATCTCCCCATGGCACAAAACCAAATGAGGTATTCAACATCGGCTTGGTCTCTTCATTGTAACCGTAAGCTTTCTCTGCGTCTTGAGAGAATACCGGAATCACCTTGAATAGGCGGCCTGAAGGCAGGCCATATACAGCCAACTGGCCGCTGAAACCACCTGAGACGAATGAGTAAAACTCATCATGCTCACCTGGAGGAACAAATGCCTTTACCCCGGCATTGCTGGACAATGCACCGTCGCTCTTCTGAGGACCGCTACAGCTAACAGCAAGGATTGCTAACCCAAGCGTTGCAATTAATAGTTTTGTCGTTTTCATCGTTGTTTAGTTTAGTTATTGGTGTTATCGTACTGTCTGAAGTATTCAAGAATCTGTCTTGCCTCAGGCTCTGTTAGGCTCTGATTGGCCATGGGCGAGAGGTATTCTGCAAGCAATGCTTTTGCCTGTGCATTTTCCTTCACCATTTCATCTGGATTGAGAATCATGTTCATGATCCATTCCGGTGACCGCCGTGACATGATGCCAGCCATTGGAGGACCAATCTTGCGTTTGTCCATTTTATGGCAAGCTGCACACTTGGTAGTGAATTGGCTTTCACCTTCTAATGCTAATGCCTTATCGATATCACCCAAAGTGATGGATGTGACAGGGCCAATTCCCCTATCTTCCATGGGGTCAATGACGGCAGTTTCTGCTTTTGCTTCACTTGTGTCTCCTTTCCTTTGTTCAGGCTCTGAACATGCGGAAAACAGGATCGTTGTCGTGGCTAAAGCAGCCAGGTATTTTCTTGAAGTTTTCATTGGGGACTTAGGTTTAGAGTAAGATGACTTTATCAACAACATTGATGATGCCATTGGATGTTTGAATGGTGCCTATAACCTTGCACTCATTGACATAGATGTCATCGCCATCAACACGAACATCTAGGTAAGCACCTGTGGCCATGTATAGCTTTCTGCCCTTTCTTGCTTCCTTGCGGAGTTGCTCCGGACCAAAAGAACCTGGTGCGGCATGCTGGGTTAGTATGGTGGTCAAAGTGCCAATGTTTTCCTCTTCTAACAAGGATGCAACGGTGCCCTCTGGCAAGGCATCAAAAGCTGCGTTAGTTGGAGCGAAAACGGTCAATGGACCCGCATTCACAAGCACATGCTCAATGTGTGCTGCCTGAACGGCTGCTACCAGTGTTGTGTGATCCTTTGAGCCAATGGCTACTTGCAAGATATTGGGGTCTGATGTTTCGTCAACCACACCTGCTTGGCCAAGTGGGCTATTATCCCCCAAATTGGAAGTAGATTGAACGGCTTCATCGCCACCACATGCAAGCATGAGGGCGCTGGCTGAAAGCAACATTAAGGTTTGTATTCTGTTCATGATTTCTCCTTTAGATTAGATTGTACGGCAAAATTAAAAGTGACCCTATGGAGATATCATGATAAACATCAGGTAATGCTGTTTTGGTGATTTTCGCAAGGTTATGCTGAAAAATATCGTACAATCATTCATCGTCATATGATAATTTCATTGACAAGAGTCCCCGACAATCATGTATCTTTGAATCAAGACACCATTTAACACATCTTGCCATGAAATCCATTTTTACTTCTTTCTTTACCTTGGTGGCCTTTGTTGCGCTGGCCCAGTTTCAAGCACCCAAGTTGGAAGTTGGCCTTGACTTTGGCCCTCGCCACCCAGAAGTTGGGGCATTTGGCAAAATGCATGTTGCAGCCAATGAATTGTTTGGTGGCTTAGGGATTTATGTGTCGCCAGAATACAAGCCAAACGTCTACTTTTCAGAGGATCAGACCAATTATTACTTCAGGATCCCTGTGGGGCTCACCTTTCGGACCAACACGCCGATCTCCTTGCATGGTGGCATTGACCCCTTCACTGCCTACACGGATGCCAGTGGTCAATTACACATGCGCAAAGAGCTTGGCATTCGCTACCATCTAGGTCCATGGGTTCTTCAGACCAGCTATGGTTTTTATGCCGGATCTACTTTTGGGGTTGGCTACCAGTTTAACACAGAAGGCAGCCCGGATCCTTACACCAGCAAACAGAAAAACCGACGCATGCTTGACCGCGAAGCCTTGCAGCCACGCGTAGACACTGTCGCCATCACTGACACCATCATCATTGAACGAGTGGTCATCAAAGAGATGGTGAAAGAGGTAGAGAAAGAGCCAACCTTGACACTAATTGCTACGGTTCGTTTTGAATTCAATTCCACCGCCTACACGGCATCAAGCAGGGGATTGATTGAAGATATTGTCAACACTATCAAGGCTGATCCCAATCGCCAAATTGTATTGATTGGACACACTGACGAGGCAGGGTCTGAGAACTTCAACTACATCTTAGGCATGGAACGCGCACAGCGCATCGCCAATGAATTGGCCATCACCTATGGCATCCCATCAGGTCAAATTGATGTGCGATCAGAAGGCAAGACAAAGCCTATCTCCAAGGATGACAAAGGCAAGAATCGCCGAGTCGGGGTTTACTTGAAATAAGTGATCTAAGCTGAAAACACAAAAACCCCCATCGCATGATGGGGGTTTTTTTATGCAGTCGTTAGACTGAGTGCGGGCGGAGAGACTCGAACTCTCACACCTCACGGCACTAGATCCTAAGTCTAGCGTGTCTACCAATTTCACCACGCCCGCTTAACGGCGCAAAAGTAAGGTAAGATTGTGAAAACTAATCAACAATCCTTTCTCTATTTGGCACATTGAGGTACATTTGGTCTTTGCCTAAAGCTCACGCCAATTCTCTGCCATGATCACCATCGATCCGCAAGTCATATCAACCCAAGATCTCCAGCGTACGCTTCAGTTCGCGGTTGGCCCGCGGCCTATCGCCTTGGTATCAACCATTAATGATGACGGCCAGGTGAACTTGAGCCCATTCAGCTTTTACAACATCTTCAGCACGAATCCACCCATCCTGGTGTTTTCTCCAGCAAGACGCGTGCGAGACAACAGCACCAAACACAGTTTAGAGAATGTCATTGCAACTGGAGAGGCTGTGATTCATTCCGTGTCCTTTGATATGGTTCAGCAGGTAAGCCTTTCCTCAACAGAGTACGGCAAGGGCGTCAATGAATTCATCAAAGCGGGCTTCACAGAAGTCCCGTCTGACTTGGTTGCACCACCCCGTGTGGCAGAAGCAGCAGTGGCCATGGAGTGCAAAGTGCTTGACGTGATCGCCCTGGGTGACCAAGGCGGTGCTGGCAATTTAGTCATGTGCGAGATCAAGCGCATTCACCTGAGTGAATCCGTGCTGGATGAGGAAGGTCGATTGGATCAAGACAAACTAGACCTTGTAGCCCGCTTAGGTGGCGATTGGTATTCACGTTCCAACGCAGATGCCCTTTTTGAAGTGGAAAAACCCTTACGGACTATTGGGATAGGTATCGATGCCTTACCCAAGGCCCTTCGTCAGTCAAACATTCTGACAGGCAATGACTTAGCAAAATTGGGCAATGTAGAGCGCATCCAGGCCTATAACGAAACCATCATGGAGCAACCACGAATTCAAGCCATATTTGATGACAACCGTGACGCCATGGAGCGCCGCGAAGCCATTCACATCTACGCCAAGGAACTCCTTGACGAAGACCAAATCAACGACGCATGGGCGGTCCTTCTTATCGATGGGCTTAACTCGCAACCAACAACCATCAATTCATAAACCACCTACCTATGGAACTTAGCGGCACCATTTATCGCCTTTCCGAAGCCCAAGACATCTCTGAAAAATTTCGCAAGCGCGAGGTTGTCATCAAAACCGATGATCAATACCCACAAACCATCCCCGTGGAGTTTGTTCAAGATCGCATTGATCTTCTCAACAGCTACAGCGAAGGTCAACAAGTGACCATTTCTATCAATATCCGTGGCCGCGAGTGGACCTCACCTAAAGGAGAAGTCAAATTTTTTGTGTCTGTCCAAGGGTGGCGCATTCAGCCCCTACAACAAGGGTCTGCTGCTGCTTCAGCTACTGCACCCGTTGCAGCAATGCCAGCTCCTGCGAACACCAACGCCACAGAAGACGACGATCTGCCATTCTGATCGACGCAATGATTCAAAACGGGCTCGCCATTGGCGGGCCTTTTTTATGTCGTCTGGGTTCTCACATCCAGCACATCCCTCAGTGCATTACCAATCGCCATAAAGGCCAACACAACCGATGCAAGGGAAAGGCCTGGAATCAAGGCTAAATGTGCTTGCCCTGTTAAGAGGTAGGGGTAGTGATCGCGGATCATTCCTCCCCAGGAGGGCATGGGAGGTTGGGCACCAATGCCTAAGAAACTCAAGCCTGACTCAAGCAAGATGGCCATGGCAAATTGGCTGGCAGCTAAAACCGTCAACGCAGGAATCACCTGTGGCAACACATGCTTTCGAAGGATTCGCAAGGGGCCATAACCCAAGACTTTAGCAGCTTGCACATACTCCATTTCCATGATGGTTAGCACTTGGCCTCGAACCAACCGGGCCACCTCCACCCAGGCAGTCAAGCCGACGGCAATGAAGACCTGCCAGTAGCCCTTGCCAAGGACAAAACTCAAGGCAATAACCATCAGGAAGGTTGGAATACTCCAGAAAACTTGAATGACACTCGACAGCACGCGGTCAGTCCATCCACCATAGTACCCAGCTATGGCACCAAATGGGATACCAATGAAAAGCGCAATGGTAACCGCAATGAATCCGACACTCAACGATACCCGGCTACCCAGCGCCAATCGACTCAGGACATCTCTGCCATAACGATCGGTGCCCATGTAATGCGTTTGATGGGTTGATCCATCAGCCAATGGCCGTTCATAGCCTATGGATTTAGCGGCATGTGCAAGGTGCATGTCATTCGCATGCCTGGTTTGGTCAGGAACCCATAAATCTGCAGTTATTGCAGCGGTCAACCAAACAAACAAGACCACAAGCCCAAGTCGTCCCAAGGGGTGACCTAGTAGGGATTTCATGACCGACCCATGTCCTGAAGGATTCTCATGGCTTCAGTAATGTACAGATCACGGCTCAGCATCTTGTGCCAGCGGCGTTTTTTCTCTTCTTTCATTTCATCCTCTGCAGCCAAGTCACGGTCACCATTCAAGTCTTGATCAATCTCCAAAACCTTTTCAACATCAAAGCCTTGAACCCTGATTGAATCTGAAGACTTCAACACATTTTTGAAACGTTGTTTCTCTGCTTGGTAATCTGCCTCTGACTGCAGGTAGTCATCCCATGCTAGAGGTATATGGCTGTCCTGATCTCTGTCACTAAGCCAAGTGGCATAGGTGGCAATGCGCTCAAATGACGCAGAATTAGCAATGCGTTTATTGGCTGGGGCAATCGCAGCTGTCATGCTTGATTCCCACTGGGGGTATTGCAATGTTTCGATGTTGTCTACAGCCAATGGATTTTCCATGTCACGCTCTCCTAAACTGATGTACTGGTAAGGATGCGGCAAGACAATGTCACTTTTCACGCCCTGCAATTGGGTCGTGCCACCGGTAATCCGGTAGTATTTCTGAATGGTCAATTTGAACGCGCCCAAAGGCCCATGTTTTCTGTAAAAGGGCCCAGCTGCACGGTCCATGTCAATGATGGTTTGCACGGTACCCTTGCCGAAGGTTTGCGGCGAGCCGACAATCAAAGCACGGCCATGATCTTGCAGGGCTGCAGCAACAATTTCACTGGCAGATGCCGTGTTTTCATCCACTAAAATCAACAAGGGGCCATCCCAGGATGTGCCCGCATCATCGTCCTTGTACGTTTTGATTCGCTGTCCCGATGTCTTCACCTGGACCACTGGCCCTTGATCAATGAAAAGACCTGCCACATTAATGGCTGCTGGCAATGAGCCACCACCATTGCCGCGAAGATCAAAGATCAAGCGCTCCATGCCAGCTGCTTTCAGCTTGTCAATCTCTATTCGAATGTCCTCAGCGCAATCCCGGTTCCGGTTTTGGTAAAAGTTGACGTAGAACTTTGGTAAGCGGATGTAACCCGTTGTGCCATCATCCCCAAGGCGAGCTGACTTTGCAAATGTTGCTTCAATTTCAACCACGTCACGAACAATGGCAATGACCATTTCTGAACCATCCACCTTGAGAACTGTCAATCGCACCTCAGTTCCTTTTTTGCCACGAACCAATTGAACAACCTTTGCCGTTGTCATGCCAACCACGTCAACCGGCTCCTTGTCCCCTTGCGCAACGGCAATCAACAAGTCATCCTTTGCCAATTCCCCTTGCTTCCAGCAAGCTGAACCCGTCACGATAGCTGCGACTCTCACGTGATCCCCGTCTTGAATCAAGGACGCGCCGATGCCTTCCAATTGGCCGGTCATTTCAATCTCAAAGCTCTCCTGCTGCCTAGGGGGGAAGTAACTGCTGTGGGGATCAAAGGCACCTGCGAAGGCGTTCATGTAAAGGCCAAACCAGTCTGTGCGTTCCATCTCATCCATGTTCTTGAACCAGCTGTCATGAATTTCCATTTCTTTCTCCCTGGCCTTGACTTCCAACTCCTTGAAATCGGCGTGTTGGGGGTCAAAGCCTAATACCTTTGCGCTGTCAGCGTGTTGCTTTCTATCGTGGAGGCGGCTAACCACCCTGAATTGGATGTAGGATGCCCAATAATGGGTCATGGCATTGTCATCCGCGAAGTAGTTCCGCTTACTGGCATCTCCTTGCAGCTCACCAGGCGAAGTCACATCAACAACCTCATTGAGCAAGGCCGCGTACTGCCCTCTAGCTGTCTCAATCCGATTGGCCAAAATGGCCATGGCCTCATCAAAGAAATCTGTGCTGCCCGCTTTGATTTGGTCATCTAGAAGTAAGCGGTGCTGTGAAAGGGCTTCAAGGTCTCCACGATGCAAGAACCGCTTCTCTGAATCCAAGGACTCAATGAACGCATCGTAGACCTCCACCGACAAGCTGTCATCAAAGGCCCTCGGCTGAAAATGCACAGATGACAAGGCGTCATAAACCAATTGCATGACGACTGCCTCTTTCTTTTGATTGGCGTCAAGCCAACTAAAACTCCACGTCGCAATGGCTAAGATGGCAAGGGCCGGAAGGATGTATTTGATCTGCTTTTTCATGAAAATGGTTCGGAGGATGGAATTCACAGCCCGAATGTACATAAATCATGCCTTGAAGTAGGGAATTTGTCGATTGGCAACAAGAGATTGAATAACTTTGGTTCATGGACCCACAGAACATCAATCCCGGGCATTGGACAAGGGATTTTCTCAGCCAATACGACCTACCAAGCAGCCTGGTCGCATTCACAACCATTGCAGTAGACCTCCTGGTGCTACTCATAGCAAGTTGGTTGATGGATTTCATCATTCGAAAAATAGTTCTCACTGCCTTGAGCCGTCTTGTGAAGCGATCAAACATCATCTGGGATGACCATTTTTTAAAAGAAAAAGTATTCCAAGCAGCCATCCATTTGATTCCCTTGTTGGCGGTGCGCGCATTTATCCCATTGGTCTTTGCAGAGACTGAAAGCTGGATTGCCCCCTTGGAAAACCTGTTGTCAGCCTTGATTATCTACCAGGCTGTTATCACCGTCAATCGAGCGGCAAAAGCGACCGTTCACGTCTTGGAGAATCATGAGAAGTATGTGAACAAGCCGGTGCAATCCCTTCAGACCCTGGTTCAAGTCATCAGTTGGTTTGTGGGTCTGCTGGCCATCATTTCTGTTTTCACGGGCACTTCGCTAGGCACCTTGATGGGTGCCATGGCTGGAACCACAGCCATTTTGATGTTGATCTTTCAAGATGCCATCACCGGATTGTTGGCCAATTTTCAAATCACCATGTTTGACCTGGTTCGCAAAGGGGATTGGATCACCTTCAATAAGTATGGGGTTGATGGTGATGTGATTTCTGTTGACTTAACCACCGTCAAGGTGCGCAACTTCAACAAGACCATTTCCACGGTTCCCTCAAAGGCCTTTGTCTCTGATTCCTTCATCAACTGGCGTGGCATGGAAAGCTCTGAAGTGCGTCGCATCAAGCGCCACCTGGTGCTAGACCTGGACTCTGTGTCCTTTTGCAGTGATGCCTTGATTGAAGACCTCAAGGGCATCGAACGTGTCCGCGATTACATCGGAACCCGGTTGGATGAAATTCAAGCAGAAAACAAGGCAAAAGGTGTCGATAAATCAAGGAACCTCAATGGTCGACATCTAACCAATATTGGCATCTACCGCATGTACATAGAGGCCTACCTCAAAGAGCATCCCATGGTCTCAGGTGAGCACAGCCTCATGGTTCGCCAATTGCAGGCTGGAGCAACAGGTGTGCCACTGGAGATTTATTGCTTTTCCAAAGAAATCCGATGGGTGCAATACGAGGCTATTGTCTCATCACTTTTTGATCACTTGATGGCTGCTGCGCCGGCATTTGGCCTGCGACTTTACCAGTCACCCAGTTCCTTTGTCGCAGCAGGCCTATTCAACCCGCAAACATGACCGACAAGGATGACAGGCCTGACAGGCTCATCATCCTTGGGATTGACCCTGGCACCATCATCATGGGCTATGGGGTTGTTGCAGTGGAAGGCAAGAAATTGACTTGCCTGGCGTGCGATCATGTGAAATTTGACACCAAGCGAAGCCCATTTGAGCGGCTGGAAGACATCTACGTGGCCATGGGCCATATCTTGAAGGAACATCAGCCAGACCAAGTCGCCATGGAAGCCCCCTTCTTTGGTAAGAACGTTCAATCCATGCTGAAACTTGGCCGAGCGCAGGGCATCATCATGGCCGCTTCGCTGGCACATGAAGCATCGGTAACAGAGTATTCCCCCCGCCGGGTAAAACAGGCAGTCACAGGCAGCGGGTCTGCCAGCAAGGAGAAAGTAGCGGGCATGGTAGCCGCAACCTATGGTTTAAGCGAGATGCCTGCCTCAACCGACGCATCAGATGGTTTAGCTGTTGCAACTTGCCATGCCTACAGCATCAATCAGGTGATTCCCAACCAATCGAAGGCCAAACAAGGCAAGAAAAAGACCACATCAAGCTGGGACGCCTTTCTTAAGGCCAATCCTGATCGGATTCAGTGAGTGATAGCCAGAGTTATCTTACTGGCAATGGCAGCAAATTCTTCCTGGGTGAAAACCATTTTTGGGTTGGAAAAATTCAAATCTTCCTCGCTTCGCATGGGCACCAAGTGCACGTGCGCATGGGGCACCTCAAAGCCTAACACAGCAACCCCTACTCGATTGCATGGCATGCATGTTTCAACAGCCTGAGCCACTTGCTTGCACAAGGACCACAAGGCCAAATAATCTGCTTCTGGCAGATCAAAGAGTTTGTCCACTTCCCTTTTAGGGACCACCAAGCAGTGCCCTCGAGCCAAGGGCCTGATGTCTAGAAAGGCTATAGCCTTATCGTTTTCCGCAACCCGATGGCATGGAATATCACCTTGAATAATCTTTGTGAAGATGCTGGTCATGCCTTAGCGACTGATGCCTGTTACTTCCAATTGCATGGTGCCATTAGGGACTTGAATGTCGACCATGTCACCCACTTTCTTGCCTAAAAGCCCCTTGCCAATAGGTGATGTGACAGAAATTTTTGCATTTTTTACATCAGCTTCCTGCTCTGCAACCAACGTGTATTTGAATGCCATGCCATTGGCTGGGTTCTTCAATGAAACCGTGCATAGCACGCGAACCTGGGAGTCATCCAACAGGGTCTCATCAACCACCCTGGCTGTTGACATGATGTCATCAAGCTTGGCAATTTTCATTTCAAGCATGCCTTGTGCCTCCTTGGCAGCATCGTATTCCGCATTTTCACTGAGATCGCCCTTGTCCCTGGCCTCAGCAATTTGTGCAGAGATGCTAGGTCGCTCCACCGTTTTCAAGTGATCGATTTCCTCTTTAAGCTTCTGAAAGCCCTCTTCAGTGTAATAATTGACGCTCATAATATCTTCTAATAATACAAAAGAGACCCACAAGGGATCTCTATTGCCTGTAATACGTGGTGGACTTAAAGAATGAAAGTCGCTCCCAGTGTGTGAATCCCCCCAAAGGCTCCGTTGGTCATTCGGTAAGCATAGCTCAAATTCATGCTGCCACCATTGCCCGTTTCAGGGTTGATGCTAAAGCCTGCAGAAGGTCCCGCCATGGCCTCAGTTGCCATGCCGTCAAATCGGTTGTCAAATGCTGCGTAACCCATTCGGACAGCAAATAGGCTTTTGAAGCCATACTCAAATGCAGCAGTGAACTGATCCTTCTTGAAGGAGTTGGAAATGAAATTTCCTGCAACCTCAATGCGGTGATCTCTGCTGAGGTCAAAACGCTTAGACATGCCAATGCTCAATTGCGTTGGCAATTCAAAATCCTCCGTGCTGCTCTGAAAACTTGATGAGTGCGATCCAGTTGGCACAGGCAAGATGATGGACATGCCATCACCGCTGTAACCAAATGAAGGACCAATATTTCTCAAAGTGATACCAAATCGGAAATCATCATCCTCACCTGTCACATACTCGATACCTGCGTCAAAACACATGCCAGTAGCCGTCAAGTTACTCATGCTAGAGTTGTACATCTTGATATTGATACCGCCATAGATGCTGTTGGTGAATTGCTTAGCATAACCGATGCCAATGATGGACGATGTTGGCTTGAAATAGCCAGCGCCCCCATCGGGAAGCTCAGTCGTTGTAACTTCAATTTCCCCATAATTCATGTTAGAAATATGGACACCTAAAACGCCACCATTGCCTGTTGGCGATGCAAAAGCTGCTGTGTTGAATTGAATACCTGTACCAACAAGCCATTGGGTGTTGGCTAAGCCAAACTGGAATTTGTCCACATAGGCCAATCCTGCTACGTTACCGTAAAGGGACTCAAGGCCCATCACGTTGGCCGTGTTGGCCTCTGCCCATCCAGCGGTAAGAGCCCATGGATTGATTAACAATTCAGGGGCGCCGGCTGAGCCAGAACGCACAGGGTTACCTCCTTGTGTCGCCATGGCGGCGAGGATGCTTAGGGTGATGAAAGTTCGTTTCATATTCATAATCAATGCTATTTAGAATCCGGTTGGATCAAATGGACGGAGGGTACCAAACCATTTCACAATTTTTTGCCCAATGCCAGGCGCATCAATGTGAATGATGTACATGCCTGAGGCAATCGGTACTTGGTAATTGTTTTTGAGATCCCAATAGATCCAGGTATCGGTGTTGTCCTTAGACAGCGTGCGAACCAAGGAACCTTCCACAGCATAAATGCTGATCACACAACGCTCAGGCAAATTGGTGATCTTGACCATGTTGTCTAACTGTGACTTCTCGTAAGCACTCATTGAGAAGTAAGGGTTTGGTACCACGCGAATCTGCTCCAGCATGCTTTGTGCTGTTGAGTCATTGGCCTTAATCACCGCAATGTCCTCTGTGTTGAATTCGTACTTGGGGTTCTTGCTGTTGCTTCCATCGCCCTCATACTTTTCGTAAGGACGTGCCACACGCAAGCGGACTGTCACATCAGAAGGCATGCTTGTGTACAAGTCTGTGCCTTCAAAGCGCTTATCCATCATTGGGATGGATGCCCACATCAATCCTTTGGTGACATTAGAACGGAACAATGGAGAGTTCATGTTCTCCAAGTCTGTCTTCAATGGATTGTCTGCCTCATCAGGACCTCCATAAGCGAGGTCTACATTGGTCAATCCCTTGCGGTAACTTGGTCCAAAGACATACAAGTAATGCTGTCCACCAAACTTGTAGCCACCAGTCACAGGGTCTGCAGGGAAGGTGCTGAATCGTGAGCTTGGGTTAAAAAGCATGTCTCTGCCATTGTCACCAACCATCCATGAGTTTTCGCCAAAAGCTAAATTCAATCGTGTGCCCGTCTCCAAATCAATGGCATAACCCGGGAACCAGGACCAACCTGTACTTGTGCTGCTGCGCACCATGTCACCATTGACAAGGTCCCATGAAGATCCGCCGCGCAAACGCCATTTCTTTATGCCACCTTCTGTCAAGATCTGGTCTTCACCCAATTCAATCACAGGAACGCGCGTCCATTTGGATTTATCTGAAGTGAACACAACGTCAATTGAGTGTAGTTCAGCAATGCTGCGTCGCATGGCGAATGCCAACATGGCTGAATCCGCGGGACCCATGCCATAAATGTTGCCATTGTCATAGCCTCTACCCGAAGAACTGGCATACGTGAATGGTGCCCATGCGCCCTCCAAAATATTTCCAAAAATGCCTTTTCCATCATTGGGGTAATCAGAGTAGTATATCCCCGGTGCCGTTGAGACATCATTAGCTCCAGCCAACACCCAGTTAGTTGGTGCGTAGTTGTCATCATCCCTCACCCAAGTCAACCATTGCTTGGTGGGGTCTTCAAAAACAATCTCAGACTCCAACATGCCGCCGTTGCGCTCATTGGTGTTGTCATTACCAGGGCTTTCTTGATCGCGGATTTCAACGGACAAGCCAAGCTGGCTGATGATCTGCTCATTGATGAAGGTCAAATCGGTCAAGGAGTTGACAATGAGATTGCCATTCTCATCTTCAATGCTCCAACGGGCACTGTTGCCTGTGCCATCAAAAATCAAGTAGAATCGACCTGATGGAACTTTCAATGGGTCGACCACTTTCACATTCACCGGTCCGTACCCGCCAACATAGGTTGGGGTAGACATGGTAAAGTTTTGCAAGATGTAGTCTTCAGAGGCTTGATCAAGTAGCATGAAGTTGCCGCCATTGCCTGTGCCCTCAAGACGAGTAATCACTGGAGAGAAGCCGTATTCTGCATTCTGGATTGTGCCGTCAGACTCTGATCCAACCAAGTGCGGTAGGCCCTCGTAAAGCTTCACATTGTTACGCCCTGACAAGAATGGCTTGCGTTGACCACTGGGGCTTGTTACTTGATGGAAGGGCTGGTACTCATTGTAAGAGTAGGCAACAACGGAGAAGTAGTAGGGCTTGTGGTTAACCAAGCGCTTGTCCGTGCCAGTAGCAAAAATGTCCTCCTTCACAACAAAGCTCATTTGAAGGCCATCGTCATTGGCTTCCAAAGTCATATCCTGAGGCATCAAAAGCTCCAAGTTTGGATCCAGCTCCCAGTTGATGAGTCGATCCACGCCATTGTTGATGTCACATTGTGCAATTAAACGTGCTTGTGACGGATCATAGCGGTCGCCAATCGATACATTTTCATTGGCCAATTGGAAGACTTGGAAGCCTTCAAATTTGTAAGTGTTGTCTGTTGCGCTAATCAGCGGATCGACCTCCTGGTAATCTAGCTCATCATTGTTCTGACCCTCTCGGTAAGACAACATCAAGACCAACTCGCGATCCAACTCCTGAATGTCCATGTCTGGTGCGTCCGGACCATTGAGGATTTGGAAGCAGTTATCAAACAAGCTTTGTGCCTTATCATCAGCGATGATGACCTTGTCGACAGAGGCAAAAAGATCTGCCTTGTTGAAGTCCCGTGCCCATACCACACCTGTGGTAATGAAGTTCAATGCACCAGGCGCCAATGAGAAGGGACCTGCGTTGTGCAATCCACGCTTGTCCTCTTGGTTGGCTGGTGACTCAAACCAGTTCTGTGAAGCGGTTGGGTCATTGTTACCTGTGGTGTCATAGGTGATGCCGGGGTAGGCAAATTTTGTCACCAATCCTGAACCATCCGAGGTGAATCCATCACCATTAGAGGTGTTGCCCGGGCCCGATGGGGTCTCAACAACCAATGGGTTACCATTCATCCAACGCGACTGCATGTAGTTGTAAAATTCAGCAGCATTATCTGGGTTACCCGAGAAGGAAGACCCTGTATTGTTGTAGTACATGAAGCCACTCATGACGATGCGCTCATTGATGCCAGTCACGGGGTTTTCAGCAACGCAGTTGCCGTTGTCATCACGCACACCGTCGATGCAACCATCGCGGTCATTGTCCAATCCATCGAAGTAATCGGCAAAAGGGCCCTGGAAGAAGTCAAATCCAACAGCAGGTGGGTTCAAGCCATAACCAAGTGGTCCTTCGTCATTCAAGTCAGCGTTGTAGCAGTAGCCTAATCCACGAGGGATGTCACAGCCAATGATGTCATCCAAATAGTTGCCCAAGTCAGGATCAAACCATGTAGAGAAATAGGTATTAGTCAATCGGAAGGTTGACTTATTGAGAATGCGGTAATTGTAGAAGGTCATGTTATTGATCTCATCATTGGTCGCAAAAGCAAAAGCCTGAGCGCGAATCTCAAATCCCAATGCACCAGCACCTGTTTCTGTGTGGATGTTGCCACGGTCATTGTAAACCCACCAGATGGTCTGGTCACCATACAAGACATCGGTTTCCTTCAGTCGGCAATCGAATTGACGATCCAGGTCGTAGGCAGGGTAGTCTTCCAGTGGGTCGTAGCGCTCATCACCATCAAGGTCGATGAATGGAGCCAATGCGTAGGGCAAGTCGCTATCGACACCATGGGCCGGCCAATCCAAAATGATATCAGGGATATTGCCCTCGTAACCAGGGAATTTATCTGCCACATCACAATTGACATCATTCCTGCATATCAACCATGCACGGTGCATTTCAACTTGCTCACGGTGAATAACCCAATGCCTATCATAGGCGTCACAAACGCTTTTGGTGACTGATGCCAATCCATCATTGGACAAAGGTCCAGGCCAGAAATCGTTGCCACTTGAGCGGTAGGTCATGCCAGCCAATTTCAATTGCTGACCTTCATCCAAACCACCCAACCACAAAGCACCAGCAAACATGGAGTGCTTGCCTCCATCTTTTGGCACCTCATAACGTGCTGAATTCAGATCCCACCACATGTCACCTCCACCCAAAATGGTGGTGCGGACATTGTTGAGGTTCAAGTCAGTTTGAGCCCTTGACGGCTGACACAGCTCCTCAACCGTTTTGTTGGATCGAGACGTCTTGCCAGTTAGCTTCACATCCACATCTGGACGAGCTTGAAGCGTAATGGCAGCAATAAAAGCGAGGAAGAGAAAAGTACGTTTCATCATGATCAGGTTGCGTATAGCTTAAAGGCCTAGGCGGATGCCTAAGCGAATTCTGCGTGGAATAGAAAAATTGGATGGGTCAATGACCGCAATGTTGTAGAAATCAGCAAACGATTGTGCATTGGTAGTAAAGGCAATGGACTGCTGGCCCTGTGGAGAGGATAGGAAGCCATCATCAGTCGGTGAACCGGTGTAGGGGTAAATATCTAAAACATTCAAGGCATTCATGACGTTCAATACCTGCATGTATAGCTCGACATTTTTCTTGCCTTTCGCATAGTACCACACCTTGTTGGCTGTCATGTCCATTTTGAACTGCCAAGGCTTGCGTGAGCCATTAAGCAATCCTGAAATCGGGGCAGCGGTCTCTGTCAAACCATAGGCACGAATGCGTCGCGAGTAGGGGAAACCAGATGCAGTAGTCATCAAGAGGTTCACGCCTGCATTTTCAAATACGCGCATGTTCTTGATCACTGGCCCATTGTATTGGGTGCCACCACGGTAACGGAAATCTACATTGGTAGAGAAATTGTGTCGCTGATCGTAGCTCAATGGTTGGATGTAGCGAAGGTTTGGCTGACCAGAACGGGCCAATGACAAACCTGAATTGGCACCAGAGCCTGTGCCATCAGCAAAGGACAATGAGTAGTTGGCATTGACCATGATGTTGCCTGTGCGTCGCAAGTCATATTGGAAACTGAAACCCTTTGCCGTTGTGAAGTCACGATTGCCATACATGATGTAGGTTGCGGGGTACGCCTCAGTAACAGAAACCGACTGAATCAAATCACGGTACTCGCGGTAAAAGCCATTGATTTTCAAAGCAGAGCGCTCGGTCAATTTCTGACGGAAGCCAATTTCGTATTCCGTAAGCTTCTGTGGCTTCAGCGATGGATTAGCAATCCCCGTTAATGAGCCAAACTGTAAGTTGACATAGTTAACCGGGTTGAATCGAACGGCATTGGGTCGCTGCACCAGCAAGTCGTAATGGGCAAAGAATTCTGCTTCATCGGAAATAGGGAACTGGAAGGAAATACGTGGTGAAATGGTCACTTGGGGCTCATAATCCTTGAATCCTTTTGCACTCAATACGGGTTGGTCAGGGTTGGATTCATCAGTGAAGTTTTCTTCAAAAATCCAAGGCTTGGCTTGGCCACCAGATAAATTAGCAATCTCTGTGGGGTTGCTCTGCGGTGTACCATCTGCATTGAACCAATCAAAACCATTGCGGTAGCCCACAATCTTTTTGGGATTTTTGATGTTGTCCACATAGACCACATAGTCATCGCCCATGGATGTCGGGATCTCACTGCCAGACAAACCACCCATGCCTTGAACATCACTCACGGTGCGCGAAGAGTACAATGTAAATGGGTCTGAAGGGACAGGTTGGTTGGCGTCAAATCGATCGATGCGAACACCAATATTGAAGAATAGGTCATCAAAGGTGAACTGATCTTGAATGTAGCCCGCCATGTAAATCGGCTGGAAGGCTGCTATGGGATGCGTGTTGTTGCCTTCTAGGTCCTTTGCATTGAAGAAATCATCAAGCGAAGGGTTGTATGTCAATAGGTTGCCTTGGTAATCATAGCCATGATAGGCCACATAGGCACCTGAGCCAAAGTTAAGCAGCTCTTGAGCCGAGAACAAGGCCAATCCACCGTAATTATTGAGGTCATCTGGAGAGATGCCATCGATGTCTAGCAAGCGTTGATCACTGCCATTGGGGTCCCAGCCAAGCGCCCTGCGCAAGTTGCGGTCAAAGCTTCTTGGCTTGTCCATGTCAATGGCACGATTGTAATTGATGGTGTCCATGAAGACCCCATCCTTGTACACCAGGTTAGGGTTGTCCAAGTCCAATTCTCGCATTTGATCATTTTGCAAACCACGCATCAAGGTCCAAAGCCCTCTTGCAGCTACGCCAAAAGAGCGGTCGGTTCGCTGCTCATACTCCAATCCTGCAGTCAGGCTATGTTCTCCTAAATCAAAGCTGGTGGAGGCAGTGATTCGGAACTGTTCGTTCTTGCTGTAGCTGTAGCCACTTTGGACAGCACCAACATTACCAAACAAGCTGTAAACCGAAGAAGGTCCTTGGCCGTTAAGCAAACCGCCACCCTGTTGGATGTTGGTCAAGTTGTTGATTCGATTAGCAATCTGACCATTTGACACCATGTCATAGTAGTTCTGTGTGTAATTAGACAGGGTTGCATTGTAAGGGCTTGCTGTGAAGGACACATTGGTGTCCAAGTCAAGGAGCTTTCTCCAAGCAGATACCCCTGTTTTCTCGTCCACTCCGTATCCGTACAACGGCCTGCGTGTGGTGACAAATTCACCAATATGGCCATAACGGAAAATGTTGTCCCCATGGCGGTCATCAAAACTCTTGCGAAGGTTCAATGAGTAGTCGACCTGAATGGTATAGTAGGCATTGCGAATCACGGCATCCGACTCGTCGCCGATACCGCCAAATTGTTGGGTGAAGCGAAGGAAGGTTGAGAAATCTTTGTTATCATAAGATCCATTGGTCTTCCAGTTCATCAAGGAATTGGAGAAGGACCCACTTTTACCATACCCTGAATTGAATCGGCCACCAATGACCACATTGGTCTTGCGTGATGGCTTGATGTTGATGTTGCCGGTTGCACGAATACTGTTGGTTGCCACATTCAAACGGCGAGGAATGATCTCAAGGTCACCCTTGCGTATCAATTCAGCGCGAGAGATGGTACCAAGTCCTGTCGAGGTAGACACTAACGGATTGGATTCTAAGTCAGCCAATACATCGTCATTCACCTTGTAGATTGGAACAGAGTAAGGGCGGCCATCACCATTGTGCTGAATTTCACCTGAAAACAAATAGCCCACCAAGGGTGCTGTTTTTGCCTTGTTGAAAAGCAAAGGTCCACCAATGGTTAAACCTGCCAAGTGGTAATTGTAATTGTCAAAAAGGGCAGATGTCACATACTCACCCGTGCCAAAAAATCGCGATGAAGGACCTCTCGTCGTCGTGGAGATAATGCCGCCCGTTGCATCACCATAGGATGCAGGGACACCACCTGTGATGACTTCTGTTTTTGCAATGGCTTCACGGGGAAGGTTGACGGAACCACGGACACGAACACCATCAATAAATACTGCGTTTGCATCTGAACGGCCACCTCGGAAGTAGCTAGCACCTGAAGCCTCATCTTGAACAACACCTGATGAAAGCGATAGAACAGCACTCAGGCCGCGACTGGCCATGTTGCGAATTTGCTCCTGACTGAAACTCTGTGAAGTCTTGCCCTTTTCAATCAACGGCGCCTCAAAATCTGCCTTAATTTCAATCTCGCCTAGCACAACATCTGCTGAAGCCAATTTGAAGTCCAATACACGGGGACGACCACCAGGGACGCCAACTTTTTGCATGGTCACGGTGTTGTAGCCAAATACCTTACAGCTGATTTCATAGGTGCCAGAAGTGACTGGTCCAATGTTGTATCGTCCATCAAAATCTGTCATTCCCTTGGAAACTTCATAACCCCCGTTTGAAATGGTGATCTGTGCTTGTGGAATAGCTTCTCCTGTGCGCTTGTCTTTGACAACGCCTCTAACGGAACCAGGACGAGATTGTCCAAAAGCAGAAAGGGAAATGATGGTTGCCAGGACAATGGCTCCAATACGATAACGCATATGCTAGTCGTTTAGGTTTTGTGTGTAAGTATGCGAAAGTAACGAATTTTCTTTTGCAAAACACTAGGTTTGCATCATGTATCAGTCAATCAGGCATATAGCGTTCAAACGTTTGACAGCATTGGGATTACTCGCTCTGATGAGCCTCTCTAATTGTGGGGGCAACAGCAGCCAACATCCTGTGCCCTACATAGCCGTAGACGAAAGCATTTACTTGAATAGCCCCAGTGCCTATGACATCCAATTTGTCGGTGGGCACATGACCTTGCCAACCAAAGGTTATTCCGGTATCGTGATTTACCGAAGAAGCAATTATGGTGATGCCAATGACTTTGCCGTCTACGACATGGCTTGCCCTAATCATGTCAATGACCCCTGCGGAACCCTTCAGGTGGATGGACTGTATGGAAATTGTGGCTGCGATGACCAGCAGTTTTTAATCTACGATGGTCAGGCCTTAGACGGTGTGACAGCATGGGGGCTTCGCCCCTACCGGATTACCTACCAAGGGCAGTCCATTCGCATCACTGGCTATTGATTCGGCAGCTAAGAAACCGCTGCCATTTGGCCCATGTTTTTGAGTTGACGGACGTGCGACTGAAAGGCTGAAGCAAAGCTGCCTAAGTCATTGTATGTCACCTGAAATTCATCACAGACTTCCCGTACAATTTTTGAAATATCTGGGTAGTGGACATGGGAAACCTTCGGGAAGAGGTGGTGCTCAATTTGAAAATTCAACCCCCCAAGAAACCACGTGATGAATCGGCTCTTTGTGGCAAAATTGGCGGTGGTCCTGACCTGATGAATAGCCCACTCAACCGGACTTTCAAAAGACGGGTTTTCACGCACGTCGGCAAAATGGGTTTCTTCCACCACATGAGCCAACTGGAACACCACTGACAAGGTTACCCCTGCTGCAACGACCATCATTGCGAAGCCTGCTAACCAAGGGAAAAAGCCCAACTGAATGATTGGGAAAACAAAGAAAGTGCCAAAATGGAATATTTTCCAAGCCCAAAAACCTGCATGTTGCCCGAAAGTCAAAGGCTGCATTGGCACCGTGCCAATCTTCTGCGAAAAGTACTTTTCATAGTCCGTCCAAATGACCCAATAGATGAAAAGCATGGCATAGAGCAGGAGGAAATAGCGATGCTGGAATTTGTGAATGCTTTTGCGAAATTGCGAGGGAGCCATGCGCAGCAGGCCGCCAGTTTCAATGTCATCATCCAGCCCATCAATGTTGGTGTAAGTGTGGTGAACCACGTTGTGTTTGGTTTTCCAAAACAACACTGAAGCGCCAACCATGTTGGCAGAATGTGCTGCCAATTCATTGACCCAATTGTGCTTGGAGTAGCTGCCATGTGCGCCATCATGCATGATGTTAAAACCAATGCCCGCAGTTAATATGCCTAGGATTATCCACATCATCCAGGCAATGGAAAAGGCTGGTGTACCTAGGACCAAGAATAAATAACCAGCCAGAAAAGTGCCTGCAAGGATGACGGTTTTAAAGTACAAACGTGCATCCCCTTTTTTGGATTTTCCGGATTCCTTGAAATAGGCATTCACACGCTTTTTGATCTCCTTATAAAAAGGTGTTTCATCATTGCGAGGGAACTTGGGGGGAGTGAAGGTGGTGCTTGCCATGAGGCAAAGGTAGGCCTTTGTCAAGTATGTGGTATCCCACAAAATGCCCAAGAAGCCTTATAGAAATGTGAGGCTTTTTATACAAAAAATTGAAATCACCTGAGCCAGAGGCCTGCCCTCAGAAGACTGCCTTGGCAATGGCTTCAATCGACTTGGATGATCCCATGGTGTAGTAATGCAATGAGGGAACACCTTGTTTCATCAGCTCCTTAGACTGGGCAATCGCCCACTCAATACCAACCTGACGAACCGAATCAGCATCTTTTGCATCCTCCATGGCATCCACCAAATCATCTGGTAAGTTGATGTAAAAGTGAGAGGGGATGCTTGTCAGTTGTCGCTTGGTAGCAATGGGCTTGATCCCGGGAATAATGGGAACATCAATACCTGCTAATCGACACTTGTCTACAAAAGAGAAGTAGGCGGCATTGTCATAGAACATCTGCGTCACAATGTACTCCGCCCCAGCATCCACCTTTGCTTTGAGGTGCTTGATGTCTGAACGCAAAGAGGGCGCTTCAAAGTGTTTCTCCGGGTAACCTGCTACGCCGGGGCAGAAGCTGGAGGGATTGCTGTTTTCTACCTCATCGTACAGGTATTTGCCCGCATTGAGATCCATCACCTGACCCAACAACTCAACTGCGTATTGATGCCCACCCTTTTCCGCCTTGAAAACGCCATCCGACTTCAATGCATCACCACGCAAAACCAACACATTATCAATGCCTAGGTAGTGCAAGTCAATCAAGGCATACTCAGTCTCTTCACGGGTGAATCCACCACATATCACATGGGGGACGGTGTCAACTTTGAACTTGTTTTGAATGGCCGCACAAATCCCTACCGTACCTGGACGTTTGCGTGTGTGGACCTTCTCTAGTAAGCCAGATTTATGTCGCTTGTAGACGTACTCCTCGCGATGACTTGTGACATCAATGAACTTGGGGTCAAAGGTCATGAGGCGTTCAATGCTCTCATACAAGCCATCAATCCTTGTGCCTTTCAGTGGGGGTAAAATCTCAAAGCTGAACAGGGTTTTCCCTTTGGCAGCTCGGATGTGATCTATTACTTTCATGTCATGTGTTCAATAAGGGTGAGAGCCATTTAGCAGCCTCCTCCAGGGTGATATTTCGTCGTTTAGCATAGTCGACAAGCTGGTCTTGTCCGATGGCTCTAATGCCAAAGTAACTTGCCTCAGGATGAGCAAAATAGTAGCCACTGACCGCGGCAGATGGCATCATGGCTTTGGACTCTGTGAGCTGCAGTCCCGCACGTTTCTCCACTTCCAGTAGCTGGAAGATCAGGTCTTTTTCCAAATGATCCGGGCAAGCGGGGTAGCCGGGTGCGGGTCGAATGCCCTGGTAGGATTCTGCAATCAAATCATCATTTCCCAACTGTTCAGCGGGAGCATAGCCCCAAAATTCCTTTCTCACCCGTTGATGCAAATGCTCTGCAAAAGCCTCGGCCAAGCGATCAGCTAAGGCTTTTAATAACAAGGCTGAGTAATCGTCATTAGCTGCTTCAAAAGCAGCCACTCGTTCATCTACCCCATGACCCGTTGTTACAGCAAAGCACCCCAGACAGTCATCTGACTGGTCAATGAAATCGGCCAATGCCAACAAGGGCTGACCTTTCTGCTTGGCTGATTGCTGTCGAAGGGTGATGAAGCGATGCTTCAATCCTGCCATATCCTGAACAAGGATGTCATCGCCATCCTGTTCTGCAGGGAAGAAACCATAAACTGCATTCGCCTGAATCCAGGATTCCTTCACCAGGGTCGACAGCATGATTTGTGCGTCATCGAACAAATCCTTTGCGGCCTCTCCAACCACCTCGTCAGTCAGGATGGCGGGGTATTTTCCATGTAACTCCCACGCAGCAAAGAAGGGGGTCCAGTCTATGGTCTCAATCAAGACTTCCAAGGGGTAGTCCTTCAAGCTGAATACGCCATATTCATCAGGTTTTATCGCCTTCAAAGACATGTCAACAGCAAGACGGCGAGACCGAGCGTCTGCAATGGGTAGTAAGTTTTTCTGGCCTTGTCTTTTCGCGTATTGACTGGCCAATTTTTCATACGATGCACGCGTATCTGCCGCAAAGTCCAGTGACTTGCTGCCCAGCAGTTGTTGCATGACTGGTACGGCCCGTGAGGCGTCATTGACATGGACCAAAGGCCCATCAAAGGCCGGCATGATTTTAACGGCAGTGTGCGCTCGTGATGTGGTTGCGCCCCCGATGAGCAAGGGCATCTTCAACCCAAGGCGTTGCATTTCTGAGGCGAGGAATACCATTTCATCCAGCGAGGGGGTGATCAGACCACTCAGACCAATGGCGTCCACCTGGTGCTCAATGGCGGCATCAATGATGTGCTGCGGTTGCACCATCACCCCTAGGTCAATGATCTCGTAATTGTTGCATTGCAGAACCACCGACACAATGTTTTTGCCAATGTCATGCACATCACCCTTAACGGTAGCCATCAAGATTTTTCCGTTGGCTTTTGCCTTGCCATCAACGCTGGCCGCATCAAAATAGGGCTGTAGCTGGGCCACTGATTGCTTCATCACCCGGGCAGATTTAACCACTTGAGGCAGGAACATCTTACCTGACCCAAAAAGGTCACCCACCACAGACATGCCATCCATCAAAGGCCCCTCAATCACGGCCAATGGCTCTCCCAGTGTAGCCATGGCCTCATTGGTGTCTTCAATCACGTATTCACCGACGCCATTGACCAGGGCATGCTCAAGTCGTTTAGCAACTGGCAAGGATCGCCAAGACAGATCAACCTTTGACTTGACAGCCTGACCTTGAACAGAGTTTGCCATATCCAGCAAACGGTCGCTGGCGTCATCTCGCCGATCCAACAACACATCGTCAATGGCTTCACGCAAATCTGCTGGCACTTTATCATAAACCACAAGCTGGCTGGGGTTGACAATGCCCATGTCCATGCCCGAGGCGATAGCGCGGTACAAGAAACACGCGTGAATGGCCTCTCGCAAGGCATCATTGCCCCGGAAGGAAAAACTGACATTGGACAAGCCGCCGCTCACCAAGGCATGGGGCAAATTGGCCTTAATCCATGCGGTGGCTTCAAAGAAATCCAGGGCATTTCGTCGATGTTCCTCCATGCCTGTTGCCACAGGGAAAATATTGGGATCAAACACGATGTCTTGGGGCAGGAATCCGCTGTTGACCAGCAAATGGTAAGCCCTTGCGCAAATGTCAATGCGTCGCTGGTAGTTGTCAGCCTGGCCCGTTTCATCAAAGGCCATCACGATCACCGCTGCACCATACCGCTGCACCAGTTTAGCCTGTCGAAGGAATTCCTTTTCACCGGATTTCAGCGAGATAGAGTTAACCACCGACTTGCCTTGCACGCAACGCAGGCCCGCTTCAATGATTTCCCATTTGGAGGAGTCAATCATGATGGGAATGCGGGAAATGTCCGGCTCTGAAGCTACCATGTTCAAGAATTCCTTCATGGCCTCCACCCCATCCAACATGCCTTCATCCATGTTGACGTCCAAGATTTGTGCACCCCCGTCAACTTGATCTCTGGCAACCGCTATGGCTGCCTCAAACTCGCCGGATTTAATCAAGCGAAGAAATTTCCGTGAGCCTGTGACATTGCAGCGCTCACCCACATTGATGAAATTGCTGTCGGATCGAATGGTCAGGGGCTCAAGGCCACTCAACTGCATGTTGCCTGGCTCAGTATCCTCAGGTAATTTGCGTGGCTTCACGCCCTTGATTCGCTGGGCAAAGGCCTTGATGTGTTCAGCCGTTGTGCCGCAACATCCGCCCACAATATTGACAATACCTAAGTCCAAATACTCGCCAATGTCTCCCGCCATGTCATTCGGGCTTTCGTCGTAACCACCAAAGGCATTAGGCAGGCCAGCATTGGGGTAGGCAGAAATTAAAAAAGGAGATTTGGCAGAAAGGACCTGCAAATATGGCCGCAAATCCTTGGCCCCAAGGGCACAATTCAAGCCAACGCTTAAGAGCGGTAAATGGGAAATGGAGATCAGAAAAGCCTCTGCTGTTTGTCCACTCAAGGTGCGACCACTGGCGTCTGTGATGGTGCCGCTGACCATGATGGGAAGCTTTCTACCCAACTTGTCAAAGACGGTTTCGATGGCAAACAGGGCAGCTTTTGCGTTGAGGGTATCAAAAATGGTTTCAACCAAGAGGATATCCACCCCGCCTTCAATCAAGGCAGTTACTTGTTCAACATAGGCCTCACGCAGCTGATCAAAGTCGCCATTGCGGTAACCCGGACGCTCAACGTCAGGACTCAGGCTTAAGGTCCGGTTGGTTGGCCCGATAGCCCCCGCCACAAAGCGTGGCTTGTCGTCAGTGCTGAAGGCCTTTGCTGCCTTGACCGCGAGCTGCGCGCCTCGCAGATTGATCTCATGCACCAGTTCCTGCATGCCGTAGTCTGCCATGGAGATGCTTGTGGAACTGAAGGTGTTGGTTTCAATGATGTCCGCACCTGCCTCAAGGTACACCCGGTGGATATCTTCAATGATCTCTGGTTGGGTCAAGTTCAACAGGTCATTGTTGCCCTTCACCGACTGCTTCCAATGGGCAAAACGATCCCCGCGAAATCCAGCCTCATCCAAGGCGTGATCCTGCAGCAAAGATCCCATGGCACCATCCATCAACAGGATGCGCTCAGTGGCAAGTTTTTTGATTCGTGATGTGGTATTCATGGCAGTCAGTGGTTTACACAGAAAGACATGAGGGCATCAGCCCTTGTGCTCATCTGCCTGGCAAATTGCCAGCGGGAATTGGCACCCAGTATTTCTGGGTTGCCAAGACTTCATAGGGCCCGCCCCTCAGTCTTTCTGGATAAACTCAGGTCAAATGTACACCATGGGCATGTTTCAGCACCATCAAACTTTGCACGGTGGCGATGTTTGGCAATGAGGCCAGTTTTTCTGTCAAAAAATGCTGATAATCTTGAATCCCTGACATGTTTACCCGCAACATGAAATCATGCTGGCCAGTGATATGAAACCATTCCTCCACCTCTTCAATGCGTGAAATGTCTCGAACAAAGCCATCGATGGTTTCCTTGAAATGTTCCTTCAATCTGACTGAAGCAAAAACCGTCAGTGGCTTACCAATGGCCCAATCTGACACCCTGGCATGGTAACCTTGAATAGCCCCTGTTGCTTCAAGTTTTTGAATGCGTTCATAGGTTGCCGTGGCAGACTTACCAACCATGACAGCCAACTCCTTCACAGGCGTTCGGGCATTTTTTGCCAGTGCTTCCAATAGCGCAACATTGACAGGTTCAGTTATTTTTTCTTTTTTACTCATTTTTTCAGAAATATTTACGGTTTAACCATAACAATATAGGCAATACAACTAAAATTTGCAGACATTACCCCTATGAATCCAGAATCCAAAATGATGACACATGGCTACGTTCCCGAGTGGAGCGAGCACGCTGTCAAATGCCCCCTTTACCTCACCTCCACCTTCACCTTTGATAAGGCGCAAGACGGCAAGCGTTTTTTTGAGCTGGCCTATGGCAAGGATGAGGCGAAAGACGGAGAATCCATGGGGCTGATTTACTCCCGACTGAACAACCCCAACTTGCAAATCCTTGAAGAGCGATTGGCTCTCTGGGAAGATGCCGATGGTGCAGCGGTTTTTGAGAGTGGCATGTCAGCCATTTCTACCGTGATGTTGGCTTACCTCAAGCCCGGTGATCGCATCTTGATTTCCAATCCCGTCTATGGTGGAACCCACCATTTCACGGAGCATTTTTTATCCAGCATTGGCGTAGAAGTGAACCGATTTGACGCAGGGACAGACCTAGGGGAACTGCATGACAGCATCATGGCAGACCCCAACAGTGGCAACATCAAAATGGTTTACGCGGAGACCCCTGCCAACCCCACCAATGCCATGATCGACCTCAAGCAATTGGGACGCATCAAGGCCAGCTTGATGGCCAAGCATGACCATGTTGTGATTTTTGCTGTAGACAATACCTACATGGGGCCTGTCTGGCAAAAGCCCATGGATTTTGGTGCAGACATGAGCTGTTACTCTGCCACCAAGTACCTTTCCGGTCATTCTGACCTGATTGCAGGTGCCGTGATTGGCACCGCTGAAGCGATGGTAACCGTCAAGACCTTGAGAACCTTCATGGGCAATATGGCCTCTCCTCACACTGCATGGCTCTTGACCCGAAGCCTTGAAACCCTCAGTATTCGATTGGCCAAGCAAACGGCCAATGCGCAGGTGGTGGTCCAATTCCTGATGACTCATCCAGCCATTGAAAAGGTGTTTTTTCCAGGTCTTGAGAGCATGGGCAAGAAGCAAAATCGGCTTTACAAGCAGCAGTGTACCGAGCCAGGCGCCATGATTTCCTTTGATGTGAAAGGTGGCGAAAAGGGAGCATTTACCGTGCTGGACAACCTTCAGCTGATCAAGTTGGCGGTCAGCTTGGGAAGCAATGAAAGCCTTGCTCAACACCCCTACCACATGACCCATGCGGACATGCCTGACGAAGAAAAAGAGGCGCTTGGCCTGACTGATGCCATGGTTCGCCTGAGTGTAGGCATTGAAGACCCCGAAGATATTATTCAAGATTTACGACAGGCCTTGGACAATCTTTAAATACATTTGTCCCGCGTGGAAGGATTTGTCTGCTTGCAACCACGGAAAAAAATGCTAAATGGGAAAATTCTCAGAGCATTTTGGACCCGACAAACGCTAGCTGGCACAAGTCAACCACCCTAAACATCGATGCTATGAGCTACTTATTTACTTCCGAGTCCGTTTCAGAAGGACATCCCGACAAAATTGCAGATCAAATTTCTGATGCCTTGGTCGATCACTTTCTTGCCTTTGATCCCGAATCCAAGGTGGCCTGTGAGACCCTGGTAACAACCGGCCAAGTCATCCTTGCTGGTGAAGTCAAATCCAACACCTATTTGGACGCGCAGAGCATTGCTAGAGAGGTGATTCGCAGCATTGGCTACACCAAGAGTGAGTACATGTTTGAGGCCAATTCTTGTGGTGTACTGACTGCCATTCATGAGCAATCCGCTGACATCAACCAAGGGGTTGATCGCAGCAGCAAGGAAGAACAAGGCGCAGGCGACCAGGGCATCATGTTTGGCTATGCCACGGATGAGACCGACAACTTCATGCCATTGGCTTTAGACATCAGCCATGTCCTCCTGAAGGAGATGGCTGCCATCCGCAAGGAAGGCAAGGTGATGACCTACCTGAGACCCGACTCCAAGAGTCAGGTCACTATCCGCTACAATGACAAGGATCAACCAGAAGCCATTGACACCATTGTGTTGTCAACTCAGCATGACGATTTTGCAGAAGAGGTGGCCATGCGGGCCACCATCACTGCTGACATCAAGACCCACTTGATTCCCCGTGTGAAGGCGTACCTCTCAGGTGGTGTCGCTGACCTATTTGATGACGACAGCATCAACTACTTGATCAACCCCACAGGGAAGTTTGTGATTGGTGGACCCCATGGTGACACAGGCCTGACGGGACGGAAAATCATTGTGGACACCTACGGTGGCAAAGGCGCGCATGGCGGCGGTGCCTTTTCTGGCAAAGACCCTTCCAAAGTGGACCGGTCTGCTGCCTATGCCTCGCGACATATTGCAAAGAACATAGTGGCCGCAGGTGTGGCCAAGCAATGTTTGGTTCAGCTTGCCTACGCCATTGGTGTGGCGGACCCAGTGGGATTCTACATCAACACCTATGGCAGTGCATTGATCAACCACAGCGATGCTGACATCGCTGACAAGCTCAAGCCACTGTTTGGCTTAAGGCCCTTCCAGATCGAAGAAAAATTTGGCCTAAGGCAACCCATCTACCAAGAAACCGCAGCTTATGGCCACATGGGGCGCAAGCCAGAGACGGTCACAAAAACCTTCACGCGACCCGGCGAGAACGGACTCATCACCAAGGAGATGACCGTGAACTTGTTTGCTTGGGAAAAGCTTGACATGGTTGACGCCATCAAGTCGGCTATGAACCTGTCTTGAAGGGCCTAAATGGTGTTCATTGCCTCATCAATGAGGCAATATTGACAGACTAGTAACGGTAAGCCTCAGGCTTGAAAGGCCCTTCAACCGTGACGCCAATGTAGCTGGCCTGATCCTCTGAAAGGACATCCAACTCCACGCCAATAGAAGCCAAGTGCAAGCGTGCCACCTTCTCATCCAAATGCTTAGGTAGGGTGAACACCTCATTGGGGTATTTCCCAGGGTTGCAGTACAACTCAATCTGCGCCAACACCTGGTTGGTGAATGAGTTGGACATCACAAAACTGGGATGACCTGTGGCACAACCCAGGTTCACCAAACGGCCTTCTGCCAGAACAATGATCTCTTTGCCGTCGATCGTGTATTGATCAACCTGTGGCTTGATGGTGCTTTTGCTGTCACCATACGTGCTGTTCAACCAATCCATGTCAATCTCATTATCAAAGTGGCCAATGTTGCATACCACCGTCTTGTCCTTCATGGCGCGGAACGCAGATTCCGTGATGATGTCCTTGTTACCTGTGGTGGTAATCACAATGTTTGCGCGACCAATGGCATTAGCCATTTTTTTCACTTCAAAACCATCCATGGCAGCCTGCAAGGCGCAAATGGGGTCAACCTCTGTCACGATAACCCTGGCACCCGCTCCGCTGAAGCTGGCAGCCGTTCCCTTGCCAACATCGCCATAACCCGCAACAACGACAACCTTACCAGCCATCATCAAATCGGTGGCACGGCGAATGGCATCAACGGCCGACTCCTTGCAGCCGTATTTGTTATCAAATTTGCTCTTTGTCACGGAATCGTTGACGTTGCAAGCAGGCATAGGTAGTGTGCCGTTTTTCATGCGCTCAATCAAGCGATGAACACCTGTGGTTGTCTCCTCTGACAAACCGCCAATACCCTCAACCAACTCAGGGTACTTGTCCAAAACCATGTTGGTCAAATCGCCGCCATCATCCAAAATCATGTTCAAGGGTTTGCGATCCTCTCCAAAGAAAATTGTTTGCTCAATGCACCACTCAAACTCCTCCTCATTCAAGCCCTTCCATGCATACACTGCGACGCCTGCAGCTGCCATGGCGGCTGCCGCTTGATCCTGTGTGGAGAAAATATTGCAAGATGACCAGGTCACTTCAGCTCCTAACTCGATCAAAGTCTCAATCAACACCGCCGTTTGAATGGTCATGTGCAAACAACCTGCAATGCGTGCACCAGCCAGTGGCTTGGATGCGCCGTATTCTTCGCGCAGCGACATCAGTCCTGGCATCTCAGCCTCAGCGAGATGAATCTCCTTGCGGCCCCAATCTGCCAATGACAAATCTTTAACCTTGTGTGAAAGGTACTTGGTAGTGGTGGAATTTTCCATGATGTTTGCTGTCTTGTTATGAATTTGAACAGCAAAAATACAACGAAGAAATTGGCTCACGCTATCAAGGGGGGATTCCCTGGGCTAAGAATCCATCACACGGCCATTGACGATGCGACAGATGCAGCCATTGAATCGATGACTCAGCAACTCCACCCATCCGATATAGAACGAATCAATGCCAAATCTCCCAGCGGGCAGCGGGCATCCATGGCCGCAAGAATGGCCCTAGCTTCAGCTTGCAATACCTCAATGATTCACATCCATTTGGTCAACAACAAACCCGTCCTGAGTCATCAAAATGGTCATGTCAGCATGAGTCATGGCGGGCAACATGCCGTGGGGGCATGGCACCCCAGCCTTGAGGTAGGCATTGACATTGAGAGCGATCGGGGTCAGCTGGCCATCATTGCACCCAAGTTCTTGTCTGATGCCGATTTGAAGCGCCTCAAACTAGCGAAAGAACCCCAATGGATGCGACGTGTTGCCTGGGGAGCAAAAGAAGCCGTGTACAAAGCAGCCAGCCAATCAGGCCTTGTATTCAGCGCGATTGCCATTGATTCATTGGACGGATTGGCAACGGAAGGGCATGCCATCGCAAGCCTGCCTGACCATCAGCGATATGCCCTCCACGCTCAGCTCATTGACGGGCATTGCCTGGTGACGGCAGTCCATATTCCCACCTCCTTTCGCGTGGTCATCACCGGACCTGAGTCCAGCGGGAAAACCACCCTTTCGATGGCCTTGAGCAAGCACTTGAAGGTGCCCCTGGTGCCGGAATATTCTCGAATATATTTGACTGAGCTTGGCGAGAAGGCTTATGGCATCAAGGATCTACAAGCCATCGCAAAGGGCCAATTGCAGGCTGCCCAAAAAGCCCAACCCAGTGGCAGCAAACTGTGCATTGAAGACAGTGATCTGTTGACTTTGGTGATTTGGTGCGAGGAGAAATTTGGCCGCAATCCAGACAGCATCCAACAGGCATGGGACAAGCATCCAGGCCACCTTTACCTGCTTTGCGCACCCGATATGCCATGGGAAGCCGACCCCTTGAGGGAGAGCCCTGAAGACCGTGACCGACTCTATGGACTGCACCGCCAACGGCTGGTTCAGCGGCAATTGCCCTTCATTGAAATGTCCGGCAGCCATGCCTCCCGAATGACCACTGCATTGGAGGCCTTAAATACCTACCTTTACCTCACACAGGGGTGCCGGATTGGCTGAGATTACACCCTTATAACCTGGCAGATTATGCTGCCAAGGAAGTGACTGACTGCATTGTACCAGTCGATTTTCACCGCTGTGTTAACCTTGAAATCACAGCATGAAACCCCTACTTTTCCTCTTCACTCTCCTGACAGGAAGCCTCTTGGCTCAACCGTTAGACAGCCTCAACAGTAAATCGCAACGCATTGAATTGCAAAGTGTTGACCTGATACAGGTTCGCGCCTCCAAGCGAAGCCCCATGGCTGTAACCCGATTGGACGCCGCAAGCATCAAAGCCGCAGACAACGGCCAAGGTCTGCCCTTTGTCCTGCAATTTCAACCCTCCCTGCTTCAGTCAAGTGATGCAGGAAACGGCATGGGGTACACCTACCTGCGCATGCGTGGCATGGATCAGACACGCATCAATGTCACCATCAATGGCGTGGCCTTGAATGACCCTGAAGGGCATGGCGTTTTCTGGGTGAACACCCCCGATCTAACATCATCCCTGAACAGCATTCAGATTCAGCGAGGTGTTGGCACATCCACCGCAGGGCCAGGGGCGTTTGGCGGCAGCCTATCGCTGGAAGTCGGTCAGCCAGACAAAGAAGCATCGCAAAGTATCACCCTGGGTGGGGGCAGTTTTCTTTCTGCACGAACCACCTATGCATGGCAGTCAGGCGAGATGCCTCAAGGCAAGGGAAGCTTGCGGTTCATGGGCAGGATGAGCCACATGCAAAGTGAAGGCTTTGTTGACCGATCAGGTTCCAAGCTCAACAGCTACCTCTTTGCCATGGCGTACCGGGAAGGCAACCAGAGCATCCGCTATGTGCACTTCAACGGCCATGAAGTCAGTCAGCAGGCCTGGTGGGGCATCCCCATGGTGAAATGGCGTGGCGATCAGGCCGGCGTTGAAGCATACATCCTCAACAACTATTTAGACAACGATGCTGCAGACCATTTGCGCGAGTCTGGCAATACCACATACAATTACTACCGCTACCCCAATGAAATTGACAACTACCGTCAAAGTCATCATCAATTGATTGCTACCAAAGCCTTAGACAATGATTGGACCCTGAACATGACCAGCTACCTGGTGACTGGCAAAGGCTACTTTGAACAATGGAAAGCAAACCAAGACTACGCTGCCTACGGGCTGGCCAACCCCATCGTTGAAGGCAATACTGTTTCATCCACGAATTTGGTGCGGCAGCGCTGGCTTGACAACCTATCTGTGGGAACGAACATCAGCTTGAGCAAACAATTGGGCGATTGGAAAGCCGTGATGGGTTACGCCGGGCAGGGCTTCATTGGTGACCATTATGGCACCCTGCCATGGATGGCTATCAACCCACTGCAAGGGTTGGACGCGATGGATTACCGATACTACGAATCCTATGGGGACAAGACCGACAACATGGCCTTCATCAAAGTTGAAATACCCATGTTTGACGGAGACTGGTTGGCCTACGGTGATTTGCAGTTGCGTCACATCAGCTATGACATCTATGGCTTGGATGCAGATCGGGTCGACCTCAATAACATGGACAGCAAACGGTTCACCTTTTTCAACCCCAAGGTGGGAATGGACAGGCAATGGGCCAACAACAGCAGGTCTTACCTGTCGATGGCTGTGGCTAACAGAGAGCCCACACGAGGCGATTTCATTGCATCAATGCAGTTGGAGGAGCCCCTGGCCGAACGTTTGATGGATTGGGAATTGGGCCACCAAGCAAAGGTTGGCAAAGGACACATGGAATTGAATCTTTACCATATGGCATACAAAGATCAATTGGTTCCAACTGGGGCACTGAATGATGTGGGGGCATTGATACGAACCAATGTGGCTTCCAGTTTCCGTCAAGGTTTAGAAATCATGGCCAGTTACCCTTTGAGCAAGGTGGCTTTGCTTGGCTTCAACAGCACATTCAGCCGGAACCGCATCGCCGACTTTGAGGAGGAGCTCTTTGACTACGTCAGCGGGCAAGCCGTCATCAACCACTACCTCAACAGCCCCATTGCTATGTCACCCGAAGGCATGCTTAATGCCTATGTTTTAGTGGATGCCAAACCCCTCTCCCTCCGCGTAGATTGGCAAGCTGTCAGCAAGCAATACCTTGACAACACTGGCAGTGATGAGCGTGCCCTGGATCCCTACCAAACCCTCAACCTAACCACCACTTGGCAGATCAACACAACCCAGAGCCTAAGCTTGAATCTGCGCAATGTGGGCAATGTCACCTACGCCCCCAATGGCTACACATGGGGCTACTACTTGGCTGGTCAACGCAGCGATGAAAACTTTGTGTACCCCATGGCAGGCAGGCATGGCATGCTGACCTACAGGGTGACATTCTAAAAGTTTATTGCAGGTTGTGGATCTTTTTTGCCGCCTGGATATCCAGGGCAATTTGATCCGACAGATCTGAGGGGCTTTCAAAGGCCTTCTCATCACGGATTCGCTGGTTGAAATGCACAACCATCTTATGGCCATAGAGATCCTTATCGCAGTCAAAGACATGCACTTCCAAAACAGGTTCCGACTTTCCGCCAAAGGTTGGCCTAACACCGTGGTTAGCAATGGCTGGCAATTGCTGATCGCCATCGACATCAATAGTCACGGCGTAAACACCGATGGCTGGCATCAGTTTGTCTGGATGGATATGCCCCATGTTCGCGGTGGCAAAACCCAATTTACGACCCACCTGGTGGCCTTGAATCACCTGGCCTGAGACTTGGTAGGGACGTGTCAATCCTTTGGTAGCTGCTTGCATGTCACCCGACTTCACCGCCTGCCTAATGGTCGTTGAGGACACATGCATTTGATCGATTTCTAATACGGGAATTTCTTCCACGTCAAAGCCATAAACCGGCCCGTACTCCACCAAATGATCAAAACCCCCTTCGCGGTTGCGTCCAAACCGGTGATCATAACCAATGACCAAATGCTTCACCCCCATTTGTGACACCAATTGGTTGCGCACAAAAGCCAAGGATGACTGCATAGAAAAAGTTTTGTCAAAGGCTTGAATGATCAGATGGTCCAAGCCCATTTCATCCAACAAAACAGCACGTTCCTCCATGGTGGTCAACAATGCCAAATCAAATTCTGGATGGATGAGCTTTCTAGGGTGGGGATCAAAGGTCAACAGGATCGATTCGCCGCCCTGCTCCTTCGCAACATCAATCAATCGTTGAATGATCGCCTGATGACCGGCATGCAGTCCATCGAATGTCCCTGCTGTTGCCACCCCGGTGGCGAGCGCTTTGAATTGGGCAATGGAATGGTAGATCTTCATGATGGTGTTCGGCCGCAAAGATATTGCAGCATCTTTGAGCTCATGAACGAGCTGCTACTAAAAAGTTTCCATCACGTCAAAGGGTATTTCCCACAGCTGATTGCCGCCGGAATCCTCATGACAATCATCCAATGGGCCTCGCCCTACTTAGGCATAGCTGGCAGCCTTGTAGCCTCCTACCTCTTGCTGCCAACAATCCACATTGGGATTGGCCAACTATGCCTTCAAGGGCAAGACAAAGACCTGTCATTCAAAGAAGCTTTCAGCCTTGAAAACCTCAGCTTCATCTGGTCAAAAAAGGACATCGCCTTGCAAATTGGCATGCTCAAACTGTTGATTGTCCTAGGCACAGGATTGGTGATTTCTTTCGTTATGATCTCAATACTTGGTGGTGATAGCGCATTGATTGAAGCCCTGACGCAAGCACAAAATGATGCGGGAGACCAGCCAGAACTCTTCATGAAATACCTCTCTGAGGACATTGACTGGTCAGCTTACACTTACCTTTTAATGGCCTTGCTGCTCATGGTGATTGCCATTTTTTCTCTCACTTGGCTAAGCCTGCACGTGATGGCCTTTGAGGGCGCTGGTGTCATAGCCGCCATCAAAACCAGCATTCAACGAGGTGTTAAACACTTTGGCCTATCCATGGCACTCGTCTTCTTTTTTCTTTCAGGCTACATCTTTGCACAGGCTTTGGGCTGGGTTGGCTACACCTTGGTGATGCCGTGGTTGGCCGTCTTGCATTTTCATGCCTACCAAAGCATCACTTCGAGAGGTTTTTGACTTACATTTGCGCCCGAATTCGAACGCATTCATCAACCGAATAATCGACGACCATGCAAGGCAAAATTTCCCAGGTAATTGGACCCGTAGTTGACGTCCATTTTGAAGACGCCAGCAATCTTCCTAAAATCTATGACGCCCTTGTCGTCATCAACCCCCAAGGCACGCGCGTCGTGCTTGAAACTCAGCAACACATTGGCGAGGACACCGTTCGTGCCATTGCCATGGACTCGACAGATGGATTTGCCCGAGGCATGTCCGTTGAGGCGCTTGGCGAGCCAATCGCTATGCCTAGCGGTGAGCAAATCAAAGGCCGCGTATTCAACGTGGTTGGTGAGGCCATCGATGGCATTGGTCAGATCGCTGACGGACTAACCCTTCCCATTCACCGTGCAGCCCCCAAGTTTGAAGATTTGTCAACCAACACAGAAATGCTGTTGACGGGCATCAAGGTTATCGATTTGATTGAGCCTTACGCAAAGGGTGGTAAAATTGGATTGTTTGGTGGTGCCGGTGTTGGCAAGACCGTATTGATTCAAGAATTGATCAACAACATCGCTAAGGGCCATGGTGGTCTTTCCGTTTTTGCTGGCGTGGGTGAACGCACCCGTGAAGGCAATGACTTGCTTCGAGAAATGTTGGAGGCAGGCATCATCAACTATGGTGACGCATTCACAGAAAGCATAGAAGCTGGCGGATGGGACCTGAGCAAGGTTGACATCGAGGCAATGAAGGAATCCAAGGCAACCTTTGTTTTTGGACAAATGAATGAACCTCCCGGTGCACGTGCTCGTGTGGCCTTGTCTGGATTGACACTGGCTGAGTACTACCGCGATGGTGAAGGATCAGGTCAAGGCAAGGACATCTTGTTCTTCGTTGACAACATTTTCCGATTCACTCAGGCTGGTTCTGAGGTGTCTGCCCTTTTAGGCCGCATGCCTTCAGCTGTTGGCTACCAACCCACATTGGCAACTGAGATGGGTACCATGCAAGAGCGCATTACCTCCACAAAGAGTGGTTCAATCACCTCCGTGCAGGCAGTTTATGTTCCTGCGGATGACTTGACTGACCCAGCACCTGCAACAACTTTTGCTCACTTGGATGCCACCACGGTACTTTCCAGAAAGATTGCTGAGCTAGGTATTTACCCAGCGGTTGACCCCTTGGATTCAACCTCTCGCATCTTGACCCCTGAAATCGTTGGTGACGAGCACTACAGCTGTGCGCAACGCGTGAAGGAAACCCTACAGCGCTACAAAGAGCTGCAAGACATCATTGCCATCCTTGGTATGGAGGAATTGTCTGAAGAGGACAAGCTGATTGTACACCGCGCCCGTCGCGTACAGCGTTTCCTGTCACAGCCTTTCCACGTTGCTGAGCAATTCACTGGCATCCCCGGTGTTTTGGTTGACATCAAGGACACCATCAAAGGTTTCAACATGATCATGGACGGCGAATTGGATCAATACCCAGAAGCTGCATTCAACCTTCGCGGTTCCATTGAGGATGCCATTGAGGTTGGTGAGAAAATGCTTGCAGAAGCCTAAGCCATGGCCATGCAAATTGACATCCTCACCCCAGAAAAGTCGCTTTACAGCGGCAAAGTCATTGCTGTGCAATTCCCAGGTGTGGAAGGTTCATTTCAGATTTTAACTGATCACGCCCCGCTGGTAGCTGCCTTGGGAGCAGGTCAGATCGTCATTGAAACAGCCAATGGATCGGAAAGCATTGACATCCCAGGCGGGGTGGTTGAGGTTTCCAACAACATCCTTTCTGTACTGGCACAATAAGCCACCTTATTTTTTGCATTAAGCACCCAGTCATTGTGGCTGGGTGTTTTACTTTTACCCTATGAAACAACGCATGATAATCAGTGCATTAATATGCCTGATAACCAATGGTCTGTATGCCCAATCTCAAATGAGCAATGGCATTCCCCTCCCCACCATTGACGTGAATCAGTCGCTGAATCAGGTCATGGACAACCATGCGATTGTCACCTTGGAGCGCAAAGAGATTGAAGCCCTTGCAGCCAACAGCGTGGGCGATGCCTTGGAGTGGATGATGGGCTTGGATGTTCGTCAACGGGGGCATGCAGATGTGCAATCAGACCTCTCAATCCGAGGCAGTTCCTTTGATCAAGTGCTGATCCTTGTCAATGGCGTGCCATACAGCGATCCACAAACAGGGCATCACAGCATGAACATTCCGGTGCCATTGCGGTCGGTTGAACGCATTGAGCTGCTGTCCAGTGGCGGCTCACATCGCTACGGACCCTTTGCCTTTGCTGGGGTCATCAACATCGTTACCATTGATAGCAAAGCAGGCTATGCTGAAGCTGCTGCAGGTCAATACGGACTGCAAGTAGGCTCTGCGGGGCTTTCCCTTGGCGAATTCAAAGGCATGCACAGCCGTGTAGACATGGCCTACAAAGCGGCTGATGGCCAAATGACCAACAGGGATTACGCACAACATCATGTGTTACTTCGAAGCAAAGGAAACTTGGATGTGGGTCACCTTGACCTGATGGTTGGCCTGGTTGGCAAGCAATTTGGCGCCCACAATTTCTACACCTACCAATTCCCTGACCAGTTTGAAGCCATCCAATCTACCAGCGCATCAGCAAGCTACGCAAGCCACGATGGTCGACTGCGAGGTCGGATTTATGGCAGGCAGCACCTGGACCATTTTGAGTTGTTCAGGGAAGCCTATGGCTACTACCAGCGATTAGCGTCTGACGTCTTCATGCACACCCTAGATTCCAGCTTGGCACCAAGCTGGTATAGCGAGCACAACAACCACCGAAGCCGCACCATTGGCAGTGAAGTAACCTTGCATTTGCAGGGAGGAAACACCATGCCTTGGACCTTGGAAGGTGGATTGGATTGGCGTCACGATGACATCGTGAGCAATATCCTGGGCCTAGATATGACCACTACCATCCCTGCGCCCGATGGACGAGCTACCTACAGCAAGTTTGATGACCGGCAAAATGCAGGTGCCTTCCTTGCCTATACCTTCCGACCCATTGCCCCTTTGCGGATCAACCTTTCTAATAGAATCAACTGGAACAGTCGGCATGGTCTCTTAAACTTGCCGGGCTTCTCAATGGGCTACCACTGGCGTGAAAGCGATGGCACACACGGCAAAGCCTATGCAAGCCTCAACAAGGGCTTTCGCTTGCCAACTTTCACTGATCTCTATTACCGCTTAGGCGGTGCCATGGGATCTGCTGACTTGCAAGCTGAACATGCTTGGAACAGCGAAATAGGCATCAGCCAGACTACAGCGACACAGAAGCTGACATTCAACCTGTATCAGCGACGGGGACAGAACCTGATTGACTGGGTCTACCGAAACATTGACAGCAATAGCGTACTGCAAGCAGACAACATCACGGAAGTGACCATTCAAGGACTTGAAGCGTCCTACGCTCATCGTTTCCAGAACATCGGCTACTTGCAGCTGCAAGGCAGCCTGGCAAGGCATGAAGCCAGTTCTGGCATCGACGGCACATCCATCTATGTTTTAGACTACCTGTCCAGTCGCGTCCAAGCAAAATACCTGACTGTGCCCTACCATGGCATGCGCATAGGGTGGAACCTTAACTGGCAAGATCGTCAGGGAAGCTACATCGACGCAGACTCCCAATTGCCCGTTGCCTATTCAGCATTTGCCACACAGAGCTTGCGGTTGACATGGGCCAATGAGGAGGTGGATGTCAACATCGACATCAACAACCTCAGCAATGTCTCTGTCATTGATCGCGGCAATGTGCCCCTGCCTGGACGATGGATTTCTGCAGGCTTTCGCTTCCACTGGAACTGAGTTAATTTCGCGGCCACATGGATCAAGCACGCATCATCGGACAAGCTCAACTGGCATCAGATCAATGGTTCTGGCTGGCCGTCTTCAGCACCTTATTGCTGGCCTATGTGATGCGTCATTCTTCACGCTGGATTCAAAGCACTTTGCAGATGAAAGCCCTGGCAACGCTTGGTGCTTTAGCCGGTGTATTGCTCTGGCTTCAGGCTTGGGATGCCCTGCTGCTTGTAGCTGCTGTTCTGACCGGACAGGCCCTTGTTCATCTGTTGGTGGGGATGGTTTGGGAGAATGCTCATGCACATTGGGCACATTGGCTGGGTCGATTTCAGTGGCTGCATTATGCCCTGTTGCTCTTTCCCTTGAGCTTCTGGCTGATCGCACGGGAGGCTGAGGCCCAATGGACAATGGACCTAAGCCTTCAAGTGGCCATCGCTGTTTCTAGCTTGCTGTATCTGAGCGGTTTGTCAAAAAGTGCTTGGGGTTTCTCTTCCAGTCAGCCATCCACTCAAACGCTCAAGATTTTGTACCTTTGTGCCCTTGAATTAGGCCCCTTGTTGTGGGTCATCAAAAGCTACCTATGAAAGTCAAAAGCATTTTGGTTTCACAACCCAAGCCACAAACAGAGAACCACCCCTACATGCAGCTTGCCTCCAAGCATAAAATTGACGTCGATTTCAGGTCTTTTATCGAGGTGCGGGAAGTTGAAGCTTCAGAATTCCGAAAGGACAAGATCAACCCCAAGCTTTTCACCTCATTCATCTTCACCAGCCGCAACGCGGTAGATCATTTCTTTCGCCTATGCAAGGACATGCGTGTTGAAATCAATCCTGAATGGAAGTACTTCTGCACATCAGAGGCCGTGGCCTTTTACCTTCAGAAATTTGTGCCTTACCGCAAGCGGAAGATCTACCCTGGCAAAGGCCATTTAGCTGACTTGATTCCTATCATGAAGCGCCAGCGCAATCAAAAGTTTTTGCTGCCTACGTCCAATTTACTCAAGCCGTCCATTCCTGAACAACTTGACAAAGCCGGCCTGAATTGGACGCGCGCAGTGATGTTCAACACGGTTACTTCTGACTTGAGTGACTTGGAGGATGTGACCTACGATGTCTTGGTCTTTTTTAGCCCTGAAGGCATCCGTTCACTCTACACAAATTTCCCTAATTTTGAACAAAACAGAACGCGCATTGCAGCTTTTGGCACCACCACAAAAAAGGCCATCGAAGAGCATGAATTGCGCTTAGACATTGCAGTTCCAACTGAGGAATATCGCTCCATGACTGAAGCATTGGATGCTTACGTCACCAAGGCAAACAAAGACAAGTGAGGCAATTTTCCTTTCCCAGCACGGAGCATTTGAAGCTCCGCAATCGGGTTGACCACCTCTTCGCCAATGGCGACCGCATCAAAGAAGGCCCCTTGCGGGTTTTGTGGATTGCTTCTCCCTGGCCCCTCAAGCGTGGGGTTCAAATCTTATTCAATGCGCCCAAAAGGCACTTCAAGTTGGCTGTCAGGCGTAACCGTATCAAGCGGGTGCTTCGCGAGGCATGGCGTCTTGAGCGGGGGGATTTTCCCGATGCAGAGAAACCCATTTTGATGGCGGTACTTCACCAAGGATCTGATCGAATCAGCTTAGATGAGGCCCGTCAGTCCCTACGTCAAGTCTTGGTTTGCATTGCTGAGGATCGGGCGAAGACATAGACCCACACGGCCACCCAAAGCTGTAGACCCAAGCTTCGTTCAAGCAGATTTTCTGTCATCATTACCAGGGCAAAGGCCAACAAGATGGCCCATCCCACTCGGTCTAGCACTGGCCTATGACGCCACCACAAAGCCGTCAACCCGATTAGCATCAATAGCAAGCCAATGAAACCATGGCTGGCAATCAGGTGCAACAATTGATTGTGTGAGTTGAGGTGATTTTTCAAACCAAAGCGGTAGTCCATGGTTTGGTAAACATTTTCCAGCATGGGCTGCAAGGGTGCAACCCCTACCCCTGTCCACGGTGACGGTTTGATAAGCTGCCATGTGGCATCCGCTTGGACCAATCTGGTGTCCACAGAGCCCGTCGCCCAGTGCGGCTTCACGGTCGTGAACACATGGCCCATGCCACGCAACTGACCCGTGCTTTGTGCCAGGGTAAAGAGCAGCAAGGCAGCAATCAATAAACCCAAGGTCTTGCGATTCCACGTCAAGCCAGCCACAAGACAGCCACAAAGCATGGCCAGCATGGCAATCCTAGACCCCATCAAGGCAATGCAGAGTGTCGCTGTGACGGTCAAGGCCCACTTCATTCGCGGCGTCCAATCATTGGGCATTTTCCAGGTTAACAACAAGCCTAAAGCCAGCACCAACGACAAGTAGACATGCTGATGCAAACCTTCTGAAAGCCCTCGATAAGTCAAGTCAATCCACTGACCAAAGGCCAGTCCCCAGGTCAAATGGGCCATCAAGTACAGCACAACCAACACGGCAGACCAGCGAAAACCCCTTGCCAGGGCATCTTTCTGTCCCACCAGGACTATCGGCATCAACAGAAGGGGGCTTTTTTGCACAAGCAATTCAGCCCAGCCATCACTGGTTGGCATCCACCAGACAGACAAGGCAATTACGGCAAAGGCCAACACGGGAAACCAGGCCATTCCACGGGGCAATGCAGGGTCCTTTTTGCTCAACAACATGAGCAACAGCAAAAGCATGATTGCCGTGGACCCTGTGCTCCAAAAAGGCAGTAACATGGCCCATAGGCTCACCCAAGTGCTTGGAGATTTCAGGAATTTGCTGTCCATGACGTTCTTGGTAAACGCTTGGAAAGGCCCGTCAGTATTTCATAAGGGATGGTGTCGGCCCACTGAGCCACATCCATCAAGCTGACATGGTCTCCAATCAGCTCCACCTTGTCACCCGAATGAACATCTGGCAATGCACTGACATCTACCATCATGGCATCCATGCAAACATCTCCGATCACGGGGCAGGCCTTACCTTGTAGCCAGACATGGGCTTTGTCACTCATGCCCCGGGGGTAGCCATCCGCGTAGCCTACAGGTAAAACAGCCATCACCATAGGCTTGGATGCCATGAAATGACGACCATAAGACACCGTATCCCCTTTGTTGAGCTTACGCACTTGAGAGATTTTACAATTCCAATGCACAGCGGGGGTTAAACTCATTGCCTGATCAAGGTTGCTGTAGCCAAACAAGCCAATACCTATGCGAACCATGTCCTGGCAATGTTCTGGGTGCCTGATGGCCCAAGCGGTGTTTGCGACATGCACCATGAATGGCGAAGGCAATACCTCACGCAAGCGGCGGTTAACGCCTTCAAAGGCCTGCAAACAGTTTTTAGTCCAGTCATCGGAATCAGGGTTGCTCGTGTCGGGCAAATGGGTGAAACTGCTCGCCACATGAAGGTGAGGTTTCATGCTGAGGCTGTCCAACAATGGATCCACTTGATCCAGTGCAAAACCCAATCGGTTCATACCTGTGTTCCATTCCAAGTGAATGGTCATGGCTTGACCCTGAAGCACGTCAATCAAGCGATTCAATGAGTCCATGTCATGGATGACGGGCTCCAATTGATGGCCAATCAAATCCTTCAAGTCGTCATGACCTGGATTCAACACCATGATGGGTAAGGTTGTGCCAGATTGCCTCAAACTAACCCCTTCAACAATGCTTGACACAGCCAGGCGGCTGATCGGTCCGTTACCAAGGGCTTCCACCAAGGCTTCTGCACCCAAGCCATAGGCATCTGCCTTGACCATGGCCATGAGGTGGCAACCATCGGGTACCTGTGCCTCAAACCATTTGGCATTGGAAACAATGGCCTGGTAATCAATAGCAATAGAGGCTGTCAAACGGATTTTTTTTCTTGGTTTATTTGGTGAAATACTGACCGTGAAACTGGCTCGTACTCTTCAATTTCACCGAGCATGATTTGCTCTTTGTTGTCATCAATCACGCGATGGGAATGGTGGGCCAATTTGCCCGAATGCATACAGATCGCATGCACCTTGGTGACAAATTCAGCTGTAGCCATTAAATCAGGCATGGGGCCAAATGGTTTACCGGAAAAATCCATATCCAAGCCCGCAATGATGATCCGTGTGCCGGCGTTGGCTAAATCATTGACCACTTTAACAATGCCTGAATCAAAAAATTGTGCCTCGTCCAATCCTACCACATCATAACCCTGAGCCAGCAAGCCTAATTGAGCTGATGATTCAACAGCAATGGCTGACAATGCGGTCCGATCATGCGACACCACTTCATCATTTGCATAGCGTTTGTCAATACCTGGCTTGAAAAGCTGAACCGAGAGCTTCGCAATCTCTGCACGACGTGCACGCCGCAACAATTCCTCTGTTTTCCCTGAAAACATGGATCCTGCAATGACCTCTATCCAGCCCGATTTGTGGTCAGGCATTTCGTTGTGCTCTTGGAACATTTTGTACTTTTCAGCTTTCAGACAAATCTAACCTTTTCGACTGCAATCCCACGCCCTATGGCCCACCAAGACGCAATTCTATTTCTCAAGCAAGCCATGGCACAGGAACTGCCTTCAGAAGCGGACCTTCAAGGCCTCCAGGAACTCATCCATGCGGGCAGGAAGGCACGCATAGATTCAGAATTGTCTGCGTACCAAGCTCAGGCTGAGGCGGTGGCTGCCATCATGGCTGAATCTGCAACGAAGCCTGAACTCATGGCTGAACTCAGCCCGCCGCCTACCGCGGAAGCAGAACAGGTGACTGAGCCAGCTGTTAGCCCAGTAAAGAAAAAGGTGACAACAACAATGACGGGCAGCTCTGTCAATGCACGGTTCGCTGGATTGACTGTGGGCCTGAATGATCGGGTTGCCTTTGTCAAGCAATTGTTTGGTGGCGAATCGGACGATTTTGAACGCGTAGTAGCAGCACTTGCAACCATGGAAAGCCAGGCCGAATGTGAACGATTTCTTGAAGATGCCGTCTACCCTGATCACGATTGGACAGGCCTTGAGGTATTTTCTGATCGCTTTCACGCCATGGTATTTGCCCGGTTTGAATAAATGGGAAAGCTCCTATTGATACCGACCCCTATTGGCAACCTTGGCGACATCACCGTTCGCGGCAAGGAGGCATTGGCTGAGGCTGACTGCATTTATGCAGAGGACACTCGGACATCCAGGAAACTGTTGAACCTGCTTGGTATTCAGGGCACATTGCGGTCCTTTCACATGCACAACGAACATGATACCGTGGATCAAGTTATAGCTAGTATTCAGTCATCTCAGGGCCATGTGGCCTTGATCAGTGACGCTGGAACTCCTGGCATCAGTGACCCGGGGTTTTTGCTGGTTCGCGCTTGCATTGAAGCCGGGATTCAAGTGGAGTCCCTGCCGGGTGCAACGGCCATCATTCCAGCCCTTGTTGGCAGTGGCATCCCCTGTGATCGGTTTGTTTTTGAGGGATTCCTTCCCGTGAAAAAGGGTCGTAAAAAACGCATTGAATCCTGGGTTGGTGAGATGCGGACACTGGCATTTTACGAGTCGCCACACCGCATTGCTAAAAGCCTCAAGGAATGTGCTGAGGCGATGGGTCCAGACAGGGAGGCTTGTGTGGCAAGAGAAATCAGCAAACTGTTTGAGACCTTTCATCGCGGAACCTTGGCGGAGCTAGCTGAGCATTTCTCCCAGCACAAGGCTAAAGGGGAAATGGTTGTGGTCATTGCAGGCGCCAGGGCCAAGGCAAAAACAAGCAAATCATCATCAACCCAGGAGACACGCACATGAACCTGCACAGTCAACAACAAAAAACCTGGGCTGAGTGGACCATGACCCCTGAACAGCCTCTGATCATTGCCGGTCCCTGCAGCGCAGAGTCGGAAGATCAAGTGATGGCCATTGCCATCGATTTATGCAAATCTGGTCACGCATCCATTTACCGTGCTGGGGTTTGGAAGCCTCGCACACGACCTGGGGGCTTTGACGGCATGGGGAAGATTGCATTGGAGTGGCTGGTTAACATGCGAGAAGCTACTGGCATGCCCTTCATGATTGAGGTGGCGAGCAAGGAGCATGTGGAAGCAGCCATCAACGCAGGGGTGGATGCCATTTGGATCGGTGCACGCACCACCGTGAACCCCTTTTATGTACAAGACATTGCACAAGCCATTCAAGGTCATGACATCCCCGTCATGGTCAAAAACCCCATCCATGCAGATGTAGGCCTGTGGTTAGGCGCCATTGAGCGATTGGAGAAAGTTGGATGCACTCAGATTGCTGCCGTGCATCGCGGGTTCTTTGACAGCCACAGCGCACCCTACCGCAATGACCCCAAATGGGAAATCAGCTTTGAGCTCAGGCGCCTTGCTCCTGACCTGCCAATCATCTGTGACCCCAGCCACATTGCGGGCAAGCGTAGCCTTGTTTCACAGGTTGCACAAACTGCCATGGACGTTGGGATGGACGGTCTGATGGTGGAAGTGCATTCTGACCCAGACCATGCCCTGAGTGATGCGGCACAGCAACTCACTCACTCCACATTCCACCACATGATACAGTCCATCACCGATGAACGGCATCGCATCCAGCGTGATGTGGAGCCGATGATTGGCGATCAGCGCAAGGCCTTGGACAAGGTGGATGAAGCCATGGTCAAGCTCATGCGCGAGCGCATGGCCATCGTGGATGAGTTGTCTCAGATTAAAGCAGAGCACGGTGCTGGCATATTCCAAATGGATCGCTGGTTTGATATCCTGGCCAAACGAGGCGATCAAGCCGTGCAGTTAGGCCTAGATAAGGCCTACATCAAAGCCCTCTTTCAGACCGTGCACAAATACTCTGTGGAACATCAGACCAAGGTCTATCAGAGCAAGCGAAAGGGATAATCAAGCGATGATGCTAGTAAAAACAAAGGATTTTTCCCCTTTTTATGCAACAATCTACATAGGCAGTGGCATGATCATGTCTTATTGTACTTTTTACAATTAACATTTTATGTCTACTTTTATTGAAATATATAAAAACAATAACATGAAAAGAAATTGCATTACAGCTTTACTTATTATCGGATCAACCTTCTCTTTTGCACAAAATATACCTGTAGATTTTGAGGCTAGCGGGTACGGAGCAAGCTGGACTTGGACTGTCTTTGAGAACTCTACAAATCCTTCTTTACAAATTGTTGCAAACCCTGATCCTACAGGCTTAAATACCTCTTCAACTGTAGCTAGATTTATTGCTCTTCAAGCAGGAAACCCCTGGGCAGGATGCGAAACAATGCACGGTTCAGATATTGGATCATTCAGCATTGACACTTCCAACAGCATTATCAGAATCATGGTTTGGAAAACCAAGATTAGTGATGTAGGCATTAAATTGGTAACTTCTTCTGCTGCCTCATTAGGAGAAATTAAAGTAGCTAACACATTGATAAATCAGTGGGAGCAATTAACCTTTGATTTTTCTGCACATATTGGAGGCCTAGCTTACGATCAGTTAGTTGTATTTCCTGATTTTGTAGCTCGTTCGGCAAATGATACCATGTATTTTGATAACGTATTTGGTGACGCTGCCTACTTAGGTGATGACGAAATATCAAGAAATACAACCACTGTTTTCCCAAACCCCACCAACGGCATTGTTACTGTTAAATCTGATTCGCGCATTGATTTAATAGCATTATATAGCATCGAAGGGAAATTACTTGTGCAAGCAAAAAATAGAACTACTTTGGATATGACAAGTTTTAAAAGTGGTGTGTATATTCTTCGTTCAATAGAAAATGGCATCCCCACTAATCATAGGATACTAAAGAACTAGCAATTATAAATCTAAAGGAATCGCCCCTTAAAACCTGGTTGAAGCAAGCAAGCCCAGATCCTACTCATCTCGAAGCATTGGCCTCAGAATTGAGCGGGAACAGCGCATTGGCGACCTTCCTTTTGCAACACAACATGCGGACCCTAGAGGATGTCAAGGGTTTTATCCATGGCACGCCGCTAGCGCAAGTCAACCCTTTGCTCATGGCAGACATGGACAAGGCTTCCCTGAGATTGGCCAAGGCCAGGGAAAACAAGGAACATGTCATGCTTTTTGGCGATTACGATGTGGATGGAACTACGGCCGTTTCTGTAGGCAAGATTGCGTTGGAGCAGGGCGGGTGGAACCTATCCACTTACATCCCTGATCGCTACACTGAGGGTTATGGTCTATCCCAGCAAGGCATCGATGCGGCATTGGAACGCGGGGCCACCTTGATGATTACCCTAGACTGTGGCATCAAGGCACATGACTTGATTGGCCAAGCCCAATCGAAAGGCATTGATGTCATTGTGACCGATCACCATCAACCCGGCAAGGAACTGCCGCCGGCCTTTGCCGTGGTTGATCCCATGAGGAACGATTGTGAGTACCCTGAAAAAAGCTTGAGCGGCTGTGGCGTAGGGTACATGCTGTGGAGATCTACTTACGCAAAGGCAGGTCTCGACCCACATGATTTGGATGAGCTGCTGGATCTGGTGGCCGTGAGCATTGGCGCCGACATGGTGCCCATCCTTGGACTCAATCGGTGGATGGTTAGGCAAGGCTTGCAAAGGATTAACGAGCGATCTCGGGCCTCCCTGCAAGCGCTGCTACAAGGCAGGCTCGACAAGGGACCTGTCAACCTACAAGACGTGGTGTTCTCTATCGGTCCGCGCATCAATGCAGCTGGCAGGATGCACCATGGTCATTTGGCTGTGGATTTACTTTGCACCCCAAACCCTCAGCTCCTGAAAGATTTGGGGCAAAACATTGAGGCCTTCAATGCGCAGCGACGCTTGACAGAACAACAGGTGCTTGATGAGGCCCTAACCATGGCTGAATCATTCATAGATGATGTGGCTTTGGTGCTCTGCAAAAAAGGCTGGCACAAAGGGGTGTTAGGGATTGTGGCACAGCGGCTTGTTCAGGCCTTCCATAAGCCTGTTGTGGTGCTTACTGAACACGAAGGTGTGCTGGCTGGCAGCGCAAGGACTGCTGATGGGCTGGACCTATACCAAGCCTTGGATGACAGTTCATCGCATTTGACACAGTTTGGTGGCCATCGGGCTGCTGCGGGGATGACCTTGCTTCCTAAAAACCTTCTAGCATTCAGGCAGGCATTCAATGAAGCGGCTGATCATTTATGGCCGGAAGCGAAGCGTCAACCCTCACTTCGCATTGATGCCTTGTTGTCCGTGAAGGAGTTAAGCGTAGAGCTTTGTACCTTATTGGAACGCTTGGAGCCATTTGGCATGGGCTTCCCCAGTCCCTTGTGGGGGCTGCGAAATGTGCGATTACAAAACATCAGTAAACCCGGCCAAGGCAAGCATCTCAAGGCAGATGTGGTTGATCCTCAAACCGGCGATCGCGTGTCAGGTATTGGTTTTAACATGGGGCATCTCCCGTGGATTGAGCAGGCAGTTGATGTGGCCGTTCACCTGGAATGGAATCACTTCCGGGGCAGTCAAACGCGACAGCTTCGATTCGTAGATTTGCAGCCACATGGGCAAGGATAAACTCAGGAAATTCAAAGCCATCGATGGCTACAAGCATGTACTTCAACCAAGCGTGGATGAGGTCCGGGAAGGATTTAACATGCGAGGCAAGTGGAACACTGACTTTTTCCCCAGCAATCAACCCTTGGTCCTTGAGCTTGGCTGTGGTGGTGGCGAGTACACCGTGGTTTTAGCGCAGCGTGATCCCAAGAAAAACTTCCTAGGCATGGATATCAAGGGTGCACGACTATGGAAAGGCGCAAGCCAGTCCAAGGAAGAGAATTTAACCAATGTGGGATTCCTTCGCACACGCATTGAGTGGGTTGAGCAATGTTTTGCTCCCGGTGAGGTTGATGAAATATGGATCACTTTCCCTGACCCGCAAATCAAGTTTCAGCGCCGCAAACACCGCATGATTAACCCCGATTTTCTTGCCATTTATCAGCGGGTTCTCAAACCAGGGGGATGCATTCATCTCAAGTCAGACTCTGAGTTTTTGCATGGCTATTTGCATGGACTTATCAGCAGCATGGGCTTGACGATTCATGAGACCTACCACGATGTGTACGATCAAATCCTTGAGCAGCCCATGCATGAGGCTTTAGCATGCAAGACCTTCTATGAAAAGATGTGGCTTGAGCAGGGCAAGGCCATCACCTACCTGAAATTCAGTTTCCCCCTGGCCAATTGATGCCATTCCTTGCATAACTTGGCATCATGCCACTTCCAGAAGACTTTTACGATCGCGTTTATGCTATTGTGCGCCAGATTCCATCCGGCAAAGTAGCCTGCTATGGCGACATCGCAAGAGCAGTTGGTGCTGCTGGGGCAGCTAGAACGGTTGGCTACGCCATGAATGCTAGCCATGGCAAAGATGGCATTCCAGCGCATCGCGTGGTGAACCGCATTGGCATGCTTTCAGGCAAGGCCCATTTTCCAGGCATCAATGCCATGGAACAGATGCTTGAAGCCGAAGGTGTTGTCATCAAAAATGATCAAATTCAAGACTTTGATAGGCACCATTGGGACCCCGTGAAAGAGCTGGGCATTGACCTTGATGACTTGGGGTTATGACACAGGATGAAGCCATCTCCTATTGTGAATCCCTGCCCCAGTCTGAGGCCAGCTTCCCTTTCGACGAAACCACCCTTGTTTTCAAAGTGGCCAATAAACTGTTTGCGATATTTGGCATAAATGGCGAGAATCGGATGACCTTGAAGTTTGATCCCGATGAGCTGGAGCAACTCAAAGAGTCTGAAGCCTGCATCACCCGAACCCCTTACCTCAGCGCCCGGCATTGGGCATCTGTGACAATCAATGAGCTGGACAACACCCATACAGGTTTCGCATGGATCAACGATTCCTACAACCTCGTTATTCTTACATTGCCTAAGAAAATTCAATCTAACTACCCCCTTCTGTCATGACCAAACGCCTGCTTGCCTACTTCCTTCAAGGGTTAATCTACGTCACGCCAATTGCCATCACGGTTTATGCTGTCATCAGCCTTCTCAGCGGACTTGATAGCATCATCCCCACTGACATCCCCGGCCTGGGTATCGTCATCCTGATTTCTGGCATCACAGCCATTGGATTCATTGGTGAGTATGCACTTAAACTGCGGGTTGTCACCTTGATGGATCGCTTACTTGAACGCATGCCCCTGGTGAAAGTCCTTTACTCCTCGGTCAAGGACTTGATGAAGTCTCTCACTGGCAAAAAGAAGGGCTTTGACGCACCGGTTCTTCTCAAGCTATCGCCAGATCATGAAGTGAGGCGTGTGGGTTTTATCACCGATGAGCAGCTCAGCTCCTTGGGGAGCCCATCCAAAGATCTTGTGGCTGTTTATGTTCCACATAGCCTGGCCATATCTGGTCAACTATTCATGGTTCCGAAGGAGTATGTGGAGCCACTCGATGCGTCATCTGCTGATGTGATGAAATACATCATTGCAGGCGGGGTGACTTGACCAAAAACCTTCTAGCAACTAATTGACTTTTAGCACATTGCATAGTTAGGCTCATTACCCTTCCTCTCCAAAACCAAAAAGCAGCGCAATGCGCTGCTTTTTTGATGCGGAGAGAGGGGGATTCGAACCCCCGATAGAGTTGCCCCTATACCAGCTTTCCAGGCGGGCCCTTTCAACCACTCAGGCACCTCTCCAAGGGCGGCAAATATACTCACAAAAGCCTGATAGGGAAGCGTCAAATTGGGGCATTTAATAGTCATGTGATGCATTGCCTTGCCGTAAATTGCAGCATGGAAAATACCAAACTCATCAAAGACAGCTGGGGCAAAGCCCTTCCAATCTCAGCATACTTTGAAGACCTGTTGACTGCTATTCCTCTCGAAGGTAACCCCTCCGATCAATACATTCCAATCAATCAACAACGAGTCAAACGGCTTATCTCACGAATCAAACTAACGGCTGAAGCTGAGTCCGCTGCCATCCAAGCAACAGATAAAACCAAATGGCTTATTTTGACTGAGCATTGGTGTGGCGATAGTGCGCAAATTGTACCAGTCCAGGCTGCCATTGTTGCGGCAAGTCGTGGCCGCATCGAGGCCCGGGTATTGTTCAGAGATGAAAACCTTGAACTGATGGACCAATTCCTGACCAATGGTGGCAGAAGCATTCCTAAAACCATCCTACTGGATGATGCATTCACAGTGAGGGGCTCATGGGGCCCTCGGCCAGAAGAAGCTGCAGACCTTGTCAAGCGAATCAAATCTGATCCCGCCATTGCACACACCTATTCTCTCGAACTCCACAAATGGTACGCAAAGGATCGGCAAATTGCCATCCAAAAATCCATCGTGAAATCGCTATTTATTTGAAGCTAGTCAACCTTCAAAGCCTTCCGCTCCCCGCAGAGGTTGTCAAGGAAACTTTCCTTGAACTTTTTGTTGTCAAGCCCTTGGCCTAAAAGCCACATGGTCTTCACTAAGGTGGCCTCCAAGGTCATGTCCCCTGCTGAAAGTACACCGGATTGTCGCATCATGTCAGACGCAGCATAATCTGGTTGAGATACGCCGCCATTTTTGCACTGAGAGGCGTTGATTAAAATCAACCCATTGTCCTGCGCTTCACGCAAAAGCTGGTTGAACCAGGGCTGATTCGGGGCATTCCCTGACCCATAGGTTAGCATGACGATGGCCTTGCGCTTGGCACCAGAAAACGCTGCACGAACAATGTCTTCATCCATGCCGGGAAACAGGGTGAGCACAGCCACTTTGGGGTTGGTCTTTGTGGCTAAAGAAAACGCCTTCCCGACGCATGCTGCCTGGCCATTCTGAATCAAGGCATCCTTGTCAACATGCAAACTCACCCCTGCAATGGCTAAGGGTTCCCAGTTAGGGCTATCAAAGGCATCAAAGGCCTGAGAGGACTTCTTGTAAACCCTGTTACCGCGGTAAAGCTTGTTCTCAAAATACACCGACACCTCTTGGATGGTTGCTTCGTTATCAGCCTGAAGCTGAGCCAGCTCCAATGCCGTCATCAAATTTTCTCTGGCATCTGATCTCAACACCCCAATGGGCAGTTGGCTTCCGGTGAGAATGACTGGCTTACCCAGACCCATTAACATGAAGCTCAATGCACTGGCTGTGTAGGCCATGGTGTCCGTCCCATGCAGGATCACAAACCCCTGGTAATCTTTGGATCTGGATGAAATGGCCTCAGCAAGCAATGCCCAATGTGCTGGCTGAAAATTGCTGCTATCCATCGGATCCCAAAGCTCCAACATGTCCACATTGGCTTCCAATCGTTGGACCTCTGGCACCCGAGAGAGCAAGGCGTCAAAGTCAAATGGGCGAAGTGATCCTTCGTCATTTTGCACCATCCCAACCGTGCCTCCGGTGTATATCAACAGCAGATTCATGGCTGAAAGATACGCCGGGCATTGGCCGTTGTGATGGCGTCTACTTCCTCCAGTGTCATGTTGAGGTTGTCTGCAATGTGCGTCGCCACCAACTTGAGGTAGGCAGACTCATTGCGCTTGCCGCGATGGGGCGTGGGCGCGAGGTAAGGGCTGTCTGTCTCTAAAACCACATGATCCAAACCAATGTTTTGCAGCACAGCTATCACCTGTGCGTTCTTGAAGGTTGTCACCCCGCCAACACCAATCGTTAAACCCAATTCAATGCACTCCTTTGCAATCTCAGTTGATGCAGTGAAGCAGTGAAGCACCCCTTTCAATTCAGGGCAAGCACGCTGCCTTAAGACATCCATCATCGGTTCCCACGCATCCCTGACATGCATGCTGAAAGGCTTGTTGTAGGTGATGGCCCAATCTAACTGGCGGTGAAGCGCAGCAAGCTGCTCATCCAAACTGTCCTTGTCCCAATAAAGATCAAGCCCAATCTCACCCACTGCAATGAACTGAGTGGGGTCTTTCTTCCACATCGCCTCGTAGCGATCCAAAATTGCCATCCAATCGCCCTTCACATCACAGGGATGCAATCCCAGCATGAGTCGAATCTGATCAGGGAATTTTGCCTGAAGCGCCTGCATGCGAGGCAAGCTTTCCTCATCCACATTAGGCAAGAAGCAGTGGGTCACACCAGCATCTCCTGCTCGCTCCATCACCGCGTCGATATCTGCCGCCAAACGGGGACTGTCCAGGTGGGTGTGGGTGTCAATCATGACTTACAGCTCAAGTGCTGTCTTCACGTCGCCGCCCATCAAAAACTCCACCGGGTTTTCCAGGGCCTCTTTGATGGCAACCAAGGTGCCAACAGATTCACGGCCATCAATGATGCGGTGATCATAGCTCAAGGCCACATACATGATGGGGCGAATGACAATTTCACCATCCACCACCATGGGGCGCTCAACTATGTTGTGCATGCCAAGGATGGCCGACTGAGGCGGATTGATGATAGGCGTTGACAGCATCGATCCAAAGACCCCACCATTGGTGATAGTGAAGGTGCCACCCGTCATCTCATCGATGCTGATTTTACCATCCCTGACCTTGATGGCCAGCTGCTTAATGTCCTTTTCAACACCTGAAAAACTGAGTGAGGCGGCATCCCTGACCACGGGAACCATGAGACCTTTAGGTCCACTCACGGCAATGGAAATATCCACCGTATCAAAGGTTACTTGATCATCGCCATCAATCATGGCATTGACCGTTGGGTAAAGCTCCAGGGCCCGAGTTGTGGCTAATGTAAAGAAACTCATGAAGCCAAGTCCAACACCGTGTTTTGTCTTGAATTCCTCCTTGTATTTTGCGCGCAAATCCATGATGGGCTTCATGTCAACCTCATTGAATGTGGTCAACATAGCTGTCTCATTTTTCACCGTCACCAAACGCTTTGCAATTTTTCTACGCAAAGAGCTCATGCGTTTTCTCGTGACATTGCGTGGGTCACCAGGGCGGGCAGTTCCCATGGCGACCTTAGCCTGAACAGCATCTTCTTTGGTGATTCTTCCATCCTTTCCACTGCCAGTCACTGACAGGGGATCGATGCCCTTCTCTGCAAGGATCTTCTTAGCAGCTGGGGAAGCAATGCCTGCAGATTTGGTTGAGGTAGGTCCAGCCGTGGGCGCTGGGTTAGGAGCGGCCAAAGGGGCACCTTGACTCTGGCCTTCAGGCGCTTTGGCTGATGTGTCAATCTTGCAGACCACCTGGCCCACAGCAACCACCGAACCAGGCTCAACCAAGAGCTCAATGGTGCCAGACATCTCTGCTGGCAACTCCAAGGTGGCCTTGTCGGAATCAATCTCTGCAATGGCTTGGTCCTTGGTGACATAGTCACCAGTCTCAACCATCCAATCAGCGATTTCTACCTCAGAGATAGACTCGCCAGGCGAAGGAACTTTCATTTCAAGAATCATGATGAGGGGCTTTGAGTGATGCGTTTATTGTTCAAATGTTTGGGTCACAACCGCACGCTGGATAGCCAGGGCGGCTTTATTGGATCCTGAGGCAGAAGCTGCTGACTCAACGGGAGCGACCAAAATCAATGGCACAGGGAATTTCCAGTTCATGAAGGTCCAAGCACCCATGTTAGCAGGCTCCTCTTGCGACCAAATAACGGCTGCCTTTGGGTACTGCTTCAGTATCGACCGAATGGCTGCCATGGGAAGGGGGTAAATCTGTTCCAAGCGAACCAAGGCTGTCCGCGTGTCCTTGATCTTCGTTCGTTCTTCAAGAAGCTCATAGTAGAGCTTGCCAGAGCAGAACACCACCCTGTCAATGCCCTTGACCGGCAGGTCATCAGCAATCAATGGCTGGAATGTTCCTTCAGCAAAATCCTCCAAGGTTGAGGTGGCAGCTGGATGTCTAAGCAGGCTCTTAGGGCTCATCACCACCAATGGCTTCCTGAAATTCTGATGCATCTGCCGGCGCAGCATGTGGTAATGGTTGGCCGGAGATGTCGTGTTGCAGATAAACATGTTGTCGTGTGCGCAAAGCTGGAGGAAGCGCTCCAGCCTGGCACTTGAGTGCTCTGCACCTTGTCCTTCATAGCCGTGCGGCAACAAAAGCACCAAGCCATTTTGGGTTTTCCATTTGTCCTCAGCTGAGGCAATGAATTGGTCAATCACAATTTGTGCCCCATTGGCAAAATCGCCAAACTGTGCCTCCCAGATAACCAAGGTATCCGGGCTGGTCATGGCATAGCCATAATCAAAACCTAAGACGGCATACTCTGAAAGGTGGCTGTTGTAAATGGCGAATTGGCCAAGCTTTTCAGGGACTTGGTCCAACAAGCAGACTTCTTCCTCTGAATTTTCAACCTTCAAAATCGCATGGCGATGAGAAAAAGTGCCACGCTCCACATCCTCGCCGGATATTCTGACATGAAAGCCCTCTTGCAACAAGGTGCCGTAAGCCAGCATTTCACCCATGCCCCAATCAATGGCATTGCTTTCAAAGGCCATTTCATGACGCCCCTTCATCAGCTTGACCACCTTTTTGAAAAAGTTTTTACCCTCAGGAAGGGTCGTCACGGCTTTTGCCACACCCTTGAGCGCTTTCAAGCTGACCTTGGTGTTGGAAGGCAGCCATACATCGCCAGGCCTGGCGGCCGGGTAAGGCAACCAAACCTTTTCCATGAAGGGCACAATGACGTTTTTCTCAATGCCCTTGGCCTCATCAAAGTGACCCTCGAGCATGGACTTGAACTCCACGTCCATTTCCTTCACCAGGTTCGCGCCAGCCTGACCTTCCGCAATCAATTTGGCGTGATAAATCGCCAATGGATTGGGGTGTTTAGCAATGGCTTTGTAAAGCTTTGGCTGCGTGAAACGCGGCTCGTCACCTTCGTTGTGTCCATACTTCCTGTAGCACAGTAAATCAATGAACACATTGCGCTGCCATTTTTGTCGGTACTCAATGGCAAAACGCATGGCGTGAATCACTGCCTCCACATCATCCCCATTGACATGGAGAACGGGTGCAAGCACAACCTTTGCCACGTCTGTGCAGTAAGTTGATGAGCGGCCATCGATGTAATTGGTGGTGAAACCCACTTGGTTGTTGATCACTACATGGATAGTTCCTCCGGTGCCATAGCCGTCAAGTCGCTCCATTTGAACCACCTCATAAACCACGCCCTGGCCAGCCACGGCCGCATCACCGTGAATAAGGATGGGCAATACCTTGTCTCGATACCCCTTATGCTCGCCATTGCCCTTAGCTCGGGCAATGCCTTCCACCACAGGGCCCACTGCCTCTAGGTGCGATGGGTTGGGGGCCAAATTTATTTTCAGTCGCTTGCCATTGTTCAACAGTCGATCAGCCGTGAAACCCAGGTGGTATTTCACATCGCCATCGAAATTGTCATCCATGAATTCTTTGCCCGAAAACTCAGAAAACACCTGCGAAGCAGGCTTGCCCATCAAGTTGGTCAAAACATTGAGCCTGCCGCGATGAGCCATGCCAAGCACCACTTCCTCCACCCCGATTTCAGAGGCGCGCTGTAGCATGAAATCCAAACCAGGAATCAAGGACTCCGCCCCTTCAATGGAGAAGCGTTTCTGCCCCACAAACTTGGTGTTCAAGAAGGACTCAAAGGCTACAGCCTCATTCAATTTTCTGAGCGTGTGACGCTTTTCATCCTCCGAGAGTACAGCCCGGTTGTCGTTGGGGTGTATCCGGTCTTGAATCCAACTAATGACCTTGGGTCGCCTGCTGTACATGTACTCTATGCCAATGGAGCCGCAATAGATGGCCTCTAAATGCTCAATGATTTCACGCAAGGGTGCGGGACCCGACATGCCTACGTTTACCGCAGCTTGGAAATGGCTGTTAAGATCCTCCTCTTTGAGGCCAAAGTTGCTGATATTGAGATCTGGTTGGTAACTGCGACGCTCTCGAACAGGGTTGGTCTTGGTGAACAAATGGCCGCGGGTTCGGTACATATTGATCATGTCCAGGACGTCGAACTCCTTAAGCAGCTCCTCAGGCACCTGCCTATCTTCAAGGTCCTCACTGTAAGTTGATCGAGAAAAGTCGTAGCCTTGAAAAAAGCCACGCCAAGAGGGCTCAACGCCATCAGGGTTGTCAAGGTATTGTTCGTAAAGTTCTTCGATGAAAGCACCGTGTGCAGAACCCAGAAAGGAAAAGCGATCCATGGAGTAAAATTAGTGACAAATCAAGGGCCAACAGCTTATTTCTCGCGCTGATAAATCCACAAGGCCATCGCGCGCAGATCCTCAATTGCCAAATGCATGGATCCAGCCTCATCCAAGGCTTCAAGAGCAGATTGGTAATAGCTTTCCCTGAGGCTTTCCGCATGGTCAAGACTGCCCAATGAACGCATGGCTTGACAAACAGCCTTCACGCGAAGCTCGTCTGTCAATCCTTCACCCGGCATGACCTGTCCATCAAGGCAGCCATTGAGGTGGATTTGCAGCACAGTTTGCTTGTTTTGAAGGATGTCGCCACCCACTTGCTTGCCAACAATGGATGGATCCCCGAAGGCATCCAAAATGTCATCGTGAATTTGGAATGACATGCCAAGAGCCAAGCCAAATTGGTAAAGGGCTTGAGATTGGCTTGGTGAAGCACCAGCGCAAAGCGACCCCATTTCCAGGGAAGCCCCTACCAAGACAGATGTTTTTTTTCGTATCATCTGCAGGTACTGTGCCTCAGAAATAGCCTCCAAGCCCTCATAGTCGATGTCCAGTTGCTGCCCTTCACAAACCTCCAAGGCTGTTTGGTTAAACACCTTCATCACTGGCTGCATGACAGCCTGCGGGAGCTTAAGTAAGGCATCAAAGGCCATCACCATCATGGCATCACCGCTGAGGATGGCAGAATGCTGTCCCCACTGCTCATGGACGGTGGCTTGCCCGCGACGCAGGGGCGCCTCATCCATGATGTCATCATGAATCAGGGTAAAATTGTGGAAGCGTTCCACTGCGTGGGCAGCGGGGAAGGCAGCAGATGCCGGCTTGCCAATCGCTTCAGCGGCCATCAAGGCTAACACGGGACGCAGCCGCTTGCCCGCCATGGACATGATGTAGCGCTGTGGTGCGTACAAACTGTCTGGCTGTCGGTTCCACTCAGGTTCGGAAAAATTGGACTCCAGGTCCTTCAAATAGATTTGCCTGAGTCGCTTAATTGCCTGTGCTTCAATCTGGCTCATGTCAGCAGAGGTCATTCAAGTATTTGCCATAGCCGCTTTTCATCAAGGGCTTTGCCAATGCTTTGAGCTGAGTCGCATCTATGAACCCTTGGCGGTAGGCAATTTCCTCAATGCACCCAACTTTCAAGCCAGTACGTCGTTCCATGATTTGAACATATTGACCAGCCTCCATCAAACTTTCAAAAGTGCCCGTGTCCAGCCATGCTGTGCCTCGGTCCAAAATGCCTACATGCAAGTCACCATTCGCCAGATAATGCTTGTTCACATCGGTGATTTCATACTCGCCACGGGCTGATGGCTGAATATTGGCAGCCACTTCCACCACTGAATTGTCATAGAAATACAAGCCAGGGACTGCGTAATTGCTCCTGGGCTCTGTAGGTTTTTCTTCAATGCTCAATGCCAGGCCATCCTTGTCAAACTCCACCACACCATAGCGATCTGGATCACTCACCGCGTAGGCAAAGACCACGCCACCTCGTGGATTGACACTGTGTGCCAGCAGGTTGCCCATCTGACTTCCATGGAAAATATTGTCGCCTAAAATCAAGGCCACAGAATCCTCGCCAATGAAGTCCTTGCCTATCACGAAAGCTTGCGCAAGCCCGTTAGGGATTTCCTGAATTGCATACGAAAACTGGCAACCCAGTCTGCTGCCATCACCCAACAATTGCTCAAACAAGGGGGCATCATGCGGTGTGCTGATGATGAGGATTTCGCGAATACCTGCCTCCATCAATGTTGACAAAGGGTAGTAAATCATTGGCTTGTCATAGATTGGCATCAGCTGCTTGCTCACAGCGTGGGTCAATGGATGAAGTCTGGTGCCGGAACCGCCGGCGAGGATGATACCTTTCATACGTCGTCTTCTGCTAAATCAATTAAAATGTCCTTGAACTCCTCTGCACTTACCCACTTGTCCATAGACATCAGCATGGAAGGTAAAAGAATCAAGTTGGTGAACATGGCAAAGACCAAGGTAATGCTCACAAGCAAACCAAGCGCTTGGGTCCCGCCAAAGGATGAGGATAAAAAGATAAAAAAGCCAGCAAAGAGAACCACCGAAGTGTAGAACATGGAGATGCCAGTCTCTTGAATTGCCTTGATGGCTGCGTCCCGAATGCTTCCGCCATTAAGAACCAGCTCCTGTCGGTAGCGGGCCAAATAGTGCAGGGTGTCATCCACAGAAATACCAAAGGCAATCGAAAAGGTCAACACTGTTGAGGGCTTGATCGGGATCTGAAACCAACCCATCAGGCCTGCAGTCATGATCAAGGGAAGCAAATTTGGGATGATGGAAATCACCACCATGCGTGGGGTTTTGAACAGGACTGCCATCAGGGCAGAAATGATCAAAATGGCTAGACCCAAGCTCAACAAGAGATTGTTAATTAGGAAATCCGTGCTACGCATGAATAACACAGAGACGCCACTCAGTGTTACACCTATTTCATCGGTGTCAAAGGACGCCTCTGCCAGGGCATGAACATCCTCGAGCAACAGCATCATGTCCTCGTACATCAGATCTTCAATCTGAATAATGATGTGCAACTTGCTTTCATCTGCATTGATAAGGGATGATGCCATGGTCGAAACCATGGCAGTATCTAACACAGGAAGGACACCCACAATAGCACTCCGCTCCTCCGCTGATGGGAGCGTGTAGTCATCGGGGCTTCCCCCCATGTAGCCTTGTCGGCCAAACTTCAACACATCCACCATGGAAAATGGTCGACTGACGTGATCCAGTTTCATGATGGCTTGTTGGAACGTATCTACTGATTCCAAAACCTCAGTTGACCATACCCCACCAGGTACTTTGGTGTCAATGAGCACGTCCAAAGGCACCACGCCACCCAACTCACGCTCAAAGAATCGCACCTGTTGTACCATGGGGGATGCCTCGCTGAAATCTGCCGTAAGGTTGCCCGTGGTTTTCAGTCGAAGCATCCCCGCTGCAGTAAGCACCACAATCAAGAAGGCAAACAGATAGGTCCACTTTCGGTGGTGCATGACCACTTTAATCAGCCAATTGATCCATGATCGGACCCATCCTTGATTCAAATGCTCATAATGCCGATCCGATGGCCTAGGCAACCAGGAGTAGAGCACCGGGAGCAAGGTGATCGACGCAGCAAAAACCACCAAAATGCTCAAAGATGATCCGATGGCAAAATTGACAAGAGGCGTAGAGCTGGTGAAAATGAAGGTGGCAAAACCCATCGCGGTGGTCAAATTGGTCAACAAAGCCACGCTGCCGATCTTATTCACGGTGTGATGCAAGGCCGGCAATACTTCTTTGTCTACAGCATACACTGAATGGTATTTGTTGATGAAGAATATGCAGTTAGGCACTGCAATGACAATCAACAAGGGCGGGATCATGCCGCTGAAAATGCTTAGGTTGTGGCCAAATATACCCATGATACCAAAGGTTCCAGCCAATCCCACGCCGACAATGGACAAGGCAATGATTGCAGATCTAAGGCTTTTGAGCATCAACAGCATGATCAATATGGTCACAATGCAGGTCAGGACAATGAATATATTGATCTCAGACTGAATGCTCTGAGCATTGCTTAATCGCAAATAAGGCAATCCCGACATGTTCACGTCAATGCCTGTGTTGCGTTCAAATCGCTTGATTTCTGCCGCAAGCTGATCCAACAAAGCAAAAGCTGCAGTGCTGTAGTTTGCGTGGTCAGAGATGGACACCATCATCAAATGGGTGCGCCCATCATCATTGCGGAGCATGCCGCGGTAAAATGGTAAATCCTCGTATTGGTCGCGCAAGGCAAAGCCCTGTCGAGGTGATTTCAAAGGGCCTACCATCAGGGGGAAAGGCTGCATGGCTTGGCCTTCAGCCTCATCCATGTATAGATCCAAGGCATTGTGTATGGAAAGCACCGAAAGGACCTCTGGGGTGTTTTCAATGCGCTTGGCTAAGTCCTGCCATTGGTTCATTACCGACGGGGTAAAGAAGGACTCATCTTTGGCGCCCAAAACAATCAGGTTGGCGCTTTGGGTAAACTCCGATTGAAAATCCGTATACTCCACCATGGCAGGATCGTTATCTGGCAGCATTTTAGGCAGATCATAGGCTACAGCTACATTGCGGCCCATGAAGGCCATGCCTGCGGTGAAAACCAACCAAAAACCAACCACAAAAAGTCGGTTTGACATCAAGAAAACTGCAATCCTAGCCCACATAGTTGGCAAAGGTACTGACCGAAGGCTTGCCTAGGGTCACAAAATCTCTATAGGGTAAATGATCGGCCGACAAGGCGCGGCATCATTTTCGATAGCTGCTACCTGCAGGTTCAATGCGTACGCTCCATCTGAAACGGATGGCGGAATATGAATCAACTCGGTGATAGTGGCTTCATGGCGTGCCTGGCTGCCGGCATTCACCTCGTTAGCTGACAAGCCCCAAAAGGCACGATGTGCCGCCAATGCACCTCCATCCTCCTCTGGGTCAATGCTGGGGCTTTCCGTTAGCAACTCTGTGACTGACTCACTGGCCAACCAAGCCGCAGCTTCGGGGTGCAAATAAGGCCAATTGCAGTTGCTATGGTCCCGTTTGCTCACATCCATGGTGGATGGCAAGGTCCTCAATGCAATGGCGCGATCCAAGGGGCCATCACCCAATGCGGATTGGATGTCTGACAGCGTGATGCAAAGGCCATGATCTTCACTGCCATCAACCGTGACAAGGGTCAAAGGAATCAACAGTGGCCAACGCAAAAGATGGATAGGGTGATCGCCTTTGCAGACATGGCCTAGGGTTTCTGTGTGGCTGCCATGCGCATGGGGGTTCAAGGTCAAATCGGTGAAATTCACCGACCCACCAAGGTCAACAGAACCCTTCCATTCTCCTAAAACCACTGGTTTTTTTTGCATGCCGCCGATGTACCAGGCCCTTGCCAGGCCTTCCATCACTGGCAGGCTTAAATCGATGCCTTGTGGCAAATCTGCGGATTGTTGCATGGCTTAAAGGTCGGTATTGTCAGTGATAAATCCAGCAGCAGCAATGGCATCTGACCACATCATGCCTGCGTCGGTTAATTTCCATCGGTCTTCCAGGCGGAGCATGTGGCCTTTAGCAATGGCATCTGACCACAAATGGTCCAAGGTCTCAGCCCATTTCCCTGCATGACTTCGCTGGAACCCAAGGTCAGTTCGAAGGCCTGTCATCAGTTGTTCATTGCGGCGTTCGATTGGGCCTAAAGTCTCCAGCTCAAAACCCAATGAATCTCCTGCTTTCATGGCCTTGATGTACATCGGGTTGTTGGCTACATTCAAACGCCGCTCCCACTGCCCATCAAAGGAGTGCGCCCCCGAACCAATGCCCACATAGGCCTCGCCTCGCCAATAAGCAGCGTTATGGCTGGCTTCAAATCCAGGCTGGCAACTGTTGCTCAACTCATAGGTCAACCAGCCTTGCTCCCGAAGGTGAGATCGGTGCCACATAAAGTCTTCCACACTTCGCTCATCCATTGGCTTTGAGATTTTCCCTGAAGCAATGTCTGCATGCAAGACTGTTTTGTCTTCCACAGTCAGGCCATAGGTTGACAGATGCGGTATATCCATCGCCAAAGCTTGCCCCACCTGATCCTGCCAATAAGCCAGGCTTGTTTCAGGGAGGCCATAGATCAAATCCATGGTGATGTGACTGAGTCCCGCATCTTGCAAGCGTTTGATGGCATCGACAGCTTGGCTGGCATTGTGTGCGCGATTCATCCACTGCAGCTGGCTGTCTTCAAAGGACTGCACACCCAAGCTGATGCGGTTCACGCCAGCTTGTATCCAGTGGTCAATGGATCGGTCATCAACATCTTCTGGGTTGGCCTCCAAGGTGACTTCAGCGCCTGCTTGCAATGGCGCATGGCTCGTCGCTGTGTCTATCAGGGATTGAATCTGTTGCGCAGTCAAAACCGATGGTGTACCACCGCCAAAATACACAGTTTGCCAACTGTCAACCTGGCCCATGCGATGGGCCATTTCCTGCCTCATGGCATCGACCATGTCATCCATGGTTTTCCACGATGTGGAGAAGTGGAAGTTGCAATAGGTGCATGCCTTGCGGCAGTATGGCACGTGGATGTAGAGGCCCTGCCCCATCAAGTCAGCGGAAGTTCAATCCGAAAGGTGCTCCCCGAACTAGGGCTGCTTACAATCACCGACAGCTTGCCGCCATGGCTTCGCTCAACGATGCGCTTGGCCAAGGATAGGCCTAACCCCCATCCACGGGTTTTTGTGGTGAATCCTGGTTCAAATACCCTGCGGCGCAGAGACGAGCTCATGCCCTTGCCATTGTCAGTGATGTCAATGACAAGGTGATTTCCCAGCCTGACACAAGCCAATTTGACTTCACCGCTTTCGCCCTCCAAGGCATCCACCCCATTGCGAATGATGTTTTCTAATACCCAACTCAGCAGCACTGGCTGCATGGCAATGTCAGGTAAGTTGTTTTCACATTGGATGTCCAACTTGACCGATTTAGGCAAGCGTTTAGCCACATAGCTTGTCATGCCTTCAATGACATCCTTGATATTGCCTGGCTCTCTGGCATCTTCTGCGCCAATTTTTGAAAAGCGATCCGCAACGGTTTGCAAGCGGTTCACATCCTTGCGGATTTCTGACATAGCCGCTGCACTGTATCCCTTTTGTTCAAGCAACTCAATCCAACCGTAAAGCGCTGACAAGGGGGTGCCTAGTTGGTGGGCGGTTTCGCGAGCAAGACCTGTCCATACCCTGTCCTGTTCTGCTTTTCTTGCCCGGGAAAAGGCTGCATAAGCTAAGGCTACATAGCAAAAAATAATCCCTAACAACAATTTTGGGTAGAGCCTGAGTCGCTTCAAATGGAGGGACTCATCCTGGTAAATGTATTGGTTCACGCCGGGCAGGACCTCAAGGGGGATAGCGTCTGCATAGGCCTTCATGACCTCAAGTCGAGCCTGTTGACGGCTTGTTGTGCTGTCACTGATTGCTAGATTTCTTGTGCTGATCACCCGGTCCTGATCATCGGTCAAGATCAAGGGAATGGACTGATTCATTTCCAAGATGCTTGTGGCCAAGGTTAGATCTGTGCCTGGATCGCTTTGTGTGACTTGTTCCACTGCCTGAGCCCATAAATCCACGCGTCGCTGCTCCTCCTTGCTCAGCTGACTGGCCAACTGTTCCGTGTACATCCACGTCAGGACGCCAATGGCCACAGCCAGCCCCATCAGTCCCACTTTCACATTTCCTTTGCCTGTCATCTTTCCTTGATTGCATGCAAGGTAATGGCTGCCTACCCTTCCTTGTGTCTTTATTCAAGGTATCTTTGTTTCAATCCAATCAAAACCCATGAGAACAGTCCTACTTACCCTAGCCATCGCAACCATGGCCATTCCAGCTCTGACTAACAATGGTGGCGCTCCTGCTGGGAAATCAGGCTCGCCAAAAAGCAACAACGCGACTTGCAACACCAGCTACTGTCACAGCGGACCAGCAGTCAGCACACAAAGCATCTCTGTGACCACTGACATCCCCACAGATGGTTACGTGGACAATGGCAGTTACAGCATCACTGTGACAATGACTGACGGCGGCACAAGTGCGCCAAAAATGGGTTTCACGGCTTCTGTAGAGGACGCATCCAACCATCAGGGCATCTTGTCTGCAGGTACAGGTTCACAAATCCAAGGCAACAATTATGTCACCCACACATCCAGTAGCACCAGCTCATCCAGCGGTTCCAACAGTTGGACTTTTGGATGGAATGCCGGCACTGCACCAGACAACACCTTGATTTACGTGGCAGGTAATTTTGCCAACAACGATGGGTCAAACGGCGGGGATGTGATCGCCAGCATGTCCATGGGGTTGACGCGTAGCCATGTCAGCTTGGACGAGCCCCTAGGCATGACCATGACCATCATGCCAAACCCTTCAAGTCAGTGGCTGAAAATTGACGCAACATTTGCCACAAGCAAAGGCACCCTTAACATCACTGACCTTCAAGGCCGGTTAATCAGATCCCAGTCTTGGACAGCTGCAGACGCTGCAGGCAAACTGATTGACGTGCGCGACTTAGCCAACGGAACCTACTTGTTGCGTCTGAGCATGCAAGACGGCCAGTCCATCGGGCAACCTTTCATTGTTCGCCACTAAACAACACTTTAGCTATGGGAATCGCTTTTGGCACACAATTGGCAAGGCATGTAGGCATGAAATACCTTCTGCTTGTTGCCTTCCTTGTTTCAGGGTTCCATCTAGCCGCTCAAGACAGCGACTTGAACTTTTACCTGCGCTCAGGAATCAACTTCAACACCAGCTCATTGGGGCTGGATTCTGGACTGACCAGTGCTGGTCAAATCCTCAACCAAGAGATCCCTAACAACGGCTACCACCTTGGCTTTTCCTTGAGAGAGTACAAAAATGATGGGCAGTTTTTGGCATTGGACGCTGGCTACCATGAAACCTCTTTTGATCTGGTTGGCATTGACCCCAATGGCAACCCTGTCACCCAAACATTGACCAGCCAGACCATTCAGGCTGCAATCAGTCCAGGCTTTCGCTTGTTTCGATTCATCCGCGCTCAGGCTGGCATCAATTGTGTCTTTCAGCTCAATGAGGACTTTCAGTCCACGTTTGACAGCTACAAGCTGGGCTATCGGCTAGGCTCTGGTTTGGATTTTGGAAATATTTCCATTGACGCCATGTACATTGCCTCTTTCATGTCTACCGATGGCACGTTTAGCAACATCCCTTTGAGCAGCAACACATCCAATTATTTATTGGGTTTGAGCGTGAAACTTTGAGTTTGGCACGCCTTTTGAAATACTCTTGACCGAGAGTCCTGCGTTTAGGTGATTTTGTGTTAATGTTTAGTAGTCTCTCGACTAAAGCCCTGTTTCGACAGGGTTTTTTGTTGCCCGCAATCCAGGCAACCTAGGGCTATGTCAAATGGATGTAAACATTCTTTGGCTCGGTGAAAAAACGCAAGGCTTCAAAGCCACCTTCCCTTCCTACGCCACTGGCCTTCACGCCACCAAAAGGTGTTCTGAGGTCCCTGACCAGCCAACTGTTCACCCAAACAATCCCTGCATGCACCTCGCTGGCAACCCGGTGGGCACGTTTGAGGTTGTTTGTCCATACTGTCGCGCTCAGGCCATAGTTGGTGGCGTTGGCCAATTCCAGCGCCTCCTGCTCAGTGTCAAAGGGCATGATGGTGACCACGGGGCCAAATATTTCCTCTTGGTTGGTCCTGCAATCCATGTTCAGTCCGGTGATGATGGTGGGATTCACGTAGAACCCGCCCTTGGCATCACCCTCCATTGTGGGGCTTGCCCCACCACATTCCACTGTTCCACCTTCATCGATTGCCAGCTGAATGTAGCTGAGAATTTTGTCCCTGTGAGCTTGTGAAACCACAGCGCCAATCTGCACCCCCGTTTGATCCGGCGGTCCGACCCTGAGCTGCTTGGTCTTAGCAACAAAAGCCTTGACAAAGCGATCATAGATGGGTCGTTCCACCAAGATGCGGCTGCCACAGAGGCAAATCTGCCCTTGGTTGGCAAAGGAGGATCGCATGGTGGTGCTGAGCATGGCGTCAAAGTCACAATCCGCAAACAGGATGTTGGGGTTCTTGCCACCCAACTCCAAGCTCAACTTCTTGAATAGAGGTGCAGCAATCCGACTGATGTGCTTGCCGGTTTCTGAACCACCCGTGAAACTGATGATTGGCACCTCAGGATGGCTGACCAATTGCTCACCAACGCCGGGTCCCGTGCCATGAACAATGTTCAAAACGCCTTTAGGGAAGTTCACCTCATCCAGGATTTGAGACAGTAAATAGGCAGTGGCTGGTGTGATCTCAGAGGGCTTTGCCACCACTGTGTTTCCCGCAGCCAGAGCTGGGGCAATTTTCCAAGTGAACAAGTACAGGGGGAGGTTCCAGGGGCTGATGCATGCAGCCACCCCAATGGGTCGACGCAAGGTGTAATTGAAGCCTTGATCACCCATGTCATGGGACTCACTGACATCGTGAAGAATAGCCGTCGCATAAAAGGCAAAATTGTCTCTGGCGCGTGGGATATCCACAGATTGAGCCAGCTTCAAAGGCTTGCCATTGTCCGTGGATTCTGCTTGTGCCAGCTCATCCAATCGTTCATTGATGCCATTGGCCACAGCCATCATGTGCTCACTTCGCTCTGCAGCTGTCAGCTTGGACCAGGAAGGGAAAGCAGCCTTTGCTGCCTTCACTGCTGATTCCACATCTGCTTGACCGCTGTCGGGAATGCTGCCATAAACCTGACCCGTTGCGGGGTTCACATTGTTCAGTGTGCGTCCAGAACTTGCCTTTGCAAACTGGCCATCGATGTAGTTGAGAATTTCCATTGACGAAGGGGGTTGCGGCGGGTTATTGTCTGGATTAGTGGATGAGATACTGGGTGGATTCAGGTGACCTACAAGGTGGGGGTCCGCCCACCATCCACGGGAATGTTGATACCTGAAATGTAGGCTGCTGCGGGTGATGCAAGGAAGCAAACAGCTTCTGCCACCTCCTCTGCTTGTGCAAATCTTCCCATCGGAATCTGGTTGAGCATGGCCTGCTCCACTGCCTGAATGGGTTGGCCGCTTTGCTTGGCCTTGTTGGCAATGATGGATGACAAGCGCTGAGTCATGGTTGCACCAGGCAAGACATTGTTCACGGTGATCTGCTTAGGGCCCAATTCCATTGAAAGGGTTTTGCTCCAGTTCCCCACCGCGGCGCGCACAGTATTGCTCACGCCAAGGCCCTTCAATGGCGCCTTCACTGACGTGCTGATGATGTTGATGATGCGACCATAACCCAAAGCATCCATGCCTGGCACAAGGACTTGAGCAAGCTGATGGTTATTGATCAAGTGCGCATTGAAGGCAGCCAAAAAGGCGCCCATATCAGCGTCCACAATGGGGCCTCCAGGAGGGCCGCCAGTGTTGTTGACCAATATTTGAAAAGGGGCATCTTTTGCAACAGCTGACACGGCGGATAGCACCTCGCTGGGTTGGCTGAAATCAGCAACAATGAAGCTGTGTGACTGGCCGTGATTGCAAGCGAGTCCATCACAAACAGATTGAAGGCGTTCAGGGTTGCGTGCCAACAAGGTGACTTCTGCGCCCCGCTCTGCCATGAGCTCTGCCACAGCTTTACCGATACCTTGACTGCTTCCCCCAATCAAGGCACGCATTCCTTTGAAACTATTTTCCATGGCATAAAGGTATGCCGCCTAACTCAGAATCAGAATATCTTGATAGTCCACTGTTTCGCCAGGGCGATCTGACCAATTGCCCTTGTGCCAGTTAATTTCTGACCATCCTGCATCATTCGCTTGTGCTTGCAGCCATTGCCAGGGGTAGGCCACATTGGCCCCGTCCACATCTGCATCCATGTAGAAAGCACCATGGCGAGGGTGCTTGAAGGAAAAATCCCTGCGTTGATTAGCTGTGGAGTCCTCATCCAAAATGAAAAAGGTGAAATACGCAGAGCCGCCCTTGCGGATGACCCGCCGGCTTTCTTGCAAATAGCGAATCACCACATCTGGGCCTATGTGGGTGAAGACTGATGTCGCAAGGGCAAAATCGAATTGAGCATCACCATAAGGAAAGGAAAAAAGGGCTGCATTCTCGCCCCCGTCGGTGTACAAATCGTTGCGAAGGGGGACATGGCTGAATTGAAAATTGGGGCAAACCCTGCTGATGCGATCCTGACACTGTTTCACGGCATGTGGGACAATATCAAAGCCTCTAAACTGGCTACTTGGCAGGAGGTAGTCTGTGAGTGGGATGGCCATTCGGCCTAAACCTGACCCGATATCCAAGACATCGTGCTCAGGCAGTAAACCACCCAATTGGATGAAGAGCTTCTTGTGAATCAGCCCATTCTCCAGGAAGTCGCCACCGCCTGTGAAAACCTCCCCGCGCAAAGGCAAATCAATGCCGTGGTATTGTGGGCGTCCTGTTGCCAAATGCCATAAATCAAAAGGCAGGAAAACCAAGCGCCTGACCCATCGACGCCCAGTTGGCGGCAACCAATAGTAAGCTCGTCTAAACATGATTAGCCCTTCATGATGGCCTCAATCTCATCGACCTCTTTTGCAATGTGTTTGGTCAAATTGATGTGGCCATCTTCTGTGATGACAATGTCATCCTCAATGCGAATGCCAATGCCTTCTTCTGGGATGTAAATACCTGGCTCACAAGTAAACACCATGCCTACCTCCAAGGGGCTGTTGTCCCAGAGTCCGTAATCATGCACATCAAGCCCTATGTAGTGAGAGGTGCCATGCATGAAGTATTTTTTGTAGGCTGGCCATGCGGGGTCTTGCGAGTCAACATCAGACTGGCTGATCAGCCCCAGGCCAATCAATTCAGTGGTCATCAACTCCCCGACTGCTTCATGGTATGCACCCAGGTTGTTGCCCGGGCGAAGCAACTCAATCGCTGCCTTCTCCACGCGAAGCACGGACTCGTATATCTCTCGCTGACGCTCTGTGAATCGGCCATTGACCGGAAAGCACCGCGTCACGTCACAGGCGTAATTGCCATACTCCGCCCCCACATCAAACAACACTAACTCACCGTCCTTGCAGCTGTCATTGTTTTCAATGTAGTGGAGCACGCAGGCATTAGGGCCTGAACCAATGATGGGTGTGTAGGCAAATCCGCGAGAGCGGTTGCGCAAAAATTCATGCATGAACTCTGCCTCCAATTCAAACTCCATGACGCCAGGCTTGAGGAAGCGAAGCACGCGATCAAACCCTTTGGTTGTGATGTCTGCAGCCACTTGCATGACCGCGATTTCCTCCGCTGATTTGACTGCACGGAGGGCATTCAAAGCGGGTGCTGAACGCCGGTAACTGTGATTAGGGAAGCGAGTGCGCAAGGATTTACCAAAGCGTTCCTCACGGGTCTCAACCTCAGAGCTTCTCCGAATGTGCTCATGGGTCAACAAGTACACATGATCTACCTGAGCCATCACTTCCTTGAGCACTTTATCAAAATCCTCCAACCAATGGACAGACTTGACCTGGCTCACCTCAGTGGCAGACTGCTTGTCCAGTTTTGCTCCTTCCCATACAGCAATGTGCTCATTGGTTTCTGTGAGGAACAGCATCTCGCGATGCTCTGGTTTTTTTGCGTCAGGAAACAGCAGCAAAATGGCCGCCTCTTGATCCACCCCAGACAGCCAGAATAAATCGGTGGCTTGGATGAAAGGCACATTGCCATCAGCCGATGTGGGGTAAATGTCCGATGCGTTAAAAAACGCCAGGGAATTAGGCTCCATGGTCGCTGTGAAACGGTCACGATTCGTTGTAAAAATGTCTGGATTCAAGCGGTGGTACTTCATGTGGACGAAGATAAGTCCTTTTCAATGGCAACTTGGTCACCGGAGGCACCTCACTTACTTTTGCTTAAAGACAAACCAACCCTTGACACCATGGCCGCAACTCGTGGACTTTTTGGATCTTCCCTAGCTAGAAAATACTGGATGGCACTGACTGGTCTTTTCCTGTCATCCTTCTTGATCATCCATTTGATTGGCAACATGCCAATCCTATTTGGGGATCAAGAAGCATTCAACCTCTATGCTGCATTCATGACCAGCTTTCCGCCCATCAAGGCTGTGAGCTACCTACTCTATGGCAGTATTTTATTGCATGCCATTGACGGCATCTTTCTGATGCGGCAGAACAAGGTTGCTCGACCGGAAGCTTATGTGTCATACAATGGCAAAGCCAATGCAACATGGGCCTCACGAAACATGGGCCTGCTTGGTATTTTCACCTTGCTCTTTCTAATCATCCACATGCGCTCATTCTGGTATGAAATGCACTTTGGCCATGTGCCAACCATGGACATCGAAGGGGCGCAAGTGAAAGACCTTTACACCATGACCATTGAGGCATTCCACCAATTGTGGTATGTGATCCTTTACGTGGTCTGCATGATAATGCTAGGCTTCCACCTTTCCCATGGCATGAGCTCTGCCTTTCAGACATTGGGACTCAACCACCCCAAATACACGCCCGCTATTGAGAAGGCGGGACGCTATTTTGCATGGATCATGGCCCTTGGTTTTGCCATCATTCCTGCGTATGTCTACCTCCAACATTTGACCGCTTAATCCACCATCATGCTAGATTCAAAGATTCCTAAGGGAGCCCTCGCTGACAAGTGGACCGACTACAAATCCTCAGTTCCACTCGTCAGCCCAGCCAACAAACGAGCCATTGAAATCATTGTGATTGGCACGGGACTCGCGGGTTCTTCTGCTGCTGCCTCACTGGCAGAGCTTGGCTACAAGGTCAAGGCATTTTGCTTCCAAGACAGCCCACGTCGCGCACACTCCATTGCCGCCCAAGGTGGCATCAATGCGGCAAAAAATTACCAGAATGACGGTGACTCTGTGCACCGCCTATTCTACGACACCATCAAAGGTGGCGACTACCGCAGCCGCGAAGCCAATGTGCATCGCCTGGCTGAATGCAGTACCGACATCATTGACCAATGTGTGGCGCAAGGTGTGCCCTTTGCCAGAGAGTATGGCGGGCTACTTGACAACCGTTCCTTTGGCGGCGTGCAAGTATCCAGAACCTTTTATGCAAAAGGTCAAACCGGTCAGCAATTGCTGCTGGGTGCCTACTCTGCCCTATCTCGCCAAGTAGCAAAAGGCAATGTGACCATGCACACTCGCCATGAGATGGTTGAGCTTGTGAAGGTCGACGGCAAGGCACGGGGCATCATTGCTCGTGACCTGGTCAGTGGTGAGCTTGAACGCCATTCTGGTCACGCGGTGCTTTTGTGCACTGGCGGTTACAGCAATGTCTTCTTCTTGAGCACCAATGCCATGATGTCCAATGTCACTGCTGCCTGGAAGGCGCACCGTAAAGGCGCCTACATGGCCAACCCCTGCTTCACGCAGATTCACCCCACCTGCATTCCCGTCAGCGGCGAGTCCCAATCCAAGCTAACCTTGATGTCAGAATCCTTGCGAAATGACGGACGAATCTGGGTTCCCAAGCACAAAAAAGACGCAGAGGCCATTCGGTCTGGCAAACTCAAAGCTACCGATCTGAAAGAAGCAGATCGTGATTACTACCTTGAGCGACGCTACCCCGCCTTTGGCAACCTGGTTCCCCGTGATGTGGCATCCCGTGCCGCCAAAGAACGCTGTGATGAAGGTTATGGTGTCAACGCCACTGGCCAAGCAGTTTACCTAGACTTTGCAGCTGCTTTCATGCGCTATGGTCAGGAAGAAGCTAATGTGAAAGGCATCAACAATCCAAGCCAGGATGAACTGCGCTCCATGGGAGAGAAGGTCATTGAGAACAAGTATGGCAACCTGTTTCAGATGTACGAAAAGATTACGGCTGACAACCCCTACCAGACCCCCATGATGATCTTCCCTGCGGTGCACTACACCATGGGTGGCATGTGGGTTGACTACGACTTGATGACCACAGTACCCGGCTTGTTTGCATTGGGTGAAGCCAACTTCTCTGACCATGGCGCCAACCGCCTTGGGGCTTCTGCCTTGATGCAGGGATTGGCTGATGGCTACTTTGTCATTCCTTACACCATTGGCAATTTCTTGTCACAAGACATTCGCACCGGTGCCATTGCCACAGACAGCCCTGAATTTGTTGAAGCTGAACAAGTAGCTAGAGATCGCATGGAAGCCTTCTTGAACAACAAGGGTACCCAATCTGTTGACAGCTTCCATAAAGCCTTAGGTAAAATCATGTGGGCAAAGTGTGGCATGGCCCGCAACGCAGAAGACCTTAAATCTGCCGCTGCAGAGATACGTGAACTTCGTGACAGTTTTTATAAAAACGTGCGGGTCACAGGCACAATGAATTCCATGAATCCAGAACTGGATAAGGCTGGCCGTGTGGCCGACTTCATGGAGCTTGGCGAGCTCATGTGCATGGATGCCCTTGCTCGTGAAGAATCTTGTGGCGGTCATTTCCGTACAGAATACCAGTCAGAAGATGGCGAAGCATTGCGCCAAGATGACAGCATGACCTTTGTCTCCGCATGGGAGTTCAAGGGTAACGACCCCGGCAAGGCGACACTCCACAAGGAGGACCTTGCCTTTGAATCTGTGGAACTTAAAACACGCTCATACAAGTAATGAATTTCACCATCAACGTTTGGCGCCAATCTGGCCCTGAGGCCAAAGGCCGCATCGAGACTTACCCGGTTTCTGGGATTTCTGATCACATGTCCTTTTTGGAGATGATCGACGTGCTCAATGAGCAACTCATCAACCAAGACATTGAACCGGTGGTCTTTGATCATGATTGCCGCGAAGGCATTTGTGGCTCATGCTCCATGTTCATCAATGGCGAAGCACATGGTCCTGGAAGATCCATCACCACCTGTCAACTGCACATGCGTGAGTTCAAGGACGGTGAAACCATCACCATTGAGCCCTTCCGTGCCAAGGCATTCCCCATCATCAAGGATTTGATGGTTGACCGTTCCTCCTTGGATCGCATCATTCAATCAGGCGGTTTTGTGTCTGTGAACACTGCTGGCAAACAACCAGATGCCAATGCCATCCCTATTGAAAAGGCCGATGCCGATGCTGCCTTTGACGCTGCCACTTGCATTGGCTGTGGTGCTTGTGTTGCAACCTGCAAAAACGCCTCTGCCATGCTCTTTGTCGGGGCAAAGGTTAGCCAATTTGCTCTCTTGCCTCAAGGAAAAATTGAAGCCGAAGATCGCGTCTTGAATATGGTCAACCAAATGGACCTTGAGGGATTTGGCAACTGCACCAACACCGGCGCTTGTGAAGTTGAATGCCCCAAAGGCATCAGCTTAGAGACCATCGCTCGCATGAATCGTGAATTCCTCAGCGCCTCATTGTCAAGCAAATAAAAATTAGGCACAATTTTCGCTCATCTCAAAATCCTTACATTTAGCATCTAACTTTACCATCATGAAAAAAATACTCGCTCTTGCAGTTGTTGTTGCCCTGGCAGCCGGTTGCACAAAAGACCCCACCCTCGCTGACCGTATGGAAGGCGATTGGTTGGTCAATGACATCACTGCATCTGGACAGATTACCATTCTTGGAACCTCTGTGCCTTTGATTGCCAACGACAAAAGCATCACTTCAACATCAACATTCACCATGATTCAGGAACCCAATTCCGCCACGTACAGTGTAGATGCGGTGCTTGAAGTTAGTGCTGGGACAACGTTCGATTTCCCTTGGCAGCAAAGCGGAAGTGGCACTTGGGAAACCATTCCTGGCAATGGCATTGCGCCTGACTCCGTCTACTTGGTCACAGACAGCTCCACAACCAAGTATGAAGTCTTGAACTTGCTTGACAACGATGTACGCCTTCGCACATTGACAGCAGTTGACTTCCAAGGTCAAGGCATCAACCTTTTATTGGAAATGGGGTTCGCCCGTCAATAGCTCATTAATCATGCATGCATGGTGACATTCTCATCCCTGAATTCAGTTTTGAGACCACTTCATTGGCATGCCTATAGCAATAAACCCGTCCTTGTGGCGGGTTTTTTCATGCCTCATTTTTGGGTTTCCTCCGTCGTGTAAGCCGTCCAACCTTGAGCAGAGATAGGCAACTGGTCACCAACTTGATTGATCATGAAACTGCCCTTATCTGCATCTGACATGTGACCAATGGCTGTCAAATTGGGGTTGCCCTTGATCTTATCCCAGTCTGAAATGCTGACGGTGAACAGCAATTCATAATCCTCGCCGCCATTGAGGGCAGCTGTTGCGGGATGTAGGCCAAACTCTTCACAGAGCCTGATGGTTGCCGGGTCAATCGGTAGCTTGTCTTCAAAAATAGCACAGCCTGTGACGCTCTGTTTGCACAAGTGCAAGAGCTCTGAACTCAAACCATCAGAAATGTCAATCATGCTTGTTGGTTTCACATCCAAGTCCTTGAGCAGGGCAGCAACATCTTGCCTAGCCTCTGGCTTCAATTGGCGCTCTAAAACATACTCATGGCCTTGCAAGTCTGGTTGAAAGTTGGGGTCTGCCTCATAGGTGGTCTTTTCCCTGCGTAAGATTTGTAGCCCCATGTAGGCTGAACCAAGGTCCCCCGTTACCACAATCAAATCGTTGGGTTTTGCGCCACTTCGTCTGACAGCCTGGCCCTTGTCAACCTCACCCATAGCCGTTAACGACAAGACTAGCCCTGACATGGATGAGGTGCTGTCACCACCCACTAAGTCCACGCCATAATTTTTGCAGGCAAGGTTCAGGCCTTCGTACAGTTCCTCTAAGGCTTCCAAAGGAAAGCGATTGCTCGCTGCCAAGCTGACCAATAGCTGGGTTGGCTTGCCGTTCATGGCATAGATGTCTGAAAAGTTAACCACAGCCGCCTTGTAGCCCAAGTGCTTCAAAGGCATGTAGGTTAAATCAAAGTGGACGCCCTCCACAAGCATGTCTGTGCTGAGCAAGCTATCCTTGCCGCCGTGATTGACAATGGCAGCGTCATCACCTACACCCAGGGTGGTGCTTTTCTGCGTCAATTGAACCATGGATGTCAATCGATCAATCAGGGCAAATTCACCCAATGTTTCGAGGGGCGTTCTTTTGGGGGATGGGTCTTGAATCATGGGGCAAATTTCGGCATATCTTTGCCAAAACAACCCTATTGTAATGAATCATTCGTACAGTGCTGAAATACGCACTTTCATGGACTGGGTGCGCGAGCGCAACCCACATGAGCCTGAGTTTCTACAAGCCGTCGAAGAGGTAGCTGAAGCTGTCATTCCACACATTGAGTCCAACCCCAAATACAAGGAAGCCAGAATTCTCGAGCGCCTGACTGAGCCTGAGCGCTTGATCAGCTTTCGCGTGAACTGGACAGACGACCAGGGCAACGTTCAGGTGAACCGCGGCTACCGAGTCCAGTTCAACTCAGCCATTGGCCCTTACAAGGGCGGCCTTCGCTTCCATCCCTCTGTGAACCAGAGTGTGTTGAAGTTCTTGGGCTTTGAGCAGGTCTTCAAAAACGCCTTAACAACATTGCCTATGGGCGGTGGCAAGGGTGGTGCTGACTTCAACCCCAAAGGCAAATCAGATGCTGAAGTGATGCGCTTTTGCCAGTCTTTCATGACTGAGCTTGCAAAGCACATTGGCCCCAATACGGATGTGCCAGCAGGTGACATTGGCGTAGGTGGTCGCGAAATTGGCTACCTCTTTGGTCAATACCGCCGCATGCGCAATGAGTTTGCCGGTGTCCTTACGGGCAAAGGCATCAACTGGGGTGGGTCCTTAATTCGCCCTGAAGCTACTGGCTATGGCACCGTCTACTTTGCGAAGGAGATGCTTGCAACCAAGAACGAAAGCTTCCAAGCCAAGACCGTTGTGGTTTCTGGTTCTGGCAATGTGGCGCAATACGCCGCTGAAAAGGCTACTGAGCTAGGTGCAAAAGTTGTCACGATGTCTGACTCTTCAGGCTTTGTGCATGACCCTGATGGCATCGACGCAGAGAAATTGGCCTTTGTCATGGATCTCAAGAACAACCGCCGTGGTCGAATCAACGAATACGCTGACAACTACCCCTCAGCCACCTTCCACAAGGGAGAGAAGCCCTGGTCCATTGCTTGTGATGTCGCGTTGCCTTGTGCCACACAGAATGAGCTTGACGGCGATGCAGCTAAGGTCTTGGTTGCCGGCGGCACCATTTGCATTGCAGAAGGAGCCAACATGCCTTGCACACCGGAAGCCATTGAGGCCTTCCACAGCAACAAGGTTCTGTTCAGCCCTGGCAAAGCATCCAATGCAGGTGGTGTTGCCACCTCTGGCTTAGAGATGTCGCAGAACAGCCTTCGCATGAACTGGACAGCTGAAGAGGTTGACCAAAAATTGCACGCTATCATGGTAGACATCCACGCTGCCTGTGTCAAACACGGCACCCGAGAAGATGGCTATGTTGACTACGTGAAGGGCGCCAATGTCGCTGGTTTCATCAAGGTTGCTGATGCGATGTTGGACCAAGGCGTAATTTGATTCACAGATCTGTATTAAACAAAAAAGCCCCGCCGATGGCGGGGCTTTTTTATGAAATAGGTTAATCAACGCTTGTTCAAGCAGGTGATTTCCACCACGTGACCCATCATACAAATACTGGCATGCTGCAGCACTTCATAGGTCACAAAAACCTGCTGGCCATCGTGGGCCGTTGAAAGGTAGTTCACCAAGTTGGTAGGCTCCAGCACCAACGAGCTATCGCTGTCGCTGACAAGCATCAAGCCACAAGAAGATAGAGCCACTTCTTTTACGGTGAACGCCTCTGCATTCTCACAGTGAAAGTCCACAGGTAGATGGTTGGGGCGGTCACAAGAAGCTAGAGCAATAGCTGCAACGGCTAACAATGACAATAATGGGGTTTGAATAGACATCAAGGGGAAATTAAAGGTGAATGCCAACAGACATGGTCGCCGCCATGATCAATGGCGTTGAAACATCCGCTCGCTGCTGGAAGAATGGATTTAAATTCATGCGTGAGGCAACAAAGAACTTTTTGTAGCCAATCTCCGTTTGGACACCATAGGCAAAGCGATTGGTGTAAAAGCCGTTTTGAGTGGTTTGTCTCAACCAGCCTGAATCCATACGACGCAAGGTTTCCGTCTCTGCACGAACACGTAGGCCTGCAAATCCGCCAATCGCCAACGACAAGCCTTTTGACCCTGAAGCTGAACCATTGTAGACCAATGACAACGGCAATTCAATGCAGCCAACAGAAAAATTTGACATCATTAACTCACTGTCACTGTCCAAAATTGCAACACCAGAGTTCTGTCCTTCAACCAAACCCAGGTAGCGGTCAGGACCAAAGTCCATCACATAGCTAGAAAAGCCCAACCCGCGTCGCAGCCAGAAGCTGGATTGTCCGATTCGGTCCTGGTTTCTGAAATTGATTGACACCTGTTTTGCCTGGCGCGGTGTCATGGCCCAGTCACCTGATGTTACAGGCCTGAACTCTCCATTAAGGAAGTCCATAGGTTGCATGAAGACCATGCCGCCAATGCTGATGGAAAGGCCTTCGTTCTCATCCGACTTGTCTGATGTGTATTCATGGTCACCAGATCCTTCACGGGCATCAATGTCCTTCACAGAAGCCATGGAGTCATTCAACAAAGCCGTCAGCCCTCCAGCCATATCTGGCTCATCGGAGATGACGTTGACTTCAACTTGAACGCTGACGACAGAATCAACGGTTTGAGCAAGACCCATCAATGGAAGGGTTGCAAAGGCAGCTGCTAGAGCGAATGGCTTGATCATGGTATTTAAATTTGGTTGATTTAGGATTCAATGGCCTGTCATACGCAACAAAGATGCCAATTCACAGAAGGTTAATCTTAACAATCACGACAAATGAAAATTAAAGAGCATCTTTGCAGCACTATTATGCCAAAGAAAGGCCGCCAAGAAAACAAGGCACATCGCGAGATGGATGCCGCGACGTTAGCCAACATGATGCACAAGGTGCTCAAGCGTCATCCGAATCATGCATTTTCCATTGAGGATCTCACCTGGGAAACGGGTGAACAAACGCGTGCCCCTGAAAAACTCGTGCACTCATCGCTGGACTATCTGTTGGATCACAACTTAGCCAACCACATCGATGGAAGCTTTCAACTTGCCTTGGACCCCAAAGATGTCATCTCTGGAACCCTGGATCTCACGAGCAGCGGTAGCGGCTATGTGGTAATGGGTGTCGGCAAGGATGACATCTTCATCAAAGCGACCAACATGGGCTTTGCCTTAGGTGGCGATACCGTGCAAGTTCAAATGGTCCCCGGGCGAGGAAGCAAGCCTGAAGGGCGCATCGTCCAAGTGATCAAGCGAGGAAGAAGCACCTATGTAGGCACTCTTCAAGTGAGTCCAAATCACAGTTTTTTGGTCACGGACAAGCGAAAAATTGGGCCCGATTTTTTCATACCCCCAGGCAAGCTTGGCAAGGCAAAGGATGGCCAGATGGTCACAGTGAAGTTGCTTGACTGGAGAGATGCAAGCAGGAGCCCCTCTGCGGAAGTTGTGAGCGTGCTAGGGAATCCCGGTGAGCACCAAACAGAGATTCATGCCATCATGGCTGAGTTTGACCTACCCGATCAGTTCCCCTCTGATGTCAACAAAGAAGCCAAGTCCATCCCTATGGCCCTGGATGAAGCAGAGGTTCTGCTCCGTCGAGACATGCGAGAGGTCACAACCTTCACCATTGACCCGGTGGACGCCAAGGATTTTGACGATGCCCTATCGATTGAACAGCTGGACAACGGCAACTGGGAAATTGGTATTCACATCGCTGATGTCACCCATTATGTCACACCTGGCACCGCCATGGATGAGGAGGCTATCGATCGCGCCACATCGGTTTACCTGGTTGATCGCGTGATACCGATGCTTCCTGAGCACATCTCCAATAAAATCTGTTCCCTGCGTCCCAATGAAGACAAATACACCTTTTCTGCCATTTTTGAAATGGATGAAACTGGTCAGGTTCACAATCGCTGGTTTGGCCGAACGGCGATCCACTCAAACAGGCGCTACACCTATGAAGAGGCCCAAGCTATCATTGATGGGGAAAAGGATGACTTGAGCAAGGAGATTGTGTTGATGGATGTCATGGCAAAGTCCTTAAGAAAGGAACGCATGAGTTCGGGCGCCATCAACTTTGACCGTGCAGAGGTGAAGTTCCGACTTGATGCGGACAATCAGCCTATTGGCGCCTACCTCAAACGCAGTGGCGATTCCAATAAAATGATTGAGGAATTCATGCTGCTGGCCAATCGGGAGGTTGCTGCACATGTAGGTAAGGCAAAGAAGGGTAAGCAAGCCCGCCCCATGGTTTACCGGATTCATGACCATCCCAACCCAGAGAAATTGATCAAGCTCCGTGAGTTTGTCAAGCCCCTTGGCTACCAATTGACCGTGGACAGCCCTAAAAATGTCCGACAGTCACTCAACAATATGCTGGCAAAGGTTAAAGGAAGTCCGGAAGCCAACATGCTTGAGACCTTGACCCTGCGAACCATGTCCAGGGCCTCTTACAGCACAGACAACATCGGGCATTATGGCTTAGCCTTCACCGATTACAGCCATTTCACATCGCCCATAAGGCGCTACCCGGACATGATGGTTCATCGCTTGTTGCAAGACCTCATTGATGGACAAAAAGCAGCCAACCGACAGGCATTGGAGGACCTCTGTTTGCATGCCTCCAAGCAAGAGGAGCGCGCCACCAAAGCAGAACGCGCTTCAGTTAAATACATGCAAGCCGTGTTCATGGAAAAGCACCTAGGGGAGATCATGCCTGGCACCATCACAGGGGTTTCCGATTGGGGACTTTTCGTTGAGGTTATGGGCACAGGTTGTGAAGGTTTGGTCCGGTACCGAGAGTTCACCGACGACTACTATGAGCTTGACATGGAGAATTACTGCATCGTTGGTCAGCGAACAGGCAAAACTATTCGCTTGGGTGATTCTTTGGAAATCCTTGTGAAAGAAGTGGATTTGAAGCGAAAAACTATTGACTTTTCCGTTCCCGGAAGCCGTGCAGCATCTAGGCCTGCAGGCAGGGACGAGTCAAGACGTCAACCCTCCAATCGCGGGAAATTTAACCCAACACAGCCAAGCCGTTCAGACAACAAGTCATCCAGTCAACGCAAGCAAAAGCGAGGCAAGTCAGGCAATCAAGGACAGAAGAAGCGCTAGGCTTCAGCTTTATTCATTCATCGCATCTTCCGCTGATGACTTCATCTTGGTGGTGAAACCCACTTGGTTGTCTTTTCTGTTGACATCCGCAGTCATCATGCGAGGGTCAACAACAATGGATGCAATGGAGCCTGTGTTGCCCTGCACGACCAACTCAAAGGTCTTTTCCGTGTAATTCCATGGACCTGCCACTGCCAAATTATCTGATGACTTGTGGCCAAACATGGCACTCAATGGGATGGTGTAGGTGATGCTTTGTCCCGTTTGGTAGACAACCAATACATCCACAGGCAAGGCCAGTGAGCCATGGCGTTCAAGGGTGACAACTGTCAGGTTTTTCCCAAGCCCTTTAACAGACGCGATGCCCACATCAGGGACTTTCAAGGTGTGCACCCATTGGTTGAGGTACCAGTCCAGGACCATCCCGCTTTCTTGCTCTGCAATGCGAAGAAAGTCGTTGGGTTGGGGGTGTTTGAACAGCCACTCATTTTTGAAGCGTTTCATCGTGGTCCAAAATGCCTCATCGCCAATGATGCCTTGCAATTGAACCAAGAACAAAGAGCCCATCATGTAGGCAGATAGCTGGTAAGGGAACTTGCCGTCATAATAGTTAGACAAGGTGGACATGGGCTCCATGATGCCCTTGCCTGCAATCTGTGCATAGCGATTGATATCGCTCAGGTGTGCGTTAGGCAAGTTCGCGCCGGTGACATGGTTCATGGCCTCTTCCTCTGCAAAGCTGGTGAAGCCCTCATCAATCCATGGGTAGCGCATTTCATCCGTGCCTAACATGCCGTAAAACCACATGTGTGATGCCTCGTGTATCACAGTCCCAAGCACCCCTTCATAACGTTTGCTGTGTATCTGCATGATCGTGGCCATGGGGTATTCCATGGCGCCTTCGCCACCTTGAATCACAGAAAACTGGGGCCATTCATAGCTTCCAAATTTGCCGTTCATGAAGCGAAAATAGCTCGCTAAATCAACCTGAAGCTGATCCATGTACATGCGGGATTTCTTGTTGTCTTGGTAGAAAAAGTGCAACTCAGGCCCGTCCTCCATTGTAACGCGATCATGAATGAAATCCGGGTCAGCTACCCAGGCAAAATCGTGGACATTGTCTGCTTCAAAGGTCCATGTCAGACGTGCATGTTTTGCGTGCTTAACTGGCTTGTCGCTGTAACCATGCCCAATCTCTGAGGCATTCTGCAATAACCCTGTGCCACCAATGGTGAACTTTGCATCCGCCGTAATATCCACCTTGAAATGCCCATAGTCACCATAAAACTCCCTGGCCACATAGATGTCCGGATGCCAGCCTTGCGCGTCGTAAACTGAGAGCTTAGGGTACCACTGGGTGAACGTGTAATCGATGCCTTCTGGGTTATCCCGTCCCGCTCGCTCAACAAGCTTAGGGATGCGGGTGGTGTAGGTCATGTGAAGGACGGTGGATTCCCCTGGTGAAAGGGGAGAAATCAAAGCAGCCTTTAGAATGGTTTGATCCACCACAAAAGCCATGGTTTGACCATCCTGAGATAAGCTGTGAACGATTTGCTCGCCTTGCTGTTTAGGCTTGAGTTGCTCAATGTTTTGACCGATGGCCTTGTCCTTGAACTGTGTGGGGATGTTGGCCATATTGGACATCATGCTTCCCGGCTGAAAGGCATTCCAATAGAGGTTGAAAAAGACCACATCAATGACATCCGGACTGTTGTTGGTGTAGACCAATGTCAAATCACCTGTCAGGCTATGCGCCTTGTGATCTAAGTCAACTACAATGTGGTAGTCGATAGCTTGTTGCCAGTAGCTTGGTCCGGGTTGAGCAACCATGGCAAGGCTTGATATGCACATGACGGTCAAGAGAAAATTGAATCGTTTCATGGGGGAATGTTAACGGTTAAGCGGTAAGGCTTCAAGCAATCGAGGCCCTTTATCTGTTTGCTGTAAAACGCACGACTCATTCACTGCGTCATGCTCAAGGATGAGCCGGTAGCCCTTGGTGGCGGCCTCTTCCAAGATGGTAGATTTTTCTGAGATCGTCACCAAAGGCCTTGTGTCATAGCCCATCACAAAGGGCAGCGGAATATGGCCCACTGAGGGAAGCAGGTCTGCCATGTAAACATGGGTCTCTCCGTTGACTTCAAGAATCGGGCACATCTGTGCCTCCGTGTGGCCATTGACCACAAAACAATCAAACCCCAATTCCGTCTTGATGCGCTGCTCTCCCAATCCGGTATCGATAAACCGCAATTGTCCGCTCTCTTGAAGGGGCATGATGTTCTCTTTGAGGAAGGAGGCCTTTTCTCGAGGGTTGGGGTCTGTGGCCCATGCCCAATGCCTCTCATTGGACCAAAAAGTGGCCTTCTCAAAGGCGGGAACCAATAAATCACCTCGACGCTGTACCGCCCCACCAACATGATCAAAGTGCAGATGGGTCAGGAACACATCGGTGATGTCGTTGCGGCAAAAGCCCGCATCAGCCAGTCCCTTGTCCATGGTGTTGTCACCATGCAAATGGTAGTGGCTGAAAAATTTATCTGACTGCTTGTCGCCAATGCCCGTGTCGACCAACGTCAAGCGGTCGCCATCTTCAATCAATAGGCAACGCATGGCCCATGTGCAGAGGTTCTTCTCGTCTGCCGGATTGGTTCTCGACCACAATTGCTTGGGGACAACGCCAAACATGGCGCCGCCATCGAGCTTGAAGTTACCGGTATGGATGGGGTGAATTTTCATGACTGTGAAGCTAATCAAGAAAAAAGAAGGCCCGACATTTTCATGCCGGGCTCATCTTAACCTAAACTCACATAGAAATGTGACAGAACAATGAAGGAAACGCAAAACCTATGCCAAACTACTTTCTCGTGCGCTTTGATCGGAAAAACTCACTGAGCAAGTCACCGCAAACATCGGCTTCAATCCCATGAGTTATCAATGTTTTAGGATGGAATTGCCCGCCCATGGTTTGGTAACCGCGCTTGGCATCACTGGCGCCATAGACAATGCGTCCAATCTGTGACCAGAACAAGGCACCTGCACACATGCTGCATGGCTCAAGGGTCACATACAAGGTGCAATCTGGCAAATACTTTGCGCCAAGGGCATTGGATGCTGCCGTGATGGCCTGCATTTCTGCGTGTGCTGTGACATCGTGCAAACGCTCTGTGAGGTTGTGTCCCCTGGCGATGATTTGATCATTGGCTACGACCACAGCGCCCACTGGCACCTCATCCATGTCGTAGGCTTTCATGGCCTCGCGGATGGCTTGTCGCATGTACATCAAGTCTGTTTCTGGTGTGGTTTCTTTCATTGGTGGCAAATTACACGGGAATGCGCACATGACCCACATAGATAATTACCTTTGTACCAGATTATATCACCATGTACCGTACCCATACCTGCGGAGAGCTTCGAAGCTCCCACATCTCCAAAACTGTCACCCTATCCGGGTGGGTCCAACGCCGTCGCGACTTTGGCGGCCTGTCATTCATTGATTTGCGCGATCGCTATGGCCTGACCCAGCTTTCCTTCAATGAACAAGAGGATGCCTCAATGCTACAGATGGCTCGAGGTCTGCAGCGCGAATACGTGGTGCAGGTAACAGGTGTCGTGGTTGCACGAGAGAAGGTCAATGCAGATTTGGCAACAGGGGATGTAGAAATCAAAGTGAGCAACATCGTTGTATTGAGTCAATCACAAACCCCACCGTTTACCATTGAAGATCAAAGTGATGGCGGCGAAGAGCTTCGCATGACCTACCGCTATTTGGACATTCGACGCAAACCCGTCAAGGAAAAGTTGCTGCTTAGGCACCGCATCAGTACCATGGTTAGGGACTACCTCAACAGACAGGGATTTGTGGATGTTGAAACCCCCTTCCTGATCAAATCCACGCCAGAAGGCGCACGCGATTTCGTGGTTCCTTCACGCATGAATCAAGGGCAATTTTATGCCTTGCCACAATCCCCGCAAACTTTCAAGCAGCTCTTGATGATTGGGGGGATGGATCGCTATTACCAAATTGTGCGCTGCTTCAGGGATGAAGATCTGCGCGCTGACCGCCAGCCAGAATTCACGCAAATTGATTGCGAAATGGCCTTTGTGGAGCAAGAAGACATCCTTAACACCTTTGAAGGTTTGTTGGCTCATGTCCTGAAAGGCGTGCACAACCAAGACATGGCTGTGGTGCCTCGCATGACCTACGCAGAAACCATGAGGGATTATGGCAATGACAAGCCAGACATCCGATTTGACATGAAGCTCAAGGACATGAGGCATTTGGTCAAAGACGCAGGGTTTGTGGTGTTTGACAAGGCGGAATTGGTTGTTGGTATTTGCGTAGATGGCTGTGCCAATTACACGCGCAAGCAACTGGACAAATTGACTGACTGGGTGAAGCGTCCGCAGATCGGAATGACTGGCATGATCTGGATGAAGGTCAGCGACGAAGGCAGTTGCAGCTCAAGTGTGAATAAATTCTTCGATGCCGATGCGCTGAATCACTGGAAGGATGCCTTTGGCGCAAAGCCAGGTGACTTGATCCTTGTGCTGGCAGGTAAAGAAGCCTTGACGCGCAAAGCCATGAGTGAGTTGCGATTGCACATGGCAGAGACATTAGGGCTGAGAAATCCCGCTGAATTTGCACCCCTCTGGGTCATAGACTTTCCTTTGTTGGAATGGGATGAAGAATCTGGCCGCTACCATGCCATGCACCACCCCTTCACCAGCCCAAAGCCAGAAGACATGCACCTGATTGATTCTGATCCGGGCGCGGTCCGAGCTAACGCCTATGACTTGGTGCTCAATGGCAATGAAATTGGTGGTGGATCCATTCGGAATCACGACAGAGCCCTTCAGGCACGCATGTTTGACCTTTTGGGTTTCAGCCCAGAAGAGACTGAAGCACAGTTTGGGTTTTTGATGAAGGCTTTTGACTTCGGTGCCCCTCCTCATGGCGGTGTAGCCTTTGGTTTTGACCGCCTGGTTGCTATCATGGGCGGGGATGAATCCATCCGGGACTACATCGCTTTCCCTAAGAACAATGCCGGTCGGGACGTCATGATTGATGCCCCTTCAGTGATTGATTCAGGCACAATGGATGAGCTGGGGCTGAACATCAAGGGCTGATTTATTGGCTGGCAAGGTTTTTGGAATACAGAGCTATATTTACTGGCCAAAAAAATCACCACCTATGAAGCAATTTCTACCCGCTATTCTTCTTCTATTTTTTGTCTCCTCACAAGCTCAAGCTCAGCAATGGGTTGAGTCCATGCAGGATGAATCTGTCAATGTCTACCAAGCCATTGATGAATTTGAAAAATTCTGGGAAGGCAAGGTTGTTGAAAAAGGTCATGGATGGAAGCAATTCAAGCGTTGGGAGCAGTTTTGGGAGCCACGGGTTTACCCTCATGGCAATCGCCCTAACGGGTCTGCGGTTTTTCAGGCCAATAGCCAAATTCAGGCATCAACCGCGGCCAATCCTGGCCTGGGCAATTGGAGCTTGGTTGGCCCTTCAAATGGCAATGCCCTTCAAGGCATTGGTCGTGTCAATAGCATCACATTCCATCCCAACAACAGCCAAACCATCTATGCAGGAGCGCCAGCTGGTGGCCTTTGGAAATCTACCAACGATGGGGGTTCTTGGACAACCAACACCGATAAATTACCGAACATTGGCATCAGTACCATGGTCATTGACCCTCTACATCCCGACACCATGTACGTCGGCACCGGTGACCGTGACGCGGGAGATACTTACTCAACCGGCGTCCTGAAGTCTGTTGATGCTGGCGCAACTTGGCAGGCAACGGGTTTGACGTTTGGCATATCGCAATTCAAACGCATCACCGGCATGGTGATCCACCCTGACAGCACCAACTGGCTGGTTGTTTCCACACGAACTGGCATGTACAGAACCACCGATGGCGGTGACAACTGGACCTTGATTCAAGGTGGCACCTTTCAGAGCTTAACCACCGTGGTTGGCGCGGAGCATTTGCTCTATGCCGGCACACGGACCAATGCCAAGATCTGGTATTCACGCGATTTTGGCATCTCTTGGACCATGGCCATTACCGGTCTTCCCGTCTCCGGTACTAGCCGGGCTGAACTGGCAACCACTGCTGCTGACACCAACTATGTCTACGCCATTTATGGCGCCAGCAACAACGGTCTTTACGGCGTTTACCGGTCTACCAACAAGGGCGTTTCATGGACGCAAATGCATGGCAGCACACCCAACTTGCTTGGCTGGAGCACCACTGGCGCTGGCACCGGTGGCCAGGCATGGTATGATCTGACCATCGCGGCATCCCCTCTGAACAAAGATGTGATTTTGATTGGTGGTGTGAATATTTGGCGATCCAACAATGGCGGTTCAAGCTTTGGGCTAAGTGGTCACTGGTATGGTGGTGGTGGTGCAAGCTTTGTGCATGCAGATCATCACTGGCTCACCTTCCGACCCAACAGCAACAAGGTTTACGCAGGCACCGATGGGGGCGTTTATCGGTCAACCAACAGCGGACTCAACAACTCTTGGGTAGCGCGCAACGACGGCATGGCTATCACCATGTACTATAAAATTAGCACCTCCGCTGCCAACAGCAACCTCACGCTAGCTGGAGCGCAAGACAACGGCACCCACCTCAAGAACAATACATGGTCTAGGGTCGGTGGCGGCGATGGCATGGACAATGGCATTGCCGGCAGTGATGCCATGGTCATGTACCGTTCCATTTACTATGGAGATTTTGACAAGTCTGTCAATGGCGGCGGGTCGTTCAATGCGCCTTTCAACCTCCCTCCATCGGGCAATGGCAACTGGGTCACGCCATTTGTGGTGTCCGTGATCAACGCCAACACCTTGTATGCGGGGTTTGAAAAGCTCTGGAAAAGCAGCAATGCAGGTTCTTCTTTCAGCGCCACAACAACGACAGGCATTTGGGGAAGCAACAAAATCGATGTCATTGCAGAAGCCCCCAGCAATGCCAGTGTCCTCTATGTAGGGATCAATCAGCGCGTTTACCGCAGCGTCAATGGCGGCGGAATATGGACACATATCACCAACAATGTGAGTAATCAAAATACGGTAACGGGAATTGCCGTGGACCCTGCCAATGCAGACCACATCGCCATCACTAAATCTGGCTACAGTGTTGATAAAGTCTACGAATCTTATGACGGCGGCAGCTCATGGTACAACCGCACAGGATCCTTGCCTAACATTCCCGCCAACTGCGTAGCCTTTGAGCCCGGAAGCAATGGCTTGCTCTATGTAGGCACCGACGTTGGCGTCTACTTTCGCGATGCAAGCATGAGTGATTGGCTCCCATTCATGGACGGCCTTCCCAACACCATCATCAATGACATTGAAATCCTTCAAACAGCCAGCGTCAATTTAATTCGCGTGGGAACCTATGGTCGTGGCGTATGGGAAAGTCCTTTGGCCTCTACATTCTTGGACATTCCTGTAGCCGCATTTGACGTGGCCCCAGAGGCCCTCTGTGCCATTGGCGACAGCATTCAACTCCATGACCAATCCCTGAACATGCCAGGCAATTGGGCTTGGACCATCCACCCGCAGACATTCTCTTATGCCAGTGGCAGTTCATCTAGCTCGCAAAATCCCATCATCATTCCAACAGCCACTGGCAACTACAGCATTCAGCTGATTGCAGGCAACAGCTACGGTTCCGACACCTCTGTGGCCATTCACGCACTTGCAGTTGGCGGCATCCTAACGCCAGTGAATGAAGAATTCAAGGGAGCGCTTCCCAACCGTTGGGCCATTGAAAACCCAGACAATGATCGCGGGTGGAACATGGCCTCTTTGGGTCACCTTGACTCGGTGTCTGCCGTGATGCGTTTCTTCAATTACAGCAACATTGGCCAGGTGGATGCTTTGATTTCTCCCCCTTATGCCATCGACAGCAACAGCACCTTGATCTATGATCTTGCATACCAAATGAAGACTGGTAATGCCTCTGACACCCTGCGCATTATGGCCAGTACCGATTGTGGCGCCACGTGGCAACTTTTGTTCACTGGCTCCGATGACGGAACAGGTAACTTTGCCACAGCTGCATCCAGCATCAACGCCTTTGTACCAACAACAAGTGCCCAGTGGCGTACCGACACATTGGCTTTAGGCAACCTATCCGGAACCGTCACCTTCAAGTTTGAGGGAGTCAATGCCGGCGGCAACCATCTCTACTTGGACCATTTGCGTCTGCTGCCAGCCAGCTTGGCAACACCTGTAGCAGCTATTTTCAGCACAACAGCAGCTTGTCAAGGTTCATCCGTGACCTACCACAGTGCCAGCACAGGACAAAGCCTGAGTCATGCATGGTCTTTCCCAGGTGGTAGCCCATCAAGTAGTGTCGCCGTCAACCCGGTGGTAACCTATGCCAACAGCGGATCCTTCAGTGTTTCATTGACCGTTAGCAACACCGCTGGCAGTGATGCCATCACCATGAGCAACCACCTCAGCGTGACAACTGCCGTAAGCCCTAGCATTGCGCTGACTGCATCAAGCATGCCCGCTTGCCAAGGCGATACCGTCACTTTTGTCGCGAGTACAATCAATAGTGGCAGCAATCCGGTCTACCAATGGATGATCAATGGGCAGATAAGCGGAAGCAGTAGCTCAACCTTTAGCTCCTTCACGCTCAATACAGGGGATAGTGTCACCTGCTTGCTAAGAAGTGATGCATACTGTGCTTCACCCAGTGAATTGCTATCTGCGCCTTCCGTTGTATCCATATACTCACTGCCAACAGTTAGTGCAGGCAGCTACCCTTCGGTCTGCACGGGTGGGTCTGACATCCCGCTGACCGGCACACCCGCTGGTGGCACCTTCACGGGAATTGCCGTTAGCAACAACCAGTTTTCACCGAGTCAAGTCGGGCCCGGCGCATACACTGTAACCTACAGCTACACGGACAACAACGGTTGCAGCAACAGTGCATCGGTTGACATCATTGTTGGCTCTCCGCCCAATGTCTTTTTCAACTCAAACATTGGTGACCTCTGTGGGGCCGACCCTGCGATCACCCCGACAGGCGGCTACCCATTTGGCGGATACTACCAGGTAGACGGTGTGCAAGTCACACAAGTGACACCGAGCACCCTCACTGTTGGCATGCACTATTTAGACTATGTCTACAGCAATAGCTTGTGCACCGTGGTGAAGCTTGACTCTTTTTATGTGTATGCAAGTCCTCCCGTTCCAAGCATTCAAGTTTTTGACGGCGACAGCCTGTTCTGCCCGCAAGCCACTGCGCCTTATATCGTGGTTTGGCTTGATGGCAACATGAATGCCATTGCCGGCGCAAGCAACCCATGGTACCACGCGCCAAGCCCGGACAACTACTCTGTCCGATTGAAAATCGGATCGAGCTGCTGGGAGACGTCTGGACCAACTGCTGTCACAGCCTTGCCAGAGTTGCTACAAGGTGTTGCGCATGTGAAGCCTAACCCAAGCTCTGGTGAGTTTACCGTGGTTTTGCAGTCCGGCATCTTCATGCCAACCCAATGGCGACTCATCACAGTCCAAGGCGAAGAGCTATTGGCTGGTGATGTCCTTGCCGGTCAAAAAGACATGAACATGGACATCCGCCACATGGCAAACGGGTTGTACATCTTGGAATTGATTGCACCAGAAGCTACCCATGCCCTACGTGTGGTAAAGGTTGCTAACTGACGATTGTGATGCATGCCTTCAATGCATCAATAAAAACCCCGCAGGGCTTACCTGCGGGGTTTTTTATTGGGTCCAAAAGCCTGTTGACTGCGCATAGCCTTCGACATGCTTACGATCAGGCCGTGGTCATGTGATTGAGCAAGGATTCAAGCAAAATTTTTCCATCTGCATTGAGCAGGTCCTCAGTGGCTGCACGTTCTGGGTGTGGCATCATGCCCATCACGTTTTTCCTTGCATTGCAAACACCAGCGATGTTGTCAATGGATCCATTGGGGTTGGATGCATCGGTGACCTTTGCTTGCTCATCGCAGTAATAAAAGAGCACTTGCCCATTGTCATCCAATCGGTTCAATGTGTCTTCATCTGCGTGGTAGCGACCTTCACCATGAGCGATAGGAATTTTGTAGGCCTTGGTCATGTCAAGGTCCGCAGTGATTGCTGAGTCCAGCATGCCCGGTGTCAAGTGAATGTTCTTGCAAATGAAGTTGTGTGAACTATTGTGCAGCAGGGCACCTGGAAGGAAATGTGCTTCCGTCAACATTTGAAAACCATTGCAAATCCCCATAACATAACCGCCTTTGTCTGCGTGTTTGATCACCTCTGCCATGATGGGCGAAAAGCGAGCAATGGCACCGGAACGAAGGTAGTCGCCATAGGAAAATCCTCCAGGGAGAATCACCATATCAACCCCTTGAAGGTCATGGTCTTTATGCCAAAGAGAGACGGCTTCCTGACCAAGATCATGGCGCAACGCATGCAGCATGTCTTGATCACAATTAGAGCCTGGGAAGGTGACTACGCCAAATTTCATGCGACAAATGTACAGCCAGAATGTACGTCCACGGCGGGTCAATCAGTCGATAATTATGGGAAAAGATCGCCGGATAACCCTGCCGGTTGATGCTGTCCATTGCAAGACCCACAGGGCAGCACCTCGGGCTGATTTTGGGGGCAATACATGGCATGACCAGTGGTCAACAGACTGAACAGGCAAGGGGTCTGACCAGGTTATTGTCCATGTGCCATCGATGGAGAACAAGGCCTCCTGAATCACCCATGGCCCCTCTGCGCGAAGGGCAAATGACAGCAGGGGGCGCTGGCCAGATAGCCAGCCAAAGTGCCTTTGTTGGATGTCCATGAGGCCCATCAAAGGGGCATGAACCAATGGGGGGCTTCGTCCTGGCGTGGCAGAGTCAGCGCCCGCACTGATCCAGTGATCAACCTGCTTCAAAATGGCGATGCCTTCACCTTGGCCTAAAGACGGGTGATGCAACGCATCGTCATAGAAGGCCTGATCCAGGCGCTGCCCTTGGGATGTCAACAGCAACAATTCACCATGGTCATCATCAAGCGGCGGCAGGCTTGCTGCGGTGGCAATGAAGGTGGAGTCTCCCAAGGGGTAGTCATTGACCAATGCGGGTGGTGACATCACAAAGGCCCTGGTCTCATCCGGCAGAAGGAAGCTCCCAGCAGGGGCCAGTTGACGCCAAGCCATGGGTGGCCATTGGTCAGACAGGACTAAGGATCCCATGTCTAAAACCCGCGATGAGAGGTTGCGAAGTTCCACAAAACGCTGACCCCCCGGCAAGGGGTTGAAGAGGATTTCATTCAACTGGACCTCTCCACTGTCCGGCATGGCAGACATACCCCAGGCGATAACTGCTGTGTCCAAGGCGCTGCCGTCACAATGGATGAAACTCGGGGGAATCACCAGGGTTTGCCGATCGCCCATCAAGGTTGGAAAGGAAGGGCTGTAGGTCCAGTGATCAGATGCCATGGCTTCCCATCCATATGGCATGGGTTGCATGGATTTCATGGGATGTCTCCATTGAATATGCAAGCGGTCCGTCGTCCAAACATGGTGAACACCACCCTGCCTTGGAGGCAAGGCATCTTGCATGAACTGGCCCAAGTCTGAACCCTTTGCCGCTGTGGCCGATGTCCAAGAACCTGGCAAGCATGAACAGCTGCTGTCTCTTGCCGTCAAGGACCACCCACCCATGGCCTTGTCTGGCGGGTCATGGTTGTCATCGCTCAAGGTGATTTCTGCCAGGGTTAAGCCTCGGTGATCTTTGAGGAGCAAGTGCACTTGTGTTGGCAGTGACAAGGCTTGATGCCAAATCCACCGGCTATTAACGCCTGCTTGAAGCAAGCAGTCTCTGTCGCCAATGACAATGGGCTGCTGCGGCAGAAGCCACCGGGAAGGCAAAGTTTGAGGCTGGCCGTTCACCTCAAGCTGCCATCCAGCAGCCCACAAACTATCCCCCACTGATGACCCCGCAAAGCCTTCCAAAGCATCGCAGGCTGGAGATTGAGCATGCATGGGTGGCAGGGGTTTCAACATCACCTCTGTCCACTTCCAGGACAAGGAACGCAAGGACAGGGAATCCATGACAGCTTGGTCCAGCTGTCCGTGAATGGGCCGCCATGAAATCGCCTGGACCCGGGTACTGGTAACCCGCTGTCCCAGAGTTAGTTGATTAATGACAGGCCAGCCCACATCAACGGTTTGCTGCAAAATCAGCTCGCCATCATTCACGTTCAAGGTCATGGCATGACCCGTCAACGTCAGGCTCCATTCAATGGTGTTCTGGCTGTGGTTGAGCCATCCTGGCTGGCTTGACATCAGCCATTGGCTGCCATGTGGTGATAGGGCTTCTACTTGAATTTTGTCTGATAAGCAGCCAAAAATTAGACGGTAGCTGTGGTTCATGGGGCCAGACCATTCCACCCAAGCACAGTTGACCGAACTGGGGTTGAAGTCCAACTGGACCGACCCATGCCATTGCCAGTCAGGGCCACCCTGCAAGGGGTGACTTAGCTCCCATGTGCCGCCACTGGGGGCATCTAGCCACAAGGCGCTATCCGCCACAGCAAAGGCAGCCGTGTCTCCCGACCACGCCTGGATGTCTTGGAAGGGAAAGTAGTAAGCTTGTGTAGGCTGATGGGCCTTCAACAAGGAGAAAGCCATCATCCAAGTCAGAAAAAACGGCATGGCAAATAGTCGCATAGGGGCTGTACTTTTGCACAAGATTAATCCAGCAAGAGGAGTTATGCGTTTAGCCTTGATAGGAGCCACCGGCATGGTCGGCCAAGTGATGAGACAGGTGCTTGAAGAGCGTCAGTTTCCGGTGAGCCAATTGCTGCCAGTGGCATCTGCGTCCAACCATGGGCAATGGATCAACTGGCGCGGTGACCAGGTGCAGATCATGTCGATTGAAGAGGCCCTAAAAGCCAAGCCAGATTTAGCCCTGTTTTCTGCTGGAAGCGACCTATCGGTAACATGGGCTAAGGCCTTCACGGATCAAGGCTGTGTTGTTATTGACAACTCATCTGCCTGGCGCATGGACCCTGACATCCCCCTGGTGGTTCCTCAAGTGAATGCCTCAGCATTGTCTAAAAAGGATTGCCTCATTGCTAACCCCAACTGCAGCACCATCCAATTGGTTATGGTTCTCAAGGCCCTTGACCAGCTTTCACCCATTGGCCGAGTTCTTGTCAGCACCTACCAAGCCATCTCGGGCACAGGCAAGCATGCGGTCAATCAGTTGACGCAAGAAATAGCTGGAGATTCGGTAATTGACAATGCCTATCCCTACCAAATTCATCAGAATGTACTGCCCCATTGCGATGATTTTTTGCCCAATGGCTACACCAAGGAGGAAATGAAACTCACGAATGAAAGCGTGAAAATTCTGGGCAACCCAAAGGTTCAAGTCAGCGCAACTGCCGTTAGGGTACCTATTCAAGTTGGCCATTCAGAGTCAGTGAACATTGCCTTCCTTGGCGATCGACCACCCCTGGCGGCCATCCGCCAAGCGCTGTCGGATTTCCCTGGCATCACTTTGCAGGATGATCCGCAAAACGACGTCTACCCCATGCCGCTATCTGCGGAAGGCAAGGATGATGTTTTTGTCGGGCGTTTGCGCAAAGATCTCAGTTGTGAGAACGCAGTGAACCTGTGGATTGTTTCAGACAATTTGCGCAAGGGCGCAGCCAGCAACGCCATTGACATTGCAGCGTATTTGCTTGAACACAAGCTATTGACACCCGCTCATTAAACCTTTTTACATTTTTATCATCAAAACAGCATGAAAACCTCATTGACCCTTACTTTTGCGCTAGCTATTTCTCTACAGTCCATCGCGCAAACCACTGTCACCGGTCAGGTTGTTGGCAGTGATGACCAAGCAGCCCTTGTTGGAGCTCAAGTTATAGTTTCACAACAACGTCAAGCCATCACGCAAGTTGTGACCGATGCAAAGGGTCAATTCTCAATCAAGCTACCCAGCGGAATTTATGGCCTTGGCATTCAAATGATGGGTTACACAGCTACACGCCAACGATTGACTGTTGGCTCAGATAAGCTAGACTTGGGGGCAATCACCCTGTCCATTGAAGATACAGAATTGGCGGAAGCTGAAGTCACCGCAAGCGGGCCGCGTGCCCTTAACGGCTTGGACCGCAAGGTTTACCAGGTGGGTGATGATTTGATCGCGCAAGGCGGAACCGGCATGGACATCCTGCGTCAAGTCCCCAGCCTCACAGTAGATATCGATGGCAACATCGCCCTGCGAGGCGATGAGAACGTTACCATTTTGGTGGACGGGAGGCCCGCAGCACTCTTGGGTCTCACTGGTGATAATGCCTTTGAGCGCATCCCAGCGAACAGCATTGCCAGTGTGGAGGTGGTCACGAACCCGGGGGCGAAATACGATGCATCTGGCACTGGCGGCATCATCAACATCGTGACCAAAAAAGGGAGAAAACTGCCCTTCAATGGCAATTTTAATGCAGGCATTGGAACCGGAGACAAGCAAAATGCCGGCTTCACTGTTTCAGCGCCTGCAAAGAATTTTCGATTGACAACCTCATTGAATTGGGGCGATCGGCAAAGGCGAAACGAAAGCCATGTTTTCCGGCGCTACGATTTCCCTGACACCACCTATACCTTGAATTATGATGGCGCAGGGATTAGCGGTCATGACAATTTAAACTTTCTGATTGGCTTGGACTGGACCCTTGCGAAGGTGCATGAATTCAATCTCAGTGTCAACCTTGGTCAAGGCAACGGAACGGGAGATGAGACTACCGAATACGTGAATCAAACGCTGGATAAGAGCTTTATCACGCGTGCGACGCAAATCAGTGGCAACTCCTTTGGTTACGGCAACGACAATATCAGCCTGATGTACAAAAAAGTTTTTGATGATGACATCAAGGCATTCTCCATGGATGCAACCTACGCGACGGGCAGCAGTCAATCGGGGAGTTCAACAAGATTTGTCAAAGACAACCTCTACCCAGACGACCTAACCTATGGGGATGTGGCAGCACAGCTCTTTAACAATATAGGTGACAACCAGACCTTCAACTTTCAGTCTGATTTCAGTTGGCCTGTTGGGGATGCAGGGCGCTTAGATATGGGTGGCAGGTACAGCATCAAGGCATCCAAAGAGGATCGTATTGCTTCGCAATTGCCTTACCAATGGTCATCGTCCTATGTGCCCGACAGCTTGCGCAGCTTGAATGTGGATCAAAACAATACCATTGCCGCACTGTATGCTACTTATGGTCATGTGTTCAGTGAGCAATGGAAGGGCCAATTAGGCCTGAGGTATGAGAACGCTAGCCTGTCATTCAACTTGAGTGATGGCTCACCGTTAAGTAGGGTTTACCCTGGGCTTTTCCCAAGTGCCTACCTGACCTACACACCAAAAAAAGGCTTGGAATTTCAGGGCAGTTACTCCATGCGTGTGAACCGGCCACGCGAGCGAGCGCTCAACCCCGTGATCGATTACAGCAACCCGCAATCCCTGAGGAAGGGCAACCCTGAGCTGAAACCAGAAATCACCCACAGTGTTGAGTTGAGTGCCGTACAATACAGCCGCAAGGGGTCCATTTCAGCGGCCATTTACGCTAAAAGAACTGATGGCATGTTCTCTCGTTACCTCACGGTTGAACCCAACGGCATCTTGATGATGACTTGGGAAAACTTTGACCTCCGACAGCGAATTGGTGCTAGCGGTAATGCCATGTTAAGGTTCAGTAAAACCCTCAGTATTCAAGCCTCAGCAGATGCTTTTTACACAGAAATTTCAGGTGAGAATTTGCAAGTTGGCTTGAGTCAATCAGGCTTTGGCTGGCAAGGTCGAGGCAATGTGATGTGGCAGTTTCAACCAAAGCATCAACTGCAAGTGACCTTCAACCATTGGGGCGCTGGCCCTACAGGTCAAGGCTACAGGAAGGGTATCAGCTACCTAGATATGGCCTACAAGTACGACATCATCCCCAAGAAGCTCTTCGTGTCGATGCGCCTGTCTGATGTCTTCAACACAAGGCAATTCAGCTACATTCAAGATAGCCGTAACCTCTACGTGACCTATGATCGGGCAAGGGAAAGTCAGATCCTTTATTTGTCGGTTCAATACGACTTTGGTGCGAAGGAATCTAAAGGGCGCGGTGGGCGCAAAGGATCTCGCGGCGGAAGCGGCGGCGGGTCACAGGGCGCGGGCATGGAACTCTGACTTGATCACCACCACAGGGCAAGCGGCTTTGCGGTAGGCACATGTTGCCATGTGTGACACTGCCTTTTCTAGACCCATTCAACCAACTCAAACCCTTGACAAAGCTGTTGAAAACTGCCTGAACATTGCAAGCAGAGACACAACATTCTTATGTAGCTTGGTCAGTAGATGAAGTCATTCAACACATCACTGGAACGCCATATTTTCCATCTGCTTTTTCAAGAAGATCGGGTAGATATCCCTGGCCTAGGTCGCTTTGACGCCGCAAAGTACGGCGCAAAGATTCAGTTAGAATCAGGCCTTTTTCTCCCGCCAGCTCGCAGGCTTTCCTTTTCACCTGTCGCTGGGAAAAGTGAGACCTTGGTCAACCATTTGATGCGATTTGAAAGCCTGGATAATCACGCTGTAGACGTGATGCTTGGTTACCAAGTGCAACAATGGCAGCAAGCACTATCTGAAGGAAAGCGCCTTCGCCTTGACGGTTTAGGCACCTTAGCGAAAACAGGTTTGCAATGGGTATTTCAACCAGCCATTGAAGCCAATTTCCTGCCAGAAGCTTATGGCCTTCCCATTTTCCGCGCCACCCCACTTGCCAACTTGGTGGTGCCTATCCGGACGGAAGAAATTCCCATCAAAACGCATTCATGGACTGCGCCTTTGCGTGCAGCAGCAGTTGTAACGGGAGCAGTGACCTTGCTAGCGCTAGGTGCCAGCAAAGCAGATTTCAGAGATATGGTGCAAAGCGCCTCGTTTGACCCCGCCACGGAATGGCGTGCATTCAGGTCCACCGCAAGCGACTGGATGGATGACGTCTTCGCTAAGGAAGCGAGCACGAGTGAAGTTGCCGAGGATGAACCCGTTGTCATTGAACGAGACATCATATTATCCGATGTAGAAATGGAACCCAGCAAGGAAGGTCCACGGTTCTTTTTGATTGTAGGTGCCTTTTCCGAGGTGACTAATGCGCAGCGGCTTGAGGCCAAATTGCTCAACGATGGCTACCCTGCCACATGGATCAAGCCGGCCGTCGGATTGAACAAGGTGGCTATTAGAACCTTTGCCAGTCGAGAAGAAGCCAACAAGGCAAAGGCAGCCCTTAAGCCCTCCTACCCAGCCGTATGGATTTACAGCGAATGAAAGCAAAGCACCCATCTGATTCGTTGACGATCATGACGGAACTCGTCTTGCCCAACGACACCAACAACCTGAACAACCTCTTTGGCGGGCAGCTGCTCAGCTGGATGGATCGGTGCTCAGCGATAGCCGCGCATCGCCACAGCAAGACCATCGTCGTTACTGCTTCAGTGAACAATGTCTCCTTCAAAAAGTCAATTCCCCAAGGGACAATCTTGACCATGGAAGCAAAGGTTTCAAGGGCATTCACTTCTTCCATGGAAATCTATGTGGACGTCTTCACGGAGTCCGATGATGAGACCCATGAACGCGTCAAATCCAATGAGGCCATGTACACATTTGTTGCCGTGGACAGCAAAGGCAAGAGCTGTCCCGTACCGCCCATCATTCCCGTGACAGAGGAAGATAAAATTCGTTTTGATGGCGCCCTGCGCCGACGCCAATTGGCCTTGATTTTGTCGGGGAAAATGGAACCCTCAGAAGCCACTGAACTCAGGGCACTGTTTGTTGAGGATTGAGCCCTTCAACCATGCAAGCACCCCATTGAACACACGGTCAAAAGAGCCATTTCAGCAACAGCATTGCAATCACAATACTGGGCGAAAATGCAGTTTTCATCCATGGCTTGCGGATGTACGATTGCACATTGACCCATTGAGGTGCTAACGCCACGGCTAGCATTCCCATCACCATGTGGTGATTTCCAATCCCTGAACAAGCCATCAGCACCATGCCCGTGATGGCCATGATGCTCAGAACCAATCCTCGCCGTTTGGCCCTTTTTGCAAAGCGCATGGCTGGGGGCAATTGGATCAAGGCAAAGAAGCCAAGTAATAGAACCAAGCCCGCTTGCGGGCCAGGGACTGACCATGTCCACGCCATGCCTCGCAGTGGGTCCATCACAAGTGTCCTGCCACTGCACAGGGACCATAGCGTGGCTATCATCCACAAAATCACTGCCATGACAAGCCACGCTATGGCCACTTGCGCGACCTGTCTGAAGCCTGCTCCTCGCACGGTTAAGGGCGCAAGCAAGGCCAGTGGCAAGAGAATCAATGTGGACGGATCCACCAACACGAACAAGGCTGACAACATCCCAAGCATCGTGCAGTGGTGCCATGTAAACATGGTGAGCTGGTAGGCGCGGGCCATCCAGAATGTAGCAGCCAGAGCTCCAAGCAAGCTTGACCAGGTCCAAGCATCTGTAACCAGCATCAGACCCGACAAGGCAAAGAACCAGCCCAACACATGCTGACTTTTCAAGTACCCTGACCGGTAAACCAATGCGGCATTCGTGACCCAGGCCATGACACCCGTTGACAAGGCCAATGCCACCTTTTCAAGGCCATGCATGCCTGCTGGCAACCACAGCCAAGACAAGACCGCCACGGCAGCTATCAATAGCAGGCTGGTTGTGCTCTTATCTTGTGCAAATAATACCTGGGCTGTGCGCATCTTAGGATGTAACTTTGCGTAAAATTACCATTTCAGCTATGTTGACACGCACGATTTTTGAAGGATTAGGAGATTTCATCACATGGGCAATGCAATTGTGGCCATGGATCGGGAACAATGCCAATATCCTTTTCTCTGTTGTGATCACAGTCGCCTTGATTTACTGGATTCGGCAGATGTTACAGCACCAGGCTGCAGGCGAAAAATAACATTTTTTCATAGGATGTCTTGACCGATGTCCTTGCGATGATTAGCCCCATCAAAGGTGATGGAAGCCACGGCTTGGTATGCCTTGCCAAGGGCGCTAGCCATATCGTCCCCCACACCCGTCACGCAAAGCACTCGACCCCCAGCTGTACAAAGCTCCTCATCCTTGAGGGTTGTTCCGGCTTGAAAAACAATGGCGTGCTCACTGGCCTGATCCAAGCCTAAAATTGGCAAGCCCTTGGGGTAACTGCCCGGGTAGCCTTCTGACACCATCATGACGGTAGCAGCAGACTGCTTGGATTGGCGCGCTACCCTATTGGTCAACTTGCCATTACCTGCATCGCGCAAGATGGGCAAGAAGTCCTCGTCCAGCCGGGCCATGACAACCTCTGTCTCAGGATCCCCCATGCGGCAATTGTATTCAATGACCATGGCTTCACCTTCCACATCGATCAAGCCAAAGAACAAGAAGCCCTTGTAAGGCAATCCATCCTTTGCCAGCCCTTCAATTGTAGGCTCAATGATGCGAGACATGACCTGTTTCTGCATGGCTTCATCAAACAATGGCACAGGGCTCACTGCGCCCATGCCACCCGTGTTTGGTCCCTGGTCGCCTTCGCCAATGCGCTTGTAGTCCTTCGCCTCTGGCAGAATAACAGCAGACTTGCCATCGGTGACCGCAAACACTGAAAACTCCATGCCCGCAAGGAATTCTTCCACCACCACCCGAGAGGAGGCAGCACCAAATTTTGCATCGCCCAACATGGAGCGCATCTCTTGTTGTGCTTCAGCCAATGTGTCAAGAATGACCACGCCTTTACCTGCTGCCAGGCCATCTGCTTTGAGGACATAAGGTCCATCAACCGTAGCCAGGTAATCTACTGCAGCCTCCAGCTCGTTGGCATTGAACGTGCGGTAAGCCGCCGTTGGAATGTTGTGTTGCATCATGAAATATTTCGCAAAATCCTTGGATCCTTCCAGCTGTGCTCCCTTAGCAGATGGGCCAATGAACAAGATTGACGCAAGGTCTTCATCGGCAGCAAATTGATCGCCCAATCCCTTGCATAGTGGCTCCTCTGGGCCCACAATGACCATGTCAATGCGATTGTTCATGCAGAAATCTTTCATGGCAACAAACTGCCTCCAGTCCACCGACACATTGTTGCCATAGGCCAATGTGCCAGGGTTTCCGGGCGCAATAAACAGTTCGCCCAACTCAGGACTTTGACTCAAGGACCATGCAATGGCTGACTCGCGACCACCGGATCCAATCAACAGAATATTCATAAGGGCAAAATTCAACATAAAGTGCCATAAAGCCATGCTTGAATCAGGGTTTCATCATAAATTCAACCCATGAATGCACCACACCCTTTAGATTGGCTGGTCTTGGCCGTTTTTTTGATCTCTTTGGTGACCCTTGTACTCAGGGATCTATTGCCTCTATGCCATTCATCCACGCAGAACCCAACCCCAGAAAACTGATGTCACCTGAGGTCATTGAACTCTTAGAAAGCCATTTCCCAGATCAGGTAGATCAGGGCATTGTAAGAACGGGTTTGGACTACCTTTTTCAAGCGCATGAGATGCTGATAGGAATTCAGTCTGATGATTTTGTTGACCTGCCACTCATGGAAGGTGGCGGAGAAAGTTGGGCAATACATATCCAACACCCAGCAAGCAAGAACCACCACATCATTGACGGTCATCGAGCGCATCAAATGGCTTGGGTTCTGAAGGAGCTCTGGCAGGATATCCCCCTGGCTATGTCACCCGTTCGGAACATTCGGATGTACTTCCGCATCATCGATCAGCGCATCTATCAAGGCCTTGCCGCCCGGCATGGTTCCTTGGCTATTGCCACCCAGGGTGATGCCTTCAGTGAGTTCATTGGAGATGTGCTCACTTTAATGACAGGGAAGGCGGAAGACAACAATTACCGTTTTCGCTGGTGGCATCGGATACACGGCACGCATTGAAACCCTCATTGCAGGATTTTCCAGCGTTTTCATAGGCTTCTGGCGGTCAGCCGCTATCAGAATTTTTCTTACATTATAGGCAATCTACTCATTGTGACCAGAACAAGCCATGCATTGGAACGAAAATGAAATCACCCTTCTCTACGATTGCGATCAACTTCGCGACAGAAAAACTTTGACTTATGCCGCCAGCATGGGCTTCAAGGTAAACAAACAAGACTTGAGAAATGGCCTAGTATCCGCCTCGGTTTTCCAAATGATGTTGGACAATTTACAAATTCATCCCAAGCACTTGATTAACCGAGCAGACCCCTATTATCAATCCTCGCTGAAGGGCAAAAGTGATCAACCTTATTTTTGGTGGAATGCCATCAAGCGCATGCCCCATTTGCTGATTGCTCCCATCGCACACCACAAAGGCTCAACAGTGATTTGCCTCAGCCCCACCGATGTGCTCAAAGTACGAATGGCAGGCAATCGCGTGACTACCTGAGCCTGATTGATGGCGCAGGAAGCTGACCTGACGACTGTCTACTGAAAGCCTTTTCGATTGTATATTCGCCATCCTTAAGGGGGTATAGCTCAGTTGGCTAGAGCGCTTGCATGGCATGCAAGAGGTCGTCGGTTCGACTCCGACTATCTCCACCAAATAAAAACCCACTCAAATGAGTGGGTTTTTATTTATTCAATTATTATTTTATTAACCTTTATTTAATCACAACATTCCCCTTCAACATAAGAGATGACTCCAAGTCTGTCTGCATAGCAATCATTAGGATAAGTATAACCATCACAACCACACACAGGTGCATATATCTCATAACACGCAATAGAGTCGTTAATAAAAGTTGAATCTATACAAATTCCACTCTGAACTGAAGGAATAGATACACAATTATTAATATTTTCACATGAAATAAATAAGATTGTAAAAGCTAATATTGCTACTAATGATAATTTTATCATAAATTTTATTGTTTTATAATTAACGATAATGCAAATATCTTAAATTTTCTTCTCGCCAACGAGTGAAATATCACACTACCAAAAGTTCGAAATAAGGACCGTAAGGCCCACCAAAAAGAAACCCACTCTTGAGGGAGTTTTCTCATTTAAATATCTTTACCTCCTTTCACCAATAACCATATTGCTAATCCTATTTCTCCAAAAGAAGACCCCTCTCATTTTTTATTGGGTCATTTCGTGCCCCCTCAACTCACCGTTATTTAATGTTGAATTAACGTAATCTTAACGTTTACTTAACCTAGATGTCTGAAGAATGCTTGTTCCTTTGTCAGAATTATTGATAGACATATGATGATGAAAAAATTACAGGGTTTCTTTTTTGTGGCTTTCCTCTTTGCTGCTGATGTGGCTATGGGGCAACAGGTTGTAGAAAGTTCATTTGGGAAAGGGGTGTATGTGGTCGCCAGCGACTCTAGCTTCTCCATGAAGTTTAATGCGAGAGTACAAAGCTTATTAATGTTTGAGGCTCCATCGGACAACATCAGTATGGATGGCATGACCTCCAACTGGCTGATTCGTCGTTCTAGACTGAAGTTTTCAGGTTTTGCCTATTCACCTAAGCTGAAGTATAAGATTGGGCTGGGACTTTCAAATAGAGATCATGGTGGCGAAAACGTCCACACCAATAACACTTCTAATCTGATTTTAGATGCGTTCGTGAGTTGGAATTTTTATAAAAACATGGAGGTTTGGATAGGCCAAACAAAACTCCCAGGTAATCGCGAGCGTGTGATCTCTTCACAGAAACTTCAATTTGTAGACCGTAGTCTCGTAAACTCAAGATTTAACATAGACCGAGACATGGGGGTTCAGTTCCGGAATAAAGTCAACTTCGGCGCTGTAGCAACCCGACAAGCGCTCGCTATCTCACAAGGAGAGGGGCGCAACAGAACAAATAAAAATGATCCCAATCCTTTAAATGGGTTTGAATATACAGGCCGCCTTGAGATTTTGCCACTGGGCGAGTTCACGGGGAAAGGTGATTATTTCAGTTCTGACTTAAAGCGAGAAGAGACACCTAAAGTTTCATTTGGAGTCACCTATGACATCAATAAAAATGCAGCCAGAGCTGGAGGGAACCTTGGAAGCTACATTGAGGATGCAAACGATGAGGTGATTGATTCTGTGCTGACAGACCTGAACACAGTACTTGCGGATGTGTTGTTTAAGTACAAAGGATTTTCATTGCTCGCTGAGTATGCAAACAAGTCCATGACGGAAGGCAGAATAGAGGGTGCTGGTGGGTCAATCATCAACAATTACTACACGGGTACTGGCATAAATGTGCAGGCAGGATACCTCCTTAAGAACAATCTTGAACCTTCCATTCGTTTGACAAAAATTACGCCAGAGCTAGAATCAGGGCGAGACCTACAAGAAATGATCACGTTCGGATTGTCTAAGTACATCAAGGGGCATAGCCTTAAAGTCCAAACGGATTTCAGCTTCCTCACAGAAACGAACCAAGTGAGTCTCACAGAAGACAAAACGATGATGTTCCGCTTCCAAGTTGAAATGGGATTCTAAGACACTAAAAACAAATCAACCCATCTTCAAGTTTCACCTTCTTTGCGTTTTTCAAACTGATCATTGAGAGCCTCTTTCAAGTAAACTCTCCAAATCCTCCTCAAAATGTTTCGACTTCCCGCCTCTCTGCTCCACCAAAACAAACCCACTCAATGAGTGAGGTTGTTTTTTTTCTAAAAGTTGACGCGTGAGAAAAATCCAAAAGTTGGATGGGTGATCTGCTAGCAGCCTTGATTTCAATCAAGGCTGCTATTGCATTAAACAAAACGGTTTTTCTATGCATAACACGCAGCAGCCATTCTACTTATTCTTTTTATAATGCAAGGTTAAAAATATAATTTTCTAAAAAAATTGAAGGTGAAACCTCACGGTCTACTAACCAAAACCCAAAGACACAAAGACTTTTAGTTTTTAATTTTAATCCTATACCAACTTGATTAAATCCTTTGAGTAGTTACAGAGTGTAGCGAGTATATTTATCTCTTGACATTCATTAAATCCCCTTTGAAATGTTAAACAAAAGCAACGCATACGGAAAGAATTTTTAATAAAAAATGAAAACACATACAAAAGAAACTCAAGCAACAATGACCCCAGACAAGTCATTGAACTATTTAAAAGAAGGGAATATTAGATTTCTAAATAATATAAAGGCTAATAGGGATTTACTGGGGCAGGTTAACCACACAAGTAACGGTCAATTCCCCTTTGCAACAATACTGAGTTGTATTGATTCAAGGGTGTCTGCTGAGTTGGTATTTGATCAAGGTTTAGGTGATATTTTCAGTGTGCGTATTGCAGGAAACTTTGTAAATGAAGATATTTTAGGAAGCATGGAGTTTGCTTGCAAACTAGCAGGAACTAAACTAATTGTCGTTTTAGGACATACAAGCTGTGGCGCTATAAAAGGGGCTTGCGATGATGTCAAATTAGGCAATCTGACTAACATGTTGGCTAATATAAAGCCAGCTGTTGCAGCTGTTCGGGAACCAAAAGATGCCAATTATCGCAATTCCAGAAATATTGAATTTGTAGATAATGTAGCCACGAAAAACGTGCAGCTCACGATAGCAAGAATCATGGACGAGAGCCCGGTACTTGCGGAAATGCAAAACAATGATGAGATAAAAATTATTGGCGCTATTTATAATATAAATACTGGGGCAGCTAAATTTTTAGACTAACTATTTAGCCTTACTAATACTTCAAACTGACTCAGAAGACAGGCTACATGATGAAACTTTTTTCAAACATAAAAGGAGATACCCTTGGAGGGATCACTGCGGGCATTGTTGCATTACCTCTTGCTTTAGCATTTGGTGTGTCTTCAGGCCTAGGGCCAGCAGCAGGATTGTATGGCGCAATATTTATTAGTTTTTTCGCTGCATTTTTCGGGGGCACAAACACTCAAGTTTCAGGACCTACTGCACCAATGACAGCCGTTAGCATGGTTATTATCGCAGGCATTATTGCAATCAATGATGGTGATGTCAATCAAGCATTACCCATAATACTGACCGTTTTTTTATTGGCAGGCATCATGCAAATTGGGCTCGGTGCTCTTGGCGTAGGGCAGTACATTCGGTACATTCCATACCCCGTTGTCTCTGGCTTTATGACTGCTATCGGAGTAATAATTTTAGTGACTCAAATTTTCCCTTCTGTAGGGTACTATCCAAAAGAAGATGTAGCATTTGTCAGTCAATTTCAACCACAAGCTGAAGAGTTAATCCTTGAAAACATCTTGAGAGATGAAGCTGGAGAGGGCATTTTAGTTTTACATGATTTTCAACAAACCATTGATCGAGCTGGAACCATTGAGACGTTTCAAATATTAGCAGAATCACAAACATTAGCTGCTAAAGAGGCATCAGGGGTCTTAGGGACTCTTAAAGTTTTGCCAAATGCATTAAAAAATATTAATTGGCTGGAATTAGCTCTTTCATTAGCTACTATTTTTATAATCTATGGATTTAAGCGAATCACCAAAGTTGTGCCCAGCACGCTTGTTGCCTTAATAGTCGTTTCTGGTGTTGCCATAGCTTTTGGGTTTAATTATAGACCCATTGAGCAAATTCCTAGTGGGTTTCCATTCCCAGTAACTGAAATATTTACAGGGTTTAAACTTGGGAATGTCTCTCCCTATATTTTCACGGCTCTAACATTGGCGCTTTTAGGATCTATCGATTCACTACTTACGAGTGTCGTGGCAGATAATATGACAAAAACCAAGCACAAACCCAATAAAGAATTAATTGGTCAAGGGATTGGCAATAGCATAGGTGCAATTTTTGGCGGACTTCCTGGAGCGGGAGCAACAATTAGGACTGTTGTTAATATAAATTCAGGAGGAAAGACAAAATTATCGGGAATGGTATCGGGCATAATGTTGCTGTTTATTCTACTTGCTTTAGGGCCAATTGCATCAAAAATTCCAGCGGCAGTTTTAGCAGGCATACTGATTACTGTTGGTATTGGTGTCATGGATTACAAAGGATTAAAAGCCATACCTAATTTACCTAGGGATATGAGTTTTGGACCTTTTAAATTAAGCTCGGAAGTGATGATTATGTTGGTGGTCTTAGTGCTAGCCTCCGTTTGGAACCTTGTTTACGCTGTGGGCATAGGTTTGGTTTTTGCTTCATTGATGTTTATGAAAAAAATAGGAGACGTAACTGCGAGTCGTTCAGATGTTAAGCCATTAGATGAAGAGGCTTGGAACGATGAAATAGGTTTCCCAAAAAACCTAAAAGAAGAAGTCTTTATCAAACACACAAAGGGGCCTTTGTTTTTTGGTTCAACCAGCGATTTTCAGAATTTAGCAGACCAAATCCCTGACACGGCATCAATAGTGATTATTCGATTAGGCCGTATGCCATACATGGATCAGTCTGGTTTATATGTCATGGAAGACGTGCTCTTAGATTTGAAAAGCAAAAATATTGATGTTGTTTTTGTCAACGTTTTGGAGCAGCCACGGTACATGATGGAGCGCATTGATATTATTCCAGATTTCATTTCTGAAGAATGCATTTTTAATGATTTCAATGACTGCATGTCCTGGATAAAAGAAAAAGCAGACATTTCTGAGTGAAGCTTGCTAATTATGACATTTTAGCCTCAGTAATATGAGTAAAATAGCCCCTCCTTGATGGGCTATTTTTTTACTAATTGATGACCACAACTAATCCAAACTGTAAGTCAACTGAATCCCCACGGCCCGTGGCGCGCTCAGTTGTCCCGGCCGCGGCATAGCCAGTCGATTGGCGACATTCCTGCACGTAAGATTCAGGGAAAAGGGGGTGTTTTCTGGCTGCCAAGTCATCCGGAGGTCCATGAAGACATCACCCTGACTGAAGGCATAACGTGCATCTTGAATGCCTGGAACAAAAATGGCAATCAAGGGATCCACAAAAATTTTGTCGATACTGTTCATGACTGAATTGCCTCTCACTGACATGCCAATGGTCCATGCCTGGTAGGTGGCTTGAAGGTCTGCCTTGATAACATCCCGGTAGCGGTATTTCAGCCAGCCAGCCTCGGGGCTCAAGGCGGTGCTGTTGAAGGATAGTTCAGCGCCAGAAGCGTCAGTGGCGTAAACATAGCTAGGGTCTTTTGGGGTGGGCCAGACATGGGTCCATCCGCCCATGCCTTGAAGGGTCCATTTACCTAGATTGACCTCAGCGGCCGCCGTGATTTCCATGCCTGGGATTGATGTGCCACCCACATTCAGGGACTTGAATCCATAATTGCCTAAAAGCAAGGTGCTGTCATTGTCCCATTTGCCAAAGGTGAACTCCATCATGTCATCAAAATCGGTCCAAAAAGCTGCCACATCAATGTAGCCCTTGACCTTGTCATTGACCAGCAATTGCTTGAATCCAATTTCTGATGTCCATCCTTTTTCTGACTTAAGGTCAAAGTTGGGGAAGGCTTGAAGTTGTCCGATTGCTGAACGGGTGTACAACTCTGCCACGGATGGCATGCGAAATCCCTGCGCCCATGAGGCCCTCAGATGACCACCTTTGTTGACGCCCTTGTGCAGTCCCACTTTTGCCACCGGTTGATTGGCAGACATATCATCCACCCTTGCCTGTTCCCATCGCAAACCAGCACTTAAATCCCAACCTTGCACACTGAGCTCTGCTTGCGTGAAGGCTGCAAGGTTGCTAGACTGATGATCCCCTTGAAACAGCACGGATTGCATGCTCGCTTGACTGAAGTAAACACCCGACAACATGTCAACAGCTCCTACTTGGTATTGCATGCTGTAATCCAGCATATGCTGCAGGGCTGCTGTTGAATAATTGTTAGAGTCTAATCCCGATTGATTATCCATGCCTGTGCTGCGCCATTGCAGCTTGTGCATCCTGCCATTTTGCAGATGCTTTACATGGGCACCCATATACCAGGTTGCCCCCTTGGTCAGAGTGGCTGATGAGTCCAACGGGGTGTAACCATAGCGATAATCTTCCCAAAGCAAAGACGTTGCTCGATCTGAATGGTAGGTTGCAGCATGCACGCCAACTTCCGTTCGAGAAGATGGCTTGTAGCGGTATTTCAGGTGGAGGCGCTGTGACAGTTCGCGCAGCCCCAACTGGTAGCCTTGGTCTTTGAATTGCTGGCCATGAACGACCCAGCCATGGTTACCGTGACTGTCCGACATGGCCCACTGCAGGCCACCTTGGCCACGCGGCTTATCGCTCCACTGCATGCTGGTCATCTTTGGCTGGCTGTAGACAGATCCAAAGGTGGCCACCCGAACCCTGAGGTCACTGCTTGGCTCCCAGCTCCGCATATGGATGACGCCATTCAGGGCGCTTGAACCATAGCTTGATGAGGCGGCGCCCTTGATGACTTCCACTTGATCAATGGCCTCCACCGGCATGAACCCCCATGCAGCATTGCCCGCGTCGGGCGTCAGCAATGGGAGACCATCCAAGAGTACCAAAACCCTTGAGCCCGCACCCATGCTCCACCCTGACCCACCACGAATGTTTGCCTGACCATCTTGGATGGTCACCCCTGACAACTGTTCCAAGGCGGATTCAATGCGAGGGCTTGGTTTGTCATGAATAACGGCAAGGGGCATAACTTCCACGGAAATGGGGGCTTCCTCAATGCGTTGGCTGTGGCGGCCTGCTGTCACGACGGTGGTGTGAAGGGTTACGGTTGTGGTGTCGGCTTGGCTGACAGATAACAAGGCAACACCTATAAGGGCTGAAATCATGGCCATAATTTACCATTTTAAATGATTCCATCCGGCATGATGGTTTGCCCAATGCCCAGATTGCGGCATGACTCAGCGCAGCTACATCATGGCCCTTGACAGCTTGGAAGGGCTCGGCCCCATGGCCATCCAAAGCCTGGTTGCTGCCTACCCCCATGAAACAAGCCTGCTTCGCGCTAGCAACCAAGCCGTCGCGCAATTGCTGGGACAGCGCGCCAACCGCTGGTGTGGACCTGGGCGATTCAAACAATGCCTGAAAGAGGCGGAGGATCTGCTGGACAAGCAATCTCAACAGGGTATCCAAAGCCATTGTTTTTTGGACGACAACTACCCTGAACGGCTGAAAACCTTGCCCGACTTGCCCATGATGATTCATGTCATTGGCTCAGCAAGTCTCAACGTCAAGCACATGCTAGCCGTAGTGGGGAGTCGCAAACCAAGCCCCAATGGCTTACTGAACACCGAATACTGGGTGCAGTCCATGCGGGCTGTAGACCCTTGCATCGTCAGCGGGCTGGCCTTTGGGGTAGATGTCCTGGCCCATGAGGTTGCCATGCAGCAAGGCATGATCACGGTGGCTGTGTTGGCGCATGGCCTGCATGTCATTCACCCCCGAAGTCACCGCGACATGGCGCGGCGCATACTTGCCAGTGGTGGCTCCTTGATCTCCGAACACCCCATAGGGGTTGAACCAAAAGTGGGGGCCTTTCCGCGAAGGAATCGCATCATTGCTGGTTTGTGTGACGCCACCTTGGTGGTGGAGGCTGCCATCAAAAGCGGAGCGGGCATCACAGCAGAAATGGCCAACCAGTACCATCGATCGGTCTTTGCCATACCCGGCAGGCCGCAGGATGTCATGACCCAAGGCTGCTTGGACTTGATTCAACGCCATGTCGCTGAAATGGCCGTTCACCCTCAGCGAATGCTGGACAGCTTAGGGTGGTCAACGCCGAGCAATCACGCAGAAAAAAAGCCATCAAATGGCCAACATCAAGGCGTGATTGATGCACTGAGCAAAGGCCACCAGCGGGTGGATGACATCATGAATGAAACAGGGCTAGACGCCAGCAAGGTGCTAGCCGCATTGGGTGAGCTCTTGTGGTCCAACCACGTCATGGTTCGGCATGGCCGCTATCGCCTTCAAGCAACTGAAGCATCTGTTCAGGGGGCTGAGGCTGAGCGTACACCCTGACCTGCGAATGGCCATCGATGACAAGGTGCTTGGCCGCAGGTATCATGCAATGCTTCATGCCTCCATAGCCTGATAAACCTTCCTGGTATGCACCGGTGTGGAACATGCCAACATAGAGTGCCTCACCAACGGGCAACAATGGCAAGTTCTGCTCCGGGTAATAATCGTCCTTATCGCAGGTCAAGCCAACAATTTGTGCCATTTGCCGCTCCCCATCCAAGTGATTGATTGCCTCGCAGGGAAAGACTTTTTTCTTGGCCCAGGTGTCCGGCAAAGTCGTGATGATGCTACTGTCTATCTGGTACCATGCTGGACCCTTCGCTTGCGTTTTTTCATCGAGTACCTGAAAGAGGTACGCACCACTTTCACTGACGGTGTAGGAACCAAATTCGGTGACCAAATCTGGCACATCAACGGACTGTTCTCTGCAGGTTGTGGTCAGCAAGTCCACAATGCCTCGGATGATGCCTGACTGGTTACGGCCAGGAGCTAAATCGTCCTGTATTGGCAAGCTCCCACCGAGGTTCAACAGGTTGAGGTCAGGGCAAATTGGCTTGAGGGCCACGTAGCAATCGATGACTCCCTTGAGGGTTCGCAGGTAAGCTTCGCTACCGTCCATCCCGCCTTCCATGAAGGCATGTACCATGACGAGCTTTGCCCATGTTGCAGGGATGACTTCGTCGCTCACAAAGGACTGCACCTGATCTGGCGCTATGCCATGGCGAGAAGTCTGGTCGTGCATGGTTGCAATCCGTAAGCCAAGTGTCATGGCTTCCTTGTTTTGTTGCGTGCCACTTGCCAGGCGATGAAATTCTGATTGGCTATCAAGGATGGGTACCACCTTCACCTGGCCACTTTGGTGCATGGCCATCATAGCGTGCAGGTAGTCATGTGTCTTGTAGCCATTGCACATGATCATGCGGTCTGTGGGCAATTGCTGCTGGTCAATTAGCTGCTGAATCATGGCCATATCAACGGAACCTGAAGCTTCCAGATGGCAGTCATGCATCAAAACCTCATCCACAATACAACGCAATGATGACGCCTTGAGGCAATAAGTGTAATGGTATTTCCCGCCATGGTCGTTCTGCTGCATGGCCGCTTTAAACCAGGACCTCGCCTGATGGATGCGCTGACCAATAGAGGGCAAATGCGTCAACCGCAAGGGGCTGCCATGAGCCTTCACCAATGGGATCAAAGCCAAGCCATGCCACAGCAAGGTTTGGCCGTCCTTTTTCAGGGTGGACAGGGATGCATTCATCCGAAAGACAAGGGGTCCATAGTCATGCCGTGAAATTAACCAAAAGGTGTCTGGTTTTCATCATAAGGCATGTCCTTGCATAACAAGCATTTGGACTACCTTTGCGCCCCGTTCAAAATCCCCAGATAATGTCACATCAATCCATTCGCAATGTTGCCATCATTGCACACGTAGACCACGGCAAAACCACATTGATGGATAAAATCCTTCACCACTGTTCATTGTTTCGCAGCAACCAGGAGATGGGTGAATTGATTCTTGACAACAATGATTTGGAGCGTGAGCGTGGCATCACCATCCTTTCCAAGAACGTATCCGTGAACCACAAGGGGGTGAAAATCAACTTGATTGACACACCTGGCCACGCCGATTTTGGTGGTGAAGTTGAGCGCGTTCTCAACATGGCAGACTCCGTGCTTTTGCTTGTAGATGCCTTTGAGGGGCCCATGCCTCAAACACGTTTTGTCTTGCAAAAAGCCCTTGAAATGGGACTTTGTCCCATCGTTGTCATCAACAAAGTTGACAAGCCAAACTGCGATCCGGAATCAGCTCATGAAGCGGTATTTGACCTGATGTTCTCTTTGGATGCCACGGAAGAGCAACTAGATTTTCCCCATGTTTACGGCTCCGCTAAAAACAATTGGATGGGCCATGACTGGAAGGTGCAGACCGACAGCGTAGAGCCATTGCTTGACATGATTCTTGAGCATGTGCCTCCAGCTATTCAGCGCGAAGGCACCGTCCAGATGCTTGTGACCTCCTTGGATTTTTCTCCTTACACGGGTCGCATGGCTATTGGCCGACTGCATCGCGGCACCTTAAAAGAAAACATGCGCGTGACTATTGCTCACCGTGATGGCAGCAAAAGCATTGCTCGCATGAAAGAGCTCTACCTTTTTGAAGGCCTTGGCAAGATGCGGGTTAAAGAGGTTCAGTCCGGAGACCTTTGTGCCATCAGTGGCATCGAAAAATTTGAAATTGGCGACACTGTTACTGATTTGGACAACCCGGAGGCCCTGGCAACAATTGCCATTGATGAGCCAACCTTGAGCATGGTTTTCTCCATCAACGATTCTCCATTCTTTGGGAAGGAAGGCAAGTTCGTCACCTCGCGTCACCTGAAGGAGCGCTTGGACAAAGAGCTTGAGCGAAATCTCGCATTGAAGGTCAAACCCACCGGTTCTGCCGATTCCTTTCAGGTGTTTGGCCGTGGTGTTTTGCACCTATCCATCTTGATTGAAACCATGCGTCGCGAGGGGTATGAATTACAAATTGGACAGCCAACCGTGTTATTCAAGGAGATTGACGGCGTGAAATGTGAGCCGATTGAGGACATGGTCATTGACCTGCCAGAAAGCAAAAGCGGATCTGCCGTTGAATTAGCAACCAAGCGAAAAGGCGAATTGGTGAACATGACACCCAAGGGTGACCGCATGATTCTCAATTTCCGCATCCCTTCAAGGGGCATCATTGGCCTTAGAAATGCCATGCTGACAGCCACTGCTGGTGAGGCCATTTTAAACCATCGTTTGCTGGGCTATGAGCCTATGAAAGGCGACATCCCTCGCCGATTGAGCGGGTCCTTGTTGTCCACCAACAAGGGCAATGCCTTTGCCTACTCCATTGACCGATTGCAAGATCGCGGCACCTTCTTCATTGATCCAGGTGAGCAGATTTATGACAGTCAGATCGTCGGTGAACACTCAAGGTCCACGGATTTAGGTGTCAACCTAACCAAGCCAAAAAAATTGAGCAATGTTCGCGCCTCCGGCACGGATGACAAAGTGAGAATTTCCCCTGCACGAAAGCTTCGCTTGGAAGAAGCCTTGGAGTACATCCAAGGCGATGAGTGGGTTGAGGTGACACCTTTGAGCATCCGCCTCAGAAATCGCAGCTAACCCCTGATTAAGCATTGGTCATTTAGGCTATCTTAGCCCTGAATGGATCTCATCAACACACCGTCAGTTTTGATTGCCCTTGCGGCAATTGTTATCGTCTCCTACCTCTTCAACCTATTGGCGAAGAAGACAAGGATTCCCTCGGTTTTGATGCTGCTCGCAATGGGCATGATTTTGCGGGGAGCCGCCAGCGCATCTGATTTTGAGGAGCCTAACGTGGTTCCCTTATTGGAAGTCCTGGGATCAGTTGGACTGATCATGATTGTACTGGAAGCTGCATTGGACCTCAAGCTCACAAGGCAAAACCGCGGCATGATTGGCCGGACTTTCTTGGTGACCATCATTGAACTCTCAGCGACTACCGCCTTCCTTGCAGCCGTCTTTCACATAGGCATGAATGCACCTTGGGTGAATGCCATTGTTTACGCTGTGCCATTGAGCATTTTAAGTTCTGCCATCATCATTCCCAGTGTGGAAAACTGTGCCCACAAGGTCAAGGAGTTCATGATTTATCAGTCCACTTTCAGCGACATCATTGGCATCATGTTTTTCTACTTTTTGGTTGAAGGCTTTTCCAATCCTGTCGGCGGCACCGCAGAATGGCTCATCCAATTTGGATGGACCTTTGGTGTGTCCATCATTATATCAGCGGTCTTTGCCTACCTCCTGGTACTTCTCCTGAAGAACATCAAGACCCAACTCAAGCTCTTCTTGCTGATTTCTGTTTTGATCTTGCTCTATGCCGTTGGCAAACTCTTCCACATCAGCAGCCTGCTCATTATTTTGATATTTGGCCTGATTCTCAACAACCCCAAGACCTTTTTCTTTGGACCTTTGCAGCGCTGGCTCAAGGAAGATGTGGTGGCTAGCCTGTTGGAAGACTTTCGAATCATCACCCGAGAGACAGCCTTCATTGTTCGGACCTTCTTCTTTGTGGTCTTTGGTTTCAGCTTAGACTTGATGTCCCTAGCCAACCCTTTGGTTATTTTTTATGCCTTGATTGCCTTGGTTGGAATCTTCCGCATCCGAGGCAGCATCCTTGGCTGGTCTGAACGCAAACCTGAGCCGCTTTACCGCTACATGGCCCCGCGTGGACTGATCACCATTTTGCTGTTTTACAGCATTCCAAAAGCCTTTCATATTCCCGCTTTTGACAACGGGATTTTACTTTACATCATCCTTGCAAGCTCCATCTATATGGCTTGGGGCATGGTGAGAAACCGAAGCAAGGATGACACCTCCAGCATGGGCGATGTGCTGAGAAGCTCCCTAGGGATGGAGGCTGAGGATGTGGAGGATGAGGATGAAACGCCCTATTCAGGGGCTTGATGCCAAAAGATCATGGTGACACATCACGTTCATCAATGCGCCTCCAGCCAGTTGTCACCCAGTCCAACATCTACAATCAAGGGAACCTTTAATTGGTAGGCACTTTCCATGGACGTTTTCACCATGGATTGCAGTTTTTCCAATTCTTGGCGCGGTGCATCAAAGACCAGTTCATCATGCACTTGCAAGATGAGTTTGGCTTCAAACTTACCCTCATCAAGCGCCTTGGCAACTTTCAACATAGCCAGTTTCACAATGTCAGCAGCACTGCCTTGGATGGGTGCGTTGATGGCATTTCGTTCTGCATGACCTCGCATGGCACCATTGCGTGAATTGATGTCTCTGAGGTAGCGGCGGCGACCCATTAAGGTCTCAACAAATCCTTTATCCCTGGCACTTGCTACTTGTGCATCAATGTAATCTTTGATGCCCGGGTACGTGGCAAAGTAACTGTCTATGATAGCCTTTGCCTCGCTTCGGGATAGATTGGTTTGCTGTGCCAGACCAAAGGCAGACACCCCGTAAATGATGCCAAAGTTCACCGTCTTTGCGTGACCCCTCTGCTCCCTGGTCACGTCCTTGATGGGGCAATGGAAAATGTTGGCTGCAGTGGTTGCATGGATGTCCTCCCCAGCATTGAAGGCATCGATCATGGCTTGGTCACCACTCATGGATGCAATGACTCGTAGTTCAATCTGCGAATAGTCTGCACAGAGCAACTGGTGGTCCTTGTCCCGTGGCACGAATAGGCCTCTTACCACACGGCCACGCTCAGTTCGGATCGGGATGTTTTGCAGGTTAGGGTTGGTGGAAGACAGCCTGCCTGTGGACGCCACAGCTTGATTGAAGGTGCTGTGAATCCGCCCCGTGCCAGGATGAACCAGTTGCGGCAAGGCGTCCACATAGGTGCTTCGCAGTTTGCCAACCTGACGCCATTCAAGGATGTCCTTGATGATGGGGTGTGCCGCCTGCAATCCTTCCAAGACCTCTTCGCCTGTGGCGTACTGGCCTGTTTTGGTTTTTTTTGCCTTATCTGATAGGGCCATGCGATCAAAGAGCACCTCACCCAGTTGCCTAGGGGAACCTAGGTTGAATTCGCAATTGGCTTGTTTGAATATGCCTTGTTCAAGGTCCGCTGATTGCAATTTCAGTTCCTCAGAATAGCTTGCCAAACCCTTTTGGTCGACTCGGATGCCTGCAGACTCCATGTGTGATAGCACGTCAACCAAGGGTATTTCCAAGTCATTGTACAGGCCATCAATACCCTTGGATGCCAGCATGGGTAGCAAGACTTGATCAACCTGAAGGGCCATGTCCACCAACTGACAAGCGTGATTCAAGACGCTTGAAGCGGGCAACTGCCGGAACGTTTTTCGTTGCTTGCCCTTTGGGCCTAACAGAGCGGCTGTTTCCAAAGGAATGATGTCTGTCAGCAGGCTTGCCAGGCTTGCCAAATCATGGCGGCGATCTGGCTCCAGCAGGTAGTGAGCCAACATGGGGTCTGATTGGATGCCTTGCAGTTCGACGCCTTGCTGCCTGAGCACTTGGCTCACGAATTTGATGTCATGTGCTCCCTTGCCAATGGATGGATCTTGCAGCAAGCCTGCGAGCAATTGCCAACGGGTATCCGCGGCCACCTGGCTTGAAGGCATGGGGATGTAATAGGCCTTGGACGGTGACCATGAGAGGGCCAACCCCACAAAGTCTGCGGTCATGGCATCCTCTCCGTCGCAGAGGCAAGACAGGTAGATGCTTTGCTCACCCTGCATCAAGCGAACCAAGGCTTGGACGCCTTCATCGCTGTCGATGCATTGGTACAACTCCTTTGTCTCTATTGCTGTCAGCTCACTCACGGAATCCATGGCAAACATATCCATTTGGCCACCGGTTGATGGTGCCGATGCGGCCACCTTTTTTGCTGGTTTGGGCGGTTGAACTGGTAGGGATTCTACTGGCGCTGACTGCGGGAGAATGCGTCTTGCAAGGCTTCTGAATTCCAAGACCTCAAGCAAGGCGGTCAATGCAGGTTCATCAGCCGCTTTGCGCAAAAGGCCGTCCACATCTAGGGTCACGGGCACATCGGTGATGATGCGAGCCAACTCCTTTGACATGATGCCCTGCGCCTTGTGTTCACGGATGCGCTCACCCAGCTTGCCTTTGATCTCGTCAGCATGGGCTATTGTGCCTTCCAATGAATCGAATTGTGCCAGAAGTTTTGCGGCGGTCTTTGCTCCCACGCCTGGCAATCCAGGGATGTTGTCTGATGCGTCACCCATCATTCCCAGGATGTCTACCACCTGTTCCACCCGCTGTATTTGCCATTTGTCACAGACTTCTTTAATCCCAATCACTTCATGAGGGTTACCAGATCGGCCGGGCTTGAACATTTTGATTTTTTCTGTCACCAATTGGCCAAAGTCCTTGTCTGGTGTCATCATGTAGACATCAAAGCCTTGCGCTTCTGCCTGCTGAGCAAGGGTGCCAATGACGTCATCTGCTTCATAGCCCTCAAGCCCCAATGCAGGAATCTTGACGGCCTCCAGGAGCTGGTGGATGTAGGGGACTGCGATCTTAATGCCCTCCGGTGTGGCATCCCGGTTGGCCTTGTAGTCGGCATAGCGTTCCGTGCGGCTTGCAGAACCTCCAATGTCAAACACCACCCCAATGTGGGTGGGCTGTTGCTTCTCCAGCACATCAATCAAGGCAAGCATGAAGCCGTAGATGGCAGAGGTGTCCAGCCCCTTACGGGTGATCCTCGGGTTGCGGATGAAGGCAAAATGTGCCCGAAAAATCAAGGCAAAGGCATCAAGGAGAAAGAGTTTAGGTGTTGACATAGTTGTTCCCAAATGTAAGGGCTTGAGGGAGTACTTTTGACCTTAAGATCATGCCTCAGTCACTTGTCATCATTCCAACCTTCAATGAGAAGGAAAACATTTTCGCCATCGTCGATGCCGTCTTGTCTTTGCCCCAGCATTTTGACCTGCTTGTGGTTGATGACAACTCCCCTGATGGCACGGCAGGTATGGTGATGGACCTGCAGCTCAAATACCCCAAGCGCTTGCATTTAGCGCAGCGCAAAGGCAAGCTTGGTCTTGGTACCGCCTACATTCATGGCTTTCGATGGGCCCTTGAGCGTCAATATGACTACGTTTTTGAAATGGATGCCGACTTCAGCCATGACCCCAAGGACCTTGAGCGCCTGTTGGAGGCTTGCGTCATGTACCATGCGGACATAGCCATTGGCTCGCGCTACAGCGGCGGCGTCAATGTGGTGAACTGGCCAATGTCACGGGTCTTGCTGAGCTTCTTTGCATCCAAGTACGTTCGCCTGGTCACGGGGCTCCCCATTCACGACACCACAGCAGGCTTTATTTGCTACAAGAGGGCGGTGCTAGAGGCCATGGATTTCAATCGCATTCGCCATGTGGGCTATGCCTTTCAAATTGAAATGAAATTTCGTGCCTGGAAACAGGGTTTTAACCTAGCTGAGGTTCCGGTAATTTTCACGGATAGGCAAGCAGGCACAAGTAAAATGAGCAAGGGCATCATCAAGGAAGCTATTCTGGGTGTCATCATGCTGAAACTCTCAAGCTTTTTCTGGAAATGAGTAATCAAAAAAAATTCCTCATCAAAAATGCCAAGGTGGTCAATGAGGGGAGCATCACAGAAGGGGATATTTTGATTGAGGATGGTCGCATTATCAATATCGGCAGTCACTTAACGCCTAAGGATCACCTGGTGCAGGTCATGGATGTTCAAGGGTCATGGGTCATGCCTGGCGTGATCGATAGCCAAGTCCATTTCCGTGAACCCGGCTTGACGCACAAAGGCAACATCGCATCAGAATCAAGGGCTTCCATTGCTGGGGGTGTAACCTCCTATGTGGAGCAACCCAACACCAAGCCTGCTGCGGTGACCATTGAAGCCCTAGAGCACAAATACGACATTGCTTCCAAAACATCCTTTGCCAACTACAGCTTCAACATGGGGGCAACCAATGACAACTTGGAGGAGCTGAAAAAGCTATCAAAAAAAGATGTGGCTGGGGTTAAAATATTCATGGGCTCATCCACTGGCAACATGCTGGTTGACAACCACAAGACCTTGGATGCCATCTTTTCTCAGATTGATCATCAGCTGATTGCGCACTGTGAAGACGAGGCCACCATCCAGGCAAATTTGGCAAGAATCAGCCAGGAAAAAGGGCTAGAAAACCTCAGCGCAGAAGACCATCCAGCCATTCGGTCTGCTGAAGGTTGCTACCTATCTTCCTCTGCTGCCATTGCCCTAGCAAAGAAACACGGCGCCCGCTTTCACCTCTACCATGTGTCAACGGAGCAAGAGCTTGGCTTGTTGAGTAAGAAGCCCTTGCGGAAGAAAAAAATCACGGCTGAGGCCTGTGTGCATCACCTGTGGTTCCACGACAAGGATTACGCAACCCTAGGTAATCTCATCAAATGGAACCCCTCCATCAAGGCGAAAACTGACCGGAACGCCCTGCGCAAAGCCCTGCTTGATGGCCGCATCGATGTGGTGTCAAGTGACCATGCCCCGCACACCTTGGAAGAGAAAATGCAGCCTTACCATTTAGCACCCAGTGGCGGCCCACTGGTGCAAACGTCATTGACAGCCATGCTTGAACTGGCGCGAAGAAAGGACATCCCTGTCACACGCATTGTGCAGCTCATGTGTCACAACCAAGCCGATTTATTCCGCATGGAAAACCGGGGCTATATACGGGAAGGCTACATGGCTGACTTGGTTGTTGTAGCTCCAGCCATGCCTTGGACAGTGAAACCTGAAGGCATTCTTAGCTCCTGCGGCTGGTCTCCCTTTCAGGGCCGAACCTTTACTTCAAGGGTAACCCACACCTTTGTTAATGGCAACCTGGTCTTCCGTCAAGGGGAGATCCTGGGTGAGCCCATGGGGCAGCGCTTGACCTTTGATCGGTCATGAGGCGCTTTGCTGCCATGATGTCATTGACCTTCATGGTCGCTTGCACCTTGCCTGAGCCCATGGAGGACGACCAAGAGCTCGCCCCCATCAATCAAGCAAATTTCACCCAACTCCTCCATGAGATGGCCCTGATTGAAGGTGCTCGATCTGGCAAAAGCATCATGGGTGACACTGTGCATCTCAACAGCTATTTCAACAGCTTGTACCAACGCAGCGGGTTCTCTGACAGCTTGATTGAGTCAGCTTTCGTCTACTACCACAACCAGCCCTTGCTGATGGCTGAGATTTATCAGCATGTCATCGACAGTTTGCGCAAGGATGCCATTGATCTCAATGCCCCTTTGGAGTGATGTCGTTGCCCTACCTCAATGACGATTTCAAACAAATGGCACTGGCAATGTTCAAGTACCAGGCTATTCACAACACCACTTATGCGGCTTGGGTCAAGCATTTGGGATGGGACGATGCAGCCATTCAATCCTTAAACAAGGTGGAGGGCATTCCCTTTTTACCGATTGGCGCATTCAAGCACCATGCCGTGAAAACAGGCAATTTTGAAGCAGAAGCACTGTTCACTTCATCTGGCTCCACGGGGGACAACGTATCCACCCACCACGTGGCCAATTTGGCGGCCTATTTGAAGAATACCCATGCCATTTTTTCACATAGCTATGCGCCACCTGAAGATTTTGCTTGGCTCTGTTTGTTGCCGTCTTATTTAGAACGTGAAGGCTCCTCCTTGGTTGCCATGGCAAGCCATTTCATTGAGGCTTCCGTCGCAGAAGAAAGTGGGTTTTTCCTGAAAGGGTTTGATGAGCTCAAATACCGCATCGATCAATTGGAGCTCAATGGCACCCCAACGATTCTCTTGGGTGTGAGTTTTGCCTTGATGGATTTTGCCGAATGGCTGGATGAGGATCTTGCATTAAAATACACCCTGGTCATGGAAACAGGCGGCATGAAAGGTCGGCGAGAGGAGCCCTCCAGGGAATCGCTTCACGCCACCTTAAAAAAAGCCTTTGGTTTACCCGTGATCCATTCTGAATACGGGATGACAGAGTTGATGTCTCAGGCTTACAGCAAGGGAGATGGCCTTTTTCGAACACCCCCTCACATGAAGGTTTTTCCACGCAATTTAGAATCACCCCTTGAAGTGGAAAATCTGGATCGGCCAGCTGGGCTAAACATCGTTGACCTGGCTAATGCCAGTTCATGTGCCTTCATTGCCACCGATGACATTGGCTTAGTGCATGCAGATGGCAGCTTCCATGTGCAAGGTCGACTAGACAATGCTGACCTTCGTGGTTGCAATCTGCTTGTAATTTAATGTCTGCCATGAATACAACCTCCCGCTTCCTCAAGTCATCGCTATGGATTCTGATCCTTTCTGCGATGTCTCAGTCCCTTTCTGCGCAAAGGCTGCACGCTTGGTCTACCATCACCATGAATGACAAGCAAGCCTTTTCCCTGAAGGACAGCTCTGCTATTCACGCCATAAAAACCCCAGGCGGGTACCTGGTTCAGCGTCGGGTATGGGTCTTAGCTAGCGAGGTTCATCAGGAGACCTTGGATTCAGGCAGCACGCTTTATGACCAGGATTTGAAACCTGTTGGGCAGGCATGGATGGACCTGGTATTGGAAGATGCAAAAGAAGGTGGCAGCCATCGAAGCATGCGCAAGCATCGAAGCGGGTTGCTGACTGGCCATGTGACCTCTAGCAGTTTCATCATACAAACCAACCCTGAACGTGAGTTTGAACGGTTATTGACGCAAAAGCGCCGAGGTCCCCTTGATGAATTGTTGAACGCCTACCTCGCGCAGCATGGTTTCATATCCGTGCCTTTGCGTGACATGCCATTAGAGCTCAAGGGTCGGGGGATGCTTGCGCACGTGCTAACCTACAAGCACCGAAGCAATACTGATGAGCAACCTTTTAAAATGATCATCATCACAAGAGGAAGCTCCTTCATTCAAGGGGTTATCCATCATGATCAGGTGTTAACCATGCCTAAGGTGAAACACCAATCATCAACCATTTATGGTGAACTGCAACTGTTTGCTAAGCCCACTGACAAACAGCTTGAAGCCTTGGAGGAACTTGCCTACCGCTTCATTCCATTGTGATCCTTTAAGGTGTCACGACAGCGTAACCAATGCATACTTTTTCTTACCCTTTTGCACCAGGAGATGCTTGTCGCCAAGCAAATCACTCAATCCAACCATCTGATCGGGTGAGCATTTTATTTTATTCAAGGACACACCACCAGCTTCAATGAGCTTTCTAGCTTCTCCCCTTGATTGGAACAAGGCTTGGTCTGCGCAGACCACATCAAGAATCGGCATGCCAGCAGCTAATTCAGCTCGGGAGATGGTCATCTTGGGGACACCCTCAAAGACCTCAAGCAAGGTGCTTTCATCCAGGCTTTGAAGGGATTCTGATGTGGCATTGCCAAACAAAATACCGCTGGCTGTCATGGCAGAAACCAATGCTTCTTCACCGTGGACCCTTGCAGTGATATCCCTAGCTAAGGCCTTTTGCAATGCCCGCTGATGGGGAGCTTCTGCGTGTTCTGTCTCGATGGCCAATACCTCATCCTGATTCAGGATAGTGAAAATTCGGATGTAATTGCTGGCATCTTCATCACCGGCATTGAGCCAGAATTGGTAAAACTGATACGGGCTGGTTCGCTGAGGATCCAACCAGATGTTTCCGCCTTCTGATTTGCCAAACTTGCTGCCATCAGCCTTTTTGATCAAGGGCGTGGTGAGTGCAAAAGCTTCGCCGCCGCCCATGCGCCGAATCAATTCTGTGCCTGTGGTGATATTGCCCCATTGATCTGATCCCCCTATCTGAATAGTTACACCCGACGTTTTCCAAAGGTGGTAAAAGTCATAGCCCTGTATCAACTGGTAACTGAACTCCGTGAAGCTGATTCCCGTCTCCATGCGAGATTTGACACTGTCCTTTGCCAACATGTAATTGACAGTGATGTGCTTCCCTACATCACGGATAAAGTCCAAGAAGTTCATGTCTTTGAACCAGTCGTGGTTGTTGACAATGCGTGCAGAATTGTCCCCCTCAAAGTTCAAGAATTTTTCCAGTTGACGGCGTTGCCCTGCCAGATTTTTTGCCAGGGTATCCTCGTCCAGTAACGTTCGCTCAGATGCTTTGAAGGAGGGGTCTCCCACCATGCCTGTGGCGCCACCAATCAGGGCGATGGGTTGATGGCCCGCGCGTTGCAGATGCACCAAAGTCATGACCTGAACCAGGTTACCGACCCCTAAAGAGTCAGCTGTGGGATCAAAACCGATGTATGCCTTCTGTGGCCCAGAGGCCAGCAAATCCGCAGTGCCTGGCATGCTGTCCTGCAACATGCGGCGCCATGTCAACTCCTCGATGAATGTGTTCATAGTAACAAAGGTATTCATTGCCGCTTGATATGGCTGTACCTTTACCCAATGATCGTCGTCACCGGTGCCAGCGGCATGCTTGGCTCTCAAGTTGTCTTGCAACTCAGTCAGAAATTTCCAGAAAAAACCATCCATGCATGGTACCGAAGCGAGTCGTCTAGAGCGGCTGCAATCGCCTCATGGTCAGCGCAAGATTTTCAAGGTAAATCCGTCCATTGGGTTAAAGTCGATTTGGAAAACCAACAGGAAGTCATGGATGCCATGCAGGGAGCCAGCCATGTGGTTCATGCGGCTGCCATGGTATCCTTTCGTCAACGTGATGCAATGAGGATGCAAATGGTTAACCCTCTGATGGCTGAACATGTGGCGCTAGCTGCTGCAGATTCTCGGGTGAGAAATCTTATTCATGTCAGCTCTGTTGCGGCGTTAGGGAAAGAGGCTGATAAGGCCATTTCTATCCACTCAATACCCGACAGAAAGACCCTCCATGCCTACGGCAAGAGCAAACTGGACAGTGAGCTAGTCATGCAACGTTACCATGCTGAGGGCATGCCTTTGTGGGTGTTAAACCCCACCGTGATACTGGGGCCCCCGGCCTGGCCCGATGGAAGCAGCGGCATTCCTCGGAGCATTGCTAAGGGGATGCCCTTTGCATCAAAAGGGTCAACTGGCTGGGTAGATGTCAGGGACGTGGCAGTTGCTATTTGCCACCTAATCGATGCCAAAGGCCTTGGAAAGCAAGTGCTGCTCAATGGCCACAATGCCAGCTTTTCAAAGCTCTTCTCAGTGCTTGCAACAGCTATGGGCAAAACCCCTCCGCGGTGGCTGATTCCTAAATGGTTATTGCTTAGCGTCGCCCACATTGAGGCCATTTTGGACCGCCTCATTGGCAGAAAAGCCAACCTAGGCATTGATGGTGCACGGGCAGCAAGTGCCATCAGTCAGTACGACAACCAATCAGCCATCGATCAAGGTCTTGCATTCAGGTCACTTGAAGCAACGGCTGCATTCATTGCAAAAACGCAAAAAATTCTGCAGAGTTCCTAGCTCTATTCTGGGTGAATTGTCTGCTCAAATATGCTCTACCATGTCCTGAACCAAATCGCTCAGGTCATAGGCAGGTTGCCATCCCCAATCCAATCTAGCCTGACTGTCATCAATGCGCTGAGGCCATGTTGAGGCAATGGCTTGCCTGAAATCAGGGGCGTAACGCATGGCCAGGGTCGGGTAATGTTTTCTGAGTGCTTCAGCTAACTCAAAGGGGGTGAAATCCACACCGGACACATTGTAACTGGTCCATATGCTGAGCTGCTCCTTGGGGGCGTTCATGAGCTCCAGGGTGGCACGAATGGCATCATCCATGTGCATCATGGGCAACCGGGTATCCTCTGCAAGAAAGCAGGTATACGCATTGTCCTTCTTTGCTGAACGGAAAATGTCAATGGCATAGTCTGTTGTGCCACCACCTGGCTCTGCACCCCATGAAATCAATCCAGGGTATCGAATGCTTCGCACATCCACACCATATTTATCATGGTAATATTGGCACCAAAGCTCACCGGACAATTTGGAAATGCCATACACCGTCGTGGGATCCATGACCGTCATCTGTGGGCTGTCAAGGGTGGGGGTATTCGGGCCAAATGCTGCAATGGAACTGGGCCAGAAAACTTGCTTAATCAGCTGATCCTTGGCAAGGTTCAAAACAGCAAAAAGGGCTTGCATGTTCAGGGCCCAAGCCTTCTCTGGCAGCTTTTCTCCCGTGGCTGAGAGCATGGCTACCAACTGGTAGACCACGGTGACTCCTTCCTTGGTGACCAACTCACGCAAGGCATGCTCATCAGTGGCATCGATCTGGATGCATGGCTCCGACAGGTTGGCCGCAAGCAGATCTCCAGCAATGACTTGATCATTGCCGTACGTGGCGCGCAATGTGTTGACAAGCTCCGTGCCTATTTGGCCCGCAGCACCTAGAATCAATACCTTCTCCATACCTCAAATTTACTCCTTGCAAGGCCATTTCCCATGAATGACATTTGTCATGCGTTGCCATTTGAAAGAAATTACCTTTGTACCATGCTCAAATCTATCTTGCGCATCACAACAACATAAACGTCTGATAACATGTATCACAAACTTGGCAACATTCCCAGCAAGCGACATACTGTTCATGAGAACCCCAAAGGCGGCATTTATTACGAACAGCTCTTTGGTACCGAAGGTTTTCATGGCGCGAGTTCACTGCTATACCACATCCATCGCCCCACCATGATTGCTGAAGTCGGTGAGTCCAAGGTCATTGCCCCTGTAGCGGCCGTCAGCAAGAACATCAGTCCACGCATGATTCAGGGTTTCCAAGCTGAACCAACAGATGACTTCCTAGATTCACGCACGCCTGTCCTATTCAATGACGATGTCACTTTGGAGGTGGCTGCGCCTACTGGCCAAGCCATGACGTATTACTACAAGAATGGGGATTCCGATGAATTAATCTTTGTGCACAAAGGAACCGGAACCATGGTTTCCCTGTTTGGCGAATTGGCTTTTGGCCCCAAAGACTACATCCACATTCCTCGTGGAACAATTTACCAAATGACCTTTGACTCAGAGGACAATCGATTGTTCATCACTGAAAGCAAGTCAGCCATCAAATTTCCTAAACGGTACACCAATGGAATCGGTCAATTGCTTGAGCATTCACCCTTCTGTGAGCGCGACCTGCGCTTGCCTGAATTTGCGAAAGCAAAGGATGAAGTGGGGCGTTTCACCATCAAGATAAAAAAAGCTGGCATGATGCATCATGTCGTTTATGGCAGCCATCCATTTGATGTCGTTGGTTGGGATGGCTATTGCTTCCCCTATGCATTCAACGCCATGGACTTTGAGCCAATCACAGGACGTGTGCATCAACCGCCAACCGTCCATCAAAATTTTGAGGCTCACAACTTCGTGGTATGCACCTTTGTCCCACGAATGTATGATTACCATCCCAAGGCTATCCCCGCACCCTACAACCACTCCAACATCGACTCCGATGAGGTGCTTTACTACGTGGATGGTGACTTCATGTCACGCAACCATGTTGAGCAGGGGTTCATCTCCTTGCACCCCGCAGGCATTCCTCACGGCCCACACCCCGGCGCCTATGAACGAAGCATCGGGCAAACAGCAACTGAAGAACTCGCCGTCATGGTGGACACCTTCCGGCCCCTTCAATTGACCCAAGCTGCCTTAGACATGGGCATGAATGACTACTGGGCCTCCTGGCAGGAATCCTGACAAAACACACAATATTTAACAGCAACATCATGGGCACACAACTTGATAGCACCTCGCTTCAACTTCCCGTACAATTTCCCGAAGCAGAAGACTTCCTTCCTCTCAATGGCACAGACCATGTTGAGTTTTATGTTGGCAATGCCAAACAGGCTGCCCACTTCTATAAAACAGCCTTTGGTTTCCAGGACCACGCATACGTAGGCTTGGAGACTGGTGTGAAGGATCGCACATCTTATGTGCTCAAGCAAGGTCGGATCATCTTGATTTTCACTGCGCCTATGAAGGCTGACAGCCCTATCAATGACCACATTGTCAAGCACGGAGATGGCGTAAAGAACATCTCCATCTGGGTGGATGATGCAACCAAGAGTTGGGAAATCACCACAGGTCGGGGGGCTGAATCTGCCTTTGAGCCCTACACCATCGAAGATGAAGATGGCACAGTGACCCTTTCTGGCATCAAAACCTATGGGGATACCGTGCATGTCTTTGTTGAACGCCATAACTATTCCGGCACCTTCATGCCGGGCTATAGGCCGATGAAACGGTCGCACCAACCAGAAGATGTTGGCCTGCTTTACATCGATCACATGGTAGGCAATGTGGGATGGAACGAAATGAACATCTGGGGGGATTTCTACAAAAATGTCATGGGTTTTGCTCAGTTGGTGTCCTTTGACGACAAAGACATCTCTACCGAATACACTGCCTTGATGTCAAAAGTGATGACCAACGGCAATGGCCGCATCAAATACCCCATCAATGAACCGGCAGCAGGTCGCAAGAAATCTCAGATAGAGGAATACATCGACTTTTACAATGGTCCTGGCTGCCAACACATTGCGGTTGCAACCCATGACATCATTCAAACCGTAAGGACACTGCGCGCCCAAGGCGTTGAGTTCTTGGAGGTTCCTAAGAGCTACTACGACGACCTCTTGGATCGCGTGGGTGACATCGAAGAAGACATCGTCCCCTTGCGAGAGCTGGGTATTTTGGTTGACCGTGATGATGAAGGCTACCTCCTTCAGCTCTTCACGCGCCCATTGATGGATCGCCCCACACTGTTCTTTGAAATCATTCAGCGCAAAGGCGCCGTGAGTTTTGGCAAGGGCAATTTCAAGGCTCTCTTTGAAGCCATTGAGCTTGAACAATCCAACCGAGGCACCTTGTAGGTTGATTGCTTAGCTGATTAAACATCAAGAAAAAAGCGCCTGCAATGCAGGCGCTTTTTTTGTGATCAATAGGGGCCCTTAACGGGGGTCAAGGATGGACTATTTGAACAGGGAAGCCAGCTCCTCGTAGGTTATAACCAGATCAAGCTGACCTAGATTACCTTGAGAAAAGTCATTCTGGTACTCGTACTGAATCACCATGCGAACAAGCATGTTGTAATACTGCAATGCAGACTGTACCTCCTGATTCACGCTGCTTCGCTCAGTGGTCTTGAACGTTGCATAATACCGCAACTCAGCTTCAAGTTCTGCTGCAAAAGCATTGACATGCTCACGGCCTTTCCCTACAGCCCCCGCACGGAAATAACCTTCCACCAAGCTCAGAATGAAGTAATCGTATTTGAGCTTGCTCACGGGCATCTTTTCCATGGCAAAATCAATGGTCTCAATCGCCTTTGCGCTATCGCCTTTGTCCACCAAAGCATTGGCGAGTCGGCCATAATTGGATCTCAAGTTGAAGCTTGAACGGCGGGTTGTCTCATCAAGGTAAACCCCTTGCTTTTCCATGTTGCCAAAGTTGAATTTGCCAGCCTCGCCCTCATGGTTAACCATCAGCGCATACATCTTTTCTGTAGCTACAGAGCCAAAATCCATGCCCCCGTTCTTCACATCTGTGAATACCGGAACAAATCGGTAGGCCAATCCCTCCAATCGGAAATGCTTCTGAAGCCAGAAGAAAGATTTGGCAGATGTACCAACGGTTGTACTGAAGTAAATGGGTCGACTCCAATCGTTGCTGGCAATCAAATCAATCAACATCAAGTCACGTTTCTGGATGGCCTGGCCCTGCCAGTTCCAGTCAATATGATCTACAATGCTCGCACTGTCTGCTAGGGCAACCACCCCGGCATCCAAGACCGCTTGCTTGTCAATGTTCACTCGGAAATTTTTCATAGGGAACCAGCGAAGCTTCTTGGGGCTTTCTGTTTGCGCAAAGGCCGTGAACTCGACTGCCGGGTTGTCAATTTTCGAGTATTCTACGAACTTTTCTACGGGCCAATAATCACCCAATTTCGATGCACTGAGTCCAAGTCTGGACAACAGACTGGGGTCATTCTGGAAGTACAGAACATCCCTTGTCCCTTGCACATACTGCGACTTGTCATAACTGAATGGCACAGGGTCACTGTCGTAGAACTTGCGCTTCATCATGTCAATGTACCAGTCGGTGTTGAGCAAGGAAAGGTTGACAATTCTAACGTCCGTCCGGTAGCCTTCTACCTCTTGCACATACCAGAGCGGGAAGGTGTCATTGTCACCATTGGTGAAGAGGATGGCATTAGGCTCGCAAGAGTCCAAGTACATTTTAGCCACCTCACGTGCCACATAGCGGTCACTTCGGTCATGGTCATCCCAGTTCTCTGCAACCATGATGGCAGGAATCAACAGGGTGATGCCAGTGACAGTCCAGGCGGTTGCTTTGCTGCGCATTTTGCCCAGCATCTCATAGATGCCAATTACCCCTAAGCCAATCCATATAGCATACACATAGAAGGATCCCACAAAGGCATAGTCACGCTCTCGCGGCTCAAATGGCTTGTGGTTGGTGTACACCACAATGGCCAATCCTGTCATCAAAAACAGCAAGGTGACCACCCATGCATTGTTTTTGTCCTTTTTGTACTGGTAATACAGACCTATCAATCCAAGCAAGAAAGGCAAAGCGTAATAGGTGTTGCGTGCCGGGTTGTTTTTGAATTGATCAGGTAGGTTCTTTTGCTGGCCTAACCTTGCTGAATCCCAAGGTGTAATGCCACTGAGCCAATTGCCCTTGGACTTTTCATAGCGATGCTGGTCATCATTTTGTCGACCAACAAAATTCCACATGAAATAGCGGAGGTACATTTTACCCACCTGGTATTCCAAGAAAAAGCCAAAGTGATCCGCAAAGGTGATCTTATCTGTCTTTTTCACCCCCATGATTTTCTGGTAGTTTTGAATATGGCTGGGCTCCTTGTCCGACCACATGCGAGGGAAGAAGCTCTTGTCCGCGTCCTTGTAGTTAGGGAAGGCTGCCTTGCCATCGTTCATCACCTCATACTTGCCCTTTGTCTCAGAGAAGATGTAATAGGGACTGCCGTCTTTGTAAGGCTTGCGCGTATCCAACTCAGAGTTGAAACTCTGGCCATAAAGGATGGGCCATGAGCCATATTGGTCTCTGTTGTAATACGACAGAAGGGACATGGCGTCCTCGGGGTTATTTTCATCAATGGGTGTATTGGCGTTAGAGCGAATAGCCAAGACCGCAAAGCTGGAATAACCAATCAGCAAGAACAAAACCGCATGGATGCCCTGTGACAACAAGGGGCGATTGTGCTTGTGCGCCCACCGCACTCCAATGATCATGCTGCCTGCAATCAAGAGCAAGGCCATGATGGAGCCCGAGTTTTTGGGAAGGCCAATGCTGTTAACTGCTGTGATTTCCAAGAAGCCAAATAGCTTCAAAACCACTGGGATGATTACAGCAAAAACCAGTGCAAGCACGCCAATGGCTGCTGCATTGCCCATGATCCATGTGCGAATATTGATCTTGCTTTGCTTCTTGTAGAAGTAAATCATGACCACCGATGGGATGGTCAAAAAGACCAGAATATGCACGCCAACAGACAAGCCAGTCATGTAGGCAATCAACATCAACCAGCGGTTAGCATAGGGGTCTGTGTCAACTGCAGCTTCCCATTTAAGCACTGCCCAAAAAGCGATGGCCGTAAAGCAACTGGACATGGCATAAACCTCGCCTTCCACGGCAGAGAACCAAAAAGAATCACTCCAAGTGAACGCCAATGCACCCACAACACCGCCGGCATACATCACGATCCGCTGACCGGGAGAAAGGTTGTCGCTGTCAAACAACTTTCTTCCCATTGCTGTGATGGTCCAAAACAAGAAGGGAATGGTGAAGGCGCTGGAAAGACCCGAAGTCAAGTTGACATAAAAAGCTTGACGGGTCACATCGCCTAGGGCCAACTGTGACATGACATTGGCAATCAGCTGAAACACGGGGGCACCGGGAGGATGACCGACCATCAGTTTGACAGAGGTGGCAATGTATTCACCACAGTCCCAAAAACTGACTGTGGGCTCAAGGGTCAATACGTAGGTAAAGAGGGCGATGACAAAGGTCATCCAACCCAGGCCATTGTTGATTTGCTTATCTGAGAAATTCATATGCTTGATTGACTTGTAAGAAGGCGAAGATAAGGGTTTCAAGCCTTGACAGACTTATCCTTGCAAGGCAGCAAGTGATGCTGGTCTCAGACGCTGAATTCCATATTCAAACCCAACTTCAAGCCGATCAATCGGCTGAGCTTCGCTCGAAGGCTGGGGTGCTGAATCCCCTCAATGGCATCAGAGGCAAATCCCACCATCAGCATGGCCCTGGCCGTCTCTTCTTCGATTCCCCGACTGCGCATGTAGAACAGGGCTTCCTCATCGAGTTGGCCAACCGTGCAGCCGTGTGAACAAGCCACATCATCGGCGAAAATTTCCAATTGAGGCTTGGTGTCAATGCGTGCTTTATCCGAGAGCAGTAAGCTGTCATTGTTCTGGAAGGCCTGGGTCTTTTGCGCATCCTGATGAACCATGATTTTGCCATTGAATACCCCATGGGACTTGCCGTCATAAATGCCCTTGTAGTTTTCTCTGCTAAGGCAATGGGCTGCCAAATGATCCACCCTGGTGTGGTGGTCAATCAGTTGCTTGCCATTGGCTAACGTCAGGCCATACATGTTAGCTTCTGCTCCAGTTCCTGTCAAGCGGAAATCCAAATTGTTGCGGATGAGCTTGCCATCCGTGCTGATGGTGTGGAAGGTGGCCCTGCTGTCTCTGCCTTGCTCAATGATGCTGTGCTGTGTCAAACTGGCACTGTCTCTGTCATGCTGAAGCTTAACCCAATGCAGGCTTGAATTGTCATCCATGAATACCTCATCCACCGCATTAACCCAAATACCTTCCTTGGTGATGGACTGGTGCCTTTCAATGACTTCTGCATGGGCGCCCGATTCCAAAATAATCAAGCTGCGCGTCGAGATAAAGGTTGGCTGACTGCCAGTGGTGAAATACAACACTTGGATGGGCTTGTCAACGATGACCCCTTTGGGAACCCTGACGTACAAACCATCCCATGCCAGGGCAGTGTTCAATTGGCTCAATGCCCCCCCTTGTGATGAGAGTTTGGCAAAATGTGCATCCACGATTTCAGGGTACTTTTTCCATGCAGATCCAACAGTGCACACATCAAAGCCCTGATGGGTTGTTTCAGACAGCCACGAAGAATAACAGCCATTGATGAACACCACCTTGTAGCAATCAATGTCATTGACCATGTACTGCTTGATGTCCTTGAATTCCACCTGCTCATCACTGTATTCAGAGGCAAAGGGGGAAACCAATTTATAGGCAGGCTTAAGCAGGCCCTTGATCGAGGTGTACTTCCATTCCTCATCACGTTTGGTGGGGAAGCCCATGGCTTCAAAACGCTCTAGCGCCTCACGCCTGCGAGCGATCACTGCATCAGATGATGCAGCGGCATAGGTCTTTTCATTCAGCCAATAGTGGGCTGAAAGGCGGTCCATCATGACTGAGCCTTTTTGATCCAGTCATAGCCCTTAGCTTCTAGTTCCATTGCAAGGGACTTGTCACCGGATTTCACAATTTTTCCATCGTAGAGCACATGCACATGATCCGGCACAATGTGGTCTAAGAGGCGTTGGTAATGTGTGATCACCACAAAGCTTCTGTTGCTTCCTCGCAGGGCATTGACACCGTTGGCCACGATGCGAAGGGCGTCAATGTCCAGGCCAGAATCGGTCTCGTCCAAAATGGCCAATCTCGGCTCCAACATGGCCATCTGGAAAATCTCATTGCGCTTCTTTTCTCCACCGGAAAAGCCCTCGTTCAAGGGGCGGCTGAGGAAGCCTTTATCCATTTCAAGCAAGGCCAGCGAAGCCTTCATTTTCTTTAACATGACTGAAGCGTCCATGGCGGACTCTCCACGGCCCTTTCTCAGCTCATTCAATGCCGTTTTAACAAAGTTGGACACGGTGACACCGGGGATTTCAATGGGGTACTGAAAGCTAAGAAAGAGACCTTGGAGAGCCCTTAGCTCGGGGTCCATCTCCATGATATCCTTCCCTTCCATGTGAATACTGCCCTTGGTGATGGTGTAATCTTCCCTGCCAGCAATGACATTGGCTAAGGTGCTCTTACCTGAACCATTGGGGCCCATGATGGCATGAACCTCACCTGGTTTGACATCCAAATTGATGCCCTTTAGGATGTCTCTGTCGCCAATCGAGGCGTGTAAATTCTTGATTTGTAACATAGTCCTTTATCCCACTGAGCCTTCCAAGCTGATGGCCAGTAGTTTTTGCGCTTCCACGGCAAACTCCATGGGTAGCTGATTCAACACATCCTTGCAATAGCCATTCACGATCAAGGCAATGGCTGTCTCCATGTCAAGGCCTCGCTGCTGGCAGTAAAAAATTTGATCCTCCCCAATCTTGCTGGTGGTGGCCTCATGCTCCATTTTAGCTGTGGGGTTCTTGACCTCGATATACGGGAAAGTGTGTGCTCCACAACGATCACCCATCAACAGGGAGTCGCATTGAGAGAAATTCCTGGCATGGTCAGCACGTGGAGAAATAGAGACCAAGCCACGATAGCTGTTGTGACTTTGTCCGGCAGAGATGCCCTTGGAAATGATGATGCTTTTGGATCGCTTGCCAAGGTGTATCATTTTGGTTCCTGTGTCCGCTTGCTGATGGTTATTGGTGACAGCAACTGAGTAGAACTCACCCACTGAATCATCCCCTTTGAGAATGCAGCTAGGGTATTTCCAGGTCACAGCAGAACCTGTCTCCACTTGTGTCCAGCTGATTTTTGCGCGATCATGACAGATGCCCCTCTTGGTGACAAAATTGAAAACCCCACCGACGCCCTCTGCGTTGCCTGGGTACCAGTTTTGCACTGTGGAGTATTTGATCTCTGCATCATCCATGGCAATCAGTTCAACCACCGCGGCGTGCAATTGGTTCTCATCGCGCGAAGGGGCCGTGCAGCCCTCCAAATAACTCACATAACTGCCTTTGTCAGCCACTAACAAGGTGCGCTCAAACTGACCGGTTCCTGAACTGTTGATACGGAAGTATGTGCTCAGCTCCATCGGACATCTCACGCCAGGCGGGATGTAGCAAAAAGAGCCATCAGTGAACACCGCACTGTTCAGGGTTGCGTAGTAATTGTCAGAGGTTGGCACCACAGTGCCAAGGTATTTGCGGACCAACTCTGGGTGCTTTTCAATAGCCTCCGACATGGAACAAAATAGGATGCCCTTCTCATTGAGGGTCTTTTTAAATGTGGTTGCCACTGACACGGAGTCAACCACAATATCCATGGCTACGCCCGTCAAACGTTTTTGCTCATCCAGTGAAATGCCCAATTTTTCAAAGGTTACGAGCAACTCAGGATCCACTTCATCCAAGGAATTGATTTGAACCTTTTTGGGGGCCGCATAGTAACTGATGGTTTGCAGGTCCAGTTTTGGGTAGTTCACATTGGCCCAGTCTGGCTCCTCCAGAGTCAGAAATACGGCATAGGCATCCAGACGCCATTGCGTCATCCACTCCGGCTCTTTTTTCTTTTTTGAAATGGTTCGGATCACATCCTCATTCAGCCCTGGCGGAATGATATCAGTGTCAACCTTGGTTTCAAAGCCGTATTTGTACTCGGATGACGTGACATCATCAAGGATTGTATCTTGACCCATCTCAGCAATTATACTGTGAAGCTTTCGCCACAACCGCATGTGCGTGAGGCGTTAGGATTGTTGAATTGAAAGCCCTTGCCATTGAGGCCACCCTGGTATTCCAAGGTGGTGCCTATCAGGTAAAGGAGGCTCTTTTTTTCCGCTAAAATGGTCACACCCTTGGCTTCAAAGGCTTGATCACCTTCAGATTCATTGTCCACAAAGTCCAGGTCATAACTCAAGCCTGAGCATCCGCCACTTTTCACAGCAACACGAACAAACGCCTTATCCGGGGATTGTCCTTGCTCTGCCATGAGGCTTGCAACCTTGCGTGCGGCTTCGTCTGAAATGTGAATCATGCTATTTGGAATTAATCTAAATATTGTTGCAAAAGTACGACTTTTCGCTTTATTTAAACCAATCTCTGCCTGTCAGTCCTTGGTAATTTTTAGCCAGCGAATGGATTGAGCTGGTAGGTGTTGTGATGATTCAATGGTCATGACCTTCTCATCCAATAGGCTTCTTGCTGATTGCCCCTGATCTATGCCCAGTTCGCTGAATCTACTCATGTCCCACTGACGATCTGTCTCGTCTACATTGATTATCACTATCAAGACCTCCTTGTCATCGTACCAAGCCAGTGCGTAAGCCCCGCCATCTGGCGCCCATTGCATCAATTTTCCTGTTCCAATCAAGGTTTCCTGGTGACGCAATGCTCCCAATTGTCTGACATAGGCCAGGGCCTCTTGCTGCGTCTCCGTTAAACCTTCACCCCGAAAGGCTGATCCTTGGTCCCCAGGGAATCCGCCAAGCATGTCCTGCCGCATGGCGCCATGGTCATTCACGGCGTCGTAGCCAATTTCTGTACCGTAATAAAGGCATGGCATGCCTCGCAAGGCATACAACAGACCCAAGCCCACCTTGTACATCTTCATGTTGCCATCAATCTTGCCCATGAAACGGCCTTCATCGTGATTATCTAAAAAGATGACCATGTCCTTAGCCTGTTCTGGGTAGAGGTAGTCCGCAGCAAGGGCTGCGTAAAGTTTAGTAGGCCCCGTTGTCCAGCTAGCAGGCTCTTCCATCACCGACTTCAAAGCATGGTAGATCAAAAAGTCAGCTCCTGCATCCAAGGCTGGCTGGCTGTTGAGGAAGTAGGCCTGCGAATGGGCGTCATGAGTCCATGACTCAGAAAAGACAAAAAACTCTGGGTAGACTGCGTGAATAGCGGCGGTCCATTGCCGCATGAATGCTTGATCTGGGTAGAAATAGGTGTCCACCCGAAAGGCGTCAACACCAACGGTTTCTATCCACCATAGGCTGTTTTGGATGAGCCATTGGGCACAATGCGCATCCCGCCCATTGAGGTCCGTCATGGATGGCACAAACCACCCATCGGTGAATCGTCGCACATCATCCTTCGAAGCGTAAGGGTCATAAATCCCCTGGTACTTATGGGAGGACCGCAACGACAAGGTCTGCTCATCGCCTTTGTTTGAGCTGAGGGGCCATGCATTGAACCAATTCGAATCCGGGGGATCCTGGAAGAGGTGATGCATGCTGCCTGTGTGATTCAGTACCATGTCCATCACCAATTTCATGCCTCGCTGATGCAGTTGATCAGCAAGCAGCTGGTAAGACTCAAGCCCGCCAAATCGTGGATCAACAGCATAGTGGTCCGTGATGGCGTAGCCATGGTAGCTCTGGCCGTGCATGTTGTTTTCTAGGATAGGCATTGGCCACACTGCCGTAGTGCCTAACGATTGGATGTAGTCCAGTTGACTGGCCAATCCACTCAGGTCGCCGCCATGTCGTGAATAATCATCCTGGCGATTCACTGCCCGCTCTTTCATGCCTCGGACAACATCATTCTGGGTGTCGCCATTGACAAAGCGATCAGGGGTCACCAAGTACAATTGATCTCGGGCGCTGAGCCCCATGTTGGCATGGATCAACGGATCCCTTGCCTTGAGCTCATAGTTGACCTTTTTGCTTCGGTGTCTGCCTGCGTAATCGATGGCAAGGATCAAGTCTTGCGGTTCCGCCTCTGGGCTAATGCTCAAGGTCACATAACGGTAGTGAGGATTGTTGGCAGGGCTGTCGGTCATGACCTTCACCCCTTGACCTTGAACTGTGACCGATGCAATGTCATGTTGTCCATGGATCAATAGCTCCACGGAATGGCCGGGCATGTCAGTCCACCAATTGGGTGGCTCAATGTGGATGCCCTGTGCAGACAGGAGGGTTGAACAGAGCAATAAACAGGTGGCAGCAATTTGTTTCATCGTGGTGAAAATAAAAAAGGCCGGCCATATGGCCGGCCTTTTCATGAAAATTAGATCAAGGATCAGTGATTCACAGCAATGCGTTGCATTGTGCGCTCGCCGTTCACGGTAATCTCTACCAAGAAGGCGCCGTTATTCACCAAGCTGCCATTGGCGGCATCCAGATTCCAAACGATGTGATTCTCACCCGCGTTGATCTCCTTGGAGAAGCTGTTCACGGTTTGACCAAGTAGGTTCACAATGCGTACAGTAGCCTTGCCGTCTTTGCGTGATGCAAAGTCAATGGAAACAGGTCCATTCGCAGGGTTCGGGTACATAGACAGGCTGCTGAAAGCAGACTCGTCTAGACCAACCACGTTGGGACTAGAGCCATCGCATTGGAGGCACGCATCCCAGCAGAATTTCAATGCAGTATCGCCAGCAATCACAAGGGTTCTGTTGATGTTACCAGCACCGTCATCCACGCCACAACCGCCAGTTGCAATCGTTGATGTTGCAGCAGTACCTTCATTGGTTCCCCAGTTACCATTCACATACTTAAAGTACTGAGTGGATCCAACAGCTGTTGGCGGGAAGATGATAGTCAAAGACCACACGTCACTACCTAAGTCCGCCATGCCAGATGCAGTGTCTGTAGGAGACCAGTCAACCATGGCGCCATTGGCATTGCTAGCACCCTGTGCAGCAAAGTCACCGCCTACGCGAAGACCATTGGCTGCAATGCTATTGCCTGCGGCAATGTAATCCGTCACATCCACCTGCAAGGTGATGGTGATGTCGGAGATGCCAGGGTCAGATCCGTCACATTGGTAACAAGCATCCCAGCAATAACGCAGGGTGGTGTCGCTTGATGGGATCACCAAGGTGCGATTGATGTTGCCTGCGCCATCATCAACGCCGCAAGCGTCAGTCGCAATCGTTGTCGTTGCTGCAGTGCCTTCATTGTCACCCCATGCACCGTTCACATACTTAAAGTACTGTGTTGCTCCTATAGATGAGGCTGGATAAGTAACTGAAATTGAGAACAGGTCATTGCCTAGTGCTGCCATACCAGACGCAGTGTCTGTTGGAGACCAGTCAACCATGGTGTCAATAGCGGACACACCGCCATTTGCAGCAAAGTCGCCGCCAATACGCATGCCATTGTTGGCAAGGGTTGCGCCAGCTGCCAAGAAGTCAGTAGCGTCAACCTGATAGGTGACAGTGACCTGGCCATACGCGAATATGGAGGTCAAGCATGCCAGCCCGAGAGTAAGAATCTTTTTCATAGATCTGTTATTTAAATTAATCGAGGGTTAGTAGCCTTCATTTTGCTGAAGGTTTGGGTTAGCAATCAAGTCCGAAGACGGGAGCGGGTATAAATTGTAGTGGGTGCTTGTGGGCGCACCAAACTGCGACTCGCCCTTCCAGGGCCACAAGTAACTTCCTCCGGTGAACTGATCATAACGAATCAAGTCACTGCGACGCTGAGCCTCTGCGTAGAGCTCCCTGCCGCGCTCATCCAAGATTTGCTGCAGGTTCAAGGTTGCTACATTGTTGTTCGCATGGCCAAAGGCTCGCTCACGAACCATATTGAAGTAGGCCACGCCTTGCGCTTGGTTGGTTCCTGTGCGTTCTGCGCATTCTGCATACACCAGGTAATAGTCTGCCAACCGGAACATGGGGAAGTCCGTGTCGGGGAAGGTTGCGTCAGCACCAGCAACACCATCGCGACCCATGTTGGTCCATTTGGTGATGGGGTACCCTTGGGTGAATGTTGTGATGTCTGTGATGGTGTCCTCCTGGCCAGCCAGGTGAACCATTTCACGGCTGTCAGCGCTGTCAGAGAACAGGGCGTACCAAGCGCTGGTTGCGCGATTGCCCTGCCATCCAGAATTCACGCCAAAGTCATTTTGGTCCATGCTGCCGCCAATGTGAGAGTGCACCAAGAAGGTACTGCCTCCCCATGTCAAGGTGCGGTCTCCATCAAAAGTCACTGGGAAAATAACCTCTGTAGATAGGTGGTTATCTGCCATGAAATTGTAGGCGTAATTGGTCTCCAAGGTATAGCCTGCATTGATGATGCTTAATGCGTCAGCCATGGCTAAGTCATACTTAGGGTTTCCTGTATAAACCTCAGCATTGAGGTAGAGCTTTGCCCGAAGTGCCCATAAAGCACCCTGATCGGCACGGCCGTAAGGCGCGCTGCGAGCAGCCATCATGCCCGACTCAATGGCATTGAGTTCAGACTCAACCCACGTGAACAAATTGCTGCGAGAAATCTGCTCTGGAAAATACACACCTGGTCGATCTGACTCATCCACAAATGGCACATTGCCAAACAAGTCTAAAGCATGGTAGTAGCTCATCGCACGCAAATACCTGGCCTCTGCTAGGTACCCTGCAATCATGCTTTTCTCTGCATCAGTAAACCCTTTATCCGTCATCCACTCATCGGAGCAGTAGCGAATGAACTCATTGGCCAATGCGATTTGGTAGTAAATGCGGTAATACATCGCAGACACAAATGAACTGTTGTCATTCCAAGTCATGGTGTTCAACTCTGGGATACCGGGATCTGACCAGCCACAAATCTCCTCATCGGTTGGCAATTCTTGTAAGTTCCACAGCACGCGAACGTATTGTGAAAAGCCCTCATCGATGCCGCCAATGTCAGGCTGCCCTGCAGGGCCATGGTTGCCAGAAATAGCCAATCCGGCATAGAGCTTGGCCAAAACATTGATGTAATTATTCGGGTCAGAATAAACTGTCTCTGCATTGAGGCCATACTTAGGCTTCAGGTCCATTTGCTTTGCGCAAGAGGCTGCTGTCAATGCAGCAACAGCAATAAGTGTGGTTGTTTTAATCCAATTCATGGCGCTGTCAATTAAAATGAGACGTTAAGTTGTAGATTGAAGATCCGTGGTCGCGGATACATCATATTGTCGATGCCACCTGAAATTTCTGGATCCAATCCAGAGTAATTGGTGAAGGTGTATACATTCTGCATGGATGCATTGATGCGCGCAGGGTACTTGTCCTTAAATAGGTTGCCGATGTCATACGAGAGGTATAGATTGTCCAAACGGATGTAGCTGGCCTCTTCAATGTAGTAATCTGACAAGTATTGCTGTGTCTTGAATCCTGTGTTCAAGTAGTCTGCCGTTAGGTTATTCAAATGTCGCATGGAGCCTCCAACCTCAAAATAATTAGCATGATTTGAATTTACATTATTGTACACAAATTGACCAAACTCACCGCGCCATGTCATGCCCATACCCCAGCGTTTGTGGCTGAAATTGGTGCTTAAACCAAAGATCTGACGAGGCTCTGGCGTCATGTCATGGAGAACCAAGTCAGAACTGTTGATGATGCCATCGCCATTGATGTCTTCATAGGCTTCATAAATATCAATCTTGCCATTGCCATCGGTGTCAACAACGCCTGCATAGGATGAGATGTCACCATTGCGCTCAATGGGTCTGCCATTTTCGTCAAACAAGTGACGGTAAGAGAAGAAGCTGTACATGGGTGCACCCACCGCATGAATCTGGATGGTGTTACCTACACCGCCAGCAATGCCGCCAACCTGAATACCTAGATGGGTTGTGTCTGGAACCATGGTGAGCTTAGTGATTTCATTACGGTTCACACTCGCATTGAGGTTCATCTCCCAATTGGTGTTTTCGTTGTCTATCAGCACCATGTTGAGCATTGCCTCAATACCTGTGTTGCTCATGGATCCGACATTGGTCAGAACACGATTGGAGAAATTGGTGCCCGCAGGAATAGGGATCACCCCGAGCAAGTCAGTGGTGTTTTTCTTGTACAGGTCAATGGAACCATTCACGCGGTTCTTGAAAAATCCAAAATCCAAAGCCACATTGGTCGTGGCTGTTTTTTCCCACTGCAAATTGTAATCATAGGCGTCAGGTCGAAGGATGTTGACCCATTGATTGCCAAACTGGTATTGCGCTGTCAAGGTGCCATAGCTATAGTTAGGCACATAACCATAATCATTGTAAACGTCCTGCTGGCCCGTGATGCCCCAACCTGTTCTTAATTTCAAAGATGAAAAGACCTGTTGGTCAGCCATGAAGTCCTCCTGAAGCACATTCCAACCCAAGGCAGCTGAGGGGAACAAACCCCAGCGACTTTCCTTGGAGAAGCGGGATGAGCCATCCGCACGCAAAGTCGCTGTGAGCAAGTACTTGTTGTCGATGTTACCATTGACACGGCCATAAAAAGACATCAACGCATTTTCCGTGTCCTGCGGGAAAGGGTTGGCAGGTGAAATAGTGTCTCCATTAGCTGAGAGGTTGGCAAAGGATGGTGAATAATTTCTCCAACCTTGGAAGGAATACCCTGCCGTGATATCCATAGACAGTGCGCCAAGGGAAACCTTGTTGTTCATGTATGCCTCAAGCAAGCGATTGTAGCTGTGGGATTCATACTTGTTTGCTTCGCCGCCATTGGTGTAGTTGCTGGCCGCATATGCGGGCACATCAATGGTTCCGGAACGGGTGCTATACTCTCCACCAAGATTCAAAAACAAGTGTAGGTCGTCACCCAATGGACGGAAGTCAAAAAGCACATTGCCTAGCGATCTCAGGCCGCCGCCAATGTCATTGCGTGTGTCAATCAATCCAACGGGATTTTTTGGTGACAAAGTGCTCGGTGTGCCATTGGGCATCAACCATTCGAAGTAACCGCCAAAGCTGGTATCGCCACTGTGAACAGGACGGGTTGGGTCAAAGAAAATTGCGGTACCAATGGCACCTTGATTGGCGTAAAAATTGTCATCCTTGATTACCTTACCTGAAACGTTCGCTGTCAAGCGGCCATCCATGAAAGATGGTGATGCATTGATGGCCAGGGAGTAGCGCTTGAGGTCTGAGCGATTCAGCACACCATTCTCATGGTAGTAACCCATGGACAGTCGGTAGGGCAAATTGGCAATGCCGCCTGTGATAGCCACATTGATGTCCTGCACAGAGCCTGTACGGTAAATTTCATCTTGCCAGTCGGTTGACCTTGCTGAATCAGACATAACGATAGAGCCATTAACCTTCTCGTAACCACTGGCAGTTGCCAGTCGGTTGATTTGCGTGTTGGTGCCTCGGTCGTTGATCATGTCAACAAATTGAGATGGCGACAACACGTCCAAGGACTTGGTGACTTCACGGGTTGAATTGACCACATGCAGATCAACCTTAAGGGGGCCACCAGCCTTACCTTTCTTCGTGGTGACCAAGATGACACCATTGGCCGCACGACTACCATAAATGGCGGTCGCTGAGGCATCTTTCAAAATAGTGAAACTCTCAATGTCTGAAGGATTTAACATCCCCAGCCCATTCGCTGGCAAACCATCAATTACAACCAAGGGGTCATTGCTGGCATTCAGGGATGAACCGCCACGAATACGAATGCGGCTACCTGCACCAGGCATGCCGCCGTTGGATGTGATGCGAACACCTGGCGTTTTGCCAATAATCAACTGTTCTGGCGTGGCAAAGGATCCCTTTTGAAATGCTTTTGCCTTCACGGACACCAATGACCCCGTAAGGTCCTGTGCGTTGCTTGTGCCGTAACCAATGATGATGACTTCATCCAGTTCAGCCAGCAAATTGCTGTCAATAACTGATTGTGTTTGTGCCCACGCGCCTGTGGTAAAGGCCATCATGGCAAGCGAAAGGAGGGTTGTTTTGAAAGACATATTTGTGTGCTAGGTGTTATATCCTCGTAAATATAGGACAAAAGCAGAAGTGTACAACGTACACTAAGCAGATTGATGCTGAGCGATATGTTCAATCAACTAAACGACAAAAGCCCGGCGTTAGCCGGGCTTTGTGTTTGGTTGTGAATAACAGGTTATCCGCAATGGCTGGCAAATGCGCCAGCTAAGTTGTCTGCCAGCATGTCTGCACTGCGGCCTTCAATGTGATGACGTTCAAGCATGTGGACGATCTCTCCACCTTTGAAAAGGGCCATGCATGGGGATGATGGAGGGAAGGGAAGCATGAGCTCTCTGGCCTTTTTCACCGCGTCGATGTCATTGCCTGCAAAAGCAGTGATCAATTGGTCAGGTTTCTTGTCCGATGCCGCCAAGGCCTTCATGACACCTGGTCGAGCTGAACCGGCAGCACAGCCACAAACGGAATTAATGACCACTAAAACGGTGCCGTCAGTCTGGTTGATGACAGCCTCCATGGCGACTGGATCAGCAACGCCTTCAAAGCCGTTATCAGTGAGTTCTGCACGCATGGGTGCGATCATATCTTCTGGGTACATCCTTGAATCAATTGAAGGGTTATTGGATCGGTTGATTACGGCAAAGTTAGTCCATTGGCCATATCCAGCACCTAATTTAACTTAACTTTAGCCAAAGCAAATCTTGCCTATTTCATGAAAACCCTCCTTGCCTTTAGTTTCCTTGCCTGCACTGTCCTGCAAAGCATGGGGCAGGACGTTACCGCCCTATTGCGGAAGGCAGAACAGGCCAGCATCCAGCATGCCTCCACCATGGACATGGCAATCACCAATGTGAAGCCGCGCTACACCAAGGTGATCAACATGCGGACATGGAGCATCGGCAACAAGCACAGCTTAGCAGTCATCACAAGCCCTAAAAGAGACAGCGGCCTGACCTACATGCGTGCTGGCGATGATTTGTACATGTATTCCCCCCGCATCGACCGGGTCAGCAAACTGCCAGCCTCCATGCTGATGCAGGGCTGGATGGGGACAGATGCACAGTTTGACAACGTGCTTGGGCAATCCTCCTTTGTCGATGACTTTCACCACGATTACCAAGGCAAGGTGGATGTCAACGGGGCACCCTGTCATCTGATTGCATGCACACCTAAAGACGATGTGGCGGTAGCACATGCCCGTGTCAATGTCTATGTGAGTGTTCAGCACGGCGGATGGGTACGCATGCAATTTTTCAATCGACGAGACCAGGTCAGCCAGCAAATGGATGCCCTGCGATATGGTGTCATGGATGGGGTGTTGATGCCCGTTGAGATAGGTATGACCGGCAAGGACGGTGTGCAAAGAACCACCATGGAAGTACTACAGTGGCGCAAGCGACCCGATCTGACAGAGGCCTACTTTGTTCCTTCACGAATGACCCAATTGGAGCCATGAGTGGTTTGGTGGTGCGTATGGCCTGGCGCAACTTAGGCCGCAACAGACGGCGCTCAGCTATCACAGGCGCGGCTGTAGCCTTTGCCTTGTTTTTCGCCATCATGATTCGCTCTATGCAGCTAGGCATTTATAGCCACATGATTGACACCGTTGTGGGCGGCATGGCTGGCTATGTACAAGTCAGCGACTCTGCTTATTGGCCGTCACAAGACATCGACCTGTCCATGGTGGCAGACAAGGACTGGCTGAATCAGGTTAACGCCCATCCCAATGTAGAGAGTGCAAGCCCCCGATTGAGCGGTTTTGGGCTCTTCACCTTGGCGCAACACAGCGAGGTTGGTCAATGGGTGGGTGTGGATTTTACCGCTGAAGGCACGGATTCATGGATACAACGTTTGGATGCCGGAAGCTATGACATACCTGATGGTCAAGAGGTTATGCCTGTATGGCTTGGTCGACGCATGGCAGAGAATCTGAATTCCCGACTGGGGGACACCCTGATTGCTCTGGGTCAAGGGTTTCGGGGATCGCCTGCTTCTGGTCGCTTAATTTTAGCTGGCACATTGAAACTTGGGAACCCTCAACTGGAAAGCCGGGTGGCCATCCTACACCTTGCTGATGCGCAATTTTTTAGTGGTGCCGAGGGGATGTGGGGACAAGTTTTAATCACTCCCAAGCAGCCTGAAAAAAGCTTAGCATTAACCCCCCAGCTCGCCAATGACCTACCCTTAGCTAATGCCCTCTGGTCATCCTGGGAGGAACGCATGCCGGAGCTGCAGCAAGCCATTGAGGCAGATTCTGCAGGCGGCATCGTGATGCTGTTTATTTTGTACATGGTGATCGGCTTTGGCTTGCTTGGCACCATGATCATGTTAGCCAGCGAGCGACAGCGAGAATTTACCATGCAAATTGCCTTAGGTGTTCGGCGAAAACTGCTGGCACAAATGATGCTTTTGGAGGCTTTTTTTATGAGCCTATTGGGTGTTATCGCTGGGGCGGTGATGGGGCGGGCGGTCACGTTTTACTTCCACATCAACCCTCCCCAGATGGTCGGTGAAGCAGCAGAAGCCATGGAAAGTCAGGGTTGGGACCCCGTCCTGCCCCCATCAATGGATCTGTCTATCATCAGCACCCATGCCTTGGTCGTTGTCATTCTGACTATGCTTGTTAGCCTATGGGCTGTTAGTGTGGTTTACCGTTCACCTGCCATTCAACGATGATGAGAAACACCCTATCCATGGCATGGCGCAACATCTGGCGATCACCTTGGCGCTCCTCGGTGGTCATCATTGCAATGGCCCTTGGGATATGGGCAGGTATTTTCACCATTGGCCTAACCCAAGGCATGAATACCGCCCGGACAAACAGTGCTCTGAACGACTACATCGGCCATGGCCGCATCAGTACGGAAACCTACATGGTAAACGGTGACATTGCTGCGTACATCCCTCAATACCAAGAGGTAACGGCCTCCTTGGAGGCTTCAGATCAAGTCAGCGCATGGGCGCCAAGGTTGATCACCTCCTCCATGATTCAATCCGGCTCAAAATCAACAGCAGTCATGGTCATGGGCGTGGATCCTGAGCGGGAAGGGCTGGTTTTCAGTTCAGCGGTAAATGTTGTGGAAGGTCACTTTTTAACCGACCCATCTGGCGATGAACTGGTCATTGGTCAATCCCTTGCGGATAAACTTGATGTCATGCTAGACGACCGCATCGTCTTGACCTTTCAGGATCAGACCGGCAACATTTATGCAGGCCTTTTTTGGGTGACTGGCATCTACGATGGCGTATCAAACATGGTGGAAGAAGCCAATCTTTATGTGTCCATTGGAACCTTGTCTGAAGCCCTTGCGCTACCCTCCTCATCTGCCCATGAGATTCGCTACCGGGTGACTGACCTGGCAGAGCTGGATGCAACACAGGCAAAGTTAACAGCTTCAATGCCTGCTGTGGTTCAGTTGGATGGCTGGAAGCGCATCAACCCCGAATTGGGGATGGCCGATGACATCATGGCACAGGCCATGCTGATTTTTATCACCATCATCCTTTTGGCCATGTCTTTTGGCATCCTCAACACCATGCTAATGGCCATCCTGGAGAGGCAGCGGGAGCTAGGCATGTTGATGGCTATAGGCATGAACAAGTCCAGGCTCTTTGCCTTGATTGTGACTGAAACCCTGCTACTGAGCCTTGCCGGCTTGCCTTTAGGCATTGCTCTGGGTCATGTCTCCTTGACCCTGATGGCAAAGACAGGGATTTCCATGGCCTCAATGGAACAGGGCATGGCAGAGTATGGGATAGCTTCCACGATATACCCTGTGACCGTGCCGGAATACTACCTCACCATTGCGGCATTGGTTTTTGTTCTCTCCTTTCTCTTTTCGCTTTATCCAGCCAGAAAAGCCCTCAAACTCAACCCCGTCGAAAGCATGCGGGTGCTTTAATTTCCTCTGTTATGAGCCTGATTCAATTGAACGATGTCCTGAAAATTTACACCAGCAAAGCCGGTGATGTGACCGCCGTGGATCATGTCAGCCTCAGCATTGAAGCTGGGGAGTTCACTGCCATTGTCGGACCTTCCGGCTGTGGCAAAACCACCTTGCTCAATGCCATTGGCGGATTGGATCGGCCTGACAAGGGAAGCATACGCATTGGCCATTCAGACATCACAGGTATGTCAGACAAGGCATTGATTGACTTTCGGTTGAACAACATTGGTTTTGTCTTTCAAGCTTACAACCTCATCCCAGTTCTCACGGCTATGGAAAACACAGCTTTTATCATGGAACTGCAAGGGGTAAAAAAAACTGAACGCCTGCAACGGGCCATGGATTTACTATCTGCTGTAGGTATAGACGGCAAGGCCAACAACCGACCCAATCAACTTTCCGGTGGTCAGCAACAGCGTGTAGCCGTCGCAAGGGCATTGGCCAGTCACCCGCAGTTCATTCTGGCCGATGAGCCCACCGCTAATTTGGATTCATCCTCAACCGGCCAGTTATTGGATATCATGGCAAAACTCAATGCTGACGAGGGCATGACCTTCCTGTTTTCTACCCATGACCAGCGAGTTATTGACCGAGCAAGGCGGGTCATCACGCTAGAAGATGGCAAAGTCATCAGTGATGTCCATGTCTGACTTCCCTCAGCGAGCCTATAAGCCAGATCGACTTGACGACAAGGAGGTTGCACGGCGCGCTCAGGTCTACCGTCAAAACATACAGCAACGCCGTTCCATCCGGCATTTCTCCAAAGATGCTGTAGATGCATCAGTCATTGACGACCTGATTGCCACTGCTGCTTCTGCACCGTCTGGTGCCAACAAGCAACCCTGGACCTTCTGCGCCATCAGTGACCCCGCCATCAAACGGCGCATTCGGGAAGCTGCAGAGGAAGAGGAAAAGGCTTTTTATTCAAGCCGAGCCAGCGAGGCATGGCTCAAGGACCTTGAGCCCTTAGGGACCGACTGGCGCAAGCCATTCCTTGAAGACGCCCCCTGGTTGATTGTGGTTTTTCGTAAAAGCACCACCATTCAACCCGATGGCAGTCAGGGGAAAAACTACTACGTGCAAGAATCTGTTGGCATTGCCTGTGGTTTTCTCATAGCTGCTATACACCAGGCAGGCCTATCCACCTTGACTCACACGCCAAGTCCCATGGGGTTTCTCGCAACCATTCTCGACCGACCATCGAATGAAAAACCCTTCTTGCTTTTGCCTGTGGGGCATGCTGCCGAAGGCAGCATGGTTCCAGACATCCATCGCTTGCCATTGGATGATGTCCGCAGGTCTTTCGTGGAGGACTGACTCAGTTGCGTTTGACCACCGTGGCCATGTCGTCGCATCTAACCATAGGCTTTCACGTCGCCATAGCCAGCAAGCCCTTGATAACCTTGTCTGCCCTCGCCTTACCTACGCAGGTCACCAAGTCTTCGCGGCTAGCTTTCTTGACACCCTTGAGAGACTTGAACGTGTTGAGCAGGGTTTCAACAGCCTGAGGGCCTATGCCTGGAATGGCTTCCAACTGTGACTTGATGCCGGACTTGCTGCGTTGCTTTCTGTGATGGGTGATGCTGAAGCGGTGTGCTTCATTCCTTGCCTGTTGAATCACCTTCAAGGTTTCTGATCGCTTGTCCAAATACAGAGGAACCGAATCCCCAGGAAAGTAGATCTCTTCCAAGCGCTTAGCAATCCCAATGATGGCGATGACCCCTCGCAAGCCAAGGTCTTCCAGTGCCTTGACTGATGCGCTCAACTGACCCTTGCCGCCATCAATCACAATGAGTTGTGGCAAGCCCACCCCTTCCTCCTTGAGTCGGGTATACCGTCGGGTGATGACCTCTGCCATGGTGGCATAATCATCTGCCCCAACAACGGTCTTGACATTGAAGTGGCGGTAATCTCGCTTGGAGGGCTTCCCGTCCTTGAACACGACACAAGCGCTCACCGGGTATTCCCCTTGCAGGTTAGAGTTGTCAAAGCACTCAATGTGACGTGGTTCATTGGAGAGCCTCAGATCAACCTTCATTTGCTGCATGATGCGATTGGCATGGCGTTCAGGGTCAACAATCTGCAGGTTCTTGATTCGCTCTAGCTTCAAGGCCTTTGCATTTCTCAGACTCATGTTGATAACCTCCTTTTTCTGCCCGCGCTGCGGTACCTGGATCGTGACGTCTTGAAGGGGCAGCTCAACTGGCTCAGAGCAAAGGATTTGCTTGCAATCAGACTGAAAGGTCAACCTGAGTTCAGGGATGGTCAAGCGAAGCAAATCGGCATCGCTTTCATCCAATGGCTTTTTGATTTCAATGCTGTGGCTATGCACAACAGCGCCTTGCCTGACCAGGGTGCAGTTCACATAGCCAAAGGTGGCATCGCTTGTTGCCGTGAACACATCCAAATCGCCCAAGTTTGCCGTCACCACCGTACTTCTTGCAGTGTACTTTGCCAGGTGGTCAAGCTTTTCCTTGATGGCTTGAGCTGCCTCAAAGTCTTGCCTGGTTGAATGAGCCATCATTTGGCCATGAAGGTGCTTCTTGGTTGCGCTGAAATGGCCCTTTAGCAGCTGCCTAGCCGCATGAATATCCTTCAGGTAATCTTCCTCTGACTGCAGGGCTTCACAGGGCCCTTTGCAATTGCCTATTTGGTATTCCAAGCACAGGCGATGCTTCTTGTCTTGAATGGACTGCTCGCTGAGGTTCAGTTTGCATGTCCTCAAGGTGGTGATCTGATTGATCAAACTCAAGGCTGTTTTCATCACCCGAATCGATGCATACGGTCCAAAGTATTCACTGCCATCATCCACCTTGCGCCGCGTGGAAAACAGGCGGGGGAATCGCTCATTTTTGATGCATATCCATGGGTAGCTCTTGTCATCCTTCAACAGGATATTGAAGCGCGGCTGATGTTTTTTAATCAAGGTGTTTTCCAACAACAAGGCATCAAACTCCGTGGGCGTTTCAATGACATGGATGTCTGCAATGCGCTTGACCAACAAGGTCAATCGGGCAGACTCATGGGTCTTGCTGAAATAGGAGCTAACCCGCTTTTTCAAGTCCTTTGCCTTGCCGACATAGATCACCTTACCCTCTGCGTCCAGGTGATGGTAGACCCCGGGTTGATGGGGCAAAGTTTTGATGGTATGTGCAAGCTTGTCAGTCACCTTCAATGATACAAAAAAGCCTCCCCAAAATGGGGAGGCTCTCCATCCGTTAAACTGGATTTTTTAGCATTACTTGGTCAGCAACGTGATGCTTCCCTTGGTGTCACCTGAGATGGCGTTGGGGTTATCCTTGACGCGCAAGACATAGAAATACGTGCCATCCGCAAGGAGTCGACCACTTTGGTCGCGTCCTTGCCATGGGTTGGCGTTATCGTATTGATCGTTCTCATACACAATGTGTCCATAGCGATTCATGATAATGAGGTGACGTGTAGTCGTATAACTCATGATGCCTTGAATGATGAAATTGTCATTCTGCCCAGAGCCGTTGGGCGTAATCACGTTAGGGACCACCAAGCTGTCAACTGGGGGAATGGGTGGAACAGGCTCACCAAACTCTATCCAGTTAGAGTAAGCTGTATCAATCAAGCGATTGGCATTGGCCGTTCGAACACGAACAGCGTACTGTCCGGGAGGCAGGCTGTTGTGAGAGACCGTGGCAAAGGTGTCAGTGATGGGGTTGTTGTATTCCTCCCACTGGTATTGTCCCGGATTACCCGTCACATTACGGCCAAATTCAACTTGGTACTGTGGGGTGGGCCAAACATTGTAATGGTTCCAAACCACGGGGATATTCTCCGTGTCTGTCATGTCGCCACGCAGCCAGATGCTGTTTCCCACATTAGATTGCGGCTGTGACAAGCCATTGACAAAGGCTTCCAGGCGGTAGCGGTAGTGTTGTGCGTCAACATCGCTGGCGCCCAAAGAATAGTCAGCGAAATCCCTCAAGGATGAATCAGACAGGTTGGTCACCACATTGAAGGTTGCACCTGCGTCATCTGATCGCCAGACACGGAATGAGTTGAACAAATGAGCAAAATCAGCAAAGGCTATGGAGTCAACGTCCCAATACACATGGGGGTTAATGTCATCATCGATGGTCACATTTGTGACATCCATGACCCAATCCACACAGTCGGTGACATGCAAAATAATGGTGTCGTATTCGTTCATATCCTTGCCACATTTGTTGAGCAATGTGTTGCCATCATTGCCAATCTTTGAATACAGGTAATAGTCCCCGTTCATGGATAAGGGCTTGAAGAGTTTTACGCGCAAGGAGTCCGTCTCACCATTGACATCACAGAATGTCTGCAATTGGTCGATGGGGATGGGTTGACCATTGGGGGCCGTTAAGCGGAAATCAGAGCCGTCAGGTGAAACAGAGATGCACTCAACTGCCAGTGTGAAGTGCAACATTACAGCAGAATCCAAGCAGTTGTAATCCACCTGTTGGCGACCTTTCGAATCCAGTGATACTCCCGGTGCATTTTGATCCAATTTCACGCCTTGATTCACAATGGGGTTGCAATTCGATGCTACAGAAACCTGAATCTCTCGATTAGATGAGCCCACTTTTTCCCAGAAAAGGTAGGTTGAATCATAGCGGTACTCATTCACCCGCAAGGCGATTACTGAGGTCTCTGCCTGAATAGCAATAAAGCTGATGTTGCCTGATTGTGGATCCAAGCTAAACGGGGCCAGTGTCGATGTGTGGATAGGGTTCAAGTAAGTATACCCTGCAGCATACGGAACGGATACACCGCCACCTGCAGCAAACTCCCTAGCCGGAATCAATTCGTAATTGATAGAATCACCATCAAACTCATAGGCATTTTGCAAATAATTGATGTGACCACCGATGCATATGTACGCAAGTGGCGTTGACAAGAAGACGGGTGAGCTGTTGTTTCCTAATGTATTGTTCAACTCTGCCTCGAAATAGAAACCCTGACCTGCTGAATTCGTAATGCCTGTGACGCCAGGAGGTCGACAGCAAGACTGCCAGTACATAACATAGTCATTACAGGTCTGCGTCAAGATGACATAGCCAATGTAGATGTTTACCATGGGGGTGAAGGTGGAGTTGGCGTTGGAGATGCAATCATAGGCACCCAATGACGCTGCACTAAATTCAGGCTGCGACAACGAGCAGCTGAAACTGCTGCTAAAGTTGCAGCTTGATGAAGATATATTGACAGTTTGAGCTGTCCCAAGACCTACACCCGTTTGCTGGCGATATATGACCAACTTCACTCGGTACTGTCCGGTAACACCTGAAGAGTCACCTACATACTTGTATTGGATATCACCACCAAGAATGTGAGAGGCTTCTGCCTGGAAAGACCAAGTCACGGCAATCAAAAGAAGGAGAATCAAGCGTTTCATATTCAAACAGTTTTGCGCAAGCGCGGTTATAGGTTAACGAATTTAAGGCATGATTGCAGCAATCTAAGGGGAAATCGCTCATTGACGTATCCCAATGAGTCAACGATGCCCTTAGAGGGTTTTTCGCAGGCGAGCCACAGGGATATTCAACTGCTCTCGGTACTTGGCAATGGTGCGGCGGGCAATGGGATAGCCCTTGTCTTTCAGCAACTTAGCAAGCGCGTCATCTGCCATGGGCTGGCGGCTGTCTTCCTCTGATACCGCGTCTTCCAGAATTTTCTTGATCTCCCTTGTGCTGACCTCATCACCCTCTGCATTGGTCATGGATTCCGAAAAGAAGGTTTTGATCAACTTGGTGCCAAAAGGGGTTTGCACGTATTTCTGACTTGCCACACGGCTCACAGTAGAAATGTCCATGTCAATCTCATCCGCAATGTCCTTGAGGATCATGGGGCGCAATTTGCGATCATCCCCACTAAAGAAATACGCCTTCTGGTAGTTCATGATGGCTGACATGGTTATCAGTAAGGTGTGCTGACGTTGCTTGATGGCCTCAACAAACCACTTGGCTGCATCAATTTTTGACTTGATGAAATGGAAGGCTTCCTTGTCTGCCTTGCCGCCTTGCTGCTTTACATCCTTGTAATGGCTTAGCATGTCCTTGTAGGATCTGGACACATTGAGCTCCGGGGCATTGCGGCCGTTAAGGCGCAGCTCAAGCTGGCTGTCAACCACCTCAATGGTGAAGTCGGGGATGATGGCATGGGCACTCAAGCTGCCTCCACTGACTGCCACTGCACCAGGTTTTGGGTTGAGTCTACCAATGGCTTCAATGGCAGCTTTGAGCTCATCCTCATTCACATGAAGGGATTCCATGATTTTACTGTAATGCCTTTTAGACAGGGATGCGAAATGCTTAGTAACCACCTTCAGGGCTAATGCCCAATGCCCTTCCTTGGGTTTTCTTTGGATTTGAGCTGCCAAACATGACTGCACATCGTTGGCTGCGATGCCTGCGGGTTCCATGCTTTGAATCACTTCCAAGGCGGACTGCAGTTCATCGACCTCAATCATTAAACCCATGGAAAAGGCCAGGTCATCCACGATGTCCACAAGGGCTCTCCTGAGGTAACCATCATCCTCCAGGGTTCCAATCAGGTACTTACACAAAGCTTCTTTTTGGGGAGCCAAGCTTCGCATGGCCAGCTGATCATGGAGGATGTCTCGCATGTCTTTTGTCTGCACAATCGGTGCCTCATAAAGCTCATCATCCGCTGAGTAATTGCTGATACTTCGCTCATAATCCGGCGTGTCATCATCGGTGAGGTAGTCCTCCAGCCCATCAAAGTCATCGGATGCAGCCTCTTCTTCCTGTGCCGAATCATCCCAGTCATCTGTTTCTTCCTTCTGCTCTAAGGTGCCATCTTCCAAGGCAGGGTTTTCCTCCAATTCCTCCTCAATGCGATCCTCCAATGCCTGTGATGACAGCTGGATGAGCTTCATTAATTGAATTTGCTGGGGGGAGAGCTTCTGCTGAAGCCTCAAGCCAAGGGACTGCTTCAACATGCCTTAAAATGCTGCGTTACCTGGGGTTCTTGGGAAGGGAATCACGTCGCGAATATTTCCCATGCCCGTCACGAACTGAACCATGCGTTCAAAACCCATCCCAAATCCGCTATGCACACAGGTGCCAAACTTTCTTGTATCCAGGTACCAGTCCAAATGCGCAGGATCAATGCCAGCAGCTTCCATTTTTTCAACCAAGACATCATGGCGCTCTTCACGCTGGCTGCCTCCAATCATTTCACCAATGCCGGGAAACAGCACGTCCATCGCCCTGACGGTTTTCCCGTCCTCGTTCATCCGCATGTAGAATGCTTTGATACTTGCGGGGTAATCAAAAAGAATGACTGGTGACTTGAAATGCTTTTCCACCAGGAATCGTTCGTGCTCCGATTGCAAATCCATGCCCCAGTCTTCAACGGGGTACTTGAACTTGCCTTTTTTGTTGGGTTTGCTTCGTTTGAGCACTTCAATAGCCTCTGTGTAGGAACAGCGCACGAAAGGGTTGTCCAACACAAATTGTAATTTCTCCACAAGACCCATTGTTGCCCGCTGCGCTTGAGGCTTCAATTGCTCCTCTTTTTGCATTCGCTCATCAAGAAATTCTAAGTCTGCCTTGCAGCGATCCATCACCGCAGCAATGATATGCTTGGAAAAGGCCTCGGACAGTTCCATGTTGTCCTCCAAATCAGCAAAAGCAACTTCAGGTTCAATCATCCAGAATTCACTGAGATGACGTGTCGTGTTAGAGTTTTCAGCACGGAATGTGGGTCCAAAGGTGTAAATTTTCCCTAAGGCCATGGCGCCCAGCTCCCCTTCCAATTGACCACTGACCGTCAAGTTGGTTTTTTGACCAAAGAAGTCCTGATCGTAGTCAGCCTTGCCCTCCTCATTGATTGGTATGGCTTTTTCCGGCAACGTGGTTACGCGAAACAGCTCCCCTGCCCCTTCCGCATCACTCGACGTGATGATGGGTGTGTGCAAGTGGTAGAACCCCTCCTTGTTGAAGAACTCATGAACCGCAAAAGATGCAGCGTGTCGGATGCGCATCACCGCGGCCATGGTGTTGGTTCGCATGCGAAGGTGCGCCTTTTCGCGAAGGAATTCCATGGAGTGCTTTTTAGGCTGCAACGGGTAATCATCAGCAGAAGCATCACCCAAAATAGACAGATCTGTGACATGCAGTTCCACCAACTGACCGGAACCCTTGCTTTCGACCAGCTTGCCATCAACCCGCAGGCAAGCACCTGTTGTGATGCGCTTGAGCAAGTCCTCACCCATGGATTCAAAATCAACCACGGCCTGTAAATTGGCAAGGCAGGAGCCATCATTGAGTGCAATGAAGCGCTTGGAGCGGAAGGTTCTGACCCAGGCCTGAACCTGAATGGCTTGTCCCTGAGGTCTTGTGGTAAGAATTTGGTCGATGCGCGGTGTTGGCATGGTCTGTGATAGGGTTCTTTCAAGACAAAGGTGCACTTTTTCCGGCATTCTGACCCCCTTCAAGGGATGAATGCATCGAGAATCTCTGATAAAGCTTGATTCAAAACGCGTCAGATAGGAAGCGTAAGGAAACGTTTTTAACATTAATTGTTTCCCATGGGCATTCCCGACTTATCTTCGCCGACCATGAGTCCATTAACCCAAGATCATCATCAAAGCATTTTGCAGCGCGCCTCAGGCTTATTCAAGCGCTGCGGCATCAAAGCTGTGACCATGGACGATGTAAGCAAAGACTTGTCTATTAGCAAAAAAACCCTCTACCAGTATTTCAAAAACAAGGGTGACCTTGTGCAGCAGTCCGTTGCTTATGTGTTTTTACAGCGACACAACGAGGCCCTTGCCATTCAAGCCAAGCACGACAATGCTGTGGATGAATTGATTGCACTGAATGAGAATATTATTCAGACACTAGAAAAGCATACCCCAATGATGCTTTTTGCTCTAGAGAAGTACCACAACAAAACCTATCAATGGCTTGATCAAAAGCGCAAAAGCGTCACGCTTGAGATCTACTCATCGAATCTCAAACGCGGCATAGATCAAGGCCTCTACCACGGACAAGTCACCATGCGTGATGTCTCCTACCTGCGTTACAGCCAAATCACTGTCCTAATGGAGGATGATGATTTGACCAACGACATTCCGCTCAGAAATACCTTGCTTTCTTCCAGTCTGGATCTCTACATCAGGGCTATCGCAACGCCTCAAGGTCTTTCCTATTATCGAGAACACAGCCAATCAATCATAGCTAACCCAGAGACAATCAAACCCCTGTCATGAAACAACTACTCTTGCTATCAGCTTGCCTCATGGGCACACTGCTGTCCGCGCAAAACCCCATTCAGCTGAGCTTGAAGCAAGCCATGGCGTTGAGTGAAACCAACAACGCAGACGTCCGCGTACAATCCCTTGAGAAGCTCGTGGCAAAAAAAGTCCTGTTGCAAAACATCGCCATTGGCTTGCCTTCGGTGTCTGTTGGCGGCAACTATGTAGATAACATCGACTTGCCTTCGCAGTTTTTTGACATCAACCAGGACGGTGTGATCGATGAATTGAAGTTTGGTACCCGCTACAGCTCAGCAGGTCAGTTATCTGTCAATCAGTTGGTCTTTGACGGCTCCTACTTTGTGGCTGTGCTAGCCGCAGATGTCCTTAAGGGCATGGCTGACATCAGTTACGAGCAATCGGTCATCAATGCACGCACAGCCACGGCAAAATCCTACCACATGCTTGTCATCCTTCAAGGCAATGTGGACAATGTCATCAAGAGCTTGCGCATTGCTGCAGACGCTGTAGATGATATGCAGGCCATGCACGATGAAGGCCTTGTTGAGCAAAGTGATGTGGACCAACTTGCCTTGAACATGGGGCAACTAGAGTCTGCCCTGGCTTATGCGCAATCCATGCATGCGGTGAACGCCAACTTGCTCAAATTACAGTGTGGACTTAGCGAGGATGTGACCCTGCAATTGACAAGTTCCTTGACGTCCCTGATGCTTTCAGCCAATCAAGGTCGCAGTTTGCTAGACACGCAATTTGACGTGAATGGCCATGTGGATTTCCGCGCCCTAGCAGTCCAGCGCATGGGGCAATCCTTGAATATGAAGAATGAAGCCATTCAATTTCTCCCAAAAGTTTACGCGGGCTATGCCTTGAGCCAACAATACGTGAGTGAGGGTGCCAACGTTTGGGACATGGGTGGCATCTCAGCTAACAACAATGCCTTCAGCTCATGGAACGTTAGCGCAAAATGGGACCTATTCACCTCGGGTCGACGGCTGGCTAAATTCCAAGAACAGCAAATCAAGTTGCAAGAGCTAGACATCCTTTTGGACCACACCGCGCAAGCCCTTGCTATCCAGCAATCCACGGCTAAAGCTGAATTTCAACATGCCCTTGCTGACTACCAACTGCAAAGCCGCAATGTCACGATGGCAAAGTCCATTTTGGATGACACCCAAGTCAAGTTAAAAGCTGGCATGGCAACGTCCATGGCTTTCACCCAGGTGCAAAGCCAGTACCAGCAAGCTTTATCTGCACAGCTATCCGCCGCCCAACAGGCACTGAACAATCACGTCAATCTCGAGCAAGCGCTCGGACAATCCACCCATTCATCTCTTAACGACTGAACCCATGACTACAAAAATCCTATCCACCTTATCGCTAGCAGCCCTGCTTGCCTGTTCGCCTGAAGCGCCCCAAACGGACCTTGCTTTGCTTCAACAACAACGCGACTCCATTGCCCTTTTAGCCTCTGGTCTCGATGACAAAATCAGCCAGCTTGATTTGTTGATTGCGGCAAAAGACAGCAACAGCAACCTCAGCACCGTCACCACCACACCACCTATGGTTGGAGCATTCAGCCACAGCTTCAAGGCCTTTGGTTCTGTTCATTCTGACCAAAGTGTCTCGCTCTACCCTGAAATGGGCGGCAGCATCACAGACATCCACGTGCGTGGCGGTCAGCGTGTGAAAGCAGGAGACCTATTGCTCTCCGTTGACAATGCCATGATTCTGGCCAGCCTTGCAGGGGTTAAGTCGCAACTTGCATTGGCTGAAGCTCTTTATATTAAACAATCGTCACTCTGGGAAAAGGGCATTGGCAGCGAAGTCCAATTCCTCCAAGCCAAGACCAATCAGGCAAGCCTTCAGGCGCAGCTAAACAGTGTCAATGAGCAGCTTCAGATGACAGAAATGGTGGCGCCCTTTGCCGGCACCGTTGAGGAGGTCATGGCCAATGCGGGTGAGTTTGCAATGCCTGGCCAGCCTTTGATCCGCTTGGTGAGCCAAAGCGGTTTGCGGTTAGACCTGCACGTGCCCGAGTCTTACATCAGCAAGCTCCATGTCAATAACTTGGCTGTCATGCACTTTGACGCCTTAGGTAAGGTCATTGAGGGACGCATCAGTCAGGTTGGCGGCTTCATCAACCCCGGGAGTCGCACCTTCCGCGTCTCGGTAACCTTGCCACAGTCAAGGGACTTCAAGCCCAACATGATGGCTTCAGTCGATCTCTTTGATTACGCCGTTGACAGTGCCCTGTTCATTCCAAGCCGTCTGGTGCTCCAAAACACAGAGGGTGATGATTTCACCTATGTGTACCAAGCCAATGGCCTGAGTGGTCTGGTGGTCAAGCGTGCCTTGTCAATAGGTGTAAGCAACGCCAACCACACAGAAATTTTAAGTGGACTGAAACCTGGTGATCAACTCATTGACAAGGGTATCCGTTCAGTGCAAAATGGCCAGCGCGTCAAGCAACTTACAAGCAAGTAAACCATGTCAAAGCAATCGCAAACAAGCCGCTCTTTTGGGCTAACCAATTGGGCCGTTGACAACCAAGTCACCGTCACGGTGTTGACTGTCATCATTTTAATCGCAGGACTTATGTCCTATGTAGCCATGCCCGCTGCATCCTTCCCTGATGTTGATCAGCCAACTATTTTTGTAAGCACGCCCTACCCCGGCAATTCACCAGTAGATATTGAACGGTTGATCTCTCGCCCCTTGGAGCAGGAAATCAACACCCTTTCTGGTGTAGATAAAATCAGCTCTACCTCTCTTCAAGGGTTTTCCACCATTGAGGTGACATTCAACTTTGACGTGCCTGTTTCTGAGGCGCTCAGCAAGGTAAAGGACAGGGTGGACGCCGCCCGATCAGGGCCAGATTTCCCCAACGATCTGCCTTTAGACCCAAGCATTCAAGAGCTGAACATCTCTGAATTGATGCCGATCATGAACATCAATCTGTCGGGAGATTTCACCTCAGATCAATTGCTAGTCTATGCAGAATACCTCCAAGAAAATCTAGAGAATCTATCTTCTATTTCAGCTGCTGATATCCGCGGTATCGATGCAAAAGAAGTTCGCATTTTGATGGACCAGCACCGCATGGAATTCTTGCAAATTAGCTTCAGAGATGTAGCTGACGCCATAGAAATGGAAAACCGATCCATGTCTGGCGGAGACTTGCTAGTGGGCGGCTACCGCCGCAATGTTCGCATCATTGGAGAATTTGAATCCCTAGAAGATATCCGATCCATCATCGTCAAGCATGAAAAGGGCAACATCGTCTACCTGCGTGACATCGCTACAGTTGAATTTGACGCCATCGAACGCGAAAGCTATGCACGCCAGTTTCAAGACCCAGTTGTCACCTTAGATATCAAAAAACGTTCTGGGGAAAACCTCATCTTGGCCTCAGCATCCATCAGTGAATTGGTGGCACAGGCTCAAGCAGATTTCTTCCCGCCCAACCTGCAAATTGCTATAACTAATGACCAGTCTACACGCACCAAAAATCAGGTCGCTGAACTTGAGAACTCGATCATTTTTGGTGTCCTATTGGTTGTTTTGGTATTGACCTTTTTCTTAGGCCTTCGCAACGCCCTTTTTGTTGGTATTGCCATTCCGCTTTCCATGCTGTTAAGCTTCTTCATCCTCAACACAATGGGCGTAACCTTGAATTTCATGGTCCTCTTTGCCTTGGTGCTATCCCTTGGGATGTTGGTTGACAACGGCATTGTCATTGTAGAGAATGTCTACCGCTTCATGAGCGAAGGATACAGCGCCATTCAGGCTGCTAAAATGGGCGCAGCAGAGGTGGCAACGCCCATTATCGCCTCCACAGCAACCACGCTTGCTGCCTTTATTCCTTTAGCCCTGTGGCCTGGAATGATTGGCGAATTCATGAAATTCTTGCCGATGACATTGATCATTGTGTTACTCTCTTCTTTGTTTGTTGCACTGGTTATCAATCCCGCATTGGCTTCCATCTACATGAAGCTGGAAGAGAAGGCTATGGACAAGGCCAAATGGCTTCGCATTGGCCTAATTGCAAGCCTGGTTGGCCTGCCTCTTAACCTTGTGGGTGGTGTGGTGTTGATGGGGAATCTCATCTTTGTTACTGGCCTATCGATATTGTTCTACATCTTCGTGCTGGAACCGGGCACTGCCTATTTCCAAAGCAAGGCCTTGCCTCGATTGGAGAAAGGTTACAATACAATGATTGCCTACGCCCTTGCTGGCAAGATGGCCATCAAAGTTTTCGCTGGCACCGTGGTCCTACTTTTTCTTTCCATTATCCTACTTGGCATCATGCCGCCAAAGGTGACTTTCTTCCCTGATGCGCAGCCAAATTTGGCCAACATTTACCTGGAATTGCCTGTGGGCACAGACATCGAAGTCACCAACACCTTGACCAAGCAACTGGAAGCAGAAATTGTTGAGTTGATGTCAGTGTACACCTATGATCGCGATGGCAAACCCTACAATTATTTGGTTGAGTCTATTGTAGCTCAGGTTGGGAAAGGAACTGGCGATCCCCAGGAAGGACCTTCACAAAACGCCACACCGCACAAAGCAAAAATCATTGTCGCCTTTCGCGAGGCTAAGCTTCGTGTAGATGGCGATGGTCAGACCTTTGTTTCAACCCTAGCGCTGCAGCGCATTCGCGAACAACTGTCAGAAGTTCCAGGCGCATCCATTGTGGTAGAAAAGGACCAAATGGGTCCTCCGCAAGGCGCTGCAATCAACATGGAGGTCACAGGCAACTCCTACCCTGAAGTGCTAGCTCAGGCTGAGCGACTCAAAGCAATGATTGAATCATCAACTGTCACAGGCTACGATGAGTTAAAGCTGGATATAGTCAGCGGCAAGCCAGAGTTGCCAATCACGGTGGACCGTGAAAAGGCTAGAAGCCTTGGCATTTCAACAAGTCAGATTGGTGATGGCCTCCGCACAGCTTTGTTTGGTAAGGAAATCAGCCGTTTCAAAACTGATGATGATGACTACCCCATCAATCTGCGATTTGCCAATAACTACCGCTACAACCTGGAGGATTTGATGAATCAACGCATCACCTTCAGAGACCAAAGTTCTGGCAAAATCGTACAGGTGCCCATCAGTACGCTAGCTACAGCTAGCAAGTCCAGTACCTTCTCTGCCGTGAAACGCAAAGACCTCAAGAGGGTCATCACGCTCTATTCTGGCGTGAGAGAGGGCGCTAACGCCAACGAGGTAGTTGAGTCCATCAAAACCCTACTGGCAGATGTGACCTACCCAGAGGGCATCTCTATGAGTTTCACCGGGCAACAAGAAGCGCAGGCAAAAGAAATGGCCTTCTTGTCTAAAGCCCTTTTGGGAGCGGTATTCATGATTTTCTTGATCATGGTGAGCCTGTTCAACTCTGCCAGAATTCCCATCCTAATAATGGTGACAGTGATTCTTTCATTGATTGGTGTCTTCTCTGGCTTGCTCATTTTCCGCATGGAATTTGTGGTCATCATGACCATGATTGGCATCATTTCTCTGGCGGGCGTCGTTGTCAACAACGCCATTGTCATGGCTGATTATGCCGGGCAGCTACTCAGTAGAAAAAAGGAGGAGCTTGGCATAGAGCCACATGAATATTTGCCCGTGAGCGCCTTGGCTGAGCCCCTTGCTCAAGCAGGTGTGACCCGCTTGCGACCTGTGCTATTGACAGCCATCACAACCATCCTTGGCCTGTTACCCCTGGCAACTGGCATGAACTTTGACTTTTTCAGTCTGTTCACTGAGAACGATCCACAACTCTACTTTGGTGGAGATAACGTGGCATTCTGGGGACCCATTTCATGGACGGTTATCTTTGGCTTAGCCTTTGCCACCTTCCTAACCCTTGTCATTGTTCCCGTGATGCTGTTCTTGACTGAGCGTATTCGTTCCAAGCGCTACTATCGAAAGATAACAGCAGCATAGGGCTACCTTTGTGTCATGACGCTTCCCTCCCTTGAAGCTTTGCGACAGATGTCACCTGACCAACTGAGTCAGGTGGCAACTGACGCGGTAGCTCGCATGATTGCATTGACGCATCGAAAACCTGGCCACATGGCATCTAGTGCCGGTGTTGCGCAGCTCACTGTGGCCCTACATGCGTTGATGGATAGCCCGCGGGATTTGCTGATTTGGGACGTTGGCCACCAAGCCTACATCCACAAATTGCTAACCGGCAGAGAAGGGGTTTTTTCCAACAACCGTGAGCCTGATGGGCCAAGTGGATTCCCTAAAAGGGACGAGTCTCCCTATGACGCATTTGGAACGGGTCATTCATCCACTGCTTTATCTGCCTTGATTGGCATGGCGCGTGCTGATGCCTTGCAATCGATTTCGCGAAAGCGCGTTGCCGTCGTTGGCGATGGCGCCTTTACTGGCGGAATGATCTACGAAGCCATGAACAATGCAGGGGGTCATGGTGATGATGTCCTTCTGATTCTCAACGACAATGGCAAGGCCATTGAAGACAATGTAGGCGCATTGCATAACCACAAACGCTACCAAGCTTTCGCTGATTCGCTCAACTGGTCCTACCTCGGTGATGTAGATGGGCGCAACATGGTCGACCTGTTAGCTGCTCTTGAGTTAGCCATGGACAGCAAGGGGCCGCGCATGCTCCGCGTTCTCACCCAGAGACCCAGCAGCAAGGACCTAGGTATTGCCTCCCAGGCCCCATCAACGAACGCATTTCAAAAGGCCTTTGCGCGCAGCTTGATCCAATTAGCTCAAGAGGACAAACGCATTGTGGGGCTCACAGCAGCCATGGCTACCGGTTGTAGCTTGGACGATTTCAGGGCCGTTTTCCCCGAACGGTTTTTTGATGTTGGAATAGCAGAGCCTCACGCCATAACTGCCGCTGCCGGGATGGCCACACAAGGCCTCAGACCCGTTGTCAACATGTACAGCACCTTTGCGCAGCGCGCTGTGGACCAGTGGATTCATGATGTGGCTTTGCAGCGACTTCCGGTGATTCTTTGCTTAGATCGTGCAGGCATCGTCGGTGAAGATGGCAGCACCCATCATGGGGTCTTTGATCTTGCCCTGTTTCGTGCTGTGCCACACACGGCCATCTGGGCGCCACGCGATGAGGACAGTTTGCGGGAAGCCATGCAGCAAGCCTTGGCTTATGGTGGGCCGTCGATCATTCGTTACCCCAAAGGCCAGGTGCCCGATTTGCCTGAGCCCGCACAGCGGGGCAATCAAGCAGATGTCTTCCAAATGGGCACTGGGGTGGTCCATTGGTGCATGGGGACCACCATTGTGGATGCCTTGCGCGAAGCGGCACCTTCGGACTCTGTGGTTGACCTTCGAATGATCAAACCCATCGCCCCAGCGCTTTTAGAGCGCTTTGCAAAGAACCATTACCAATGGATTGTTTGGGAGGATGCACAAGCCATCAATGGCCTGGGATCTGCACTGGCCTCTTGGTTAGCAGAACGAGGCATTCAGGGCATTCAATGCCTGCGAAAGGGCTACCCAGATCGCTTCATTGGCCATGGCCCAAGGGAAACCTTGATTGCCGACAATCAGCGGTAACCAGCTGCGCTTTTATTCAATAGCCAAGGGCTTCGCGAACGCGTGCCAAGGTAGCTTTAGCCACAGGTCGGGCACGATCTGCACCCACCTTCAGCGCAGCGTGAACCGCCTCTGGGTTAGCCATGAAGTGGTCAAAACGTTTGCGTTCATCAGCAAATCGGCTCAACAGCAAATCGAGCAAGGCCTTTTTTGCGTGGCCATAGCCATAGCCTCCTGAGCGGTAGTTAGCCTGCATTTCTGCCAGATCATCTGCTGTGGCAAGCAAGGCATACAACTGAACAACCGTGCAGCTGTCTGGGTCCTTTACCTCATCCAAGGTCTTGGAGTCGGTGTTGATGGACATGACTTGATTTTTCAACTGCTTTTCTGGCAAAAAGATGTCAATGACATTGCCGTAGCTCTTGGACATTTTCTTGCCATCGATGCCAGGAATCGTCATCACAGAACTGTCGATGCGCGGCTCAGGAACGACGAGGACTGGTTGGCCTGTTTGATGGTTCAAGGCCTTTGCTATGTCGCGGGTCATTTCCAAATGCTGTTTTTGATCCTTGCCAACAGGGACAATGTCCGCATCATACAACAAGATGTCTGAGGCCATCAACACTGGGTAATCGAACAAACCCGCATTGACGTCAGCCAGCTTGGCAGCCTTGTCCTTGAAGCTGTGCGCATTGGCAAGCATGGGGAAGGGCGTGAAGCAGTTGAGGTACCAGGTCAGCTCTGTGCATTCCGGCAAATCACTCTGTGCATAGAAGACCACCTTGTTCACGTCCAAGCCACAAGCCAGCCAGGCAGCTGCCGTAGTCAATAAATTTTCCCTTCGTGCAGTGGCATCCTTGACCGTGGTGAGGGAATGCAAATCTGCAATGAACAGGTAGGCATCATTGCTTGGCTCATTGGCCAACTCAATGGCAGGCAAAATAGCTCCCAGGATATTGCCTAGGTGCTGTCTTCCGGATGATTGAATGCCTGTGAGTATGCGTGCCATGTGACAAAGGTATTCGGGCAGGGCTTATGGCGCACTTTGTTTTCAAATAAAAAAGCCCAGCACGAATGCTGGGCTTTCAGTCAATTATCAGATGGGTTTAGCCATTCTTGAACGGTAGGTGCGGATTTTGGATCCATCCAGCAGCCCATGACACAAAGTTATAACCCACAGTGTAGATTGCGAGGTACACATAGAATGTCGCCAAGTACATGATGGCATTCACCATCGTGCTAAATACACCAACGACTTGATCCCATTCCCAGGCACCTGAGAAGGATCCAGCGTCACTACCAGCAGCAGAAAGGCTGCCAATGTCGATGTACGGCAATTGGTCACTGACCGTAGCGGTCATCCAATCAACCCATGGGGTCAAAGCGCCAACAATGTCAGCTCCGCCACCAAGTGGGGCGTAAACCGTTGCGCCAAAGATGGTTGCAACAGCCATACAGAGAGCCTGCGTGAAAATGATCAAGGCACCCAACTCACCCACAAGGCGAATGTTTGTGCGCATGACATCCTTTGCAAGGAATTCAACCATGTTGGTATGGCCACCGGCAAAGCCGTCGCCGCGAACACGGATCACGTTGGAAATAGCAAATGCTGCAACCAAACAAATCAATGTGGTTACAATACTGCCTGCGATACCCATTCCATCTGCATTGGAGAAGAAATCTTGAGCACCGTCAAAGATGTCAACCAACATATAAGCCGCCATTGCGACTGCCAATATGGAATAGATGGTTTGGAAATAGCTACGAACGCCGTCGTTGCTGTCGAAGCCGTCAAGGGTGTCACCCACTCGAGAGCCTAATACGCGACCTGCCACTTGTCCGGGCAAATCGAGAACTTTTTGAATGATTTCATTCATGATATTTAGGAATTTTGATTTGCATGAATTTATTAAAATCTTCAAACATGGCCATGCTTGGCATTATTAAAAAATGCAAATATTTCCCCTGGAGCCCTACAGCCCTTTCTGTCATTGGCCTATGGAACAGTGAGAAATGTTCATAACTTTTGATTGAAGAAGGGGCATTGGCTTGGGTCCTTTGGCGCTGTTTGTCAGCTTATTGCCTCTAAACCAATCGAAAACCCTTGCCAGCAATAGCTTTCTTAACGATTCAAGCAAGCAGAAAGACTTTGTGGCAGAAAATGCCAATAGCTGTCCAATTGGCCGTGGTTTTCAACTCGATTTATCGAATCAAACGAACATTCAATTTTGCCACCACATCCAGGCCAGTACTGTCATCTCGAATCGGTGCAAATGAATGCCACAATTGGAGGGTTTCAGCATCCAAGTCTACATGAAATTCCAAGGTGTCAGGGTAGTCGTAAAACCACAGCACCTGGCTTAGGCTATCAAAATCGTAGATGCCCGTTCCGCTGTTCAAGTAATGAATCGGCGTGGCGCCAAGAAGGAATGTGGCCAGGAAGTCAATGTGGTAGTTGGCGACATCGGTGTCATTGATGGTCTCAAAGTTGAAGAAGCCTGTGACGGAATCCGCATCACCATTGAAGTGGGCTATTGTTGTACTGTCAAAGGGATTTGGCATGTTGCCTTCGTAGCTGACGGCCTCAAGAGTCCAGCCTTGCATCAGGCGCGGTAAAAACGGTCCTGTAGCTGGCTCCGGCAGGGGGTCAGGGCCTGGTGTGCGGGGGCACCCTGTCAGCATAAGGCCAACCAGGACCCATGCCATGAACTTTGCTGCGAGGGGGGCCTGCTTAACCATTGATGTCAATGAACCGTTCAACATCCTTGATCTTTCCAAAGACGACCAACTCATCACATTCTTCAATGATGGTGTCATCCGATGTCTCATGTTTAACGTGGGCCAGGTTGCCATCACCGTCTTTTTCAATCACCGTAACCAGGTTCAATTGGTATTTGTTGGTGAGGTCAATGTCCTTGATGGTTCTGCCAATGGTCAGCTTGGGGGCCTCCACTTCAACAATCTCGTAATCGTCCGGGAGCTCAATGCACATCTTGAAAGAGGGGTGCATCAGACGCTCTGCCATGTTGTTGCCTACCTCCTCTTCAGGGGATAGAATTTCCACATGCATGTCAACACCTTCCGCTTCGCTGTTGGCCAGATTTTTCAAAATGCGACGTTGGGTCTTGCCATGGGCGCGGGCAATGATTCGCTTGACCTTCAACTCCATGAGCTGCGCCACCGTGAGCATGGTGCCCTCAAAGTTTTGCCCGATGCTTACCACCACAGCATCCATGTCCTGAACCTTCTGAGCGCGCAAGGTCTCTAGATCAGTTGCGTCCATGCGGACAGCGTAGGCTACATGGTTTTTGATGCTCTCAACCTTGTCCTCGTCGATATCAATCGCGAGAACATCAGCACCTTTTTCGGATAGTTTCCTGCATATCGCTGAGCCAAACTGACCCAGTCCAATGACGGCAAATTTGTCTGTCATGATCTTGGTTTTCTGCTACAAAAGTACGGAAAGGGACGAGTCTACGTCATGCAGCAAGTCTTGGATGTCCTCAATACCTACACTCAGGCGAATCAATCCATCGGTGACACCCGTGGCTTCACGCTGTGCTTTCGGGATAGATGCATGGGTCATGGATGCGGGGTGGCCAGCAAGGGACTCAACCCCACCAAGGGATTCAGCCAATGTGAACACCTTAAATGCGGAAACAACTGACACAGCATCTTCGTGGTTATCGCCCTTGACTACAAAGGAAATCATGCCGCCATAGCCGCGCATTTGCCGCGTGGCCAAGGCGTGGCCAGGGTGGCTTTCAAGGCCTGGGTAAAACACCTTTTCAACTGCTGGATGCTCATTCAAATGGGCCACAAGGGCTTTTGCATTGCTCATGTGCCTATCCATGCGGACGTGAAGGGTTTTGATGCCTCGCAGCACCAGGAAACTGTCCATCGGACCACAAATTGCTCCCGTGGCATTTTGGATGAAGGCCAATCGAGCAGCAAGGTCATCGTTCTTCACAACCAAGGCGCCCAGCACTACATCGCTGTGACCCCCTAGGTATTTGGTTGCCGAATGCAAAACAATGTCTGCACCAAGGGTCAGTGGCTGCTGCAAATACGGGGTGGCAAAAGTGTTGTCCACCACCAAAAGGGCGTCAGCAGCTTGTGCAATGGTTGCCATGGCAGGGATGTCAATCACATTGAGCATGGGATTGGTGGGCGTCTCCGCCCAGATCATTGCCGTTCGCTCATTGACCAAGGAAGTGACCTGCTCCGGTGAATCCATGTCCACAAAGTGGAATTGAATGCCAAATGGCTCATAGATTTTCACGAATTGCCGGTAGGTCCCTCCATACAAATCGCTGCATGAGATGACCTCGTCGCCTGGCTTGAGCAATTTCATGCACGCGTCAACTGCGGCCAATCCACTGCCAAAGGCTAAACCATGGCTGCCTAATTCAATGCTAGCTAAAGCCTTTTCCAGGGCATGCCTGGTGGGGTTAAGGGTGCGACTGTACTCATAGCCCTTGTGTTGACCGGGGGATGTTTGCACATAGGTGGATGTCTGGTAAATGGGCGGCATGACAGCGCCTGTGCTGGGATCGGGTTCTTGCCCACCATGGATGGCCAAGGTGCCAAAGTTTTGATTTTTCATGGCTGCAAATTCGGACATTAATGGCTGGAATAAAAGCCCAATGCTCGAAAGGTGAAAAATGTGGACTTTTGACCCATGCAAGGACGATTGGCACCATCCCCTTCTGGGCACTTACACATTGGCAATGCATCCAGCCTATTGCTTGCTTGGCTAGATGCTCGGTCAAGCGGTTCTGCGCTGATGATGCGCATGGATGACTTGGATCCCCAGCGAAGCAAGATGGCCTTTGCTGAAGCCGCCTTGACAGACTTGTCATGGATGGGACTGAACTGGGATGGGGAGGTTCTCTACCAGTCCGCAAGCCATGATCGCTACCGGTCGGCCTTGCAGCAACTGATTAACCAAGACCTTGTCTACGCTTGCAACTGCAGCCGGAAAGCCATCCAGTCAGCCATGCAGGATGTCGTCCGAGCACCCCATGGCAAACCCCTGGCTGGCTACCCTGGAACCTGTGCCAACAAAGGCTTGCCCCTGAATGGCGGTCACGCCTTGAGGTTTCGCTGGTCCGGAGACCCATTCGTTCTCCAGCGGGCAGATGGGGCCTGGTCCTACCAATTGGCCGTCGTGGTTGATGACGCCCACCAAGCCATCAGGTCTGTGGTCCGCGGCATGGACCTCAAAGAAAGCATCCCTCCCCAAAAGGCGTTGATTGAAGCCCTTGGCCTTGAGGGGCCAACCTATTGGCATGTGCCCTTGTGGATGGGTCCTGATGGGCACCGATTGAGCAAGCGTCATGGCGACATAGCCATCAGGGATTTCAAGGCGAGGGGCTGGACCCCAGAGGCTTTGATTGGCTGGATCAGTCATGGATTAGGCCTCAATGAGCAAGCAAAGCCCTTGTCCGCTCAGGAGCTGTTAACAGTATTTGATCACCAACGTGTGAAAAGCCAACCGGTACTGCATGAAGAGGTTTTACCTTTGTGGGCATGATTGTATCCATGACTGGCTATGGTAAAGGCCAATCCCAAGACGGTGATCAAAGCATCACCGTAGAAATTCGCTCGCTCAACAGCAAGGGTTTAGACCTGAGCCTGCGACTACCCGCCACCTACCGCGACCGCGAAATGGCTTGGCGAAAGCGCGTAGCCGCTGCTGCAGAGCGCGGCAAGGTTGAGGTCAACATTCACCGCAGACAGGAATCAGCAAGCCACACAGGCTTGGATGCCGACTGGTTGCAGTCCAGCATGCAAGCTTTGCAGTCCATTGGCGGGGACATCTCCAATGAAGCGGCTTTGTCCATGGCACTCAAATTGACCAAACCGCAACAAGCGGAGGCCTTGTCAGACAGCGAATGGGCCGCCGCAGAGCAGGCCATCGATGAAGCTTTAGTCAACTTCCATCAATTCCGTCAAAGGGAGGGGGAGGCCATGGCCGATGATTTGCGCGTTCATGTGGCAGCCATTCAAGCGGACTTGGACCAGGTTGACACCTACGAGTCTGCACGCATTGAGCGAGTGAAAGAGCGGTTGACCAAGCACCTTGAGGAAGCAGCGCTGAACGTCAACCAAGACCGATTTGAGCAAGAGCTCATCTACTACGTAGAGAAGTTTGACATCAACGAAGAAAAGGTGCGGTTGCAAGCACATCTTACGCATTTCCTTGACACGTTGAAGGATGGCTCTGGCAGAAAACTGGGGTTTTTAGCTCAGGAGATTGGCCGCGAGGTGAACACCCTTGGCAGCAAAGCCAACCATGCAGACCTTCAGTCCCTGGTCGTGTCCATGAAAGAGTCCTTGGAAAAAATTAAAGAGCAATCCCTCAACGTCCGATGAGCACCCATCAGCTATTGATTCTCTCTGCGCCCTCTGGGGCAGGGAAAACCACCTTGGTGAAGGCCATGATGGCCAATTTCCCCTGGCTAGCCTTCAGCGTATCAGCTACAAGTCGCCAGCCTCGAGGCAAGGAAAAGGACGGTGTAGATTACCACTTTCTCAGCCCTGAGGCCTTTAATCAACGCGTGGAGTCCGGTGACTTTCTTGAATGGGAAGAGGTGTACCACGGAGACAAATACGGCTCTTTGAAGTCGGAAGTAGAAGCCCTGTGGGCGCAAGGAAAAATGGTGGTCTTTGATCTGGATGTCAATGGCGGGCTGAACCTGAAAAAGCAGTTTGGCGATCAAGCCTTTGCCCTGTTTATCCAACCCCCCAACCAGACAACATTGGCAGACCGACTCAGAAATCGCAAAACGGATACGCCAGAGAAAATTCAAGAACGCCTCGCAAAGGCAGACAAGGAAATCGCCCTTGCCGGCGCATTTGACCACATCATTGTCAATGACAATTTACAAGTGGCCATCGATGAGCTGAACCATGTGGTTGCATCCTTTGCTCACCCAGGCTTAAGCAAGTGACTGCTATGAAGCCGCGCATTGGATTATTTTTTGGCAGCTTCAACCCCATTCATCGCTCACATGTGACTGTGGCCATGGCTCTACAGCAGTGGGCTCAGCTTGATCATGTTCGGCTGGTTCTCACCCCGCACAGCCCCAATAAAAGCAAGGATGACCTGCTGGAAGACCAGGAGCGATTAACCATGGTGGAGGCCGCATTGGCAGGCATGGACAACTTGAAGGTGGAGCGCATCGAACTGACCTTGCCACAGCCTAACTACACCATTGACACGGTCCGCGCCTTGATGGACAGGGAGCCTGACTGTGACTTTGTTCTGTTAATGGGTGCTGACAATTTGCTGGGATTTGCTCAATGGAAACAGTCGGAAGACATCCTAAAATGCCTGCCTTTGTTGGTGTACCCAAGGCCACATTACCCTTTGCCTGATGACAGTCCGTGGCACAACCATCCCCGCGTCACGCTGGTCCCAGGCAAGGCCATGGAGCGCAGCAGCAGCAACATCCGAGAGGCCCTGAAGTCTGGCGCAAGCATCCAAGGCGAGGTTCACGACACCGTGGCCGACATGCTACACAACAAGGGGCATTATACCCAAGAATGATTCAGTAAATTTCCCTCATGGAATCCAACGAGGCATCTGTCCCATTTTTGCGCCGCGTTGCCAGGGATTTAACCCGCCAACACCAAGGTCAACTGCACCGCTTAGGCATCATTTTGCCATCGCGTCGGGCAGAGCGATCCCTTCGCCATGCATTCTCATTGGAAGCCGATGGCCCCGTGATGTCACCTGGCATTTGGTCTATTGAGTCGGTCATGATGGGCTTCGCTGGGCGGCGACCTGTCAGCCCTGTGGAGCAGCTGCTCGCCCTATATCACGTTCACCAAACTGAAACTGATGCGGAAGCTTTGGAGGACTTTTTGAAGTGGGGCCCAACCCTGCTTCGAGACTTTGGTGAAATTGATCGGCACGGGGTGGACGCGCAAGCCTTGTACCGAGAGCTCAAAGAGGTTGAAACCCTGGCAGAATGGGGGCTTGATCTACCCACTGATTTGATGCAGCGGCGGCTGAATTTATGGTTGAAGATGCCCCGCCTCTACCAAGGCTTTCATCAGCGGCTAGCCGCAGAAGGCTTGGGGACGCCTGGCGAGCTGTTCCGCTCTGCCGTGAGCGATGGTGACCTTGAGAAGACATTGACGCAGTGGATGGATAAGCAAGGCATGAGTCAGGTAACTTTTGTTGGATTCAATGCCCTGACACCACCAGAAAAAGAACTGATGGTCACGGCGCATCAGCACCTAGGCGCAACAGCCTATTGGGATGTTGACAGCCATTATTTTAACGACCCGCAACATGAGGCTGGCGAAGCATTGCGGGCATTGCATCAAAGCCTCCCTAAGGGTTTGTGTGGGGACTTTGATGCAGCGCAGGGCTACTTCGCCACCTCAACAGCAGACTTTCACAGCCGCCAAGCGCCTGGCGCCATTGGGGTAGCAAAGGCCGTGGGTCACCTACTGGAGGCGCACCTCAACCAACATGGCAACATGGATGGCTGCGCCGTGATTCTTCCCGATGAATCCTTGCTTGTTCCCTTGCTTCAGGCTCTGCCACTAGGCATTCAAGAAGCCAATGTCACCATGGGTCTCATGCTCGAACACAGCGCCGTGTACGCGGGCATTGACGCCTTTTTGCAGTACCATGAAACCCTTGAACAGGGCCGGGGAAGCATGCCAAGAAAAAGCCTTGAGGCCACCTTGGTTCATCCCATTTCCGCTGCCTTGGTGGGTGACGAGAAGGCCCTAGGCCAGGCACTGTGGTCCTTCCGAAACAGCCGGAGATCCCACTGGGACCACGCTGACATCACCAACCTTTTTGATGAGGCTCAACCCATGTGGGCAAAGTCCGACAAAGCCAGTCAGTGGCTGGACATGATGCGAAGGCGCTTGCTCACACACTTGACAACCCTGACACAGGCCTGGGATGTTGAACCCGGTCGCCTCTGCGCTCAAGCCATGGCGCAAACGTTGGACTGGCTACCTGAAGGGCAGATTTCTTTTGCGACGCTGCGGCGGCTTTTCAAGCAATTTGCTGCGCAAAGCCCTGTGGCTTTTTATGGCGAACCCTTTGATGGGTTGCAGGTATTAGGCTTGCTTGAATCGCGGAGTCTGGATTTTGACACTGTCATCATTGCGCCTGCCAACGAAGGCAAGCTACCTGTCGGCCGGGGTGACGCCACCTTTTTGCCTAACGACCTTAGGCGGGCGTATGGCTTGCCTATCGCCAGCGACAGAGAAGCCGTCACTGCCTACCATGTCTACCGCCTACTGCAACGAGCAAAGCATGTTCACTTGGTTCACAACAACGAGCCTGAAGGCTTAGGCAAGGGTGAGCCCAGTCGTTTTGTGGTGCAGATGGGCATTGAACTGACACGCTATGCTGGCATCCAATGGCATGAGCATGCCACGGTGCTGCCTGTCATGCCTCCCATGATTCAGCAACCCTTTGTTTTGCCACGCTCGCAGGGCACCCTGGATCGATTGGCGGGTCAGCTCTTGCATCGCGGCCTGAGCCCTTCAGCCCTGCATCAATACCTGCACCGACCAGAGGATTTTTACCAACGCTTTCTATTGGGGGTGTACCAAGAGGCGGATGTGTTGGATCGCATGGCGGGTCATGCCTTAGGTAATGTCTTGCACAAGGTTCATGAGAAAGCCTTCCTCCAGTGGCAATCCACCAAGCAATGGCCCGAACCAAAGCTTGTCACGGCGTGGACCGCGGAAAGCCTTCTTGCACATTTTCCAGGATCCGGACGGCAAGGGCCACATGTGTTGACCCACAAAGTGGCACATCAGCTGGCCAGCAACTATTGCCGCGAAGAAGGCAAGCGCATACAACATCAGGCAGATCGACCCTCGCCCTGGACCATTCACGGTGTAGAAAAGAAACTGCAGGCAAAGCTTGTCGTGGATGGCAGGGAAATCCTGTTGAAAGGCAGTGCCGATCGCATCGAGCAATGGCCTGATGTGACTGTGATTGTGGATTTAAAAACTGGGCAATTCAAGCCAACTGAATTGGGCATTACCTCAGCAGATCAATGGCAGAAATCTAGCAAGAGCAAAGCCCTGCAGCTCATGTTTTACATCTGGCTTCTAGCGCAGCAAGAAGGACTAAGCGGACCTTGGATGGCAGGCATCGACGCTTTAAGGCAGCCTAAATCGCCCGTCAGCTATTTATCCATCGATCGATCCACAATCATTGAGAAGGATGCGGTAAAGGCCTTTGAGTCTGAAGTTCTGATTCCTTTGATTCGGGAAATGCTGGCCTCAGTTGCGCCGGTTTGACAGCATGCGGGCAACGTATTTGCCAATGATGTCAAACTCTAAATTCACGGAATCTCCCACCTGCAACGCGCACAAATTGCTGTGCTCCCAGGTGTAGGGGATGATGGCAACGGACAAGCCTTCGCTTGTGGATTGGACCACTGTCAGACTCACCCCGTTGATGGTGATGGATCCTTTGTTGACCGTGAGGAAATCCTCCTTGCTTGGGTGGCTGATGTGCAGCACATGGCTTCCGTCCAGCGTTTCAATGCGACTCACCTGACCCATGCCGTCAACGTGGCCCTGAACAATGTGCCCATCGAGTCGGCCATTGGCAACCATGCAGCGTTCAACATTCACCAAATCCCCCATTTGCCATTGACCAATGGTGGTCTTTTTCAAGGTTTCTGCGATGGCAGTCACCGTGTAGGTGCTCTGTCCATCAGCTGTTGACCCAAAGGCCACCACCGTGAGGCAGCAACCATCATGAGCCACTGATTGGTCCACCTTGAGCTCAGCTGCTAAAGGGCTTGAAAGCTCAATATGCACATTGCCTGCGTCGTGGGTGATGGCGTGAACGCCAACGGTATTTTCTATGATTCCTGTGAACACCGGGCGAAGGTACGATGCCTACCTTCGTAACCATGAAATGGACAGTACAACCCACAGCAAGCGATGGTGCCTCAAGGGCCCTATGTCAACCCACGATCCAAGCCCTGAAAGCTGCCGGTCTGAGCGAAGAACAGTGCAGTATTCTTAAGGGAAGAGAAGCCCGTGGCGTCAAAGGATGGACCTCTTTTCCGGGTGAAGACGCTGGCCTCTATGCCCGCACGATTGATGTCGATGCCCGAGATGCAGAAGGCCTGCATAAGCTGAGACAGGCTGGGGCTGACCTTGGCAAGTTATTGGCTTCAGACAAAGTAGATCACATTCACGTAGACGCTGGCAAAGGGGGCGATACCGTCGCTGAAGGCGTTGCCTTGAATAGCTACCGCTACACGGATTTGCTTGGCAAAAAAGCCAGCGAAGCATGGACGCTCAAAGGCATCCAGGTGGCTCATGGGTCCAAGGACCAAGCAGACCTGTCAAAGGCTGTGCATATCACCAGGGATTTGGTCAATGCACCTGTGTGGAGTTTGACCGCCATGGACCTTGCAGATCAGGCAGAGAAACTGGGCAAAGACCATGGCTTCCAAGTCACCGTGCTAGGCAAATCTCAAATTGAGTCCTTGAAGATGGGCGGCTTGCTTGCTGTGAACAAAGGCAGCATCGACCCACCAAGGTTTATAATTCTTGAGCACAAACCCGAAAACGCAAGCAACGACAAGCCCATTGTTTTGGTAGGCAAAGGCGTGGTGTATGACACCGGCGGCCTCAGCCTCAAACCAAGCCCCTACATGGAAGACATGAAATGTGACATGGGCGGTTCGGCAGCTGTGATTGGTGCCTTTTGCGCCATGGCCTCACAGGGCTTGAACAAACACGTGATTGGCTTGATTCCAGCCACGGATAACCGACCTGGCGGCAATGCCGTCACACCTGGTGATGTAATTACCATGATGAGCGGGCACACGGTTGAAGTCCTGAACACGGACGCAGAGGGACGTCTCATCCTTGCCGATGCCTTGCATTACGCGAAGAAATACCAGCCAAGTTTGGTCATGGATCTGGCCACCTTGACCGGTGCTGCAGCTAGAGCCATTGGGCGACAGGCTTCAGTTGCTATGGGAACCGCCTCCGACACAATCATGACAGATTTGGTTACCAGTGGTTTTGACTGCCATGAACGTGTGGTGATATTCCCTTTCTGGGATGATTACGCTGATTTGATCAAAAGCGAGATTGCTGACATGAAGAACATTGGTGGCGCTGAAGCTGGCGCTGTCACAGCAGGCAAGTTTCTTGAGCATTACACCGACTACCCCTATGTGCACATTGACATTGCTGGACCCGCCTTTTTGGATGCGCCCTGGTGCTACTTTGGCAAAGGTGCGACAGGAGTTGGCGTGCGTCTTTTGATGGCCTTCCTTAACAGACAAGACTGAGCTGCAATGCAAGCAGTTGTCATTGGCATCAGTTGTGGCGACCTCAACGGCATAGGCCTTGAAGTCACGCTGAAAGCCTTGCAAAAAAAGTCAGCAGCCCTTGAATCCGGTCAGCTTGAGATTCGCCTGTACTGCCGGGAAGATGTATTGTTTGCCTACCATGCTTTGATGCCCGATTTCCCTCCAGTGGGGGAAGCCATTCAGGCCATCAACCCATGGCAAGATCGCGCCATCAACCTGCAGCCGGGCGCCCTCCGCCCTGAAATAGGCCAGGCAGCCCTGGACAGCTTTTCCATGGCATGTGATGACTTGGAAAGCGGACGCATTCACGCCTTAGTGACTGCCCCCTTACACAAGGCGAACTTGCCTGCGCAGGATGGCCAACCCTTCAGCGGCCACACTGGCTACTTGTCTCAACGATTCCACGGCAAGGCCTTGATGGTCCTGTCAGCCGGCACAACCCGTGTAGCCCTAGCCACTGAGCATGTGCCAATCAAACAATTGGATGCCCTGCTGGGGGCTGAGTTGCTCACAGAGAAATTGCACGCCTTTCATCAGGCCCTCCAGGTCGACTTTGGTATCAGCAATCCCTCGATTTCCGTGCTTGGCTTGGACCCTCATGCTGGTGATCATGGCGCCATTGGCGAAGCTGACAGAGCATGGGTCAAGCCTGTGATCCAACATTTGCAAGATGGTGGCATGTCCATCTCTGGACCACAGCCCGCTGATGGGTTTTTTGGTCGCAAAGGGCATGAAACCGTGGATGGCGTCATGGCCATGTATCATGACCAAGGGCTGATCCCTTTCAAGCTGCTTCACTTTGGCCAAGGGGTAAACAGCAGCCACGGGCTTTCCCGTGTCAGAACCAGCCCTGATCACGGGGTTGCATTTGACATCGCAGGCGAAGGCAAGGCCGACGCCGGAAGCATGCTAGCAGCCATTGATGCAGCCATTGCCATGGTGCAGCAGCGCAAATTTTTCCATGGCCAATGATGCCACGTATAAGGGGATAATGGCGTATATTTGCCGCCCCAAAGCAAACTGATTGTGAGAAAGCGCGAAACGGTCCTGACCTTCTCTGGTCTCTCTCTCGGTGAGCATGCTCTGGAGTATCATCTCGATGATGCGTTCTTTGCTTCTTATGAAAACCCGGACCTTGAGGGGCTTCGCTGCCCGGTCAAGATTTCAGGCTCGCTGCGCAAGGCCAACAACATGTTGACGTTGAACCTTGCATTTGATGGACTGTTGGATTGCCAATGCGACATCAGCAACGAGCCCTTGTCTCTGCCGCTAACAAATGCCTACCAGGTGATTGTTCGTTTTGGCAATGCCTTTGACGACAGCAATCCGGATCTCATCATTCTCCCCTTTGGAGAGATTGAAGTGGACTTGAGCCAGCTGTTCTACGAACTGGTGGCCCTTTCCATCCCTATGAGAAAGGTCAGACCTGACCTGGTTTCAGACGAAGACGAAGACGATTCATTGGATGACACAACGTATTTGAGCAATTGAATTAAAGTAGACTACCATGGCACATCCTAAAAGACGCCAATCCACGACACGCCGCGACAAGCGACGCACCCATTACAAGGCTGAAATGCCTCAATTGGCTATTTGCAAAACCACGGGCGAAGCCCATTTGATGCACCGCGCACACTGGTTTGAAGGCAAGATGTATTACAAGGGCAAGGTGGTGATTGACAGCACGGAGGAAGCTCAGGCATAATCCATTTTTATTGATTTTATGGCCGCTTTAGGTCATTTTTGCGCTAATCCGAGGCTTTTTGCCTCGGATTTCGTGTTTTTAATCGCACCTTTGCTGGCTAAACAACTACGGAATGAACCAGAAAGAACTGCAATCCTTCATTAAATTTGTCTCTAAATCTGGCATCTCAGAGGTCGCCCTTGAAATGGATGACTTCAAAGTCACGATAAAAACCGGCACAGGAGAAGCTGTCCTGGTTCAAGCCCCAGCTGCTGCTGCGCCTACTGCATTGGCTGCACCTGCTGCACCTGCTGCATTGGCTGCACCTGCTGCTGCAGATGAATTCGCCCACTGCATTGCCGTTAAATCACCCATGATTGGCACCTTCTACCGTCGACCGTCGCCTGACAAGGACATCTTTGTCAACATCGGTGACGTTGTTGCAGAAGGCGATTGCGTTTGCATCATCGAGGCCATGAAGCTCTTCAATGAAATTGAAAGTGAAATTGCTGGTAAGATTGTCAAGGTCTTGGTTGAAGACGGCTCGCCTGTCGAGTACGACCAGCCCTTGTTTTTGGTTGACCCCTCTTAAGCCATAGCTATGATCAAGAAAATCTTAATCGCCAACCGCGGTGAGATTGCCATGCGGATCATTCGCACGTGTCGCGAAATGGGCATCCAAACGGTGGCAGTCTATTCTACGGCAGACAGAGACAGCCTGCATGTTCGTTTTGCAGATGAGGCAGTGTGCATTGGACCTCCAGCTTCTTCAGAAAGCTATTTGAAAATTGCAAACATCATGGCAGCCGCTGAGGTCACCAACGCAGATGCCATCCATCCCGGTTATGGCTTCTTGGCAGAGAATGCCTATTTCTCCAAAATCTGTGCAGACAATGGCATCAAATTCATTGGCGCCAGCCCTGAGCACATTGCACGCATGGGGGATAAGGCTTCAGCAAAACAAACCATGAAAGAGGCTGGCGTTCCCTGCGTGCCTGGTTCAGATGGCTTGTTGAAGAATTTGGATGAGGCAAAGAAAATAGCAAAATCCTTTGGCTACCCAGTGATGATCAAAGCCACGGCGGGTGGCGGCGGCAAAGGCATGCGTGCTGTGTGGTCTGCCTCCGAGATCACCAAGGCCTGGGAAGGTGCCCGGCAGGAGGCAAAGGCTTCCTTTGGCAATGACGCTATGTACATGGAGAAGCTCATTGAGGAGCCTCGTCACATTGAAATCCAAATCATTGGGGATTGCAACGGCAACGCTGTGCACCTGAGCGAGCGTGATTGCTCCATCCAGCGACGCCATCAAAAATTGACCGAAGAGACCCCTTCGCCTTTCATGACGGATGAACTCCGTTCTGCCATGGGCAAATCTGCTATTCTCGCAGCAGAGTACATCAAGTATGAAGGTGCCGGAACCATTGAATTCTTGGTTGACAAGCACCGCAATTTTTACTTCATGGAAATGAACACGCGGATTCAAGTTGAGCACCCCATCACCGAAGAAGTGACAGACTACGATCTGATCCGTGAGCAAATCAAAATGGCCAGCGGTGTTGCCCTTTCTGGTCGAAGCCATGAACCGAAGCAATGGGCTATTGAATGCCGAATCAATGCTGAAGATCCGCACAACAATTTCCGGCCAAGTCCAGGGAAAATCACGGCATTCCATGCCCCCGGCGGCCATGGTGTTCGCGTCGACACCCATGTGTACGCGGGCTATACCATTCCACCGAACTACGACTCCATGATTGCCAAGCTGATTGTGACAGGTCGCAATCGCAGCCAAGCCATTGAGCGCATGAAGCGTGCCTTGGACGAGTTCGTGATTGAAGGCGTGAAAACCACCATCCCTTTCCATCAGCAATTGATGGTGCATTCAGATTATGTGGAGGGCAACTACACCACCAAATTCATGGAAGACTTCGAGATCAAATAGCCTCGAAATTTGCAAAACAATAGAGCATCAATCATGGCAGATCGCACAATCACCAAGGGGTTCATTGACCCAACCTTTCAGGTGCGAAATCTGCTGCAACGCTTTCTTGGTCTACTCTACCACAGCTACTATTACATCTTGATGTTTGTGAGTATCATTGGTCTGTTTCCCTGGCTTTTCCATTACTCCAAGCACGACAAAGACTTCCCTTCCTTCTACCGCTTTGGCCGCTTGTGGTCCGCATTGATCCTTAACGGGATGGGACTGGTCAGAAAGGTGACCTATGAAGCAGACATCCCCTGGGACAGACCCTATGTGGTGGTGGCCAACCACAGCAGCGAACTAGACATCATGGTCACCTACCGCTTGGTGAAGTCCCCCACCGTTTTCATTGGCAAGATTGAATTGACCCGCATTCCCCTTTTTGGCTTTTTCTTTAAGCGTTCAAGCATCTGTGTGGACAGAAAAAGCTTGGCAAGCGCCCGTGAAGTGATGGCCCAATCTTCAGACTGTTTGACAAGGGGCCTAAACATGTGTATCTACCCCGAGGGAGGCATTCCAAAAAACCCTGCCATGCTGCTGGGTCCCTTCAAGCGTGGGGCGTTCAAGCTAGCTATCGAACACGGTGCTGACATCCTTCCCATCACCTTTGGTGGGCATCGTCAGCATTTCCCTGACCTGCTGAAAGGCGGCAGACCAGGCGTCATTAGGGCCACGGTACACAAGCCTATTGCGACCAAAGGAATGGCCCTAGGCGATGCGCAAGCGCTGAGCAACAGGGTTCATGACGTAATTTTGTCCCAGTTGAAAACCTACAGAAAGCTTTCATGAGCATCCAACAAGCAGACATCCTGAAACTCGCCCACCTCGCCAGATTGAAAATGACCGAGGAGGAGGCTACAGCCATGCAGGCTGATATGGTGAAAATACTTGAATTTGTCAGTCAAATTGAAGCCATGGACCTTGATGGTGTGGAGCCGCTTGTGTACCTATCTGATCGGGAGAATGTACTTCGCGATGACCAATCCAATGAGGCCATGACACAAAAGCAAGCTCTGAGCAACGCCCCAGATGCCAACAGTGACTACTTCAAGGTCCCTCGCTTCATGGACAAAAGCTGAATAGCTTTAGCTGTTGAGCTTAGCGTGAGCTGCAAGACAATCTCATCTCTGATTCCTATAGCATACTTTTGCCCGCATGCGCAAGAACAACAAAGCAGCCGTTGGCTTCATTTTTGTAACCATGCTTCTGGATGTGATTGGCTTAGGGATCATCATCCCCGTCATCCCCGCATTGATTCAGGAGCTGACAGGCTCTACGCTATCTGAAGCCTCGCAATATGGCGGTTGGTTAATCTTTGCCTATGCCTTTTTTCAATTTGTCTTCGCACCCATTGTCGGCGGCCTGAGTGATCGGTTTGGCCGGCGCCCGGTCCTCTTATTCTCCCTGTTTGGCTTTGGAATAAACTACCTGTTGCTAGCCTTTGCGCCAACCATTGCATGGCTGTTCATTGGCCGCATCATTTCTGGCATATTTGGTGCCTCCTATTCAACAGGTGCAGCTTACATCGCAGATGTCAGTAGCAATGAAAAACGGGCACAAAACTTTGGGTTGATCGGTGTGGCCTTTGGTGTAGGATTCATCATTGGACCAGTGATCGGGGGTGTGTTGGGTGAAATTGGTTCTCGAATTCCATTTTTTGCGGCCGCAGGACTTTCCATTATCAATTGGCTCTACGGCGTCTTTGTCTTACCTGAATCCTTACCTGAATCCAAGCGCCGACCCTTTGACTGGAAAAAGGCCAACCCCATTGGATCGCTGATGGCGCTCAAACATTACCCAGCTGTTGCTAGCCTGGTGGGCACCTTTGCCTTCATCTACCTTGGGTCCCATGCCGTGCATGGCACATGGAGCTATTTCACCATGGAAAAATTTGCCTGGTCTGAGTCCATGGTTGGCTACTCTTTAGGTGCAGTTGGCATTGCCAGCGCCATTGTGCAAGGCGGCTTGATTCGTGTCATCATTCCAAAAATTGGCGAGTACAAAACCCTGATTTTTGGCCTGTTGATGAACCTGATTGGCCTCCTTCTCTTTGCCTTTTCGCCTACGGGTTTTTGGATGTTTGTCTTCATTGTACCCTACTGCTTGGGCGGCTTTGCCGGCCCCGCATTGCAGGCTATCGTCACCAAGCAAGTGCCCGACAATGAGCAGGGCCAGCTGCAGGGAACCCTGACGAGTACCATGAGCGCTACGGCCATTGTGGGACCCCTGTTGATGACCAGTGTTTTTGCCTACTTCACCTCAGGCAATGCGCCTTTTTACTTCCCGGGTGCCGCCTTTGTGCTGGCTGCTGCATTTGTGGCTATTGCGTTGGTGATCATCGTCAAGCGCGGCGAAGCGAAGACGACGGGGCGGGAGCTTTGATCCGTCTATTGAACGACAATACGTATCGGTAGTTCCCCACTGTGCATTTCAGCAATCACCTTGATGGAGTCCATGCTGAGATCGTTTTTTGTCTTCGTCATGTAACTGGTCAATGTGATGAATTTCCCAGGGAAGACGATGCGATTCTTTGCTTCGAATGTCCCTATTTCTTCACGGTTTACCGAAAGGTAAACGCGCATCATAGCACCCACGGCTGTCCCTTGAATGACCTTGAATCCTTTAGGAATAGCTTCATCAACACGATTAACAAGTACCCATTCATCATTGGGTTTTTCCAAAATCAACACGTCATTTGAGTCAATGATGCCGTAATCCATCAAATTGAAGCTGTCAGGGCTATGGAAATAGACATCAATGTGGTTTTCAATGACTGGATCACCTGATAGCGTATCGCATGACGTAATCATCAAGGCCAAAAGGGCGACACCAAATAAATGAACAAAACTGATTGACCTCTTTACCATCATTAACTCATGCATGACCTCTGTGGGTATTCATTGGTTCAGTTCACTCACGCCAATAGCTTAATGCTTGTTGGTGATGCTCACTGACCAAATGGTGATTTTATCACCAATAACAAGTGCAATTACCATGCCATTAGCTTAGGCAAAATCCATGATTCGGTGGCCCTTTGAAAGCATCTGTTTGCCTGAATTCGCAACGGCGGGTTGTTGCTTCTTTTCTCTACCATCTTGATGTATCAAAGGCATTCAATCCTTCACCGCCTCAGGGTTCACAATCAGTAAATTGCTCAAAGAGGCAATGGCCAATGACAGGCCTGCCAACAACATGGCATTGATGGCTGAGTCCCCAAAAAGGAAGGTGTAAATAGCCACCAAAGACGTGGCTGCCACGATTTGCGGGATGACAATGAACATGTTGAATAGGCCCATGAATACCCCCATTTTCTCGCCATCAATGAAGCTGGAAAGCATGGCGTAGGGCATGGATAATATGGAGGCCCATGCAATGCCAATGGCCATGAATGCAACGCCTAAGTAATCAGGGCTATCCATCCAAAACATGCTGAAAAACCCCAAGGCGCCAATCATCAATGAAGCCATGTGCAGGTTACGTCGGTTGATCTTTCGTCGCGAGGTGTACAGGGTCAACAACAGGGCGAAGGCCATGGAGCTCAAGCCATACATGCCCATGTTTGCTCCCACTTGGTCTGCTGCGTCATTGTATGCTTGGCTGGCCAACTGGTAGCCTTCAATCACCTCGTCCGACGCCACATTCAAGTGGATGGCCTGGGGCTTTGGGGCGTTAAACACATGCGCTGTCAAGGCTGGTGTCGCCATGGACCACATGGCGAAAAACGCAAACCAGGAAAAAAACTGCACAAGACCTAAGCGCTTCATCGTCAATGGCATGTTTTGGATGTTACTCAGGATTTCTCGGCCTGCGACAAGGGGATTTTTTGCGTTTTTCTTTGCCGCTTCAAAGGCTTCCATGTCCTCTGGGGGGTATTCATCTGTAGTAAAGACCGTGATGAGCATGCTGACGATGAATACCGCGGCACCCAGGGCAAAGGCAACCTTCACAGACATAGGAACCACACCGGGGTCAGCTACATTGCTAACGCCCATTTTGGTGATGAACAAGGGCAGGTTAGACGCCACCCAAGTGCCAATACCAATGATGAGGGTTTGCATGACAAACCCATAAGACCGTTGGTTGTTTGGCAGTTTGTCCGCCACAAGAGCCCTGAATGGCTCCATGGAAATATTGATGGAGGCATCCAACACCCACAAGCTGCCTGCTGCCATCCACAAAACCGATGAATGAGGGACAGCAAACAGGGCAAGGGAGCTCAGCACTGCACCAATCAAAAAGAAGGGCCGCCTTCTACCCCACCTGGCATGCCACGTTTTATCAGACAAATAACCAATGATAGGCTGAACAATCAGGCCAGTTAGTGGTGCCGCAATCCAAAGCATTGGAATGTCATGCTCATTGGCGCCTAGGGTTTGAAATATCCGACTCATGAATCCGCCTTGCAGGGCAAAGCCAAACTGGATGCCCAAAAAGCCAAAGCTCATGTTCCATATTTGCCAAAATTTGAGTTGGGGTCTATGCGTGCTTGACATCCAATTAGTTTTAGGTGGTCCGATTAAGCCTTGTTGCTCCAGCGGTAAAGCCTCGCTGGCTTGTGGTAGACGCCAGTCTGCTTTTCCTCCAAGGGAATAACCCAATTGTCATTGATGACTTTTTTTCTAAAGTTTCGCTTGTCAAAGGTGGTTCGAAGGATGACCTCATGCACTGACTGCATCTGTGTGAGGGTGAACTTTTCAGGCAATAGCTTGAAGCCAACCTGCATGTCTTTCAAGGCTTTTCTCAAGGTGCCTAATGCGCGATTGAAGATGTCATTGTGATCAAATGCCAGAGCAGGGACATCGTAGGCGTCTGCCCAGAAAACCCGCTTAGCAAAACCTGATGCTGATGGGTTGAAGTCTTCCATTTTCACCAAGGCATAGTAAGCGATGGTGATGACCCTTGCTTCAGGGTTGCTCCGATGTGTTCTTAGCCATGGCAGATCATTGGTGTTGCTGACGCGATTGGGGTCACCAAAAGCGCCACATTGTCGCAAATACAACCCCGTCAACCCAGTCAGTTCTTTGAGCACCCGAGAGGCTGCTTCATCAAGGCTTTCCTCATCCTGCAAATGATCTCCCGGCAAAGCAAACCGATGGTCTTGACCCAGGTCTTCTTGTTCAATCAAGAGCGCGTTGAGCCTCTGGCCATCAAAGCCAAAAACGACACAGTCTACAGAAACATTGGGATTGATCATTGCGTAAGCATAAATGTACGAAATACACTTAGCCGATCGTCATGGGCAGTCAAGATCAACCTTCGTGTACGAAATACACTTTCTCTACGATTAAGTTGTACCTTTGAAAACCGTGAATTCCTCTATCCAACATATTGCTGTGATCACTTCCGGTGGCGACGCACCTGGAATGAATGCTGCCATCCGAGCCGTTGCCCGGACTGCATCCTACCATGACCTCAAGGTCAGTGGTTATTATCGCGGCTACGATGGCTTGATGGATGGGGATTCGGTAGGCATGACTGCGCGAAGCGTAAAGAACACATTAGCTATGGGTGGAACCTGGCTGAAATCAGCCCGTTCTGAGGCCTTTAGAACTGTTCAAGGACGCGCCATAGCTGCAAAGACATTGGAGTCTGACGGGGTTGATGCCCTGGTGGTGATTGGCGGTGATGGGAGTTTCAGGGGTGCGCAGGCCTTGTCTGAAGAGCACGGGATTCCCGTGATTGGCATACCCGGAACCATTGATAACGATCTGTATGGCACAGATCACAGCATTGGATTTGACACCGCGGTCAACACGGTGATGCATGCTGTAGATAAGATTCGTGACACCGCCAACAGTCACAATCGCTTTTTTTTGGTTGAGGTAATGGGGCGAGACTCAGGCTTCATTGCTTTGAGCGCAGCCATTGCAACTGGGGGCATGGATGCCATTTTACCCGAGGTTGAGTACAGCGTTGATGAACTCTTTGAGACGGTCAGGCAGGGTGCCAAACACAAAAAAACGTCCAATATTGTCATTGTCGCAGAAGGATCAACCATTGGAAGCCCTGCAGAATTGGCTCAGGCCTTGGTGACAGAGTTTCCTGAACTGGATGTCAAGGTGAGCACCTTGGGTCACATGCAGCGCGGCGGATCCCCCAGCCACTTGGATCGAATCCTGGCTGGACGATTGGGTGTTGGCGCAGTGGACGGCCTGCTTCAGGGGAAAAACCAGGTCATGGTTGGCCTTCAGCAAGGACAGCTCAACTACGTGCCCTTTGACAAAGCCTGCTCGCAAGGCAAGGACCTCAACCTGGACCTCTTGCGTGTTGCAGACATTCTATCTATTTGATCATTACAGCCCTTGAATCTGTTTGATAATCTACTACATTCACACTCATGAAACGCATCGCTATCAATGGGTTTGGCCGCATCGGCCGACTCACCTTTCGTAACTTATTATTGCTTGACAACGTGCAGGTTGTCGCCATCAATGACCTCACGGACATCCGCACCCTAACACATTTGCTCAAGCATGATTCTGCTCAGGGCGCCTTTGACGGCAGCGCTGAGGTTGGCGATGGCTGCATTGTAGTCAACGGTCAGGCAGTCACTGTGACCAGCGAACCGCGCCCATTGGACCTGCCCTGGCAAGCCATGAAGGTCGATTTGGTGATCGAGTGCACAGGGCTGTTCACAGACCAAGTGGCCTTAGACCAGCACCTGCAAGCGGGTGCCGGCAAAGTGCTGTTATCTGCACCGGGCAAAAACGGCATCAAAACTGTCGTCAATGGGGTGAACGACGAGACGCTCACTGCGGATGATCACATCGTCAGTAATGCCTCCTGCACCACCAACTGCTTGGCTCCTATGATGAAGGTTTTGAATGACAGTTTTGGTGTGGAACGCGCCTACATGTTGACAGTCCACGCCTACACCAATGACCAGAACATCTTGGACGCACCCCATCGGGATTTGCGTCGGGCACGAGCTGCTGCACACAACATCATTCCAACGACTACTGGCGCAGCAAAAGCAGTGGGGCTGGTCTTGCCAGAATTGGCTGGACGCATTCATGGCTATGCCATGCGGGTTCCCACCATCACGGGATCTGCCACCGACGTCACGGTTGAACTGTCACAAGATGCCTCTGCTGAGGCCATCAATGCCGCCATGAAAACAGCAGCTGAAGGGCCACTCAAGGGCATTTTGCAATTCAGCACGGAGCCCCTTGTTTCCTCTGACATCATAGGCAACAGCCATGGCTGCATCTTTGATAGCCAACTGACATCTTCGCAGGGAAACTTGGTGAAGATCATGGGCTGGTACGATAACGAAGCTGGTTATGCTGCCAGACTGGCGGGCGTGGCCAATACCTTGCTTAACCTCTGAACTGACCTCACATGATTATTATTGTAGAAAGCGGTTCAACCAAAGCCGATTGGATATTGCTCAATGGGGATGGCAGTGAATGCAAGCGTTGGAATTTGATGGGGTTCAATCCCTACTTCCATTCCTCAGCCACGGTTGAAGATGCGTTGAACAGTCACCATGAAATAGCCCAATACGCACATGATGTTGAGCAGGTCTGGTTCTATGGCGCAGGCTGCAGCTCCGACAAGCTCAACGCTGTCATTGAGAAAGGGCTCAAGCGGGTATTCACGCGGGCAAGCATCCATGTCGATCATGACTTGAAGGCTGCGGCCTACGCCACCTACGCTGGCCAGCCACACATTGCATGCATCATTGGGACAGGATCTAACTCCTGCTTTTTTGATGGCCAAACCATTCGCGAAGAAGTGCCGGCTCTGGCATATGTTTTGGGAGACGAAGGCTCTGCCAGCTACATTGGCAAACGCCTTGTGGCAGATTTCATTTACGGCCGCTTACCCAAGGCTCTAATGGCTGACTTTTCCTTGCAATACGAAACTGACAAAACGGAAATCTTGCAGCATGTCTACAACCAACCCCATGCCAACGTGTACCTGGCGTCCTTCTCTACCTTTGCTGGGCAGCACACGGACGATCCGTACATTCAAGCATTGGTCAAGTCGGGCTTTGACCAGTTCATTGACATCCATGTCTGCTGCTTCCCCGAAGCTTTAGCTGGTGCGCCTGTGAATTTTGTTGGCTCAGTTGCTAAGGCTTTTGAGCCCCTGTTAAAAGCCTGCTGCGAAGCAAGAAACCTCAATTATGGCCGCACCCAAGCAAAGCCTGTCAATTTGTTGGTTGACTACCATCTCACCGTCAAGCAGGTGTTAAGCAAGCCAATTCTGTCATGAAAATGGGGCTGATTTTTGACCTGGACGGTGTCCTTGTTGATAGTGCAGCCTTTCATTTCAAAGCATGGCAACGCATGGCTGAATCCCTGGGTATTGCCTTTGACCTTGAGGCCAATGAGCAGCTCAAGGGCTTATCAAGGGCACGATCCATGGACAAGATTTTGTCCTGGGGCGGCTTGAGCATGACAGGGGAAGACAAGGCCCGCCACATGGCTGAAAAGAACGCCAATTACCTGGATTTAGTGGCTCAATTGACGACAAAAGACACCTTGCCTGGCGCGGAAAATTACTTGCGTGAAGCGCGTCGCTTGGGACATCCCATTGCCTTAGGCTCTGCCAGCAAAAATGCTGGATTCATTTTGGAAAAAGTTGGTCTCATGGATTGCTTTGATGCCATTGTCGATGGCAACGTCGTCACCACCTCCAAGCCGGACCCCGAGGTTTTTCTCACGGCAGCAAAGTTGCTGAAAAGGGCCCCGGAAGACTGCGTCGTGTTTGAAGACGCGGTGGCTGGACTGGAGGCAGCTCAACGTGGCGGCATGAAAACCATTGGCATTGGTGACCCCAGCGCCCTGTATGCAGACAAGGTAGTCCCTGACTTAGCTGCCTTAGGCTCAGTGTCTGATAGCCTTCTGGCATTCAACTTCAATGGGCAAGACTTATGAAGCCTCAAATCCTGATTCATCCCTGGAAGATCATTCAAGATCAATGGGATCCTTTGCAACAGCGCATGGCAGAAAGCTTGTTCGCGATTGGCAATGGACGCATGGGCCAGCGCGCCAACCACGAAGAAGACTACTCGGGAGAAACCTTGCAGGGCAGCTACATCGCTGGCCTGTATTACCCGGATAAAACCAAGGTAGGCTGGTGGAAAAATGGTTACCCCGACTATTTTGCAAAGGTGCTCAACAGCAGCAACTTCATTGGCATTCATGTTCGCATTGATGGTGAGTTGTTGGATCTAGCCACCGCAACTGTGGTCAGCGAATTCAGGCGAGAGCTCGACATGCAGCATGGCCTACTGACACGGACATTCACGGCAACCTTGTCCAATGGCGTCCAAGTGGAAGTGATTGCCACGCGCTTGCTGTCCATTGTAGCGGATGACATGGCCGCCATCGCCTACCAACTGAGGACGAACCAAGATGCACAGGTTGAGATTGAGCCCTACATCGACGCAAATGTGATCAATGAAGACGCGAATTGGGAATCAACTTTTTGGGAGCCCCTGTCTCAGCGAACCGGCAAGGAACATGCCGTAGTTCAAAGCAAGACCAAGCGGCTTAACTTCCATTTAGCTGTAGCCATGCAATGCCAATTGAGCTGCGATGCAGAAGGCCAGTCCGGCGACAAAGCTGGCTGCCCCTCGTGGACCTACACTTACCAATCCACGGCCAACAAGGCAGTGATATTGCACAAATACGTGGCTGTGTTATCCTCTTTGAACGCGCCGATTGATGACCTGTCTCAACTGGCCTCAACGCAAGCAATTGCTGCGGCAAAACAGGGGTTTGATGCCATCAAAAAAGCCCATCAAGCCGCTTGGCTGAGCAAATGGACAACAGCAGATATTGTCATTGACGGCGATGACTCCGCACAGCAGGCCATTCGCTTCAACATCTTTCATTTACTGCAAACCTTCACCGGTGTTGATCCCCGACTCAACATTGGCCCCAAGGGGTTCACTGGAGAGAAGTACGGCGGGTCAACCTACTGGGATACTGAAGCTTACTGCCTGCCATTTTACCTGGCGTCATCTGACATTTCCGTGGCAAAAAACTTGCTGAATTACCGCTTCAATCATTTGCCGCAGGCCATTGCCAACGCAGAGAAATTGGGCTTCAAAAAAGGCGCAGCCCTCTACCCCATGGTGACCATGAATGGAGAGGAGTGCCACAATGAGTGGGAGATCACCTTTGAGGAGGTTCACCGCAATGGCGCCATCGCCTATGCGATTTACAACTACATACGGCACAGCCAAGACTGGCATCACCTCACGGAAGGGGGCTTGGATGTGTTAACTGGCATTGCTCGATTCTGGGCGCAGCGTGTGAACTGGAGCAAAACAAAGAAGGCCTACGTGATGCTTGGCGTAACAGGGCCTAACGAGTACGAAAACAATGTCAACAACAACTACTACACCAACTTCATGGCGCAGTGGTCTCTCAATTATGCGGCCGAGTGCTGGTCCTGGGTTGAAAGCCATGAACCAGACGCCTATGATCGATTGCGCAAGGCTTTGCTGTGTGACGGTGATGAGTTGACTGCTTGGAAATCAGTCGCAAGCAAGATGTATTTTCCCTACGATGAGACATTGGGCATTTACCTTCAACAAGATGGGTTCTTGGACAAAGTCATTGAGCCTGCAAGCGCCTTGGATCCCAAAGATCGGCCCATCAACCAAAACTGGAGCTGGGATCGCATCCTTCGATCATGTTACATTAAGCAGGCTGACACCTTGCAGGGCATGTTCTTTTTTGAAGACAAGACCTCCTTGGATAGCTTGAAAAAGCACTTTGATTATTACGAGCCCTTGACGGTGCACGAGTCCTCACTAAGCCCTTGTGTTCACACCGTTCTTGCCTGTCGCCTGAACTACCGAGAACAAGCCCTGTCGCTCTATGGAAAGACCGCAAGGCTTGATCTTGACGACAGCAACAATGAAGTGCATGAAGGGCTGCATGTGACAGCCATGGGTGGCACATGGATGAGCTTGGTTTACGGATTTGGCGGGATGAAAATCTTGAATGACGGCTTGCAATTTGACCCTCAATTGCCTGAAGGGTGGACCCGATTGACCTTCCCATTGAACTGGCGAGGGGCATTGTTGACCGTGTCCATTGACCAAAATGGCGTGTCCATTAACAACCAGAAGGGGAACCGCATTGCCTGCCATGTGCACGGTCAAGCCTTTGATCTTGCCGCGGGTCAATCCATCCATCAACAGCACCCAGCATCATGAAGTGGGGCAGCGTTTATTTGCTCGTTCTGACCACCTTGTTTGGTTGCGAGCCGCCTGCCAGTAGCTTGGACTACATGGCTTCAAGCAATAGCTTGGGGTGCCTGCCCGTGCAACTCTCTGCACCTGTCACCAAGGTGTATTTGACAGATTTTGTCTTGACAGCCATTGACAGCGTTGATTGGCCTGATGGCTTGACCGTTATCGGCGGCAACCCCGACTCTTCAACCGTGCAAGTCAAGGGGCAGATGGCATCGTCAATGGGCCTGATGCGGATACACAGCGACCAGGGGAGCATGGATGTGCTCTTGAAGCAATCACAGCAAATGCCCGTGGTTTTTCAATGGATGGGCGACCCAGGCAATCAAGTGACCCTTTTTGGGAGCTTCAATGGCTGGGACAAGGCAGCAATTCCCATGACCTACAAGGACAGCAGCTACCAAGTAACGCTGACCTTAAGCCCCGGCAATCACCAATACAAATACCTGGTCAATGGGGTGGAGACCTTGGATGCCACCACTGACCGAGTCGCCAATGGCATCGGGGGAGAAAATCACCTGCTTGCACTCGTTTCAGGTGCCAAGGCCTGCTCAACACTGAGCGTGCGATCCGTGAATCAAGTCGGCAATCAACAGGAGGTGGTGCTTGATGCCCTGCCGGAAGATCAACACGTTATTGCCCTCTGGGATAGCCATGCCATGCCCATTGAATGGATGAGGCTGGACGAGCTGGGTCGCTGGCACATTCGCATGCCGCAAAACATGGGCTCAGGTCAGCGTCACCATTTAAGGCTTTACAGCCACAACGCCGGCAACTGGTCCAACGATGTGCTGATTCCATTTGGCACAAAGGGGGCTGTCATGACATCGGATGAGCTTGCAAGGGATGATTGGGAAGCAGCCACCTTGTATTTCATGATGGTTGATCGCTTTGCCAATGGTGATTCAAGCAATGATGGCGGACTGAATCGCTCAGATGTTCTGCCGCTTGCTGACTACATGGGTGGCGACCTCAAGGGCATTGAACAGCAGGTGGATGCAGGGTTTTTTGAAGAGATGGGGTTCAACACCATTTGGCTGAGTCCTATTGGGAAAAACCCTCAAGGCGCCTGGGGTTTGTGGAACAAAGGTGGGGTGACCACCAAGTTTGCAGGCTATCACGGCTACTGGCCAGTGAGCGCAACCCTGCCAGACCGTCGCATGGCAAGCCCGGCAGACGTGCATGACTTGCTGAAAGTAGCACATGATCAGGGCATGAATGTCCTTTTAGACTATGTGGGCAACCATGTGCATGTTGACCATCCCGCTTACAAAGCACACCCTGAATGGGCCACAAATCTGTACTTACCCGATGGCAGCATGAACACCGAGCGCTGGGATTCCCATCGACTGACCACGTGGTTTGACAGCTTTTTACCAACGCTGGATCTCAGTCGCCCTGAAGTGGTTGAGCCCATGACAGACTCAGCCCTGGTATGGCTCACAGATTACGGTTTTGATGGCTACCGCCATGATGCCACCAAGCATGTGCACAGCTTGTACTGGCGGACCTTGACCAAGAAACTTAAAGCAGCAAACAAAAGCGGCAAACGCCTGTTTCAAATTGGTGAAACCTATGGCTCGCCAGAGCTGATTGCCAGCTATTTGAGCAGCGGCATGATGGACGCACAATTTGACTTCAACACCTACGATGCCGCCGTGCAATTTTGTGGCGACCTGGGGGGCAGCGCCATGAATTTGAAGTCGACACTTGAGGCCAGCCTTGCCGCTTACGGTCACCACCATTTGATGGGGAACATATCAGGCAACCAAGACAAGCCTCGGTTTATTTCATTGGCTGATAGGCAGGTGAGACAGGATGAAGACAGCAAGCTTGCAGGCTACACACGATCTATTGGCAAATCAAATGCCCTAGGCTACCATCGATTGGCTTTGCTCCATGCCTTCAACCATGCCATCCCTGGTGTGCCTGTTGTCTATTATGGCGATGAGTATGGCATGCCTGGCGCCAATGACCCTGACAACCGTAGGATGATGACTTTTGGCCCCTACAGCCCCCTTGAAGAGGCCCTCCGAAACCAAGTGAAAACCCTTGTTCAGGCCAGGGGGTCAACCATGGCATTGCTCTATGGCAGCACCCAATGTGTGGCTGCAAATGAGCATGTACTGGTCATCACTAGGCGCTACTTGAATGAGCGAATCACCATCGTTCTCAACCAGGGACCTGCATCCTTCACCATGGAGCACGACATGCCTGACCTGAGGGTCCTTGCTGGTGACGCCACCATTGGCAGTGAATCATTCCATGTCGGGCCCCATCAATTTGTCTATTTGAAATCCAACCATTGACCATGAAAGCACTCAGTTTACTTGTTGCAGCCAGCCTGCTTCTCGCCTGCCAGTCCACTGCCGATAAGGCAGACAGTGATGCGAACCATAACCCTGCGGTGGATCACGCCGCCTGGACGCGTCAGGCCAACGTCTATGAAGTGAATATCCGCCAGTACAGCCCTGAGGGGACGTTTGCTGCCTTTGAAACCCACTTGCCTCGGCTGGCAAAAATGGGGGTCAACACCCTCTGGCTTATGCCTATTCAGCCCATTGGGGAGGCAAAGAGGAAAGGCGTTTTGGGCAGCTATTACTCCATCAAAGACTACAAGGGAATCAACCCGGAATATGGCAATGAAGCAGACTTCGCTCGCTTGGTTGAAAGCGCCCATGCGCTTGACATGAAGGTTATCTTGGACTGGGTTCCCAACCACAGTGCGTGGGATCACCCTTGGATGACAGAACATCCAGATTTCTATTATGTGGACCCTGAAACGGGTGAGGTCAGCAATGGCCGCAACGACCACAATGAGGCAACAGACTGGACCGATGTGGCTGAACTGGATTACAGCAATCTAGAGATGCAAGAAGCTATGCGTCAAGACATGCTTTATTGGCTGGAGCAGTTCCACATCGATGGCTTTCGCTGCGACATGGCTGGCGGTCAGACGGAGGCATTCTGGTCAGAAACCATCCAAGCGTTGCGCGACCATAGCCCAGAGATATTCATGCTGGCAGAAAGCAACTTCCCTCAAATGCATGACGTTGGTTTTGATGCAACCTATGGCTGGGAGTTTCACCATTTGATCAATGAGGTCGCGCGTGGCGACAAGGGCACTGACGAGTTGCACCAGTACATCCTTCGCGATGCAGACAAATTCCCTAAGGATTCTTACCGGCTATTGTTCATTGACAACCATGATGAAAATTCATGGAATGGCACGGTGGCATCCCGACTGGGGAACAATGCACATGCAGCCTATGTGCTTTGCGCCACATTGCCAAACGCCATCCCCTTGATCTATTCGGGCCAAGAGGTTGGCCTTAATCACAGCTTGCGTTTTTTTGAGCGCGACACCATCGATTGGTCCCTGGACTCACAGGCAGACTTTTATGGCCTCATGAACCAGTTAAACAGCACCTTGCCAGCCTTAGCTAATGGCGCCAATGGCGGCAGCTACCAGGCCATCACAAGCAATCAACATCGGGTCTTTGCGTTTGCTCGGAAGACGCAAGACAGGGACGTAGTCATGGTCGTCAATTTCAGTGCCAAGGATCAAGACATCACGATAGAGGGTGCGCCTTCCGGCAATTACCACGATGCTTTCACCGGCGAAGGGATGCGTTTGTCAGCGGATGAGTCCAGCTTATTCTTGCCCGCGCATGGCTATGCCTTGCTTGTGAATGACGGTGGCCATTGATGGCTCCCTTTTTCAGTCAATAACTTTCAGCAATTTCCCTACCTCGACAAAGGCCTCAATGGTTGAGCTGATCTGTTCCTCGGTGTGTGCTGCACTGAGCTGAACCCTGATTCGAGCTTGACCTATAGGAACCACGGGGAAAAAGAAACCAATGACATAGACGCCACGCTTGAGTAGCTCATTGGCAAACTGCTGAGACAGTGCTGCGTCATACAACATGACTGGGACGATGGCAGACTCGCCGTCTTTGAAGTCAAACCCTGCTTCTCGCATGCCCGCCTTGAATTGCTTCACGTTGCCTTCAAGCTTGTCGCGCAGGTCCGTTGAACCTTCCAGCAGGTCTAACACCGCCAGTGAAGCGCCAACAATCGATGGCGCCAATGAGTTGCTAAACAGGTAAGGGCGTGATCGCTGTCGAAGCATGTCAATCAACGCGCTTTTGCCCGTCGTAAAACCGCCCATCGCACCACCCAAAGCTTTCCCGAGGGTGCCCGTGATGATGTCAACACGGCCTAAGACACCGCGAAGCTCTACGGAGCCCCTGCCGGTCGCCCCAATGAATCCCGTGGCATGACACTCATCAACCATGACCAAGGCCTGGTATTGGTCTGCCAGATCACAAATGGCATCCAGCTGAGCCACATAGCCATCCATGGAAAAGACCCCATCGGTGACAATGAGCTTGGTGCGTGAACCTGCCTCATCTGCAGCCTTGAGCTGTGCTTCCAGATCTGCCATGTCATTGTTGGCGTAACGAAAGCGCTTTGCCTTGCACAAGCGCACACCATCAATGATGGACGCGTGGTTCAGGCTGTCTGAAATAATGGCATCTTCTGCGCTGAGTAAGGGCTCAAAAACACCCCCATTGGCATCAAATGCTGCGGCATAAAGGATGCTGTCCTCACAGTGAAGAAAGCTGGCAATTTTTGCCTCTAGCTCCTTGTGAATGTCTTGGGTTCCGCAAATAAATCGCACGGAAGACATGCCATAACCATGACTGTCCAAGGCTTCATGTGCCGCCTTCAAAACCTTCGGGTGGCTGCTGAGCCCAAGGTAGTTGTTAGCGCAGAAGTTCAACACCTCTGAACCATCATCCAAGGTGATGCATGCGTCTTGTGGAGAGGTAATGATGCGCTCTGATTTGAACAAGCCTTGGTCCTTAATGGACTGGAGTTCTGTCTGTAGGTTGTTGTAAAATGCTTGCTTAGTTGCCATGGCTGATGATGTCAATGTGTTGGCTACGAAGGTACACGAGGTGGGTGCTTGGTCGGTTACCCAAGAGACCCTCGAGGGCATCAGCGTAGATCGCAATTTGCTTGCCATGCTTGTTATCTGGTTGGCCTGTTTTGTAATCAATGATCGCCCATTTGCCATCTTGGAGTTTCATCAATCGGTCTGGGCGAAATACCTGCTTGCCAACCATCACAGGGCGCTCGCAATAGACCTCTGTTGCCGCCATGAAGCTTTGCATGCTCGGATGGGTGACGGCCTGGTTCACCAGGGCTTTCACCTTGGTGGCCGCCTCACCCTGCAGCTTGAACTGGTGTATGGCTGCGTCCACGGCAAGTTGCATGTCAGCGGCTGTTCTGATTCCCTCCATGGCCACGTGGACCGCATCCCCAATGGCCTGTTCTTCAGTCAGGGATTTGTGGCTGGCCAGTCTAACCCTGTTGGTCCAATCACTGGAATGCATGAAGGGCAAGCGCTTCGCTGTCAGCAGAGGTCGCGTTGGCGGAGAGGGCCGTTCGCCGACGGTTCCTACGGATCCCTGCAAGGCATGCTGACCTTCCATGAAGGCCTTCATCCATAAACCAAAAGACCCCGTTCTGCTGGCGTCGGATGTGTAAATCATCAAGACATCAACAGCACGTGTCATCGCGACATACAACAAGTTGCAATCATCAAAAGCTCGTTCTGCTTGATCCTTTTTGATGGCCTCGCTCAAGGCGGGCCAGGCAAACTCAAGGGCCTTGTGCCGTTGCTCAGCCTCCTTGCTGTTGCCTGATGACAGGTTCACCAAAGTAGCTGGTGGTGGCTGACTCATTCCCATCTGTTCAGCCCACGAATCATCCATCCAAGATAAATTGGGACGCTTGTTCTCCCAGGTAGCAAAAGGGAAAAAAACCATGGGAAACTCCAGGCCCTTGGCCTTGTGTATTGTCAATAACTGCACGGCCTCCTGCCCTTCTGGCGCGGAGATGCACCAACGGGTTTTATCAATATTCCATTGGTTTACAAAGGCCTCCAGACGGTTTAACTTGTTGGCGGCATAGCTTTGCAAGGTGTCCAGTAAGCGGAGGATAAAGGGGTTGCTTTCGTACGCAAGATTCAAGCATCTAGCCAGGTACTCCCCGAGCTCATACAGCCCCAATTTCCATGCGATGTGCTCATCAAATTCAGGGAATGCCGCCTTGAATAACCGATTGAAGGGTTGCCTGTTGGTTTTTCCGGGCAAGGCCATGCATGCCTCCACCAACTCGTCTTGTTCAACCCATCCAATCCCCGCGTCATGGCAACGAAGCATGACCTGCAACTGACGATCTTCAATGGCTGGCGCAAGCATCCAATGCATCACTGCAACGATGGCTTGCACGTGGGGGGATGCGTCCAAAGTGAGCAGATCAGATGACAAGACGGGTAGGCTTTCAAAAGCTAGACGCTCTGCAATGGCATGGCCATCCCTTTTTGATCGTGTCAAGATAGCCATGTCAGAAAGCGACCACCCTGCATCAATGGCTTCCCTGATATCTACCACCAAGGCATCCAAGGTGGACTCTTGGCGCTCTTCACTGTGATCTCCATCCATGAACTGAACTTGAACCAGCCCTCCTTCTTTGCCTTTTGGTGATTGACTGATGTCTGCGTAAGCCTCTCGGTGGATGCTCGAAGGCATGCGAGATTCATCCGCCATTTCCGTGAAGAAATCGTTGTTGAATGCGACGATGTTGTGGCGGCTACGGTAGTTGTTTGGCAGGGTCTCAAAGGCTGTTCGGCCAGTCAATGATGGCATGCTCTCATCAGGGCTCTTGCCATCCCTTGCGCGCTGGTTCATGGCAAGAAAGGCTTCAGCCTCAGAGCCCCTCCATCGGTAAATGCTTTGCTTGCCATCGCCCACAATCAATGCTGTGCCTGATTCACCTGCTGCGTTCAAGCTTGACAAGCCATGCGCCAATAAAGGCCACAGGTTTTTCCATTGCAAGACCGATGTGTCCTGCGCTTCATCAATGAAAAAGTCGCTGTAGCGTTCCCCCAGCCGCTCATAGAGGTACGATGCGGGTTGCTGACTCAGCTCATCTTGAATCAAACGATTGAACTTCCACAAGGGCTGCACACCCAGGCGGTCCATGACCAGCTCCAGGCGTTCTGCCATGGCCATCAACACCGCGGCAGATCGATCGTGGCGTCGAATGCTCCTCATCACATCAGCTCGGCCCGCAAGGGCCCATTGATCCTTGACGCAAAGGGCTAATGGTTCAGCTATGGCCTCAATGCTGGCTGCATAACTCCCTTGAAAGGCCTTTTTCAATGCCTTTTCTGGCGACTCAATGAAGCCATCAATGGTCGACGTAGGGCGCCACTTTGCGTAGTCCCTTGAGCGGAGTTTGTCTTGATTGCTGTGCCAGGTACTGATTCGACTGACCCCTTCTTCCGGCAAGGACTCGAGGAGTGCTTGGTAGCGATCAACCAGCTGCAAAGCCTCTTTTTGCAGGGACTTTTCCAGTTGACGCATGGCTTGTTGGCTGGCTAAATGATCCTTGCTACTGAACGCCTGCATGGCCTCAATGGCCTTGCCTGCAGCCTCCTTCGGAAGCTCCTTTGCCATGTTCATCAAGGCGTCATGGATGTCAGGAGCCTTTTCATCCTCAATGTTTTGCGCAACAAATTGGCTGAGCATTGTAGTGAGGGTCGCGTCTTCACCAAGGTCTTGGTAAAGGGCTGCAAGGGACATTTCCAGCAAGGTGTCCTGCTCAATCTCTACATCAAACTGTCCGGGAAGACCCAATTCAATAGCAAATGTTCTGACGAGCCTGTGAGTGAATTGATCTAACGTGCCAATCGCAATGGAACCATAGTCATGCAACATGGCATGCAGGACCTTTTTCGCTCGATGGTGCATTTCCTCTTGATTAATGCCCAATTTTTTCTGCACTGCATTGGCTAAATCCTCTGCTTCTCCCCATTGAAATTGGCCATCCCTCATGGTTGCTTCTGATGCCGCCACCAATGTTTTCAGGATGCGTTCGCGCATCTCCTTGGCAGCCTTATTCATGAAAGTCAAGGCCATGATGTGTCGGAAGGCTCCAGGCCGATTGGGGTCCTTCAAGGCTGCTGTCAAGTAGGAAACGGCAAGCAAGAAAGTCTTGCCTGAGCCGGCGCTTGCGCTGTAAACTTGAAAGGCTGCTTTCATGATAGAAATTTACAATGCTTCATCGTCAGCACAAGGCAAAGATTCAGCTAAATTTGTACCACTAGACCATTTAATCCCTCACGCATGTTCACATTACCCAACCTCCCCTACGCCTACAACAGCCTTGAGCCGCATATCGATGCGCGCACCATGGAAATCCACCACTCAAAGCACCACAATGGTTATGTCAACAACCTGAACAATGCCGTCAAGGGCACGGAAATGGAAGGCAAGTCCTTGGAGGACTTGTTGACCCATCACATGGATGTCCCCGCCGTGAGAAACAATGCAGGTGGTCACTTCAATCACAGCCTTTTCTGGACCGTGATGGGCGCCAATGCTGGCGGCCTACCAGAAGGTGAGCTGGCTGATGCCATCCAAAGTGCCTTTGGTGACTTTGATGCATTCAAGAATGCTTTTGCTAAAGCCGCAGGTACACGATTTGGATCTGGATGGGCATGGCTTTGTGTAGCAAAAGGTGGCGCCTTGTCCGTTTGCAGCACTGCCAACCAAGACAACCCCACAATGCCGGGCGTAGGCTGCGGCAATCAACCCATCATGGGATTGGATGTCTGGGAGCATGCATACTACCTCAAGTACCAGAATCGACGCCCCGATTACATCAACGCCTTCTTTGACGTGATCGATTGGGCCGTTGTCAGCAAGAACTACGCAGACAATAAGTAACACTTGCCGCTTAGGCGCAAGACCATCAACCCGGCCTTTGGTCGGGTTTTTTTATGCCTTGTCGGGCATGGTCAAAACCATGCCATCCTTGTCTAGGCGACCATAGCTGTCGTGGCAAAGCCAGTCCCCAAGGTTGACAAAATGCCAGCCTTCTGATTGAGACTCCATTGGCTTGTGGCGGTGGCCATAAACGTAGACATCTGCCTGAGTGGCTCCATGAATGGCCGCACTGTGGACAAACAAAGGCTCCTGGTTCACTGGCATGAATCGGTTGTCTAAATGCCCACTTCGCTTGCGGCTGGATCGGGACCAACGACTCGCAAAAGGAATGCCAATATCTGGATGGATCCAACGAAACAACCAACGAAGCAGTGGGTTGGTGAAGGCCCGCTTCAGGGCTTTGTAGGTTCGGTCACCAGGGCCCAACCCATCGCCATGAGCAATATAAATCCGTTGCTGATTCCATTGGTGGACCACTGGCCCGTGATGAATCACTGCCCCCAACTCCTTGGTCAGGTAGTCAGCCATCCACAAGTCATGGTTGCCTGTGAAGACGTGCAGCTGCACACCTTGATCCGACAGCGCTGCCAATTGACCTAACAAACGCACATACCCCTTAGGGACCGCATGACGGTACTCAAACCAAAAGTCAAAAACATCGCCAACCAAATACAAGGCCGTGGCATCCGCAGCGATGCTCTCCAGCCAGGCACAAAATCGCTGCTCCCTCTGCTTGCTCGTGGGCGCGTCTGGCGCCCCAAGGTGCAGGTCGCTGGCAAAATAGATGGCCTTGCCCTCGGGCAGCACAAAGGACTTTGAGATTGGCATGCCCCAAAGATAGGCCATCACCACAGGCATTTGCAGGGGCAGTTAGGATAGGCTAACTTTGCGTCATATCATAGCTGCCACTACCATGTTTGAGAATCTCGCCAACATCAACCCCATTCTTCTTGCCTTGTATGCTACCACCTTCACGTGGCTGGTGACTGCATGCGGGGCTGCTTTGGTCTTTTTGTTCAAAGAGATGTCCAGGAAGGTTTTGGATGGCATGTTGGGATTCACCGGTGGGGTGATGATGGCCGCCAGCTATTGGAGCTTGCTTGCCCCTGCCATTGAGATGTCTGAGGCTCAAGGGAAAATTCCTTGGCTTGCCCCAGGAATTGGCTTTCTGGCTGGTGCCCTGTTCCTCTATGGATTGGATAAGCTGATTCCCCACCTTCACATCAACTTCAACCGAAATGAAGCAGAGGGCATCAAAACAGATTGGAAATCCACCACGCTATTGGTGCTTGCCATCACCTTGCACAACATCCCCGAAGGGTTAGCCGTTGGCGTGGCCTTTGGTGCAGCTGCAGCAGGCGTTGATGGCGCGAGCATTGGTGCAGCTGTCGCCTTAGCTATTGGTATTGGGCTTCAAAACTTCCCCGAAGGCATGGCTGTTAGCTTTCCTCTTCGAAGACAGGGTGTTTCCAAAAGAAAAAGTTTCTTTTACGGACAGCTGTCCGCCATTGTGGAACCCGTTGCAGGTGTCATCGGTGCTGCCACAGTAATGATCATGCAGCCGTTTTTGCCTTATGCCTTGGCTTTTGCTGCTGGCGCCATGATCTATGTGGTCATCGAGGAGGTTGTGCCTGAAACCCAGAGGGCCAATAACACGGATGTCGCCACCTTGGGATTCATCGGTGGCTTTGTCATCATGATGACTTTGGATGTTGCCCTAGGCTGATCAGCTGCCAAACAGGCGCATCACATCATTGCCGTTAACCAGCAACAGCAGCCCCATCAATATGAAGAAGCCAACCATTTGAGCGCCCTCCATGACCTTGGTGCTTGCCGGCTTGCCAGCCACCATTTCATAGATGACAAACATGGCATGCCCGCCGTCCAATGCCGGAATGGGAAGGATGTTCAAGAAGGCAAGGGCCAGGCTAAAGAAGGCGGTGAAGCCCCAAAATGCTTGCCAATCCCATGTGCTAGGGTATTGTTGGAAGATCGTGATAAACCCGCCGGCTTTCTTGTGAGCCCCGGTTTCTGGTGTCGCCATGAGTTTCACTTGGCGAGCATAGGAACTCAATGTAGATGTGGTCTTATTCCATCCAGCGCCAATCGCGGCCATGCCTGAATAGGTCTTGGTAGTGATAGGAAAAATGGCCTTCGGGTCATCCTCCCTGAACACGCCTATCTGGCCAGAGTCACTCACGGGTACCATGACCTCAAGCATGTCATCACCTCGCATAAAGGCGAGCTCAATGGACTCACCATGGTGGGATGGGATAACTGCAAAATACTCGTCCACATAGAGCATGCTTTGGCCATTGAGCGCAATCAGTCGATCACCGACCTTCAGCCCCGCCTCATCAGCAAAGCTAGCCTCAGTGAAGCCTTTGACAATGTATGGCATGCGTGGAGCCATGATGGGGCTCTCTGCTTCCAAGGCTTCTGCAATGAAGGCGTTGGTGATCGGTAGGGTGATCAGTTGACCGGATCGGTCAACCACCACGTCGCCGCCTTCGCCAAGTAGAATTTCAATTCCAATGTCTCTGAACCGGCGAGGGCGTTCGCCATTGACAAGCATCACCACATCACCATTGGCTAAGCCAAAGGATTGGCCAAGTTCGTTGACCATGATGCCTCCCTTGAGGTCTTCTGTGGCAACATAGGTCTCACCATAGTAAGCCATCATGCCGGTATAAATGATGATGGAGGTGATGACGTTGACTGTCACGCCACCCAAGAGGATGATTAATCGCTGCCAAGCTGGTTTAGATCGAAACTCGTAAGGCTTGGGCTCCTGAAGCATTTGCTCATTGTCCATACTCTCATCTACCATGCCTGAGATCTTCACATAGCCACCCAGTGGCAACCAGCCAATACCCACTTCCGTACCGCGGATTTTGGTCTTGAACAATGAGAACCATGGATCAAAAAAAAGGTAGAATTTTTCAACCCGTGTTTTGAAGGCAACAGCGGGAATAAAATGGCCAAGCTCGTGCAGTACCACAAGCAATGAAAGGCCAAGAACGAATTGGAGGATCTGTATAATCATAAGGGCCAAAGATAGTCAGGCAAGCCAACTATAAGACAAAAAAAAAGCCCCCGACACAGGGCCGGGGGCTTTGCATGAATTCCTAAGAATTCAAGTCATTCAAATCGTTCAGAAATTGATCTTCATGCCTACGTTGAAACGACGTGGTAAACCCAAGAAGACCTCAGCGTCATCCGCATCATGATCCCCGTCATAGTCATTGTACCTTGAGTTGTCCACAGCGTCCTGAATGTATAGGGCGTCAGTGAGGTTCAACACGTGAACAAATGCGTCAACCGTTGTGCCGTTGAAATCAAATGGCAAGCGGTAGTTCAAGTTCAAATCCACCAAGGTGAATGAAGGAATCTGCCATGACTCAACACCTGCATCAGCAGCGTCATCACGATCAAACACGTTCCAGTCAGAGAAGAACTTATCGTAGTGGCGCATGGACAAGCGAGCGTTCATCCCCTTGATGCCAGTGTAGGTGATAGAGCCCATGATCTGGTTCTGCGGTGCGTCACCAACATGTAGACCACCAACGTAGTAGTTAACATCTGTCGATACAGCAGCACCTGAAGAATAGTCAGTGTATTCGCCATCCAAGTCATCCAATAGTACCCAGTCACCGAATGATGCACCGATATCAATGCGAAGATCATCCATTGGCTTGATGGATGCTTCAATCTCTACACCAGAGTGATTGGCATTCATGCCTTGGAGATAGATCGCACTCTCAGCACCTGAACTGTCCACAACAAAGAAGGACCTTGTACGATTCAACCACAAGGTGTTGTAGTAGTTTGCCGACAAGGCAAGGATGCCGTTCGGTGCGCTCCAGCCCATACCAACTTCAACAGACTTGAAAGTCTCGTTGTTGGCTAAAGTCTGCTCGTACTTGCGGCCAGAATTGTCATTGATGGCTTTGTCGTACGTTGGTGTTGCTTTAACCCAACCACCGTTGACAAATGCGCGAAGCTCATCGTTGATCTGGTAGCTCACACCGCCTTTGAACTGCACACCTGGAAGGTTGTTGTTCTCCTGCATAAACTCACCATTCTCTGAAGCCATATCACCAGCTCCTGCCGCGCGGAAATGATCCGTGTAGCTGTAGGAAGCTGCAGTCACACCTGTCATGAAGTTGACTGTCATGGGGCCACTTTCGTAGTTACCCTGAAGGTATCCACCCAGCCAAGCAACAGTATTCGTGTTGTAGTAGGCAACCTTGTCGCCCAGGCCTTTCTGCTGTGATGCGGCGTCAGTATCAAAATCGTTGCCTGTGTAGTTAAAGTACTCACCACCCAATAGGTCGCGAACCTCTCTCCAGTGACCAACTTTCGCGGTGCGAGCGTCAATACCGTAAGTCAATTTCAATTCATCATTCACCTGATGGAACAGCTTGGAAATCACACCCCATGTAGACTGCTGGTTAACTGAATTACGCAAAATGCCTGTTGAAGCAGGGCTGCCATCAGACACGTCTTGGTTTTGAGCAATCTCATCGTTCCAATTGCGAAGGCCACCGCCATCGCCGTAATCAGTTTTCACAGAACCGTAGGTACCTGTGCCACCACCTTTACCACCGCTGTAGTAGAAGATATTGCTCCACGTCATGTCGTCATTGACCGTGTGATACCAGTTGAAGTTGATCTGAGGCTTGTGGAAAAAGTTCTCACGCTCATTCAAATGATCCGTCACCTTGCGGTCACCAATCGTTGTGTTGTACATGCTGAAGTGCTGCTGGCCATCGTAGCTAGCGTCAACCGGTGAATAGTTCTGGTTGAAGTCGCGACCAAACTCTTTGTAGTCGTCCTTCGCTGCGGGGTCATAGCCTTCCATGTTGTCAGCTAATGCGTGTGAGTAACGAGCAATGTTTTGCTTGTACAAGTTCTGTCCATGACGCTGAGGTGCGCCGATCACATAAGCCTCCAGCTTGTTCTTGTCGTCAACCTGGTAGGATGCACCCATGTAGTAAGCCCATGCATCTGTCCATGTGCCCTTTGCGAAGCCATCACCAGTTTTGCGAACCAACGTGGCGCTAACGGCCATTTTGTCATTGATGCGGCCTGAGTTCAAGCTCAAAGCTGTCTTCAAGAAACCATAGCTTCCAACCTCTTGACGAACGGATCCGCCTTTATTGTATTGAGCAGGATCAGAGATGATGTTGATGGTGCCACCAATAGATGGTACCGCCAAGTTTACACCAGACAATCCGCGCTGTACTTGAATGTTGCTTGTTGCATCACCTAAGCCGTCCCAGTTAGACCAGTATACCCAGCCATTCTCAATGTCGTTCACGGGAACACCATTAATCATGATAGCTACATTGCGTTGGTTGAATCCACGAACGTTGATTCTGGCGTCGCCAGCACCACCGCCTTGGTTGGTTGAGTAAATAGAAGGTGACGTGTTAAGCACCTCGGGGATGTCACGTGATGCAAGTGTGTTAGTGATTTGCTTTTTGTCGATATTGGTCACCGTAAATGGCGCTTTTTCATCGTAGCGTGAGGAGACAATTTCTAGCTCTGTTAGCTCGATCACTTCTCCCTCAACTTGGGCATTCATGCTAAAGGCAAGAATGGCCGCACTGATTGTTAATACATGTTTCATCATAAGGGGTTTAGGTTAATTGGATGATTTAAACAAATATGGCAAATCCTGGCACAACCATCACGCCACAGCAGCAAATGTTATCAACCGTTTCAAATGTTATCAAGCGTTTAGCAGGAAGCCTTTATCATAACGGGATGCCGCCAATTTAGATCTGGTTTAAATCGTTGTTTTCTGTGGCTTTATGCACCTTAACTCATGAAATCCTCGATGTCCCTTCGGTCTTTTTTTGTAGGCCTACCTACAACGCGGTGAGAGCCAAACCCTTTGGCCGCCGCAAGCTGGTCCCTGCGGTCCAATTCAGACTGTGCAGTGGTCTCCACAAGCAAGTCTGGGACAAGCTTTGCCCCAACGCGGGAGACGGGAAGGGCCAACACCTTGAACTGTCGCTTGTACCCTAGGTAAGTGATCTGAAACTGGGCGCCAGGACTCATCACCCGTGAAGCCTTGATGCGGACTTCGTCCATGGTGACTTTGCCCTTTTTTAGTGCTTCAGCCGCCAGGCCTCGGGTTTTGAACAACCTCACTGACCAGAGATAGCGATCTGCACGCATGGCTTAGTTGACCTGAGCCAAATCCGTGAACAGTGCGCGACGCGCCCTGACCTCTTCATGGGTCACTTCAAAGATGCGCTCTGGGCCAAATGCTTCAACGGCAATGCTGCCCATGGTGGCTGCTTCCATCAAGGCGCGCTTCATGTTGTCAAAGGAGAAGTCATTGGTTTGAGCGAGGTGCCCTACAAACCCACCAGCAAAACAGTCCCCAGCTCCTGTGGGATCTACCACATCAGCAAGGGGTAGTGCTGGGGCAAAGAAGATTCTTCCTTCTGGGCCAAACAACAAAGCGCCGTGTTCGCCTTTTTTGATGATCAAGACAGACGGGCCCATGGCCTTGATGCCTTCTGCTGCTTTGACAAGGTTATGCTCTCCAGACAGCAGACGTGCTTCTTCATCATTGATGGTCAATACGTCAACCTCCCTCAAGATGGCCAATAAATCCTCAAGGGTGTTGTCAATCCACAAATTCATGGTGTCCAGCACGACAAGGCTTGGCTTATTCATGGCTTTCAGCGCCATCATTTGGATCGCCGGAACGAGGTTGCACAAAAGCACAATGTCACACGACTTTGCAGACTCAGGAACCTTCGGGACAAAGTTCTCCAGCACGTTCAGTTGCGTTTCTATGGTGTCACGGCTATTCATGTCCGTGTGGTATTTGCCTTTCCAAAAGAAGGTTTTCTGATCTGCAATCACCTCCAGGCCATCGACATTGATGCCTTTATCTGCCATTAACTGAATGTCTGAGGCAAGAAAGTCGCCACCCACAACGGACACCAATTGCACATCGTCAGTGTACAGAGCTGCGCTCAACGAGCCATACAAGGCAGAGCCACCAAGGATTTTCTCGCGAACGCCAAAGGGCGTCTCCAATCCGTCAAAGGCAACGGTTCCTACGATCAACAAGCTCATCTTCACGATTTTTTAAAATTCAGGGCAAAGATAGGGGGAAGCTTTGCCCCACCGGGTGAATCTTTGTAATATTGCACCCCTTAACAGGAACACATTCCTCCTTAGCTCAGTTGGTTAGAGCATCTGACTGTTAATCAGAGGGTCCTTGGTTCGAGTCCAAGAGGAGGAGCAAGTAAAAAAGAAGCATCAGTTTACACTGGTGCTTTTTTGTTTTGCCCACCTCCAAAGGGCTCGTAGCTTTTGAATAACCAAAGTGACTGGTTAATACTATCTCAAAATTAGCTTTTTAGAATTACTCTTATTGGTAGTGACAACATTCAATGTGTCACTTTGTAGGTTCAATGTGTCACTTTTAATGTCACTTACTTCGGTGGAGGCTTTTTCGTTAGCAACTTTTACTTCTTCACAATTCTTGGAAGTCTGGTGTTAGTCTTCCTGCATTTTTAGTGTCACTCCGCCAATTAAATCTCATAAGTATATCTCATTGGATTTTGTGCTCCGTATGGGAAATAGTGGTTTACGGACTTATGGCGGTACTTTTTCCTCATTGACTCATCTATAATACCGACAAACTCAAATCGTTGTTTTTTCTTCCAGCTGTCTTTATCCTGTCTGGAGTGAAAGGTAGAACCAGCTTCAAACCAACCACTGATTTTATATGTCTCTTGAATGACTCCATCGTATACTGCAAAAGCATATTCAGTTGCGGCCATTCTGTCTTTTGAGATTATCCATATGCCTCTCGTGTAATCGTATAATTCGTTCGGAGACATGTTGTAACGAAAGGTGTCTGAAAGTTTAATCAAAACTGCTTTCTCAGAAATAGTTGCTTTTGAACTACCATATTTGGCTTGGATCTGATTTAAGTCCATTCTTCCGAAGTCAGCACTCTCATAACCTAGAACGCGATTAGTAAGGTTAGACTTGTCTAACAAATCAATAATCGCTGCTTCAATTTTTTTTATAGTAAAATCGTCTTCAATGCCGTGTACTAGTATTTCAATCTTTGGCTCTATCCCTTTGTCCGAAAGAGCCCTGATTTTTCTGGTTTTTGCACTATCCTCTTTATCTGTAAAATGCTGGAAAACTCTGTTCCCTTTACCCTTACCCACATAGAATATCTCGTCAGTCTGAGGATCAGATAATAGATAGACATAATACTTTAGGCTTTGAATTACATCGCTATTGAACTTTGACAATTTCATTTCTTAAGGTTATTGTGAATTGTTATAAAGATAAGGACTATCTAAAAGGTGACTACACCAATAATTTGGAGTACACCATTGCTCTTTCTCGGTTATTATAGTAGATAACAATAGATTTACTATGCCATTTAAAAAAGGGAGGAGCGGCAATCCAAAAGGCCGCCCTCAAGGATCTTTAAGCAAAGAGAATAAGCTACTCAGAGAAGTTTACAAAAAGGTGATTAACAGTAACCTTAAAAACATTAATAGCTGGTTGCTTCAGGTTGCTGATGACAACCCAGCTATGGCTCTCAAGATTGTACTTAAGATGAGTGATTATGTCTTACCAAAATTGTCTAGGGTGAGATAGGGTGATTGAATGAATCACATTAAAATTTGGTATAAAAAAACTCTGTCAATAACTCTTTGAAAAACCGCCCAAGCTGTTTTTGGAGTCTTTTATAAAGAGGTTATAACTTACCACTATTTAATGCTTAATGCCTTAATTAAGTATTAGTTGTTTGTGTGGGTTTCATTCTAAGATCTTACTATTGAATTATTATCTTCAGCTACAAACCAATATCCAATGAATAAGCTATTTCTGTTA